>Ga0182742_1002374_pt1 | contig 20967 bp, 15 predicted proteins | sample eDN5th37CBELigMG_FD_128880 | JGI IMG/M metagenome (GOLD analysis project Ga0182742, IMG submission 128880) | Enriched Miracle-Growth compost microbial communities from Emeryville, California, USA - eDNA 5th pass 37_C BE-Lig MG (version 2)... ... | reverse complement strand
TGTTCTGAGAGCCGATACGAAATAATTCCAAAATCTGGTTTTGCCTTTTCATCAAATTCAGGAATTTTTTCTTTGTGTTTTACAAGTAAATCCTCTGTTTCAAAGTTTAAGAAGAGGCCAGGATTGCTTTCCACGTTTTCTGACGCATCAAATACTTTGTGATTTATACGTAACAAATATTCACATTGGAAGAACATATGATCAATAAAATAGCCAAGTAATTGTAATAATTCTTTGGTATGTTCCTTTGTGTTTATATTCCCTCCTTTAAAAACATTAAGCATCTTTTTATAAAATACACTCAATTGTTCTTCCATTCCACTGCAATCTGTAATCAAATTCATCAAATGCGTAACTGCACTAACCTTCTGGAAGTTTTGTTTCGATTCCAATAATGATTTGATTTCTTGGACTTGAATATTATCATCAAAGTTCGTAAAAATTTTATCCATTTTTATGTTAGGAGTTTGGAGTATTGAATGTATTTGCTCTCTGTCCTCCATGGAAACTTCACTTCTCTTTGTAAGATTAAAAAATAGCTTCTTAAGATGAACAAGAATTCTTCTTGACAATATTGTGCCATGTAATTTTTCGTAAAGAGGGAGTAAGACATTCGTTATTGAGAGGACAAAATCTGCATCAAAACTGTCAACATTCACGAGATGATAAGCAAATATATAGTTATAAATTAATCCGATTGAAAAACTTTCTGATAAACCTTCAGCTTTGACACTAATTTTGTTAAGTTTCTCCATGTCAGCTTTGGTTAATGTTCCGTGACGAACATCTGCTTTTGAATAAATGAGACTAATGATATATTGCAACTTTTCTGGATTAGACTCCTTGTATGCAAGGTTAATTATTGTTTTTAGATTTTCTGTGTTTGCCTCCATATGAGGGATAAAAATCTTGTTTAATAAATGAATTTTATATTTATAGATTTAGAGATTAATAAAAAGAAAATACTGATTCTCTTTTCTGAAATAAACAAGTCATAATATTCTTTATCACTTACACAATTTCAAAGTCAAGAGTTCTTCCAAAGCATCAGATTTCTTTAGCGTTTTTCCGTTGATTTCTTTTATATTTCATACTTTGAATAAAAAACATCAATGTTTGATCCTTTTGAAAGGTTTGATAATTTAATCATAATAATCAAACAAAACGAATCGTTGTAATTTTGAGAAAGTAGGAAACTCTTGGAACTCTTATTTGATTTAAGGATTAGGTTAGTTAACCTTAGAACTCAAAAATTGGGTTGAAAGTTAAATTGTAATTTCGTATTTTAAATGCAAGGCCTCTTTGGTAAAGATAAAAAACTTATTGAAGAATATCGTATGGCATGCGATACTCTTTCTGCCCAGGTCAAGCAACTTTCCTTGAAGAATACAACGTATATATATTTTTTCTCTTTTCTATAATGAATAGTCTTATAGATGAAATAGATGTTCTTTATAACATTCTTGTCCAAAAAGAAGCTTCTATTTTTCAGCTAAGAAAAATAATTATCGATCATCTGTAAAGTGTTCTCTAGCTTTCTTTCAACAGTCTTAGAAATGCTCCGCTTCCTGATATAAAAATACCTTTTGATGATGAAATGAAAGCAATATTTAAGACTGAAAATTACTATGACCCTCGAAAAATCTACGATAAAGAACAACAGAAATTAATAAATACAATCGAGAATAAAACTGAATCACAAAATCTTGTATTTCAAGTTCGACGTTTCTTTTTATAATGCTGCTTTAGGACCTCATGAATGACGATGTTTTGCCAAAGGAGCCCGAAAAAGAAGAAATAAATATGATTGAAATGGGGAATAAACCAACTCAGGAAGAAGATAAAGCAGAAAATACATCTGAGAATAAAAAAATAGATGATGAGCCAAAGGGAATTTCTCAACAAGGAGAAAAAGAATTTGAGGATAAATTACTACCCAATCTTAATAAAAAGCTGTAACACTCTATGTTTACCTTTTCTCAAAGTTAATAGATCCCTCGCCAAAATGAAAGAAGATAGAAGATTTCTAATAAAGCTCACGTTTATTTCTATTATAATTTCAGTTTAAGAGTTTAGGGATCCCGAAATGATGGCAAGGGAGCTTTATGTATTTGAATTAGAGTTAAAAGAGTATAGCTATTCAACTTTTGAATCTTTAAAGCAATTTGTTAACCTGGACTCATTACTTGCTGATGAAGTATTAACTATTTCCTTGACAAAACTCAATATTTTGTTTTAGATACATGATGAAGTTGATAGACTCTCAGAAACTCTATGCAAGATAAAATATTTCAAATCTGTATTTCCAAAGGACACAAAAGAGAGGATAACAACCGAATTAGAGAATTATATATTTGAAATACTTTATCCAAAATTATTTGTGGTTGATGAAGACTCAAGAGGATTTGCTATCCAACTTAAAGATAGGCTGAATGTGTTGAAGCATCTTGTAACGTTTGAAATGCTCGATGTGCCTATACCCCTTAGAAAAGAGTTCCTATTTGATTTTCCAATAAAAGGTTTTTTTCGAATCCATAGAAAGTTTGTCTTAATTCAATAGAGTTTCAAAAAATAAACTCACTTAAGTCTCCTCAGCTTAAGCTTCAGGCTTTCCAGAATTGCGCAAATCATTTAGTTGGTAATTGAAAATTTAATCAATGGATTTAATATTTTTTAATAGATATTTTCTTGGAACTTGTTGAAAGGAATCCTGACTCTGATGAATTGTTCCCTTTATTTATCTATACTGTTCTCCAGGCAAATATTGACTACTTGAAACTTCATGCTGAGTTTGATAATTTTATCTCTAAACCTAATTTCTTAGTTTTATTTTTACATACCTAAGAAAGTCGCTGAAACTTGGACAAGAAGGATTTCTTATTGTGAATCTAAAGGCCGTTATAAAATTTTTGAGCGATTTAGATGGAACCTCTTTACGAGAGGGAAAACTTGAAATAAAGGAGTCTGGAAGGTATTATGATGCGTGAATCTTGAGTCTCTTAATTGTAAAATTTGAAAATGTTTATGAGCTTGCTTGAATATAAATATGTATTATTAAGATATAATTTTCTTCTGTTTGTATTTATGTTAAGAACTTTAACAAAAATCATATATTTTCTTGTGTAAGGGAAAGCAGCATTCATGAAGAATATTAATGTTAAAAATTTGGTTCTTATTTGTTTATGGAAAATCAAAACCTATTGGTTATCAATGAAAAATTCGCCTATATTACAAATAAGTAGGGTCAATAAATTTATTACTTTATGGAAATATGTACAGTAAAATTACGGTAAATAAAAAATAAACATGAATCAACAAAAATATATGTTTCTATAGTGTCCATGTACATTTTATGCTTGTTTACTTTGTTTTGCTTGATAGTTGTTTCTCTAACAGAGCTTGATATTTTTTTGTAAGACCATTGGGTAACATATCTGCGAAGACTACAGATTTTGGGGTTTTCTGTTGTTGGCTATTTGTAGGGGTATTTATCCTTTCTGGTTCCTAAAAACTTGGTTCTTTTAATTAAATCTTTAATTCTTACTTTGAAATTAGAACTATCAGCTGTGGTTATAACCGATCCTTTTGATACTCCTGAATCTCTATCTCCAAAAAGAATATCTTCAAGTTCATCTTTCCTTGAATCATTTAAAACAATCTTTTCAACTCTTTCTTCCATCTAAAGTTAAAGGTTAAAACAGAAAAGAATAAATTAACTCACTAGAAAGGGTTCTCTGGGCTGGCTTGATTCAATTTGAAAAAGTTCTTTCAATTCCCTTAATTCGCTCATCAAATTATTTTCGTAGACTTCCTTGACAAAGCCTTCAAAGGACATAACAACATCATCTTCTAGAGAGAAGATTATATCCTTAATGACTTCCAGAACCTCTGCATCCAAATTCGAATAATCAACATCCTGTGCTGTAATTCTTCCATCCCTATTACTATCAAGGCTTTGGAAAATCTTCATCAAAATTAATTTATCGTCTTCTGTTTCGAAAAGCTTGTTATGTTTGTGTATATTAACACTTCCAACGGAAGTGTTATGATCCCTGGATTCATTATTACTTGCAATCTCATTCAATATGAATGGGTTCGTATTTTCCTTTACATCATTTCCTCCGAATGTTGTAGAATGGTTATTCTTAATAGTTTCATTCTTAGTTTGAGGAGTAGCTTTTTGTGATTTGGTGCTTCTACTTCTATCGACTGATTTAGAATCATCAAAATCATGAAGTTTTATTCCTCTACTATTTCTTGTTGTTTGAACCTGCCTAAATTCATCTTCATCGACTTCAAGTTGTCTTACCACAAAGGTAGAATCTCTATTATTCTTAGCAACGTTCTTATAATAAGGATTATCCTTATTTATCTTTGGTTTGAATAATGGCTGCTTTGTTTTGGGATCTATTGGTGAAACCGATCTTTCTTCTGTTAATTTACTAATCGACTTGCTTTTTCTTAAACCTTCTTGGTAAAGACTTTCATGAATTTTATTTTTTTGATTTTCTTGTTTATTTCTCTGTGGTCTAGAAGTTGAAGGTGGGTTAACTTTTATTTCAAGATTTTGTTGCTTTGGTTTCTTTAAAATACTTTCTTTGTCTTTCTTTTTTGCAGCTTCTTCGTATAATTTATTATGAATAGGACTTTTAGTTCTATCCGTTCTTGGTGTGGTTAATTTTTTGTTTGTGGGAGTCGTTGCTATTTGCGCCTGAGCAGTCATTCCTTCTAATTCAAGAATTTCCTTTAATAACTGTGCTCTTTCTCTTCGTTTTTGTTTATACTCAGCATCTCTTATAAAATCTTCTTCAACATTGCCTTGTCTATTATTTTGAAGATATTTAGGATATTGGTTGATTTTGGGATGGAAAGTGGCCTCTCTCAACTCCTCTTCAGTCATTTGTTGTTGGATATCTCTGCTAGCAGATTCTTTTTTATGTTTAGTTTTCATGCCTTGTTGATATAGTTTTTCAAAAACTTCATTTTTTGGAGTTCTTGGCCCTGTTCTTATTTCACTCATTTGCTCTTCATCCTGGTCTTTTTCCTCATAATAGGACTTGTTAAAAGATTTTGATGGATTCTCTTTCTCTGACTTCTTCAGTGTTGGATTTACATATAAAGTAACAGGGGATTTTGAGGCATTTCTCTCTGTTTGCATTCCATCATTTCTCCTTGTTGACCTTTGCTGCTGAGAAAGAGGTTGCTTATTTGATTTAAAAGAAGTATTCAATGCATCATGATTATCTTGGTAATCAGGCTCGGTTTGAACCCTTTGCTGAGGCGCTCTTTCACTATACATAGACGCCTGTTCATCGAGGTTATTTTGACTTCTCATTGTTTGATTCTGTAACATTCTCTGTTGCTTCTTTTGGGCTCTAAGTTCGTAAAACTTCTCAGCTTGGACATTCAAATTTTTAGTAAGAACTGGATGAATTGCAGGCGTGAGTTTATATTTTATACAAAAGTTTCTTGCAACTTCTGCAGGGTCTTCTCCATCAAATAATTTAAGCTCTTCAGTTACCCCATTTCCCACATTGATATTCAAGATAACAATTGGAGCTGTTCTTCTTTTACTTGAGGTTGCTGAATATAATGACATTGCATCAAAATCAACTCCATTAACTCCTTGGTTTCCAGATAAATTGAGATTACTCAAAGATTCAGGAATACTTTTATTACTTTGAGGCTGCATTTTAATGTTCGGGTTTGAAAATTCATGTCCATGATAATTATTCCTATTACTTTGGCCAGAAGGAGTACTGGGCTTAATTCCATAGCCTTCTTCGTAATTAGGTCTCTGCCTCGGTGGAGTTCTATTCATATTTTGCATCGGGTTTCCATGCATATCAGAAACAATACGTAAATGTTGATTTACTTGAGGATTATAATTTCCTGGATTTGAAAAAGGTTCTTGAGTTTGATACTGCATGCTTCTATTTGGAGGTCCTTGAAAAAATTGTTGTGGAGGATTTCTAAGGTTTTCATACTGATTTTGAGGAAAATTTTGGTAGTTTGGCATCTGAACATCTCTTGAATCATATTGGAAAGGGTATTGTGTGGGAGGGAAGACAGGTTGACTATTCACATGATTATGATACTTAATAGGATGAGCATTCATCATCATATTAGGCTCTGGAGGGCCAGAAAGTTCAAATATTTTCTTTTTAGGACGAGCCGACTGCGAATAGAAACTATCAGTTGAAAAGCTTGAATTTGGAGAATATGTGCGATCTACCTGGTTAAATGTCGGCATTTGGTTGTACATGTAGTTGTTTGGATGATTTCCATTGTGAACAGGATAGCAATTATCTGGTGGAGGGTTGTGACCTCCCGCAAACTCGGGAAGTTTTCGATTAGTGTTCATTTTCAAGCTTAATTTCAATATATTTGATTATGTTTAAATCACAACAGTGAGATGAATTCTTAATAAAATTCTAAATTTATTGTCAGGAACAGTCAGACCATCTCATTAGGCTTTTCTCTGAGATTACTATATTAAGAAGAAAGGGGTTAAATTTGCCAGCATTCCCTTCTTATTCACTTTGATAATGTCATTGATCAGCAAAATCAACATTATTTTTTATAAGGGTCATAAAGGTCAGGTTACTTTGGAGTAACTTTTACATTTAGATTATTTATTTAAATGAAATAACCCTGAATGTGGTAGTGAAAAGGAGTTGTTATTCATTGAACATGGCAAAACGCTATAAAAACATTTTCTTGGATGGAGGGAAAATCTTGAATAACATCACAATTTTATAGAATAAGGTGCGTTTTTTTTAATTATTTTATCCTTTTAGACAATTTAACTGTCTATGGCTTGTATAAATTAATAGAGAAAACCTATTGATAAATGAGAAAAATGAAGATGCTTGATTAGAAAAGAAACATTTATTAATACCATGAAACAAAAAAAATTTTCAAAAAAAAACAAACAAAAAACTTCCCTCCTATTTTGGTTAGTTGTCTTCTTAACCGATCTTTTTATTAGAATTTCACAAAGAAAAAGGAAGAGATAATTCATTTCACATTAATTTATATTATTTGACAAGGGCAATGCGGCTTATAAAATTACGCTTATTCTTATTTACACATTGATAAACAGTTGGGTGTTCTTCTAATGTCATGATGTCAAGATTTGTTTAAATTAATTTTTTCTGTACATGAATTATTAAAGATTAATTAGAATGTAGAAGAAAATTTCGACCTGACATTTTTTTAACAACCCATTTTTTCTCCAGAATAGAAAGGAAGAAGAAATGAAAATTGGATTATTCTCAGTTATTTTTTTTATTAGATTGGTTTTGACTTTTTCTTTTTTGGAAAAATTTCATCTTAACTAAAAATAATCAAATTAATTTTCAAATAATTTATATATGCTTCTACAGGAACCTTGAAAATTGAATAAAGAGAGATATCCTAAAAATAAAGGAACTGTCTAAAAATCTTGTAAATTTAAGAGGGAAAAGTGTTTCCCCATCCTTTTCAAAATTTTTAGGAATTAGTAAGTTAGCTTAGAAAGAGTTTACTACTGGATTCTCAGCATTTATTAAAGTTATAATATTTAATCATCATGGGGTGCCTCTATTCATGTTTCGTAAAAACTCCAAATGTTGAATTATCTCATAAATTCCTCCCTGGGGATCAGAAATACTATGAGTCAATATCAGATGAAGGCGACTTTAATATGAATGACTTCTCTTCAAAAAATGCAAGACAGATAGATGTTATTGACGTTGAAGGAATTCCAGGCAAGAGAGTCACTGTTGAAGATTTTACTTTCCTGAAAGTAAAAACTTATATAATCTTTAAAAACATTTCAGGTTCTTGGAAAAGGTTCATTTGGAAAGGTTGTCATGGTTGAAAAAAAGAATACAGGTATTAAAATTGATAAATACCTCTGATTAGTTAGGAAGTATATATGCAATGAAAATATTAAGAAAAGATGCTATTAAAAAACGTAACCAGAAACTTCATACTAAGGCTGAGAGAGATATTCTTCAAAATATGGATTCTCCATTTATTGTGCAAATGCATTATGCTTTCCAAACTCCTTCAAAGCTTTACTTGATTATGGACTTTATGAATGGAGGTATTACCACCTTTGGGTCTTATAAATGACTTAGGCGAACTTTTCTTCCATTTGAGAAAAGAAAAGAAATTTAACCAAAATCGTGCCAGATTTTATGCAGCTGAAATTATTCTAGCACTTGAACATCTTCATTCTAAAGGTGTTATTTACAGGTAAAAAACTATGATCTTTATATTCCTTATTTCTAATCAGGGATTTAAAGCCAGAGAATATTTTAATGGACTCTGAAGGACATATTAAAATATGTGATTTTGGTCTCTCTAAACAAGGAGTCGAAGGTTCAATATTCTCTTATACTAAATAATAACAAATTTCAGGAGATATCAAAGCTTATACTTTTTGTGGGACCCCTGAATACCTTGCCCCGGAAATTCTAAAGGGAGTCGGACACGACAAAGCTGTTGATTATTGGAGTTTAGTATGTTTATTCTTTGGAAACTATTGATTTTTTTAGGGAGCGTTACTTTATGAAATGTTAGCAGGATCACCTCCTTTTTATTCCAGAGATCGTAACCAAATGTTCAAAAATATCCTTGAGGTGAGTATTTTTTAGCATAGAAATTAATTCCTTCAGAAACCAGTTGAAATGAAGGGTTATTTCTCCTCAGAAGCATCATCTCTCCTATCTGCATTGTTAGTTGTTCAAGTACAGCATTTTAAATTTCAAAAAAATAAATCGATTTAGCCTTCTAAAAGATTGAGCAATTCATTAGAAATTAAGAAACATGAATTCTTTAGAGGTGTTGATTGGCAGAAATTGGCTAAAAGGCAACTCAAACCTCCTTTTAAGCCCAATGTTTCAGGAATGAAAGACTTAAAATACTTTGATAAAGTAAAGTTTATATCACTTCATCATTAAAATTATCTAGATGTTTACAGAAGAAAGCATAAATGAGACTCCGGTTATTAAACACATGAACGGAGGAGGCGGAAATACTTTCCAAGGTTTCACTTATGACCCAGCGTAAAATCTCTTTTGTTTGTTTTTTTTATTTCATTAGAAAATTTGCATTTGAAACAGAGCACATTACATCAACAAGCACAAATGATCTTCTCAGCAAAGAAGAGCATTAAGTTGATTACATTTTAAAAAGTTGTATTCAAATGTTTTTTTTTCTTCTAATTCCCCTCTATCTTTAATTTATTTTGATTTTTATTGTATTGTTGTAGCATTTAAGGCAGAGGCTTTGAGCCTTTTCGGTTTATTTTATATTATATAAAAGAGTATCCCAGTATGATCCTCCCCCTTATAGAAACGAACTGATACCAAAATATTTTCAATTTAAAATACATTTCTCAAAGATTTAATTTTTGTTTTTGTTTGATAATCATCATAAATTTTCGTGAAACATACAGATCAAAGAAATTATTAATTAAGATTCAAATATACAATAAAACCTGGGTTTTTAAAAGCATATCTGGGGTTTATTCATCATTGTCTATTTTTGCTTGATATGCTTCTAAATTCTGAAGCTTTTTCAAATATAGCTCTTTTTTCTTTCCCTTTAGGTCATTGACATTTTCATCCACTGACTTTGCAGTTTTCCTGTCTTTAATTTTTTTATGAGCTAATATATCAAACAAAAAGTGTGATGTAAATTACCTGGTCCTTTGATATCTTCATCTTCAAGAAACTTTTTTCCAAATCTTTTCTTATTCAATGTTCCATCTCCCGACTTTTCTTCCAAAATAGGGTTTGATAACCTGTCCAAGATATTTATATAAAGACCAACATCTAAAAGTGTCTCCATCATTAGATTCTTCAAACATTAAGATATGAAAATTTCTTTTAAATACCTTAAAATGTTGAAAAATTTTAAATGAAGTTCCATAGTCAGTTGGAAATTCGACTTTATCAAAAACACAATCATATAACACAAGATTTTTTTCTGGAGCTAATTCGTATCTAAAGTTTTATGTTAATTTTTCAAGTAAAACTATAAGTACTGAGGCCTAGCTGGATACTTTTCAATATTCAATAAATCATCAATTATTTCTGGTTCTTCTTGATGTTTACCTATCAAAAACAAAATTGCAACCATGCACCTTATCTGGTATTTTTTTTAATTTGAGCTTTTGAAAAAAAAAATTACTTGATGCCATAAAAATGAATTTCCCTTTATAGTGAATGTATATAAATCGAGTCTATCATCTCCAATAACACTCTGTTGAATTCCTTCAACTTTCTCCAGAGTTACATCAATTACAACTCGTCTGGTTATTAAGTAAAAGAACCTCCATATCTTACTTGAAACTTATAGTACTCACAACATCGACTTTGCAGAAATTACGATAATCATATTCTCCAATAAACTTCTTAGCAGCTTTGGCCATATGATCTAAGTCATAGTTGCCCTTGAAAAAGAAGTACTTATAAACCCTGTAGGAGCAATCATATCTTTATTTACTTTAACTATACAATAGAAAGGCAAAATACCTTGCATTAAAATCATCAGGAGCTCTAACACAAGAAAGGATTCTGATTTCTGGAGGAAGACATCCATTAATCATCTTACAATAATCCAATTCATTTTCCTGACCAGATTTCTCTTCTTCATTTTCACTTGGTTGTTTTGCTCTCAGTTTCAAAGCAATAACATTTCCAAATGCACTAACACCTTTATCTGTTCTTCCACATCGAGAATAATCACTTTCAACTTAACTTGGGAACATATACACTTTTACCATGATTCTCTTTCTTTGATTATCATTATATGCTTCAATGCATCAAAAATTTTCTCCTCAATTGTCTCTGAAACATGAGGCTGGCTTGCATAGCCCTTGATAGGTTTCAAGTTATTTTTAACAAATTTTGTTACATAATATTTAGCTCCTAAATAACAGACCTTTAAAGCAAATTTCTTTTCTACTGAATTTTTGAAAACATCTTCAACAGATTTTTTTGACTTATAACGGAGTAAATCTTTTTTCTTATCTTTGATATCGACTTTATTGAGCTGAGAACTCAGTTCTAAAAAATCAGAAAAGTAGAAAATTGTAGGATTTACTTATATTCTCTTCTCTAAACTCTTTAACAAGGTTGAGTAATTCTTCTTTAGATAGATTAGCCCACTCTTCTTCCTTGTACTCTTTCTTATTAACGTTTGTCTTTTGTGTTCCTATTGGGATATAATCCATTGACTCACTAAAATGGCAAAATCGATGAAAATAATAGATTGAGAATTTTTATTAATCGATTTTAATTGAAATCTTTCTGATAAATCTACAAGAAAATTTATAAAATATACCAATTCAAAATCAAAATTTTGTTCAAAATCTTTCTAGTTATCTTAAAATTTTTCTTTCAAGATTAGTCGATATTCTCGTCTTCATAACTAATTAGGTTTCGTCTTTTTTTAATTCAGAAAAAAAGAAGCAAAAATAAAGTTTTTATTTCATTTATTTGAATGAGATTTGATCCTATTGCTTGAACAGCAGAATGATGTTAAACAAATTATTTTGCGACTTTTTCCAACGTGAAAAATTCTTCACAAAACATCTATGAATAACCATGTTTCTGCCTCAATAAAAGGGATTTTTTTTTACAATCAGAATGAAACAAAAAAATTAACTATCGGTAAATACTTTTTGAAAGGATTTTTTTTTTTGGACCTAATCATTCCATTTTATTTCTTGTTTATATTGACTATTTAATATTGTAATCATATTTTTTTAATAAAATTTTATCGGGTTTCATTGAAGACAGGAATTCATAAGTATTTTCCTTTAAATAGATCGAATCATTGCGTCAATAGTAATTTGCTTTGTGGATTCTTTTATAAATGTCTTTTCTCAGCTTTTTAAGTAAGGACTGAAATATTAAAGCTAATTCCCTTTCTCTAATTTATATATATTGGTTTATTTTCTGAATTAAAATGTTTCAAGGATAATTTAAACTTGAATGTACAATTGAAAATAAAGGAGAAGGTTTCCTGTGGAAAAGAAGAGGAAAGTTTTGTTCTTTCACCTTGAGAAGAATTATTTCCATATGCGAGATATTTTCTACTTTGTAACCTAAATTTTTTCCTTTGAAAATTCTACTAAAATCTTTATTTAATAAGGCAAATTTTTTATGCGATATTAAGCAAGAAGTTAGCATATTAAACAGGGAAAAACAAGAATATTATTGTGAAGGACATTGTCTTCTTGGTAATTTGAAAGATAAAAAAAAGAAATTGTGTAAATTAGAGTTTTCTTAACAAAATTGATGATAGGTTTATATGTTTATTGCTTGAGAATTTCTTAAAGTTCTTCTCTGATAATGGTCGTAAAAATGTCTAATCTTTCTTATAAAAAAAATAAATGAATTTTAGAAATTAAACAAAACAGGCTTTGAAACTTTTTTTGAAGGCTTTGAAAGCATAGAACAAAAAATAGATGTTGAAGGGGATATTTCATAAATATTGTACTGAAATTATTAATGCAAATAATGTAGATAATGTAGATATTGAAATCAAAATGTAATGAAGGAAACAAAGCATAAAAATTCCTTTGTTCAAGTCGTCAATCTTGTGATTTAAATTGAATATCCATTTCAGAAATCTAATAAGATTAGAAATAATGTTTATGAGTAAATAAAGGTTCAGAGTGGTGATGCATATCTCTAATCATTAATTCATTAGAGGGAGCCAATTATCATCAGTTGTTATGAAAGGAAGAAAGTTTTACCTTCATCTCAGATATCCAAACACGTTCGTGTCTTCTTTAAAAGGAATAAAGAAGTTTTAACCGCTTGAAAGCATTTGATATTGAAGCTTTCTGGAAGGTTGGACCCCAAAATAGCTTCTGCTGCAACACAGATCTTTTGAATGTGTTAATTAAATTTGTAATTATATTTTCAATAAAAAGCTGTCTATTTATACTCGAAATCAAAACGTGTAAAATTAATTTTAGGTTTTCAGATGAAACTTATCCAATTTGTATCTTTAGAACTTTTAGAACCTCAAGTTAATTTTTTGCGCAATTTTTTTTTACTAGATCCATGTTGTTCTTTTTCGGTTTCTAGTTTGTTTAAAAATTGCTTGAAGTGGTTTTCATAAAGATCAAAGATAAAAAAGAAAATCCGTAGAAAATAATTGAAGAGAAACATAAATTTCAAATGCTACTTTAAGTTGCTTTTGAAATGTAGAGATCATGCAAAGTACTTCTGTTTGAGGTCTCAATAAACCTTTTTTTGCAATAGAGGTTGGTTTCATTTCTCTTTCACTGCATGGCAACTATATGAAAAAAAATGCGTAGAAAATATATTTTAATAATAAAAAACAGAGGGCATCATTCAAAGAAAATTTAGTTTTTGTAAGGATAAGATTCATAAAAAACCAAAGAGCTAAAGCATAGAAAAACTCAAATAATTATGTTCAAGGTCTGGAATTTCTCTAGAATGAGTTCTTGGGTTCAATGCTTTTTTCTCCAAGAAACTTTCTAGTTAAAAACTTTTTCAAGATACATTCAAGCAATATTTAATTGCTCTATTTTTTTTGTGCTTAGCCAGTTCTGTGAGGCCAGTTTTCTCTTTTCTAATTTATCAAAATAATTTATTTCCCTCAATTTTTTTTCAAAGCAATCGCTCAAGATAAATTAAACAAAAAAAAAAAAATCTCTTCAAGTATTTGTAAATAAATAATTTTGAGACTATTTTGTTAACTAAATTATTTTTTATAATTAGAAGAACCCAAAGCTTCTGCTTAGATTCAATTCAAAAATACATTATCTCATTAAGTTATTTTTTAGGAATTTTTTTTGTTATAAATAATTTATCATAAAGTTAAAATCGAGGTCAATTTTAATTGTGATAACAATTACCAATAACTGATGTTAACTTTCTGTAAAACTTTTTTATAATAAAAATTAAAAAAAAAAAACCAAATGTACAATTTAAATTACTATAATGTTTCATAGAATTATTATCGAATAATATTAAGATAGCTTCAAGGTTTCTATTTCCTGCTTCTAACTTGAATTAGAAAACTTGTCTTTTGGTTTTATTTTTGTAATTTTTTTAATCAATTTTTCTTTTCACGACAAAAATATATGACCTTGTGATTTCTTAGGTTGTCTTTATTTGAGTAAGTTTGTAGAAAATTATAAATCATAAGGAAAAAATTTTGTTGTTTTTATTAACATCAAAGGAAAAAAGTATGTTTAAAAATTTTATATTATTTTTCAAATTTTTTAAATCGAATTTGAAAGAGCTAGCCTAATTTTTTAGTGAATTTCTGTTGAATTGTTTTGATAGGTAAAACAAAAATTGGAGGTATTAATAAAAGTATTAACCTTTGTGGTTTCTAACAATGCTAGTAAAGACATACAAAACAAGTCAAACAAAAATGATTTCTGAGTTTTTGTTTTTGAAAGATTAACACAAGCTTTTTAAAATATGGCTCGTATTTTAGTTATTCTATTGTAATGGTTCCTCGAATTAAACTAATGAAAAGTCAAATCAATATAATATAACAAATTTTTGGCTTGTTATGGAGATTTAGTCTCTTGACAATAAAGAAAAATTCAAGATTTATAAGTGTTTCTTTTTTTATAATGATTCAAAAATCCAAATAATAAAAGAAACAATAAAGAAGACTTTGTTTACACCATCTTCTTTCCATTAAAAAAACATATCTCTCATTATCAAGTTCTATTCTTTTATTTAAAAACTAGTATTGAGTTTTGCTTAACATGAAATCCTTCATAAACTTTCTTGATTTCGAGCTTGCCTATTTTTAAATTTTACTATTCCGAAACAAAACCTTATCAAACTTAAATTTACAATTAAATCATTATATTAAATTTCCGAATTTACCCATGAGAACCTCTCAAATCGTCCTTTTATTCATTGCATCCCTCACTGCAGTCCTCGCAAACAAATGTGTCCCTCTTTATAGCCCTGGTATTACTGACACCAACGTTTGTCATTCAGTCTACGAAGTTCAAAACTCCCATTGGTTACCTGAAGCCTATATTCATAATGCTGCTTGTGCTTGTGCTGGTATTCCAACTGACTCAATGGAAGCCAACTGTATCAGAAAATTCCTTGCCACTAGAATCAATGACAAGAGTAGATACACTCCTGCTTTTAGACAAAAAATGGCAGAAGCCAAGGTTAAATATGAAAATCATCCAATCCTCCAATTCGTGAGCTATAAGGCTATGGTTATGTCAGAATTTGTCCCTATGATTTATAAGGATCATCAAGATGCTTATAGTCAATGCTGTTGTCCTGGAACTCCTGCTTTCTTCGCTTCATGGGAAGCTGTTGCTACAGTCAAAGTCCCAACTTGTGGAATGGTTGTTCAATCAATTAAGCTCTTTGGTAGCTGCCATAACCGCCCTGGATTTTGGTAAACTCTCCATAATTAATTAATTCATTAATTCATCTCTTAATTCATGAAGTTCAAAAACCTTTACGGGTTTATTTTATTATAATATGCATAAGCTATAATAAATTTTATTGAATAACTATGATTTGTCAGCTCTTGTAAAGCTGATTCAAATAATTAAAAAAATATTTTCAGTCATAAAAAAAATGGAAGAGTTTGTACACTTATTTAAACTTCACTTATTTAATATCAAGAGGAAAGACTCTGTGAGAAAAAATAATTTCAGAAAGAGAAAAATAATCCAAAATCATTATAGATTTTTTTTTGCTCGAAGACGTTGTTGCTGGAAAATGAACGATTTTGTCAAAATCAGGAAGTGCTTTTGAAGTCAAATTTGTTGAAATTTTATGAAAAAAAATTTTTATCATGATAAAGAGCATTAAACCTTTAAAAACTTACTATGCTTTATTTTTAAAAGCCATCAACAGCTGCAGATAAATTTTTTGTGCTACAAGTTGATATCGAATTTGATAACTTTGACCTTTTGATTTTTTAATCTTTTTGGTTATTTTTTTGTTTGGAGCAAATTTTTTATTTTTAGAAATTGATTTATTTTATTTGAAATTCAGAAAGCAGACCTCTTATGAAGAGAAAATAGAACAACTTTGGTTGGGGAATATAATTTCAAGGACGAAAGAAACCCGAAGGATTACCTATTAATTTCTTTAAAAATAATATCCTACTTAGGTAGTTCTTTATTGAAGTGTAGTAATTCAGAATACTTTACAATACAAAACTAGCTTTTATTCCTTGAAAATTCTATTTCATTTCCATTTTTCGAAAATTTCATTTCATGCGCATTAGGCTACCTTAATTTAGAAGTAAATCTAAAAAATTATTTTGGTTACAATAATTTATTTAATTTTCATCGAAACGAATCAAATAAGTTTTCGCGGTTTTTCTTTTTCTGAAGCTTGACTTTTAACTTGGAAAAAGATTTTGGGGAAGAAAAAAATGTTTTTAAAGAAGTTCAAAAGTGTTCCGATCTCTTTTAAGATTACAAAAAACTATTTTCGATCTTTAAAAAAATATATACTTCAAAAGTTTTTTTAAACATTCTTTATTTGTTCTGGATCAAAACAAGGAAACTTGCAATGATCCTTCTGCTCTCAAACGAATAAATAGCATTGTATCTTATAGAAGTAATAATTACTGAGGGAAATACAAATTTTGAATATAATAATAACCCAATATAACTTGGAACTGCCAGTTGAGTATAATTATTAAATTTCTTCAATGTCAGAAACAGATCCTCGTAAAAAATTTATTCTCTCACAAGTGAGAACTATCTTTCAACTAAATGAAGTCCCTCGAGGCTTCTATTCTAATCATGTATTGGATGACTTTCTCAATACAACCCAAGTAAATGCTATCAAGGTCTATATTGATGCAAATTCAAAAACTCTAGAAGTTTCTCCCATTAAAACAGATAGCAACGGAGCTCATGACTCTTCAAGTTCTGGTTCAATCGAAGTTTGCATAACAAAAGTTCGTGAAGAAGAGATCTCTCTTGAAACTATCCAAAAGCAAATTATCATCAGCACCATCAATGCTAACCCATTGCTTACTTTGCTGAATCAATTAACCAATGTTTACTTACCAACATTAGAAAGTGCGAAATGGGCAGATCAAGTTGACAACAATATCAAAAGGCTTCTTGATGAACTGAAGGCAGGATTGGATAATAATCTTACCAAAGGACAAAATTTAAATCTAGATGAAGTTTTTTCTTATTTTTATTGTGAACCTAACTAGTGTTTAGTTTGATGAGAATACTTTCTTGGGTATTTTATCTCCAGTGGATGAGTTTGAGCTTTGGCAAACCATAGCAAGAACAACTACTAATTCTTCCTTAAGAGCTCGGGCTCAATACTATAATGAAGAATTTTCAAGGATCTGGAAATCCTATCAGAACCTAAAGTCTATTGAAATATCTGGTTTGAAAGATGTTATTGGTAGATATTCATAAAATATTTCAAGCCTAATATCTTTTCTATAGATCAAACCCTTGAAGTTGTTGATAACGTATGGAACTTTGGAAAAGGACAAGATATGTACAAGGAGAAAAGAATGGAAAACTTGCTTGATTTGTTCAGTACTGCCTTGGGAGGAAGAATCCAATCTGAACTTCCTGACTCAGAAATATGGAATTCTTCTTTCCTGGATGCAAAATCCAAGTTGAATGAATGTATAAAAGCTTGTAAAGCTTGGGTTGAAGGATTATATACATATACCCAACAAATTTGGATGAGTAAAACTGCTCAGCATAGATGGAAAGATGAAAAATACACAAATGTGTTCATGAATAACCTCGTACAGAGACTTGAAGAGATTCTGGATATAAGAACTCAAGTATGATTTGTCTATACATTTATTTAATTAGTTTAGCATGATGAATTACTTAGAATTTACAGTCTACAGAAAGGACTCAAAATTAACTTTGAAGAGATCTTCAGTCCATTCAAACAAGTTAACAGTCTTCATGTCAGTGTCTATGCTTTACCTGCTTGGGAGAACGCCAAGTCTCAATATTCTAGTAACATTGAAGCTGTGGAAAGCGATATTGCTAATTACTTACGTCAAGAAATATTTGCAGACCTTTCTAATCCATCCCAAGCAGTCAAGGAAATGGAACGATGGCAAGGACTCTTATCCAGACCAAATATGATGAAACTCTTACAAACAGAGAGGGATCAGCTTTTGGCAAATCTCTTTACTTATGTTGATAAAATCAAGCAAGAATTTGAATCTCAATCAGGACAAATTATAGATGATGGTGGAATGGATGGAGTTCCAAGCGCACATAACCTGTCACCAGTTGTTAATGCTATCACTTGGGTAAGAAGTCTCTCTTCTAAAGTCACCAGGGTATTAAAGAGTGGTCAAACTCTTCTATCTGGACTTAAGAAGTTTGAGAACTTTGAAAATCTTTGTAGAGAATTACATGAAGAGACTAAAGCCTATGAAAATGAGCAATTTGAATCCTGGAGAAATGATATACTTGAGATCTTGAAGAGACCAAATCAGACACTCTCACTACAAATGTCTGGAAAGCTTATGGAACTCGATATGTCAGATAATTTACTGAAAGTAAACTATTCAGATCGACTTGTTCTTCTTTTGAAAGAAGTGAGACAATTATGTGAAATGGGTTTTAGAAAACAAATTCCTAATGTGATTCACAAGACAGCAGAAGATGGAAAGAGATTTTACAAAGAGGCGTTAACATTGAAACAGATCGCTAACTTTTACAATGCAATGGATTTACAGACAATTGAGTCACAAAAGCCAATGTTAGCTGCTCTTGCGATTAAATTCGAAGAAGTTGTTCTTAGCACGCCTGGAAAAACCTCCAAAAATGAAAGTGGAGTTTCACAGATAACCTGGAACGATCCTGAAGAATTGGAGAGATATATTGCTAGAGCCCAAGAAGCTGCTCAAGGAATCATGAACGAGATAAGAAATCTCAGAAAGATACATTTGGCAATTTGTGATAGAATGAATGAACTTTTTAATGTTGATCTTTTGAAAAATCGCAATACATGGAAAGAACGCATTGAGAAGATTAGAGGAACAATTGATTCAGTAGCTGAAGGAAGAGATCCAAAATTAGTGAGAAAATGGAGACAACATTGGGATTATCAATTATACAAAGTACTCGAATATCAATATCAAAGAGGACTTGAGAACTTAAACCAGAATCTTATGGAAATTAAGGTTGAGTTGGTTTATTCGAGCAAGAATGTAAGTTATAAGCCACCTCTCGAGGAACTAAGACAAAAGTACTATAAGGAAGTTAAAGCTTTTATCACCTTCCCTTCAACTGGTTCGCAGAATTTCGGAGGAAGTCCAGAAATTTTCAAGCAAATGCCTGAAAGAAATTCAAAGTATTTATCAGTTGTTTATCAAAACACAGAAGAACTCTTCTCAAAATTGTTGAAGTTTATGGACAGTTTTAAACAATGGACAAGTATTGGAGCAATTAATATGGAAGTTATCATTGAAAAACATTTCAAGTCTAATGAAGATTGGGAGTTTAATCTTAAGAACTTGAGATTGAAGAGAAGAGATCTTGAAAAGGTTCCTGAAACTTATAAGATCGATTGCTTTACAATTTCGCTAAGTCCATTTAAAAATACAATTGAAGATTTGATTCAAAGACATATTGAAACAATGACAAGCTATTTAAGAAATTCTATTAAGGTTGAATGTGACGAAATTGACGAGTTTATTAACTATGCACATGAAAAGTTGACAAATAAGCCAAGTAGTATTGAAGAAATTACTCAGAGTAAAGCAGAAGTTTACGAAATTAACCAAAAGAGACAACAGCTTGCTGATAAATTTAAACATACAGAAGAAAAGAACAAATTACTCCGTAACATGATTGGTAATGCTCATAATATTTCAAATATCTCTAAAAGATGGGAGAACTTTGATGTTGCTTTGGAAGGATTCAACCAAATGCTTAATGAACAACAAGAAGTTATTAAGAATGAAATAGAAAAAAAATGCAACTCCTTAAACTCAGATATCGAAAAGTTTTATCAAAGATGGTCAGCTTTGAAACCTAAGAAACTTGAGCAACTTGACCGTGAGACTGCAAAAGAAACAGCAGCAAAAACTAAGGAATGGAGAGCAATGTGGGATGAACTCGAGAAGAAGGCTCAAACTCTTGAAACTGACAGCAAGCATTTCGAATTGTCTCCTCCAGAGTTTTCTTATATTACAGAAATAAGAGCTGCACTTGTTGAACAAGAACAATCATGGAAGTACTTTGATGAATTTGAAGAGGAATTAGCCAACATGGAAAAAGAAGATTGGTTATCATTCAGAACAAAAGTTTTTACTTTCCAAGATTTTACTTTCAAGTGGGCGGATAAGTTGAAAACTTTGAATAAGGATGCTTGTTGCTTATATTTACTATCCCAAGTCGATTTATACAAGCAAATTTGGCCAGTACTTAAGCTAGTTATTGGAGAAGCATTCGAAAAAGAACATTGGAAGACTCTGTTTAGCATGTTGAAAATCTCAAAGGATGTTAATATTGAAAATTTGACCTTTGGACATCTATTAAGAGGAGATCGATATTTGTTAGAGAAAGAAACTGACATTAAAGACTTAGCTGCAAGAGCTCAAGGCGAAGTGACTTTAAGAGAGGCTATAAATGAACTCAGAGTTTGGTGTGATACAACAGACTTTACTTTAACCGAACATAACTCCAATGGAAGAGCTACACCAATTATTAAAGAATGGAAAGAGCTGATGACAAAAGTTAGTGACAATCAAGCCTTGCTAGGAACACTTAAAGAATCAAAGTTCTATGACAGGTTTAAGGATCAAATCGAACAATTTGAGGCTAAACTAGGAGGAATTGATGATTATTTACAGAAACTCAACATTATTCAAAGAAAGTGGATTTATTTGGAACCTATTTTCAATAGAGGAGCTTTACCTCAAGAGCAACCAAGATTCAAGAGGTTAGATGATGAATTTAGGGGA
>Ga0182742_1002372_pt1 | contig 20973 bp, 24 predicted proteins | sample eDN5th37CBELigMG_FD_128880 | JGI IMG/M metagenome (GOLD analysis project Ga0182742, IMG submission 128880) | Enriched Miracle-Growth compost microbial communities from Emeryville, California, USA - eDNA 5th pass 37_C BE-Lig MG (version 2)... ... | reverse complement strand
TCAGGTATACCTCCTACATTAGTTCCGATACATGGGACACCACACGCCATCGCCTCTAATGCAACTAATCCAAAGCTTTCTTTTTCAGATAATAAAAGCATGAGGTCACTAATAGAGTAAAGCTCCTCTACACTGTCTTGTTTTCCTAGAAACAATACTTTATCTGCAATATTTAGCTTTTTAACTAGTTTACAAACGACCGTCATTTCTGGGCCATCGCCTACAAGTAGTAACTTTGCAGGAATTCTTTTTGTAATCTTCTCAAATGTACGAACAACATCCTGTACCCTTTTCACTGGTCGAAAATTAGACACATGAATGATGATCTTTTCTTCCGGAAGTATTCCATACTCTTCTTTAAGATGAGAGGACTCTGATCGTTTATAGACCCGTTCATCAATAAAGTTATAAACCGTGTCGATTTTTTTATCAGGATTTATTAGATCGTATGTTTGACTAATCAAAGATTTAGAGACTGCTGTAACGATATCTGATTTCTCAATTCCAAATCGAATAGCATCCGTTAATGAAGGATCATACCCCAATACAGTAATATCCGTACCGTGTAGTGTAGTGACAATCTTTACATCCCTTCCACTCATTTGCTTTGCTAAAATGGCACAAACAGCGTGCGGAATTGCATAATGCACATGAAGAAGGTCCAACTCTTCACGGTTGATCACCTCCGCCATTTTGCTAGCTAAAGCAATATCGTATGGTGGGTATTGAAAAACCGAGTATTGGTTTACCTCTACTTGGTGGTAATACACATTATGGTACATCCTATTCAACCGAAATGGGAGACTCGAAGAAATGAAATGAATCTCGTGCCCATTCTCTGCCAACATCTTCCCAAGTTCTGTAGCAATAACTCCCGAGCCCCCTACTGTTGGATAACAGGTAATACCTATTTTCATTTTTTTATTCATGGTTGTTATTCTCCTAGTAAATCACGATTGAGTAAAATTGGAGCTCTTACTTTAAACCCTTCTGCGTAAAGAGTTCCAACTTCTTTACCATATAAACGCTCCCTTGCCTCCAAAGCTGGAATATAATTATTCGTAAGCGGTGTGTCTATGCTATCCGCTTGCTTTGTAAACTGACTCTTATATGCCTCTAGACTTTCTTTCTTCTTTTCATAGGTGTTCGACACATCGATGACGAAATCAGGAGTAGAAAATCCGTTAATCATATAGTAGTAAAGCTGCTTAGGTCGATAGGCGCTATCATCAAACCCTGTCTGAAACTTTTGAATGCCGGCAGAAAAAAAGGCTTCTTCCACGATTCTTGCACAGTTTCCATGATCAGGGTGACGATCTTTTCCATAGGGAACAAAAACAATCTCCGGTCGAAACTTCCGAATGATATGAACGACTTGACGAATCGCTTCCTCAGTTAATAATAAACCTCGATCTGGAAGATTTAATGTAATTCGTTCTTTTACACCGAGAATATCTGCCGCTTTCATTGCTTCTTGTTGGCGAAGTTCTACTGTTCCGTTACTTGAAAGCTCAGCTTTTGTTAAATCACAAATTACGACCGTTTTTCCTTCCGAAGTGTATTTTGCGACAGTTCCAGCCATGCCAATTTCCACATCATCTGCATGTGCTCCAAAGGCTAGGATATGTATATTATTTGTCATTGCCCTCACCTTGTTCTTGATGGATGATGTCTCTCCAAGCAAGGTCACCACGCTCGAGTCCTTTTATTAGAACTTCCGCCGTTCCAATATTAGTTGCTAACGGTATGGAATACACATCACAAAGGCGTACTAACGCGGTCACGTCTGGTTCATGCGGTTGCGCCGTAAGAGGATCTCTAAAGAAGAACACCATATCCATTGTATTTTTAGCGATCATTGCCCCAATCTCTTGGTCCCCGCCAAGTGGTCCTGACTGGAATCGCTGAATCGACAATCCCGTTGCTTCCATAATTCTTAGGCCAGTTGTTCCCGTTGCAAACAAGGTATGCTCTTCTATAATTTCTTTATAGGCAATTGCAAAACGTACTAACTCATCCTTCTTATTATCATGAGCAATTAAGGCAATGTTCAAAATAATTCCCCCCTAGTTATTCAATAATATTTTCTAAACCATAAACAAACACATTTAGCTTCATCACTGAGTCAACTGCCAGCTTCACACCTGACATAAACGACTCACGATTATAGGAGTCATGGCGAAGGGAAAGGGTTTGACCTGATGAACCAAACATGACCTGTTGATGGGCAATTAACCCAGGTAGACGAACGGAATGAATATGCATTCCCTCATAATTTGCTCCTCTTGCTCCAGACAACGTTTCTTTTTCGTTTGGATGCCCTTGCTCTTTATAATCCCTTTCTTCTGCAATCATCTGGGCCGTTTTCAAGGCCGTTCCCGATGGTGCATCTAGTTTTTGATCATGGTGTAACTCAATAATCTCAACATCTTGGAAGTATCTACCTGCAAGTCGCGCAAATTTCATCATTAATACTGCTCCAAGAGCGAAGTTAGGGGCAATAATACAGCCTCTTTTTTGGTCATCACAAAGACGTTCTAGCTCTTTTAATTGATCATCAGAAAAACCGGTCGTACCAACAACCGGTCTAACGCCATGTAGTAGAGCGGTTTTTGCATGGTACATTCCAAATTCAGGTGTTGTTAAGTCAACTAATACATCAGGTTTAACTGTATTGAAACATTCTTCAATATCCGTAAAAATAGGTGCATCTGCCGAGTGAAACCCTACATCACTAAGCTTCAATCCATTATTCTTATAATCTATTGCTCCAACAAGTTCATATTCCTCCGTATTCATAACAAGCTTTACTGCTTCAGTACCCATTCTTCCACGAGGTCCTGCGACTACTACTTTAATCTTTTCCATAATTATTCCCCTTCCGTTTCAATTCTTGTCCATCGATTTTTATCTCGTGTATTAAACTTCTCCATTACACGGTTATGGGATTCTTCTAAATCAATATTCAGTGAGTTTGCAAAGCAAATGAGAACAAATAACATATCTCCAAGTTCTTCTTCAATCGTATTTTCTTTCTCCGATGCTTTTTTTGGTTTCTCACCGTAATAATGATTTACTTCTCTAGCTAGTTCACCAAGTTCCTCAGTCATTCTTGCAAGCATTGCAAGTGGACTAAAATACCCTTCCTTAAACTGGCTTATGTATGTATTTACCTCTTCTTGCAGTTGCGTCATTGTCTTCTTACTGTTTTCCAAAGGTATTCACCTCATATCATATCGTGTGCAGCCATTTTTCTCTACACCTAATATTACAATGTTAGCTAAAAGGTCCACTATTTACAAATATTTTAAATTAGGGGAAAAGGCTTATTAATCAAAATAGCTGGAACGAGTGATTCTCTTTAGAGGATTATTGCGTTTAAACTTCCATTTCACTTATAATTAATACGGCCTGTGTACAAGCTTAAAATTTTCCATTTTTAAAGTGAGGTAGATACAATGCTTTTTTCTCTAAAGATAAAGAATATATTCTTCATCCTATTAGGTTCAGCCATCTTTTCTTTTGGAATTGTCCATTTTAATATGCAAAACAATTTAGCCGAAGGTGGGTTTACTGGCATCACTCTTTTGCTTTATTTTCTATTTAACTGGGATCCATCCTATGTAAATCTGCTTCTAAATATCCCCCTATTTTTCATTGGGTGGAGGTTATTGGGCAAAAATGTCTTTTTCTATACACTTATTGGTACGGTAGCTGTATCCGTGTTTTTATGGATTTTTCAGCGATATCAAATCAATATGCCACTTAAAGACGATCTAACTCTTGCGGCTCTTTTGGCGGGTGTATTTATCGGTGTCGGCCTAGGAATTATTTTCCGTTTTGGAGGAACTACTGGTGGTGTTGATATAATTGCTCGACTCGTACATAAATACATAGGCTGGAGTATGGGGAAGACAATGTTTTTATTTGATGTGGTAGTTATTACACTATCCCTAATTTTCTACTTAACCTACCAAGAAGCGATGTACACCCTTGTCGCCGTATTTGTGGGTGCTAGAGTCATTGATTTCATGCAAGAGGGAGCTTATTCTGCAAGAGGGGCCATCATTATTTCTGAGAAGAACCAAGAAATTGCAGACAAAATTATGACCGAAATGGAACGAGGTGTTACCGTTCTTAAAGGCCACGGTTCTTACTCTAAGCAAGAAAAGGAAGTTCTTTACTGCGTTGTTGGTCGAAACGAGATCGTTCTATTAAAACGGGTCATCACTTCAGTGGATCCTCACGCATTTGTTTCTGTTACAATGGTGCATGATGTATTAGGAGAGGGATTTACATTAGATGAAAACAAACGCCCCATTGAGCATTAAAAAAACAGCCAAGTGGCTGTTTTTTTGTTTAATCTTCACTTCTTGCCATACCAGTATAGATCAATACTAAACGTACTAGCTCAAGAACAGCTACTGCTGCTGCTGCAACATATGTTAATGCTGCTGCATCAAGCACGCGCTTTGTTTCTCTTTCTTCATCATTACGAATGATTCCCATTGAAACCACTTGGTCCATCGCACGATTGGAAGCATTGAATTCTACTGGCAGAGTTACAACCTGAAAAACAACAGCTGCTGCCATGAAGACAATTCCTAATAAAAGTAACCCACTAATTTGAGCAAAAATACCAACCATAATTAATATCCAAGAAAGGTTTGAACCTAAATTCGCAACAGGAACTAATGCATGTCTAAAGCGTAAGAACGCATAATTCTGGTCGTCTTGAATCGCGTGTCCAACCTCGTGTGCAGCGATCGCAGCTGCTGCAACAGAGTGACCGTGATAATTCTCTGAAGAAAGTCTTACTGTTTTTACTCTTGGATCATAATGATCTGTTAAATGTCCTCGAGTCTCTTCCACACCGACATGATATAAACCGTTGGAATCCAAAATTTTCCGAGCTACCTCTGCACCAGGCATATGGGAAGAAGCAGCTACTTTTGAATATTTTGCGTAAGCTCTCTTCACTTTAAATTGAGCCCAAAGTGGAACCAAAATAATCAAAGCAAAGTAAATAAGGGTTGTCATTATGTTCCTCCAATTCAAAACTAGTTGTTACCCCAATTTTATTATTGACCATAAATGATGTCAATCTTTTAGCTCTCTTGAGCGGTTTTTCTCCCGCCTTTGATTTTTTTCTCCGGCATACTTTCTAAATCCTACATAAGATAAAGTTGCGACAATAATACTACCAGTTGTAAAGATAACCCACCAAAGGGAAGGATCCGCTTCATCTTCCGTCATTCCTTCAAAAATACTCTTTAAATCACTTTCTATTGAATCTAAATCCTTCATACTACTTTCCTCGGAAAGTATTTTCGGCCGATAATGATCGATATAATTGATTTTTGTATCAAGTCTTTGGACTTTTTCGGATCTAATATCGAGTTTTAAACTAGGATAAATCATTTGATATAATGACAGGAAAGAATTTAATTGCTCATGAAACCTCTCTGAATGTCCACTTTTGACCGCTTCCTTAACACCACCAAATACCATAAGTACTTGACCTTCCATCTCGGTCCAAAGAGGTTGACCCCCTGTATTAATGGCGTCCATAACTAGACGAAACTTTGTTACTTTATTTACAATCTCTGAATGTTCCAGTGAATCATTAGCTGTTGCCTCTAACGCTTCATTATGTGCGACCGTTACAATCCGTAGTTCATCCATCGAAAATGGTCTTTGGTCCATGCTAATGAATTCTTCAGAAAAATACAAAAGAAGCTTATGAGCATCATCGTATCGCGATGATCTCACCATTTGTAGGGCTTCATCTGAGATTGAGTTTAACTTATCGATAGGCGACGTCTCATCTGCATGTATCGTTATAGGAAATAGTAGAATCAATATACATATAAATATAACAACTCTTGCTTTCATACTTGTCCCCCCTCTTTATACTATTAAATGTTATGTATGGGAGGACAAGGTTAGACCATAAAATATCAACTAGGTAAACTCAAATTGTTAGTTCCATTTTCTTGCTGTTTCCTCTTACCACAAACCAATAGGCAAGCGCTAAAGATACCATACTTAACCAAAATGTAAAATAACCAATTTGAGGTATATAGTCATCTAGCATATGATATCTAGGCAGCATTTTAAACACATAATCTATCACGTCATTATGTAGTGTCCAAATACCCGTTACAATTAAATGCCACGCCTTAAAACGGTAAAAAGGTGCATACAATAACCCCTGTAAGGCCATTGCCCCATGCGATAGCATAAGCATATAACCGATTATATCTAATTCACCAGACACAACTAAAACAAGGTAGTTCATAACGACTGCCCAAATACCATACTTAAACAAGGTCACCATAGCTAAAGCCTCAAATAAAGGCCAGTTTTTCCCTAGTATAAAAGCAATTAATACAAATACAAAAAATAAACATGCTGTTGGGCTGTCTGGAACAAAAATTAAAAAAATCGGTGGTGTTTCAGCTAGCTGATACCGGTACCAATAATAGGCGTAGATGGTCCCTAGAATATTAACTACAAGTAAGAACCAAAGAATCGTTCGATGGGTTAAAAAATAGTAAATCCACTTCATCATGCACACCTCGCTATCATTTGAAAAAAGCTGGCATATACTATGCCAGCTCTCAGGTTATTATTCACTTTTAAGAGAAGAGACAAACTCTGCAAGAACTTCTAACTCTTCATCAGTTCCTTTAAACATTCCAGCAGGCATAGAGCCTCTACCATTTTTAGCAATATCCTTAACATCATCAGCAGTTAATTCATTACCAACTAAAGCTGGATTTGGGCCTCCCCCTTGGAGATCGCCACCATGACATGCTAAGCAGCCATTTTGATCGAGAAGCTTATAGCCGTCAGACTCTTGATCAAACTCGACCTCAGCAACGATTTGACCTTGAGCTTTAGCAGCTTCCCAGTCATGTGTTGCAACAGATTCCCAAGTTAAGAATGTGATCGCTGCAAGAGCTAATAACATAAAACCAGTTGCTAATGGACGTTTAGAAGGACGACGTTCAGGTCCACGGTCGATAAATGGTGCTAACAATAATCCACCAAATGCTAAACCAGGAATAATAAATGCCCCAATCGCATTGTATGGTCCTGAAGCATAGCTATACTTTAACAATTGGTATAAGAATAAGAAATACCAGTCTGGCAGTGGAATATATGCCGTATCTGTTGGATCAGCCATTTTCTCTAGAGGAGATGGATGAGCAATAGTTAAACATAAGTATCCAATAAGGAAAACTGCTCCTACCATCCATTCTTTGAGAAGGAAGTTAGGCCAGAATGCTTCCGTTTTGCCAGGAAATTCCGAGTAGTCTTTCGGAATATTCGGTTTGCGTTCTGCAGGTACACGAGAATCACCTACGAACTTCATACCTTTTCCACGATGCATACAACAATCCCCCTCCTTTTTTATCAATCTCTTTCAATAGATTACATTAGATTTTACAATGGACCAGAGATACCTTGCTTACGAATCATTAAGAAGTGAGCTCCCATTAATCCTAATAGAGCACCAGGTAAGAAGAATACATGAATTGCAAAGAAACGAGTTAATGTTTGAGCACCAACAATATCAGAGTGTCCAGCAAGTAAGATCTTCACTTGTTCCCCGATCAATGGTGTTGACTCAGCAATTTTTATCCCTACCTGTGTAGCAAATAGAGCTTTCATATCCCATGGTAATAAATATCCAGTGAATCCTAAACCTAGCATAACGAAGAAAATTAATACTCCGACAACCCAGTTCAATTCACGAGGCTTTTTATAAGCACCTTGGAAAAATACTCGCAATGTATGTAAGAACATCATAACGATAACAAGACTAGCACCCCAGTGATGCATGCCACGAACAATTTGTCCAAATGCCACTTCATTTTGAAGGTAATAAACAGATTCCCAAGCGTTTTTAATATCTGGTACATAATACATTGTTAAAAACATACCGGATAAAATTTGAATTACAGTAACAAAGAACGTTAAACCACCAAAACAGTACACGAATGCTGAAAAGTGATGAGCAGGGTTTACGTGCTCAGGTACTTCATGATCAGCAATATCGCGCCACATAGGCGTAATATCTAAACGTTCATCTACCCAATCATAAATTTTGTTTAACATCTATTACGCCTCCTCTCTTGGCTTGGCTTTTCCTAAAAGTAGAAAGCCGTCTTTTTCTTGCGTTGGATATACATCAAGTTTTGCAATCGGTGGTGTACCAGGTACGTTCGTCCCGTCCTTTTCATACAATCCACCATGACAAGGGCAATAAAAACGATTTTGGTTTGCTTTGTCAGTGTTCCAGTCAACCACACAGCCTAAATGCTTACACACAGGTGATAAAGCGACGATCTCCCCATTTTCATCCTTGTATACCCATGCCGTATTTGTTACTTCTGAAGTGTACCAAGCATCTTTTTGCTCAAATGAAAAGTCAACTCGAGTTGGTTCTTCAGTAATTTCACTGATTTTCTGCGGAGTAGGAATAAAATCCCCACTTGCACTCGCTTTCAATACTGGATCTACAGCAAAGCGAACCATTGGCATAAGCATTCCAGCAGCCATGAAACCGCCTACACCAGTGAGAGTGTAGTTTAAGAATTGACGTCTAGAAACACGATGTTTGCTCATACTTTTCCCCCCTCTATTATGAAGTTGAGTCCAACGGACATAATTCAACACATTATAAAACTAGGACATAACCATGATATATCAAGATGTAAGCGAGGTCAATATAATACTTTGACCAAACGTTGTCAACTGTGTGACTAATATCTCATTTTATACATCTTCTTGCCATTTTTGCATGAACAATTGTAAGAGTTGTTTTACTTGGTCCTCTAAAATATTGTTTCTAGCTCCCTCATCCATAGCAGCTAATGGTATGGAGGGTAGCCAAATTAGACCTGCTTTTAATTCCCCTTCCAAGGATTTCCAAACACTATCTGATGTGACAAAGAAAACATGTTTAAATCCATTATCAAAAAGCTCTTTCTCCCAAACAGCAGCTTCTTCAATTAACTTCTCTTTGCTCTTATTTTTTAAATAACTATGTCCGGGAAGCATGATCATTCTTCCCTTAAACTGCCTTTCTAGGGGAATTGTAAGCAGTTGGATAAATTCCGTCATCGCAACTGATTGTTTAATATCATTTCCAAATGAAACTGGATATAAAGGCAACACAGCAGTATCTACATACTCTCTTGCCCCTAAAAACATGTCCATATCCTGAGAAACCCATTTCACGAGAACCACTCCATTTATCTATTAAATCATTCCTATCATACCATTTATTAGAAACAAAAAAAACCTGCTATGTACTAGCAGGCTTTTTCTTTATTCACTGTTTCCGAGCCGTTTTAGCTGTCCTGTTAGTTCCTGAAAGGCTTCCTGATCCTGTCTGTCAAGTGCATCATCAATCAACGTAAGAAGCTTATCACGCTGGAATTTTGATAAACTAGTTGTTAAAAATCTTTCAGCAAGGATACGATCCTTTTCATTAATTTGCAGACTGTTTGGCATAAATGGATTATCCTCTAACACAATCACATATTGATGCGCTTGATTTGATGCGTGAAAATTCAATTGAATATAAATCTCTTAATCTCGGTTTAGGCGAATGTCATGGAATGATTTTTCAGCATCCGTTGTCATCACATTTTCCTTATAAAAACGAAATGGTACTTCATCGACGCAATGTGTTGACATAACAAGACCACGTGGGCAATATTGCGCTTGATCAACAAAATGTACTTTCTCCATTAATTGATCATGGCTCATTAAGTAATTTAATATCCATACACATTCTCGTCTTTTAAGTTGATAATGATTTAAAAACCAGCGAATAAAATCTTTTTTCTCGTTGACAGATACAGGGGTCGTCATCGTTGCTTCCCTCCTCTGCATACAACTAATTTCGATTAAACACCTGTTTTTTTCACTTACACGTCTTCAGAAAATCTGTGCACCAATTCTGCAAACTCTTCATTACTTGGATCCATTTGAAGAAGTATACTAAAAATTTCTGCAGCGTCATTCGTTTTTCCTTCTTCAATTAAAAAATAACCGTAGTCTGATAAAAATTCTTGTTGATTCTTAAAGAAATTATATGCAAGTTGATATTTGTTTAATGCCTCTGAATATCTTTCAACATTCGCCAAAGCATTCGCTTCATCCCACAATAACTGCGGTTCTTCTACTCCTTGCTCATTCATAATATCAATAATTTCTAACACATCATCATATTTTTCTTGGTGAAAAAACAGCTTATTTAATGTAAGTGCGGCTTCAACGAACTCCAGATCAAGTGCTAACGCCTCCCTGATAAGCCTCTCTGCTTCATCCTCAAGATTTAATTTTAATGCAATTTTCCCACCATAAAAGAAGAGGTCTTTATTAAACTCGTCATATTGAATGCCTTCTTTAATAACCTCGAGGCTTTTCGTTAATTCTTCTTCATGCTCATACGCTTTAGCTAAATATAAGTAGAGAGAGTTGTACTCACGGTCTATATTCTTCAATTCTGTAAGTTTCTCGATCGCCGTTTGATAGTATCCCGCATGAAGGGCTGTAAAACCATACCCGAACAATGTATTCACTTCAAATCGGTCTTCTAGTGCTTGTTCGTAATGTGGTAATGCCTCCTCAAACGCACCTCCCGCACTGTACGCCTCTGCTAATCGTTGGTGAATACTTGTGCCAGCAATCTCTTTTTCCTTTTTAAGTATATCCTCATACAATCGAATCGCATTTGTAAATCTTCCTTGTTCCATATAAAGCTCTGCCAAAGCAAAGTCAATCAGAACTTCATCAGGAAGAACTTTTTTAGCTGTTAGAAGCTTCTGTTCACTTACCTCAAATAAACCCTGCATTTGGTATAAATCAGCTGCAAGAAGCAAGGCCTGAGGATAGCTTTGATCAGAAGAGTGTATTTTTTCTAAAGCTAGCATTGCTTCCTCCTCATTACCAAGCTCAATACAGGCCTCTGCTAATAACACCAGTAATTCTCCTTCTTCCGGGTACGCAATTAATAGCGTTTCAAAAAGTTCTTTTGCTTCTTCAAGGAAGCCTAGCTGAAGAAGTTCCTCACCAAGAACAAATCTTTCTTCATTTGATCCATTTAATAAAATATCTTTATAACTTTTTATTGCTTCTTCATGTTGACCACTTTCTAATAGAGAAAGGATCTTTTCTACTTTATCCATCTTGTATCCCTTCTTACTTTAAACTATTCCCCTGTAAAAAAACTAGGAGTCTTTATGATGACATGTTCTCCATAGCCTGATCGAAACCATACCTTATCGCCTGCACGAATTACTTCGCCTTTATGGACGGTTACTAGGAGTCTATCACTATGATATAAAAATAGGCTCTTTTCATCAATATTTATGATTTCAGATGATTTCCTATAGAAATTATAGCTCACTTCACTTCCTGCATGTAAATGCGATTTAAGCGGTAAGATTCCGATCTTATGCAGGGCCTCCTGTGTGAGGGGTTCCCCTTGTATCAACTCTTCTCTTATATTAGCGATGTTATGTTTAGCCATGATTTCATTCCATACTTGTTTAGCACGCTTCTTCTCGCGTTCTCCGTCCATTTGAAAACATGGAATTAAAGGACTGTTATATGGAAACATAGCTTCCCTGATCCATCCCCATGGTTTCTCTTTTAGTTCATCTACTGAAGAAAACTCTATAAAAACAGGAACCTTTTCTCGTTTAGTCGTTCGTATAAAGGATGGTGTCAACGCAGATAAAGGAATCTTCACTCCAATAACATAGTCAATTGGACTGCTTAATAACCCCATTTTCGCCTGTTTTAAGCTCGTTTTTAATTTCTTTTCTTGAGATACTGAAACATATGTTAAAAATGTGGTACAGCCCCTTTTAAGAAACCTCTCCGTCATATATGACTTCATGTCTGAAAAGGATGTGAGAGTTGGTATTTTCGGGTCAAAAATGATATGAGGATTTGTCGTTATATAGCCGCTGGCATTCATTTTTACATAAGAATAGTTTTTCATTTCATTTGTGATTGAGGAAATACGCTCATTTTTCACAAGAATAGATATTTTCTCTAGCTTGTCCTTCTTTAAAAGGTTCATATTCTCTATAATATACGCCATAAAACCACCTCTTTTTAGGGTCTTATGACAAACTATGAAACAAAATGGACATTCATACATATTTATAGAAAATATAAAACTGACACGTATTAAATACGGGCCAGTTTCTTTTGTTAATTAATTAATTTATTTAAGTGTGAGAAGAACATTGGATATGACACAGAAATTGCTTCTTCATTTTCTAAGGTTACTTCCTCACTGCTAATTAAACTTGCAATGGCAAGCATCATTCCGATTCGATGATCTCCATAGCTATTCACTTGGCCCCCATGAAGTTTGCTACCACCGTGAATAATCATACCATCGTCCGTTGCTTCAATCGATGCTCCTAATTTCTTCAACTCATTTACAACTGTATCAATTCGGTTTGTTTCTTTAACCTTTAATTCCTCAGCGTCCTTAATAACCGTTGTTCCGTTTGCCTGTGTAGCTAATAAGGCAATGATAGGAATTTCATCGATTAAGCGCGGAATCATATCTCCCTCAATCGTTATTCCCTTAAGACTTGAGGTTGTAATCGTTAAGTCTGCTACAGGCTCTGCCGCATCTTTACCTTCTTCAGAAACATGAAGAGAGGCACCCATTTGAAGCATCACATCAATAATCCCTGTTCTAGAAGGGTTAATACCCACATTGCGCAATGTTACTTCACTATTAGGTACAATCGCTCCTGCAACTAAAAAGAAGGCAGCAGAAGAGATATCACCCGGTACATGAACATGAGTTGCCTGGAGTGTTTGTCCACCAGTTACGGAGACCTTTAAACCATCAACAGACACTTCCCCACCGAATTGGCGAATCATTCTTTCTGTATGGTCTCTTGTTTTTGATGGCTCAATGACCGTTGTCGTACCATTTGCTTGTAAGCCTGCTAGGATAATGGCTGATTTTACTTGCGCACTTGCCATTGGTAGCTCGTACGTAAATCCTTCTAAATTTCCACCTCTAATAGAAATAGGAGTGAACTTCCCATTTTCTCTGCCGTCAATTACTGCTCCCATTTGGCTCAACGGATTCGTAACCCTTGTCATTGGACGTTTGGCGATTGAAGAATCTCCTTCCAATGCAGCATAAAAAGGTCTGCCTGATAAAATGCCAAGCATTAATCGAATCGTTGTTCCCGAGTTCCCCACATCAAGTCGTTCAGTAGGTTCTACTAGGCCGTCAAAGCCCTTCCCAATGATTTCAACCTTATCTTCGTGCTGGTGAATCGTTACCCCTAATTTTCGAAAGCAAGCAATCGTACTAAGACAGTCTTCACCTGTAAGAAAATTAGATACTGTTGTCTTCCCATGAGCAATCGCTCCAAACATAACAGAGCGATGAGAAATAGACTTATCTCCTGGTATAGAGAGTTCACCTACCAGTCTCTTTACTTGTGACGTTAACACCGTTGTCATTGATTGTATCCTTCCTTTCGTGTAACCAATTCCTATAGGCCAGTTGAGGTGCCATAATTGGTATAACGCTGTATGCATTCCTCTGCTTTGGCCATATCGGTCTCTGTTTGAAAACTGATAACAAGTACACCGTTTATATCTTCTCTAGTTTCTAAAATACGGATATTTGTAATGGATATACGCTCTTTGGCTAAATAACCTGTGATTTCCGAGATAACACCTGGATAATCCGGAACATCCACGAATAGATCGTAAAATGCAGGGATTGCTCCCTTTTCCTTACTAGGTAGATCATCTCTAAAATTTTTGGCTTCAGCAAAATAATCGAATAGCTGGTCCTCATTGTTATCAGATAATATTTTCGAGAATTTATCCATTTCATCCTTCCAACGATCTAACAAAGAAAGAAGTACCTTCCTGTTATGAAGGGAAATATCCTTCCACATGGCTGGACTGCTAGAGGCAATTCTAGTAATATCTCTAAAACCACCGGCAGCCAACCTTGTTATAAGCTGATGATCTCTACTTGTTTGCTCAGCTTGATGTACGAGAGAGGCCGCAATCACATGTGGAAAATGGCTTATAACACCTGTTAAGTAATCATGTTCTTCAGGTGAAATAGTAATAAATTTTGCTCTAGTTCCTTCAAGCCAACTCTTTAATAAATCCACCTTTTCATCTTGGATATGTGGCTCCGGTGTAAATAAATAAAATGCATTTTCAAAAAGAATTTCCTTAGCTGCTGCAACCCCACTTTTGTGTGAGCCAGCCATCGGATGCCCACCAATAAACGTAATGTTTTTCTCCTTTAAACACCTTGCTTTTAAAACAATTGCTTCTTTGGTACTTCCAGCATCACTTATGATCACATCTTGCTTTAGCGGAAGCTCACAAAGTCTCTCAATCATTTTTTCAGTTTCGATAACAGGCGTTGAAATAAGAATGACATCTGCGTTCACTGCTTCTTCTTCCAAATTGAAACAAATCTCATCAATTACACCAAGCATCTTTCCAAGACGGCATTGTTCAATATTTATGTCGAAACCTATTAGTGTTGATTCTGGGTGTCTTTTCTTAACGCAAAGAGCTAATGACCCCCCAATTAGCCCTAGTCCAATGACTAGCACACGCCCTTTCAAGAAATCACCGCCTAAAGTTACTTAATGTGCTTTCACTTGCATGTATTGTGACATTTTTTCAATAATGCCAGCATTTTGTTCTTTCGAGCCAACCGTAACTCGGACGGATGTTGGAAAACCAAGCGCATTTCCTGACCGAACGATATAGCCTCTCTCTAATAAGAACTGAAATACTTCATTGCCATCAGTCTTAAAATCTATTAAGATGAAATTCCCTTGGGAACGCATATAAGACAGATTGTGCTCCTTACAGAAATTGTAAAACTGTTCTAATCCTTGATGGTTTAAGGTACGACAGTTTTCCACATACTCTTGATCACCTAAAGCTTCAATAGCCGCTAATTGTGCAAAGCTATTCACGTTAAATGGCTCTCTCACCGGTTCCAGCGCTCGAATGATTTCTATGGAAGCAAATCCATATCCCACACGCAAACTAGCTAGACCATAAATTTTCGAGAAGGTTCTAAGAACAATCAAATTTGAATACTGCTCTACTAGTTCCACAGAATTATAGTAATCATCCGCTACTACATACTCGAAGTAAGCTTCATCCAATACCACAAGTGTTTCTTTTGGAACTCTAGCAAGAAAACTTTCCAACTTTTCTTTTGGAATATATGTACCAGTTGGATTATTCGGACTACATACCCAAACAACATTTGTTTTCTCATCAATAGCCGCAAGCATTTGATCTAAATCATGGTGACCATCTACCAGAGGAATTTCACGAATTTCTGCACCTTCAATAATCGCATTGTGCTTATACTGTGGGAAAGTTGGCGTAGCCATTACCGTATTAAAACCTGGTCGTAAAAGGGCACGGGCAATAATTAGAATCAGTTCATCTGAACCGTTTCCAAAGATCAATTGATCTTTTGTCACTCCCACATGCTCTGCTACACACTCGCGTAAGTTAGTGGCATAGCCATCTGGATAAAGTGCGAAATAGCCTGTCTCTTTAGACATGACTTCACTCACTTTTTTTGAACAACCAAAAGGATTTTCATTAGAAGCTAATTTTATGATTTCTTCCAACCCATACTGCCTTTTTACTTCATCCTTTGATTTCCCCGGCTGATAAGGGGCTAACGACTTTATTTGATCCTTCCATCTCATCATCCATCACCTCTTACGTATAAATATTCCTATTTCTTTAAATCCGGTCGTAAAAGAACGGCTTCTTCCAAATAAACATGTTCGATTTCGGTTTGTGTTACTTCAGTATTTACATGCATCATGACCCTAATACATAATTTGATACCAGTCGAAACAGAGATTTCCTTCATACACATGACAGGAACATACGTCCAACCCTCTATTTGACGCATAGCTTTAGCTGGAAATGCAGCTGTAACATCATCGGTTACAGAAATAAATACCGATGCGACTGACTCTGGAGAGATTCGATTAGCTTGAATCATTTCATTGAGCAGTCTCTTGGTGGATGCTATAATTTCTTCCTCTTTATTTTCTTGGATCGTAATAGCACCTCTAACTCCTCTAATCATCGGCTCTCCTCCTTCATAAATTGTTTCAGTTCTTCTAAGAGGACATTTTCGTCAATTTTATAAAGGACCGGTTTCCCAACTTCCTCTAATAAAACGAATTGTATTACTTGTCCAATGGTCTTTTTATCCTGCTTCATACGATCGATTAACTTTTCTTCATAAAGGCCAGAAGGAACTTTTGTTGAGTAACCGAGTTTATGTAGCCATTCGAGAAATTCTTGTTGTTCAAACTGTAAATGTAAAAGTTTTTTACTTAACCGTAATGCGAATACCATGCCGATTACAACTGCTTCCCCATGTGTTATGGAGCCATACCCAGCCTCCGCTTCAATAGCATGACCAAGTGTATGTCCAAAATTCAAAAATGCTCGTATACCAAGCTCTTTTTCATCTTTTGAAACAACAGATTCTTTTACTTTTATTCCCTTTGATAAACACTCCTGTAATTGCTCGGTTGTTATCGTTTGAAGATTATCAATATCTGTTAAAAGCCATTGATAAAAATGAAGGTCATCTATTAGAGCATGCTTCATGACTTCTGCAAAGCCTGAACGACGTTCCATCGCTGGAAGGCTTTGTAGAAAATCAACATCGTATATAACAGCTTCAGGTTGATAGAATGCACCTATCATGTTTTTACCAAGAGGATGATTGATTGCCACCTTTCCACCAACTGCACTATCGTGTGCCAGAATGGTAGTAGGCAACTGAATAAAAGGAACGCCTCTCATAAAAGAGGCAGCAACAAACCCACATAAATCACCAATCGCCCCTCCACCAAGTGCGATAAACAATGATTTACGGTCGAGTTTCTCCTGTAAAGCAGCCGTTAGACAATCATAAAAAACGTCAAACGTCTTGGCTTTTTCTCCATTAGGAACAAGATGTGTGACAACTTCGTATTCACCTAATTGATGTTTTACTTGATTTAAATACCTATCACCAACATTACTGTCGGTTATAATCATGATTTTGGTTACGTTTGAAAGATGTTCTTTTAAAAAAGGGGCTAAAGCTGTTACTGCCTCAGCCCCTAAAATTACAGGATACTCCTTAGAAGTGGTATGGATTTGAATCGTCTCCATTAAAACTCCCTCGCATATGCTCTTTGATCTTCAATCGATTTAATTAATGTATCTAGGCGATCTGCATAGAATTGTCCAGTTATTGCTGTAGCAAGCTCCCAAGCAATCACATTTTCAGCAACGACTGCGGCAGCAGGTACTGCACAGCTATCTGATCTCTCAATACTTGCAGTAAAAGATTCTTTAGAATCGATATCCACACTTTGTAATGGCTTATAAAGTGTTGGAATTGGCTTCATTACTCCACGAATAACGATTGGCATGCCCGTCGACATTCCACCTTCAAGTCCACCTAGACGATTTGTGCTGCGATAGAAACCTTCTCCTTCACTCCACTCAATTTCATCATGAACTTCGCTACCAGGCTTCCTAGCTGCTTCAAACCCTATCCCAAATTCAACACCCTTAAAGGCATTAATACTTACGATAGCAGCAGCTAACTTAGAATCGAGCTTTCTGTCATAGTGAACATAGCTTCCTACACCAGGAGGCATTCCCTCAACAACTACTTCGACGATTCCTCCGATAGAGTCACCATTCGCTTTTGCATCATCGATGGCCTGCATCATTTTCTTTTCAGCCACAGGATCTAGACATCTTACTGGTGAATTCTCGGTAATTTCCGCCAAACTCTCCATGGAGTCATATGCATGTACCTCTGATTTAATCCCACCAATCTCAACCACATGAGAAGCAACCTTAATTCCTAGTAATGATAAAAGTTTTTTTGCAACTGCTCCAGCAGCCACTCTTACCGTTGTTTCTCTAGCAGAGGATCTTTCAAGAACATTACGCATATCTCGATGTCCATATTTAAGTGCGCCGTTTAGATCGGCATGTCCTGGACGTGGACGAGTAATAACACGCTTAACTTCTTCATCATCGGTAGGTTCTGCACCCATAATCTTTGTCCAATGCTTCCAGTCGTCGTTTTGTACAACGAGTGCTACAGGTGATGCAAGTGTTAATCCATGTCTGACACCGCTTGTAATATGTACAGTATCCTTTTCAATTTGCATTCTTCTACCGCGACCATGCCCTTTTTGTCTTCTTGCTAATTCTTTGTCAATGTCCTCTGCAAGAAGCGGCATTCCTGCTGGTAAACCTTCAATAATTGTTGTTAATTGTGGACCGTGTGACTCTCCTGCTGTTAAATATCTCATTTCTCTTTCCCCCTTCAACTCATTAAAGGATTATTTCTCAATATAACATATGTCCTTAAATAAACATAGCAGAAATTTGTGAATTTACAAAAAAAGAAGCCAAATTTTTGGCCCCTATCTTCTACGATAAAAAAAAGTGTCTTCTGTTTCAAGTCCATATACAGATGGATTAAAGATTTGCTCGGTACTACCGACAAAGAAAATCCCTTCCTGTCTCAATGCCTCACTGAATTTATAGTATAATACATCTTTAGCTTCTTCCGTAAAATAAATTAATACGTTTCGACACACAATCAAGTCAAAAGGCCCTCCAAAAGGATCAGCAAGTAAATTCTGCTTCTTAAATGTTACCGTCTTTTTGATATCGTCAGAAATCTTAAAGAAACTTCCATCCTGTGTGAAAAATTTCTTTTTCATTTCGGGAGGTACTTCATTCAAAGAACGTTCTGGATACATGCCGATCTTTGCTCTTTCTATTACATTATCATCGATATCAGTAGCCAAAACTTGAATCTGTGAAAGTGGCATAAAGTTTGAGAGGATCATTGCAATTGTATACGGTTCCTCACCTGTTGAACAAGCAGCACTCCACACCTTCAGACGCTTATTCTTCTCTATTAGTTTTGGAAGAATTTTCGTTTCTAATACTTCCCATCGTTTCCCATTTCGATAAAATTCCGACACATTGATCGTCATACGATCAAGAAACTCATTTAATAATAGCTTGTCCTGACTAATTGCTAAGTAATAGTCCTGAAATGAGTGAAACCCTTTTTTTTCATATAGAGAAATTAAGCGCCTTTTCATTTGTGCTTCTTTGTATAACGACAAATCAATCCCAGTCTTTTTCTTTATATTTATAATAAATTGTTCATAATCATTTCCCAGCATACTTTTTCTCCCCTGAACTTGAACTTTTCTATCTGTATGTATTATTATAGCGAAATTCAATAAAAAAGGAGAAAAATTATGTGAGAAAAGCCTTGGGTATTATTTACTCCTATGTTTTGAATACGGTTACAAAAAAGAGACTTGTAAAAAACAAGTCTCTTTTAGTATTAATAAGCCCAATTGTTTATAAGCTTGTTATATGAAAGAAGTTCCTCTTCTTTAAAGAATAAAGCGATTTCTCTTTCAGCACTTGCAGCTGAATCTGATCCATGGATAATATTTTTCCCTACAATCACGGCAAAGTCCCCACGGATGGTTCCAGGTTGAGAATCCTTTGGATTTGTTGCACCCATCATTTGGCGTGCAGCAGCAATTACATTTTCCCCTTCCCAAACCATTGCGAAAACAGGACCTGAAGTGATAAAGTCAACCAACTCACCGAAAAAAGGGCGTTCTTTATGTTCACCGTAATGCTGTTCAGCTAACTCATTAGAAATCAGCATTAACTTTGCACCCACTAATTGAAAGCCCTTTCTCTCAAAACGTCCAACTATTTCACCAATCAAATTGCGTTGGACCCCATCTGGTTTAACCATTAAAAATGTTTTCTCCATCAGTTACACTCCTCTATGATTCGTATATGTATATGATTGCCAATAAACAATCCACGAAAATCGTAACATAGTTATAACTGATTTCGCAACATTTAAAATTTTCGTTTACCTATGTACACAGCTATATCTCTTAGCGTCTTTTTGGCACGGTTATTTGGTAATTGATTTAATACATCAATCGCCTTGTGTAAGTACCGATCACTTATAGAAAGTGAACGCTCAATCGCATCAGAATTCTTTATGGCACGGATAATCTCTTCAATTTCTGCGGATGAAGTATGTTCATGAACAGCAGTAATTTTTTTACGTAAAGATTTATCTTCCATTGCAAACAATACTGGTAGGGTAATATTCCCTTGTAATAAGTCTCCTCCAGCTGGTTTACCTAATTGCTCTTCCGTACCCGTAAAGTCCAGAACATCATCCGTGATTTGAAAAGACATACCTACATAATATCCAAACTGATACAGCTTCTTGTGAATCTCTTCATCCACGTTTGCTGCCACCGCCCCGAGTTGACAGCTAGCTGCAATCAATAAAGCTGTTTTTCGCTTAATACGCAGCAGATAGTCACGTAGCGTTTGATTGTAATCATATTTAAATTTTATTTGCTCAATTTCCCCAACACATAACTGAACAATCGTTTCAGAGAGAATTTGGTGAGCAAGTGGGTTTTTAATATTTGTCATTAATTCTAGCGATCTGGCAAAAATATAGTCGCCTGTATACATCGCAATCCGATTATCCCATTTGGCTTTAATGGTTGGCTGGCCGCGTCTAAGTTCTGCATCGTCAATGACATCGTCATGAACAAGTGAAGCCATATGGATAAGTTCTAGCGCTACTGCCACGTTCTTCATTCCATGTATATCATAGTCGCCAAACTTTCCTGACAGCAAAACAAAAACAGGGCGAATTCTCTTCCCCCCTGCTTGCAACAAGTGTAGAGATGCTTGACGAAGAAGAGGTGACTCAGCCTCCACCGTATCTTCTAGTGTTTTCTCAATTATATTAATATCTGAGTTTAAAAATGAATACAT
>Ga0182742_1002369_pt1 | contig 20984 bp, 18 predicted proteins | sample eDN5th37CBELigMG_FD_128880 | JGI IMG/M metagenome (GOLD analysis project Ga0182742, IMG submission 128880) | Enriched Miracle-Growth compost microbial communities from Emeryville, California, USA - eDNA 5th pass 37_C BE-Lig MG (version 2)... ... | reverse complement strand
TTAGGATACCAGTCTTATCTATTAGAAAATTGTACAGTCGTAAAAATCGTAACGGATGAAGAACAAGAAGCTTTTCAATTTTTTGACTCGCAAAATTCACGAGGGAAGGAATTGGCCCCTCATGACTTGCTAAAATCATATCATCTAAGAGAGATGAATAATGAAGAAGAAAATATTAAAACCAGGATTATTAACAGTTGGGAAAATAAGAATCAGAGAGAACTAGAAGAGTTGTTCGAAAATTATCTATTTCCGTTAACTCAATGGTACAAATGGAAAAATGGTTTAGGTTACTCAAGTGAAAAGATTGCAACATTTAAAGGGATTAAAATCCATAACATTTACAATTACGCCATTTATCAAAAGGCATCAAATCTCTTTGTAGAACAAATGAACAATAATGGCAGTGTGGAAATATTAGCAACCAAAACCTTGAATCAATTTCAATTAACACAGCCATTAATTGCTGGAAAAAGATTTTTTGCCTATACGATTCATTATGCGGATTTACTTGAGAAGATTCAAAAGAAGATTAATGATTTTCATAAAGATAAAGAGGAAATTCCTAGTAAGCGATCTGGAGATATCTATATAAAGCAACTTTATGAAGGGATATTGTTGTTTTTTGCCGATCGATTTGGTTTTGATTCCATTACCGATTCAGTGATGAAACAATTATATACTTGGAGTTATTCTCTTAGACTAGTGATGACAGCCGTATATCCAGAAACAATTAATAAATATGCTAGTGGAAAACACGAGAGAATGAATGAAGGATTGGACCTTTTCGCTAAGCTTAGTGAGATGCATGAGCCTGAAGAATTAAATCTTATTATTTTTGAGAAAATAGATGAAACAAAAGCGGGAAATAATTTAAAAAAATACCCGAAAATGTGGAACGTTTTACGGGAGATAAATAGGTGGTAAACAATGGAGAAAAAGCCAAAAATAGTACAAGTATCGAAATTATTTACCGATGTAAAGTATGAAATTCCTATCTATCAAAGAAATTATGCATGGGAAGAAAAACAAATTCAGCAATTAATTGACGATATCTATACTTCGGATGGCACATATTTTTTAGGGAATTTGATTGTTAATCAAAAAGAAGCAGACGTTTATGAAGTCATTGATGGGCAACAACGACTGACTACATTGTATCTACTAGAAAAATATTTAAAGATGGATGTTTTGAAAGGCTCATTATATTTTGAGGCAAGAGAAAAATCAAATCGAACACTTTTGATTATTGGAACAGAAGAAGCAAACCATGTTTTAGAGGAATTGCAATCAGAAGAACTGAACCGTGGGTATAAGATTATTGAAGGATATTTTCAAAGTGAAAGAATTGATTGCACGAGCTTTAAAAGTAAATTGAGCTATGTGCAATTAATTCGCATTCAAGTGCCGCAAAACATCGATTTAAACCATTATTTTGAGATTATGAATACACGCGGTGAGCAGTTAGAATTCCACGAAATCGCAAAAGCAAAGCTGTTAAGCAAGCTGTCAACAAATGAGGACAAAAAGGCGGGGGCTCTTATTTGGGATGCGTGCTCTAATATGGATACATATGTACAAATGAATTTTGATTTAAAAACGAGAGGCAGACTTTTTTCCCATGATTGGTCTGGATTACATCGGGAAGTAAGTGATTTTGATAAAGTTAGAGAAAAAGTGGTTATGGGAAACGCTGATCATTTAACAACTGACACCAAAACGCTGCTTGAAATTTTAACAGACACAAAGCCTGCCTACAATGATTATGCAAAAACAACTGAAGAGAATGAAAGATTTGAATCTATTATTTCTTTCCCTAATTTCATCCTACAAGTGAATAAGGCCATATCGAAGTCAGATGAAAATGAGTCCATGCTTGATGATAAGAATTTCTTAAAAAATATAGAGTTAAATTGGACTGATGAAGAAAAATCCAAAACTTTTCTATATAATCTATTAAAATGTAGGGTTTTATTTGATAAATACATTTTAAAAAGAGAGTTCGCAAGAGATTATAAGGAAACGGGAAAATGGTCATTACAGCGTTTAGAAGTTTACAAAGATGAGAGAAAAGGAAACTTGAAACCAAAATATGTAGGAACTTTTGGTGGAGAAGATGATAATAATAACAAGCAACTAAGAACACTTCAATCCTGCTTGCGTATTACTTATACATCCCCTAAGACCATGCATTGGATTTCACTTGTATTAACAAGTTTGATAAATGATGAGGATACTGACATTTTAGAACTCTTGGAAAGTTATTGCCAGAAAAAACTAAAAGAATCTAAATTCGAAGAGGCCAAAGGATTTGCTTTCGAGCGTATTGTGTTTACGTATCTTGACTATATTTTATATAGAGATGGCTATTCCTACCAAGGGAAACAAATAATTTCGCCGTTAAAAGATGAGTGGCAGTTTCAATTTAGAAATTCGATAGAGCATTTTTACCCGCAAAATCCAGCAGATGTAGCACCGTCTATGAAATGGGAATCTGATGACCTAAACGGTTTTGGAAATTTAGCCTTGATAACTGTTTCTGGAAATTCCAAATTTTCTAACCTGCCGCCGAAAGGAAAAGTCAGTTCATATCCAAGCATCATTGAGCAAAGCCTTAAATTAAAAATCATGAAAGAAATGATGCACATCAATGATGGCGTATGGAGTAAGGAAATTTCAGATACACATAAAAGAGAAATGTTCTCTATACTGCAATGAAACATCGGGACGGTTCTCGCGTTTCATATTAGGAAGTATTTTCCTTAAAATGAAACAGCAGAACCGTCCCCGCGTTTCTTAACAAAGAAAGAAGGGGTTTTTCTATGAAATCTATATTATTAATCGGACAATCCAATATGGCGGGCAGAGGATTTATTGAGGATGTACCGCCAATTTATAATGAGCACATACATATGTTGCGAAATGGCAGATGGCAAATGATGGCAGAGCCGCTTAATTTTGATCGTCATGTAGCTGGTGTTGGGCCGGCATCCTCTTTTGCTCAAGCTTGGACAGAGGACCATCCGGGTGAGTCCATTGGGGTTATACCATGTGCCGAGGGAGGAAGTTCTATTGATGAGTGGGCAATGGATGGAATATTAACAAGACATGCAATTTCTGAAGCAAAATTCGCTATGGAAACAAGTGAACTAGTGGGAATTTTGTGGCATCAAGGAGAAAGCGACAGTTACGGAGCACGTTATAAGACGTATGAAGATAAATTGCTTTCATTATTTAAACACTTGAGAGAAGAATTGGATGCACCAGATATCCCGATTATTATCGGTGAGTTGGGCCATTTCCTTGGAGAGGTAGGATTTGGAAAAAGCGCTGTAGAATATAAACAAATAAACGAGATATTATCTAAAGTGGCCCATACCGAAGAAAATTGCTATTTTGTAACAGCAAAAGGCTTAACTGCCAATCCAGATGGCATTCATATTGATGCAATCTCCCAAAGAAAATTTGGATTAAGATACTATGAAGCTTTTTCAAAGCAAAAGCATGTGTTAGATAGTTTGGATATAGAGCATGACTGGATGGAAAAGGAAGCAAAACGTGAATTAACGAAAAAGGAACGTATATTTGTTCAAAGTACGAAGTTTGCCTTAGGACAATTGAGTTTTGAGGAGTTTTCAATGAATATCTCCAATATTCAATGAAACATCGGGACGGTTCTCGCGTTTCATAGTAGGAAGTATTTTCTTTAAGATGAAACAAAAGAACCGTCCCCGCGTTTCATACAAATAGGCGGTGGGAATTTGGAAAATACGAATCACGTAAACTGGGAGTTTGAAACGATTGCAAAGCATACACTCGATATCCTTCTTATAGTTGATAAAAATCAAATCGTAAAATTTGCTACTCCATCCCTTGAATCCATCTTAGGCTATCGTTCTGAAGAATTCGTTGGGACAAATGCATTCGACCTTGTTTATCATGAAGATCGAGATAAACTGATGGCTTCACATAGGGAAGCCGCCATGACAAAAGAATCTAAGGCAGATGAATATCGAGTATTTCATAAAAATGGAGAATTAAAATACTTTGAATCGAGGGTCACACCTATTCCCAATCATCCAGACAATCTTGTGGTTGTTTCCATTAGAGATATTACTTTTAGGAAAAGGATGGAACTCGAACTCGAGAATAGAAGGAACCGCTATCAAGAACTTCAGAATCAATTAAAACACTATTCACAGGATTTATCCTCTGTGAGGAAGATAGTAGACCTTCAAACGAGGCTGATTAAAGAACTTACAACGGTTATTCCAGATTCTAATCCGAAAGTCGTTATCTATAATCGTGAAACGCTCAAGTTTGAAGGTGATTTTCCTACAGGATTGCCTTCATATTTGCCTCTATTAAGCGTTGGCAAACTTCAGTTTGATCATAAGCAGATTCATATTTTAATTGGTGACCATAAGGAAAAGGCTTATATCCTTTCTATTAGGGCGTCTTCTATTAAAGAAACAATGGATTCTATCTGGTTTGAAACATTGGTTCATTACACCATTATGGTATTTGAAAGCTTAACTATTATAGAAAGTCTTATGGTTCAATTGGACACGGCTCTCCAAAAAGTGGAAAGACCCCAGTGGATCATTAAATTACTGTTTCATTTGTCAGAGAAGCAGAGAATGGAACTATCCAGTGATTTACATGACACAGTTTTACAGAATCAAATGTCCTTATTTAACAGTTTGGAAACGATGCTAAAAAATCAACAGTTAGATGATGAAATGACTCTTCAACTTAAGGGGATTTTACAGGGGCTTATGGACACGATTCATCAAATTAGAGTGACTTGTCATGAGCTTCGTCCGCCGTTATTAAAAGAATTAGGACTTATTCGTGCTTTAGAAAATTTATTTCATGATACTCAAGATTCCTCTGCTTTTAACATTACATTTACTACAGAAAATATGGAAGGTTTTACGATTAATGAAGAAGCAACGATTGGAATCTATCGTATCGTTCAGGAGTTACTAAACAACGCAACGAAACACTCCCAAGCTGCTAATCTACATTTTCATATATACCGATTAGATGAAACTTTACATCTTACCTATACAGATGACGGTATTGGTTTAGATGCTGGATATTTGACTCCTTCTTTTAATAGTATGGGACTATCAGGTATGAGAGAGAGAATTCGAAGCCTAAACGGAACGATTGGCTATTATTCGCAACCTGGAAATGGGCTGCGGATTACATTGCAAATACCCCTTCATGTTTGAGTGACGGGTTCATAGATAGATAGTAAGAAAAAGCAGCCGCCAAAAATATTTTCTGAATAATACAAAAGTGTAATAAGGAACATAAGACATGTTAAAGGACTTTTCTAAGAAGTAAACAAGAGCTTGTCATCTGTCCTGACCAATAGGTTCTTCAAGCTCTTCATTTTTTCCTCCACTGCTGTTGGCGGAAGATAACAAAATCTTTGCGGTTTGAAGCAGTTGTTTTGCGGTTTTTATTGTACCGTTTCAGAGTATGATAGAAACATACCAAATGGAATCTATAGGTCACTTTAGACGGGATAGGAAGAGGCTTCAAAATTACAGGAATATTTTAAGGATAAAAATGAAAGAGGTTTTTCATACGAGTCCTAACTCCAAACACGCAAGATTATTGCGGTTCGAATGAGATAAGTTTCAGGTAAACTAAGGTTAGAATGAAACCACAGGTGGTGATTTTTATGGATAACAACCAACAATTATTTCAAACCATCATGAATCATACAAGTGATACACTTATGATTGTGGATCGAAATCGTCACATTGTTTATATTACTCCTAATGTATACGAGTATACCGGTTATAGCCACGAAGAACTTGAGAATAGAGATACATTTTTTATGGTTCACCCTGAAGATAGGGAATATTTGATTCAAAGGCATAAAAATTTACTTGCTTCAAAACAAACTAATTCCTCGGAATATCGAATAGTTAAAAAGAATGGTGAAGTGCGGTATTGTGAGTGTAAAACCACCCCGCTCCCTGATACAGAGAATTATCTTCAAGTCGTTTCAATAAGGGATATTACAGAACGAAAGCAAATGGAAATGGAACTTGAATACCACAAAAATCGCCATGAAGAGCTGCAAACGAGTCTAAAGAACTTTTCACAGGACCTTATATCGGTTATGAAACTAGCTGAACTCGAAGAGAGAATGGTGAAAGAGCTAGTAACCATCCTGCCAAATTCAAATCCGATGATTATGAAATCATATCCAGAATATGCAATGAGTGAGCCGGAAGAGGAAGATATTTTATTAAACGGGAAATTGGTAAGAATATCCGACAGGGTGTTCATTAAATTGGGAGAGCGACAGCGGCGTCCTTTCATCCTCTCACTAGCTGCACATGCGATTCAAGAACCGATGGAGTCCATTTGGCTGGAAACACTAGCGCACTATTCCATGATGATTTTTGAAAATATAAATATGATAGAAAACTTAATGGAGCAATTAGAAACAGCTTCACAAAGTAAGGAATCCCCTCAATGGGTGCTGCGATTAATGTTTAATTTGCAAGAGCAGCAGAGATTAACCTTATCAACGGATTTACATGATACAGTATTACAGGATCAAATTGAATTATATAGAAGAGTGGAATCCTTGCTAAACCAGAAGGAAATGGACAGTGAAACGAAAGCCAAGTTAATCGATATTGAACAAGGATTATTGGATATCATTCATGCCATCCGTGCGACTTGTAATAACTTGCGGCCCCCGCTTTTGAGGGAATTAGGTCTGGAACAATCCTTGGGAAATTTGTTTGAGCACATTCAGATTACATCCACTTATAAAATTATGTTTACTTCAGAAGTTATCTCGAACCCTTGGTTAAGTGAGGAACAAACCATTGGGATTTACCGAATCGTTCAGGAACTTCTTCATTATGCGGAAGACTTTTCTAAAGCCAAGACGATTACCTTTCATCTTTATCATGATAAAGAACGGCTACGAATCGTCTATAGTGATGATGGGATGCAGGAGAGTCCACAAACGGAAAATGTTCGGTTAACAACGGTAAATCAAAGAGCGCAAAGTCTAGGTGGGGAGCTTCGTATTATCCCGAAGAAGGACGTAGGGTTAGAAGCGGTTTTAGAATTTCCACTGAAGCTTGAAAGGAGTTTCGTATGATGGTAAATATTTTGATTGTAGATGACCACTTATCTATTATCGAAGGGACCAAAATGCTTTTAGAACAAGAACCAGATTTTAAGATTACGGTTGAAAATAGTTCACTCAATGCTATGAATCTAATCAAACTCAAACCTTATGATGTCTTGTTGTTTGATTTGTACATGCCTCATTTAAATGGTCTTGAGTTAGCTAAGCAAGCGTTGGCCTATAATCCGGATTTGACCGTGTTAATTTATACGGGATTTGATATCAAGCCTCATTTCAATCTTCTAGTAGAGGCTGGTGTTTCTGGGTTTCTATCAAAAACTTCGTCGAGGGATGAGTTAGTTACAGGGATTAGATGTGCCTTAAGACAGCAGGTCGTTCTTCCGCTTTCATTGGTTAGGGAATTAAGAAGGCCAGGTTTTATTTCGGATGGTTCCAATTCAAATGAAAGAGTCGTCCTGACTGCTAACGAAGAAAAAATCCTTTTAGAGCTGTCGAAAGGGAAAAGCACAAAGGAAATCGCTGCTTCCTTGGCAATGAGTCAGAGATCGTTAGAGTACAATTTAACCGCTCTTTACCAAAAGTTTGGGGTTCGAACAAGGGTGGATACCCTTGCAAAGGCCAAAAAGCTTGGATTGATTCCAGAGGAAGAGTTGAAATAAATAGGGATTGATTCGATACTGCCGTGGAGTTCCACTGGCAGTTTTTTTGTGGGAATTTCATGATCATTTTTTTAATGAACCGCAAAAATCATTCGGTCATTCCCAAAAAGTTGGGGAGTTTTTCAATCAAATCAGCGGGGGTCTTTCAAAAGTGTGCGGGTTTATAAGGGTCGGTACTTAGTACAATGAGAGTATAAAGAACAACACAACAAAGTGTTTGTATCTATGAATATGACCATCAAGAAAGTCAATCGAAGATTCATATGTATGGTTCAATCCGCAAAGTTTGTAAGACAAATAAATGGGAGGAATGAAAAATGAAAAAAATAATCATCAGTACCGTAGCGGCATGCACTTTACTTTTGAGTTCAGTTTCAGCTAGCGCCGAAGGAATCAATGGAAATGAAGTGAAAACGGAACACCATAATCACTCTGAATTTGCACTGGTGAACTTACCAAAAACAACGGGAGCGTATCAGGTAGGATCTACCACTTTTGATTGGGAAGATTCTAATAGAAAGGACTTAATGGATCCGCAGAATAATAGGGAACTGATGGTTCAAGTGTGGTATCCGATGGATAACGGCAGCAGCAAAGGAAAGAAAATAGAGTCCTATCTTCCCATGTCTGAAAACGGAATCAATCAGATTATTTCCACTTACAGTTTTGGTGAAGGGTTTGCTGATGTGAACCAAATCAATACACAAGTATATAAAGGTGGGAAATTATCTAGGAAGAAGGACAAATACCCCGTTGTATTGTTTTCACATGGTCTTGGTGTGAGCAATTGGAATTATCAATGGCTGACCCGTGAACTGGCAAGCCAAGGATTCATAGTGGTCAGTATTGACCATACTCACTTTAGTTTCGGAACTGAATTGAAAGATGGACGGTTTATACCAACTGCTTCTCAATTTTTGCCTGGAAATGCCATACCAAAGCTTGAAGAATACGATGATTATGTCAATAATATCTGGGTGAAAGATTTACAATTTGTTATTCGGCAGCTGGAAACATTGAATAATAAGGATAAAAATTTTAAGAACAAACTAGACCTAAACCATATTGCTGCAGTAGGGCATTCAATGGGTGGAGCTGCAGCAGCACGTGCCTTGCAAGTTGAACCTAAAATTAAATCAGCTATCAATATAGATGGATCATTTGTGGGACTCACTGAAACAGAAACCATGACAAAGCCGTTTGCCTTTATTAAAACGGAAATGTCGGAAATGTTCTTAACAGGAAAAGCTGAACAGCCTCTGCCGGAAGGACTAGACCCACAGACGGAGCAAGAATTAAGAGAGATGTTCAAAGTATACAATGATAGATATCATCAGGTCGTTACAGGTCCTGCCTATGACATTACAATATACGGCGGAGCTATACACAATACTTTCACAGATATGCCTTTGTTAAGACCCTATCTTTCCGGAACTATGTATGACAATGACATGATGTTCCCAGTGAACCCTGAGCCAATCTATCAATTGAGTAATAGAGTCATTGTAGATTTTCTCGAAAAAACACTTTATGGTAAGAAAAATACCATCTTTGATTGTAAAAATAGCAACATACCTAATCTAAAGATTGAACAATAATAAAATGTCCCCATGGACCAAATGGAAGGCAAAATGAAAATACCCGCATGTAAAAATTGCACATTGCTTTATATAAGGAATGAAAACTGCCAGGATGTACCGGCAGTTTTTTCTTTGTTTGCAAAAGTTTTTCGGGGTACCGCAAAATCTTGCGGTCGTTCCCGAATAGAGTGCGGTGTTTTTCATGAAATGGTGCGGGGCCCTCCAAAAAGAGTGCGGTTTGATAAGGGGGGATTCTTCGTACAATGAGATTGTAGAAAATCAGCTTTCGGAAAATAACTTAGTTACTATGGAGGGAGAAAACAGATGATTTCAGTTTCTGATGTTTCAAAATTATATGCGTTAGAGTCGGGAGATTTCTTTGCATTAAAGAACACGAATATTCAGGTAAGTAAAGGTGAGTTTGTTGCGATTATGGGGCCGAGTGGATCTGGAAAGAGTACTTTATTACAACTATTAGGTGGACTCGATCTTCCATCGTCCGGAGATATCGTAGTGGATGGGATTGAATTAACCAAATTAAATGAAAAGGAACGTACCTTATTTCGTCGTACAAAGGTCGGCTTTATTTTTCAAAACTACCAGCTGTTGCCGATGATGACAGTTAGTGAAAATATTGCCCTTGCCCTTTCTGCTAATTCTGCGAAGAAAGAGGAAATAAAATCAGTTGTGCAAAAATTATTATCGGATGTCAATCTACAAGGGAAGGAGTCCGCATTCCCATCCCAGTTAAGCGGCGGACAACAGCAGCGGGTAGCGATTGCTCGAGCGTTAGCGATGAAGCCAAGTTTAATTTTAGCTGATGAACCTACTGGAAATCTCGATCAAAAAAATGGAGAAGACATATTAAAACTTCTATCCGTGTTAAATAAAGAAGAAAATATGACCGTTGTGATGGTGACGCATGATCAGCAGGCAGCACAAGTGGCAGACCGAATCATCGTGGTTAGAGATGGATTAGTTGTGAAAGAAGGATGGAAAGGAGGAAGCGGGCATGAAACAGTGGCTAATCGCATGGCGTAATTTAATGCGACGGAAGATGCGGACGTTTCTCACGATGATGTCGATTGTGATAGGAGTCGCTTCCACCTTTGGGGTCATAGCTGCTGTGGATACGGCAGAAAAGGCATTTCCCATTTACTTAAAGGAGGCTTTTGGAAAGGCTGACTTTAATATAGCAGGAACCGATGCTTATTTTTCAGAGGATATTTACAAACAAATGTCCTCGGGTCAGGATTATACAGCTATCTCTTTGTTAAAGGAAAGTACGAAGCTCATTAAGAAAGAAAAAGGGGTTTCTGATATTCAGAAAAGAGTTGTAATCACTGGCTATAGCCAACTGGATACATCCGTTACGGGCTTTAAAGTCATGGAAGGTGATTTACATGCCGGGGGAGCGGTGATTACGGATCGAACGGCAAAGGTATGGGGCTCCAAAGTTGGCGATATGATTTCTTTTGATACAGATAGTGGTGTAAAAAAGATTAAAGTAACAGCCATTGTTCAATATACAAAAGACTTAATGGGGCCATCCAGCTGGAATATGGCCAAATACCACCACTGGGCAGTAGCGGTTCCGTTGCCAATTGTTCAACAGTGGTTTGATTTAAACGGAAAGATCCAAGCAATACAGGTGAAAGCAGAACATCCAAATCAACTGAGTACGGTTGAGCAAAAGTTGGATGATATTGTTAAAAATAATAGCGGCATTTATATGCAGCCTATTGTCGTTAATTTTGATACTGTTTTTAAAGATTTGAATACGTTCTTTTTAGCTCTCTATCTTGCTGGTTTCCTAGGAATCGCACTTAGTGCCTTTATTATTTTTAACTCCCTTTATGTAAGCATGAAAGAAAGAAAAAGTGAATTTGCTGTGTTGAAGACAATCGGTTATACCCCTAGACAACTGCAAACCATGGTGCTATCAGAAGTTTTCCTTCTTGCCATGATCGGAACGATTGTTGGACTCATGGTTGGGTACGGTCTTGCACTAGGATTAAAGACTCTTATTTTCATGATTTATGGTGTCCAAAGCAACAGTGGCATGATGCTTACAACGGGTTTAATCGTATCCGTTCTTGCCGGATTGCTTATTCCCGTTCTTGCCTCTTGGTATCCCCTTTATCAAGTTGGCAAGGTAAGTGTGATTGAAACATTGAAAGAGAACAGGGCAAAAGCCCATTTAAAAAACAAGTGGTTTGGAATGATTGGGGTTCTTCTTATATTTTCAAGCTTCTTTATTAAACATCTGATTTTAATCCTGCCGCTGATGATTGGAATGGTTTTCGTATTTCCTTACCTTTTCACATGGTTTAGTTTTCTATTGAAAGGGATCTATCTTCTTGCATTCAGATTTTTAGGAGATATGGCCATACGTAATTTAAATCGTAATATCGGTCGTACTTCTATGACTTCAGTCATTCTTAGTCTTGGGATTATGATGATTGTGTTAATGAGTTCACTCAATTCAGCCATTTTACAGTCTTATGAACGAGTGATTCACGATTCTTACGGTGGAAACTTAGATATCATGTTTCACCATATTGAAAAAGAGGATCTCGAAAAAATCAAACAGACAGAAGGAGTTGCAAATGCTGCAGCCTATTCTATGCAAGGAATTGTATGGAATATGGAAGGCGGAAAACGGATGCTTCCCATATTTGGCGTAGGGTCGGAATGGATTGATCAATTCCCGCTGTTTTCTGTTTCAAGTGGCACACAAAGTAAAATCATCAACAATTTAAAAAGTAATGAAATTATCCTTGATCGAACTTCTTATGGAGTCTGGGGAGGAAAAGTTGGGGAAAGCATCACTCTTGAAACGCTAGACGGGGAAAAGTCTTTTACAGTTGCCGGTGTAGTAGACACAATGAAAAACAGCGGTTATAGTGCTTTTATGCAAGAGGAGCATTTCAAGGAGAATTTTGGCGTGAAATATGAAAGAAATATTTTAGTAGTTAGGGATGAACAAACGAGTCCGCTTCAATTGAGAGAAAATATTTACAATCAATTTGGTGAAAGAATCGAAGAAATGTGGGGACCTGAGGATTGGGTTTCGATGATAAGTGGAACAATCACAGGATCTTTTAGCATTATTAACGCGCTTGTTGTCCTTGGGATTATTATTTCTGGTATTGGAATAACAAATACTTTGTTGATTAATATCATGGAACGGGTCAGAGAAATAGCCATGATGCGTGCGGTTGGGGTTACGCGGAGGCAGATTATCGGAATGATTTTACTAGAAGGCTTTGGAATCGGTCTTGCCGCAACGGTCATCGGAATCTTATTTGGGATTCTCTTACTCTACATTACTTCTGGTTTTGTAGAAATCAATTCCTTAACCTTTGAATTTGGTGTTTCACCTTTGATTTTATTTATTATCTTCTTGTTTGGAATCTTGATTAGTCTATTTTCAAGTTTTATCCCATCAAGAAGAGCAGCCAAAACTCCATTGAACGAGGCGTTGCGTTATGAATAAGCGAGTATTATTAACGGTCATTTTGATGGGATTATTATCAATTCTGCTTACTGCCTGCGGGACAAATACTTCTTGGGAAGAAGAGAAAGACATCCAAATGAGTGAACGAATGGTAACGGAAGATGTACAGGTTGAATGGGAGCTTGATGATAATCAAGCTTCCGACAAGGAAACGCTGATTCGTCTTCATATGACAAACAACGGTAAGCCCATTCAGGATTTTGACATCAATCATGAAAAATTACTGCATTTAATTATTGTAAGCAAAGATTTGTCGTATTTTAATCATGTTCATCCCGAATACAAAGGCAAGGGTGTTTTTGAAATTACAAATGAGTTCCCTGCTGGAGGAGAGTATCGGTTGGCAGCAGACTTCAAACCTGCTGATGGCAGTTCGATGACGAAGATAGAGTGGGTAAAGGTTAAAGGGGAAACGGTGCAAACAGGAGCGGTTACGGTAGATGATAGTCTTGAAAAATCAGTTGATGGGAAGACAGTAACGTTATCGTTTGATTCTCAAATTGCAGCAGGGAAAGAGGTGACACTAAGGTTTACCGTAAACGATGAAAATACAAATCAGCCCATTACTGACCTTGAGCCCTATTTAGGATCGATTGGGCATGTCGTGGTATTTTCTGAGGACGGAGAGCGCTATTTACATGTGCATGCGTTGGAAGATCAGGGCAGTGGTCCCGAAGCTTTATTCGAGACTAGTTTTCCAGAGAGTGGTGTCTACAAAATATGGGGGCAATTCCAAAAGGACGGTGAAGTGTTTACTGTAGCTTTTGTGGTTCATGTTCCTTAATTTGATACCGCGTTTAAAAATCCGCTATGGCGGATTTTTTTGTGCCGGCGGAAGTACCGCAAACATTTGCGGCAGCACCTAAAAAAGCTGCGGAAAGGTCCAGAAAGAATGCGGTTGGGATGCAGGAACGATGCGGTTAGGAAGCGATCAAATCGCCGTAGAATGGAATTAACTAAAACATGAGAAATTCAATTCGTTCCCAGCATCCCAATCATCCTGCACATGGGAAAATGAATGTTTTGAAAGGAGATTATTAATATGAAAGATTTTAAGTTATTTTTACCTTATGTAAAACCAGTAAGAGGATTATACTTACTTGGATTTGTCGGAAGCTTATTTCGTTTCCTGGTACCGCTATTTGTTCCGTTACTATTAAAGTATATTTTTGATCAACTACTGCAAAATGAGCAATTATCGCGTGAAGAAATGCTTGAACAGTTATTTGCCATTGCTGTCGGTATGCTGGCTATTTTTCTTTTCATCCGAATGCCAATGGAATACGTAAGGCAATTTTGTATCCACAAGGCAAATAACAATATTATGAAGCATATGCGGAAAGATGCTTTTAAGAAAGTGCACTCACTTGATGCCAAGTATTTTGTTGATAATAAAAGCGGAGAAATCGCTACACGGTTTTTTGATGATATTGAAAAGGTAAAAGGTTTCTTGACAGCGTTCTTTGGAAACATCTGGATTGAAATGATTGTGCTTGTGTTCGTTGTAGCCGTAATGCTGACCCTAAATATGAAACTAACCATCCTGTCTGTTTTATTAGTTGGGATGCAATTTATTCTCGCTCATATTCTGTCAAAACGATTAAAAAAATCAACCCAGAGCATCATGAAATACCGATCTGTTATGAGCGGGTTTATTTTTGAAAAAATACAAGGAGCCTTCCTATCGAAACTGTTTGCTTCTGAAAAAAGAGACAAAGAGGAACTTGATCAACATTTAACTCATTTTGATCAATTAACCGATCGGCATGCCAAAATTAATGCGGTCATGTTAGCATCTGTCAATGTCCTAAGTGATATGACACCGTTTATTGTTGCTGTTGTAGCTAGTCTGTTTGTGATTGATGGCAGTTTATCGATGGGAAGCCTCATTGCCTTCTTTGCTTATGTCGATAAAATGAGAAGCCCAGTTGCTGCTTTAGTGAATGCCTATCCTGCGATTACAGAAGGAAGTGTTGCTTTAAAAAGAATCTTTGATTTTTTTAGCACCCCTAAGGTCATTCAAGAAAAGGCTGACCCTGTTGAATGGAAGGAATTTAACGATTGCATTGAGTTTCATAACGTGACATTTTCCTATGATGGAAAGAAAAACATTGTTGAAAACGTATCGTTTACCCTTGAAAAAGGAAAGACATATGCGTTTGTAGGAGAGAGTGGAGGAGGAAAGAGCACCATCCTGCAGCTATTGCTGAGAATGTATGATGTAACGAAAGGCGAAGTATTAATTGATGGAATCAATATCAAAGATTACTCGATTGAAAATCTTAGAGAGCAGATGGGCATCGTCACGCAGGATAACTTTTTATTCAGCACTTCCATAAAGGACAATATTAAAATGGCCAAACTGGATGCAACGGATGAAGAGATAATCGCTGCCGCTAAAAAGGCCTTTGCACACGATTTTATTTCTGCCTTACCTAACGGTTATGATACAGAAATTGGAGAAAGAGGAATAAAGCTTTCCGGTGGTCAAAAACAGCGAGTGGCTCTCGCTCGAATATTTTTAAAGAATCCGTCAGTCATCTTTTTGGATGAGGCAACCAGCGCTCTAGATAATGAAAGTGAAAAACTCGTTCAAGAGTCGATTCATCAATTTGAGCAAGATAAGACAATCATCATGATTGCCCACAGACTATCAACCATCATCCATGCGGATACCATATTTGTGATAAAAAATGGAGAAATAATAGAAAGTGGAAGCCATCAACATCTGTTAAAAGTAAACGGCTACTATTCGGAATTGTTTATGAAACAACATTCAGGTCAAGATTCAAAAGTTTTGGAAGTTGCTTCATAGATAAGTAGAAATCATTTTACTTCCATTGTTTCTTGCACTAACGGGGAGTTTTGGGGAGTTTTATTGAACAGTATTAATTACCACTTAATCTATGGGGTGCGTTAATCCAAGAAGGACTACGCACCTTTTGGTTGAATGTATTAAACAAACAATGCAGTATTGTTAAGTAATATCCAATAAAGGAGTTGGATATTTATTCTAAAATTGTGATTGTAAAGGTTTCCACTTACATTAGACGTAAGCAGTTTAGCTAAATTAGATGTAAAAGGCACAGCCGTGTCTGGTTCGCTTTAAAGGATGGAAGAGGACATCTTATAAAATATTGATGCAAAAAATAAAAAAGGACGAGGAGGATTCCAATATGATCAGTGATACAGATTTGAAGCACTTGCGACGTTGTGTGGAATTAGCAAAAATGGCTCTGGAGAAAGGTGACGAGCCATTTGGTTCAGTACTTGTTTCAGCCGATGGAAAGGTTCTTTTTGAAGATCATAACCACGTGGCAGGCGGTGATCATACCCAACACCCGGAATTTGCTATCGCGCGATGGGCAGCTAATAACATGGTACCTGAAGAAAGAAGCAAGGCGACAGTATATACCTCTGGGGAACATTGCCCTATGTGCGCTGCGGCTCACGGTTGGGTTGGTTTAGGTCGGATTGTTTATGCAAGTTCATCTGAACAGTTGGTACAATGGCTAGCTGAATGGGGCATTGCTCCATCGCGTGTTCGGAATCTGCCCATTCAAGTGAAACATCGGGACGGTTCTCGCGTTTCACAACAGAAATCATTTCCTTGAAGTGAAACGGCAGAACCGTCCCCATGTTTCAAATTATTATTGCAATATAAGTGTTGAACCATGTAACATATGATTAGTGATTGAACTAAAAATATGTTAAGGGAGCCTTTTTGTGTCAGAAATTATTACATTTAAAGATGCGAGTATAGAAGATTTACCAATTATTGTGGATATTTATAATGCGACTGTTCCAGGTAGAATGGTCACTGCTGATACGGAACCAGTATCAGTAAACGATAGATTAGATTGGTTTAACGAACATAACCCTTCCAAAAGACCTTTGTGGGTTGTAGAGTGTGGAGGAGAAATTTGTGGTTGGGTTAGCCTTCAATCTTTCTACGGAAGACCAGCGTATGATGCAACTGCTGAAATAAGTATTTATATTCATGAAGATTTTAGAGAGAAAGGACTTGGAAAAAAGATTTTAAACAAAGTGATAGAGGAATGTCCTAAGTTTGAAATTGATACTTTACTAGGGTTTATCTTTGGACACAATAAGCCTAGTCTTGGACTATTTTCAAGTTTTGGTTTTGAGAAGTGGGCACATTTGCCAGAAGTAGCTACATTGGATGGAATGAAGAGAGATTTGATGATTCTCGGGAAAAAAGTTTCTTAGCTTTAAGAATCAAAACAGTGGGAAGCATTCGTTTCCCACTGTTTATGGCGTTATTTAGCTGTTTTTTTCATTAACGGTGTCAACATTTTCATTGATTGATTTTCACTAGCAAATGTGGAACCTAAAAGCAATGCCCCGCCTAACATTTGAATCATGGTCATTTATTCTTGTAAGATGCCCCCTGAAATCAGTATAGCCACAAATGGATCAACATAGCATAGCAATAATCTGTCCGTTTAACTTTTGCATGCCTGAGAAAAATAACCAAAATCCAATACCCGTGTTCACCATTCCTAACAGGATGATAAAGGGGATGGATGATTTTGATACTTCTAAGATACCGAATCCTTCCGTAACAAGTACATATGGCAAGAGAAGTAAAGTCGTTGTTCCAAGTTGGATGATTGTAATCTCTAATTTGGCCATGTTTTGAATAAATTTATTTAATAACATTAAGGCAGCGTAAAAGGCAGCCGCCATGAACCCAAAACAGATCCCCTTTTTCAAATGTACTTATACCATTTCCAACAATCAATACCATCCCTGCTATCGCTACACCGATACAAACCATCTTTTTGAGGGATAATGGTTCCTTAAGGATGATTGGTGAGAGAATCATGACAAGCACAGGCGCGAAGTAATAGGCTAACGTGGCGTTAGTGACTGTTGTATAATGATAAGATTGATAGAGGAAAATCCAATTCTCCCCTAATGCCATACCAGAAAGAAAAAGAATAGAAGCATTGGCTTCCACTAATTTCCACGGAATAGATTTTTTCATGACAAAAAATACGAACATTAAAAATAGACATCCTATGAAACATCGGGACGGTTCTTACGTTTCATAGGGGAAATCTTTTCTTTGAAATGAAACGGCAGAACCGTCCCCGCGTTTCTAATAAATACTTTAGGTAATCTTTGGGTAAGGTATCTGTAGGTTATTCTTTCAGGAGGTTATTTATGGAGGAAAAGGGACAGCAAATCAGGCTAACTGCAGGTGAATTGGCTCAACTTTGGATTCAATACTTAAATGATAGCTCTAGTATATGTATTCTTTCGTTTTTTTTAGAAAAAGCGGAGGATGAAGAAATAAAGCCAATCATTCAATTTGCTTTAGAGTTATCCAAGTCACATGTTGAAAAAATTACAGCTATTTTAACAGAGGAAAAAAATGTTGTTCCAAATGGTTTTAGTTTAGGAGAGGATGTAGATTTAGCGGCTCCTAGGCTTTATTCTGACAGTTTTGTCCTTAATTTCTTAAACCAAATGGCCAAGGTTGGCCTTACATCATATGCCGGCAGTGTAGCAGCATCTGTAAGAGAGGACATCCGGAGCTACTATATGGATTGCCTGGACGAAACCATGCAACTGTATAAAAAATCAACGGATTTATTATTGTCTAAAGGATTATTTATCCGATCTCCAAGCTTGCCTAATTTAGAGAAGGTTGAGTTTGTGAAAAAGCAATGGTTTATGTTAGATGTGTTTGGTGAGAAAAGACCGTTAACAGCCGCTGAAGTAGACAATTTATTTGCCAATCTCCAAAGAAATGCTTTAGGAGTTGCAGCACTTACTGGATTTAGTCAGGTTGCACAAGATAAGGATGTAAAACAATTCTTTTTAAAAGGATTAGAAATTGGGAATAAACATATTAAATTATTTAGAAGTAAATTAGAGGAAAGTAAACTCCCTGCACCTATGGGGTGGGATTCAGAAATAACAAATAGTACAGCTTATACATTTTCTGATAAGCTTATGCTGTTCTTTACATCTGGATTAATTACTTTGAGCGTAGGATATTACGGTACAGCTATCAGCCAAAGTCCTAGAGGTGATATTAGCGCTATGTATAACAGGCTATCCTTAGAAGTTCAATTGTATGCTGAAGATGGAGCGAATATCATGATCAAAAATGGATGGTTGGAACAGCCCCCGATGGCATCGGATAGAGATGAATTAATAAGGAAAAAGAATGAACTGTGAAACAGTTAAAGTCCTTCTGGAAATAAGCAAAAGGACTTTTTTTATGGTCATTGGGGTTCTTCTAAGCCATATTAAAACCCAGCTTCTACCTGCTAAAAATAATGCGGTTAGCTATTTTCTTATTGAACGGCACATAAAGGCAATTGCATAAATAGATCCCACATTTGGAAATATAGTATAAATCGTTCCTTAAGGTGGATGAAATGGATAACTATATAAATGATAATACCGCCAGGCGCTATAAAGCCCATGTGAGTATTTTTGGTACAACCCAATTATTTTTAAAAAATCCTTATATTATTGCATGGTGGTCGGCGGCGTTCCCTGGATTCGGGCATATGCTTTTATCAAAATATCTTAGGGGATATGCATTATTCATTTGGGAAGTCGTTGTTAATATACATGCCCATGTTAATTCTTCTATGATTTATTCTTTTCAAGGGAATATTGATATGGCAAAAGAGGTACTAGACACAAGATGGCTTCTTATGTATATTCCTGTTTACCTTTTCGGAATTTGGGATAGTTATCGGACAACAGTAGATATGAATAAGATTTATCTTTTAGCCGAGCGAGAGGAACACCGTTTTAATTCCTTTTCATTAGGAGCGTTAGAGGTTAATTACTTAGATAAGCGAAATCCCCTTCTTTCCCTTATGTGGTCATTGTTTATCCCTGGACTAGGACAACTTTATATACATAGGATATTAACGGCTTTCTTTGTCATCGTATGGTTAGTGATTTTTTATTATTATTCTCATGTTCAAGAAGCGGTTGTGCTTTTATTTTTAGGTAAAGTAAAGGAAGCAACCTCGGTGTTAAATCCAGAGTGGCTTCTTTTTATCCCTTCACACTATGGGTTTGCGACATATGATTCTTATATCAATACAGTTGAGAATAACAAACTTTTTGAAAAAGACTTAAGCAAGCATTTAATAGAGAATTATCAATCGAAGAGTTTCAAAATACTAAAAGGACAAAAAGTGAAGTGATTGATGTGCAGCTATTTTCAACATTCGAAACGACTGGATTCCTAGAAATGGCCATTTCAACGTTAGAAAAGAAAGGGATTAAGAAAGAAAGCATATTTGCTGTCCCTCTGGATAATAGAGCAGAAGAACGGAAGATTTTTGATAACCTTCATCGCTCAGACGGTACAAGCCTGATTGATATTGGAATGGGGCTTGCTACTGCTTTTTCAGTGATTGGAGCAAGTATTGGGTTTAAATTAGCTTGGGGACCCATTTATTGGGGATTGATTGGTGCGTTTGTTGGATTTGTTCTTGGATTTGTTATTCGGCTTTTTCTGGAATTGGTAATAAAGAAAAAGAAAAGAGTGTTAAAAGGAATACACTCTGAAGTCATCTTAATTATTGATTGTGAAGAATCACAAGCTGAATTAGTAGAAGATATCCTTTGGAGCCATTTTGCATTAGGAATAGCAAAAGTCAAATAGAAACATAGGGACGGTTCTCGCGTTTCATCGGAGAACTCTTTTTCTTGAAATGAAACGGCAGAACCGTCCGGGACTGCTGAAAAAGTCCTTTTAAAAAGAAGGCTTTGTTAAATAACATTGTTGATTTTTGACTCATTTAAGCTGTATGGTCATGAAATAGTAGGAGAAAATACATTTTCTCCTACTATTTCATGACCATACAGCAACCTTTCAGCGTAGCTGAAAGGCGTGTGAAATGTTCATTTCACACGAATGAGTCAAAAATCTGGCTTATCAACACAGTACTTTAACCAATCCAAAAAGAAAAGTAAGCTGGTTATCTACAATATGTAGCCGACCAGCTTACTTTATTTACTAAATATTGATGGTATTGCAGACTAACCTGTCTACATGAACACTTTTTCAGCAGCCTCGAACC
>Ga0182742_1002368_pt1 | contig 21001 bp, 15 predicted proteins | sample eDN5th37CBELigMG_FD_128880 | JGI IMG/M metagenome (GOLD analysis project Ga0182742, IMG submission 128880) | Enriched Miracle-Growth compost microbial communities from Emeryville, California, USA - eDNA 5th pass 37_C BE-Lig MG (version 2)... ... | reverse complement strand
TCGACGGAGGATGCAGTCACGCGGACCCAGCCGGTCATCTCGCGCTCCCCCATCATCGCCGGGTGGGCGGAGTCGTGGTCGACGAGTCGGTCGTGCAGGTCGGATCCGACCCGCACGAGCAGCCCGCCTTCACCGCTGACCGCGAGGGCCATGTTGCCGTCCACCATGAAGGACAGCCCGCCGAACATTCTGCGTTCGGTCACGGCCGGTCCCGGTTCGATGAGGTCCCGGATCCTGTCCGCCAACTCCTCGTCGTATGCCATGGGTCACAGTGTGGACCCGCGCACCGACATCCGCGGCGCGGAGCGAGGACGTCCCCGCCGTGCGGGAGGCAGCGCCGGCGTCACCCACGCAGAGCGGGCGAGTTCAGCAGGTCCGCGTGATACCGCTCGGTCACATTCGGATGGGCGCGCAGCCGGGACTTGAGCGCGTTGAGGCCGTACACCGAATGCAGGGTTCCGCCGTGTTCGTCGGTGCCGACGCCGCGGGCGTTCGCGGCGAGTTCGGGCGGCAGCGGGACGGTCGGCAGTTCCTTGTCGAGCCCGGGGTTGAGGAAGAACGGCAGCGAGATCCGGTCGGTGCCGGGTTCCGGCGGCAACACCCGGTGGGCGGTGGCCTCGAGGTAACCGCCGGTGGCCAGTTCGAGCAGTTCCCCGATGTTGACGATGAAGCAACCCGGCTGCGGAGCCACGTCGATCCAGGTGCCGTCGCGGTCGACCTGGAATCCGGTGCTGCCCGGTTCCGGATACAGCAGGGTGAGGACCCCGACGTCCTTGTGGCTGCCGACGCCCTGCCCGGTGACCGACCGGTCGTGACCGGGATACCGGACGATCTTGAGCAGCGGATCGGGATCGGCGAAGGCGTCGTCGAAGAAGTCGGCGGGGGCGCCGAGGGATTCCGCCCAGGCGCGCAGCAGGACGATCCCGACGGCCTGCGCCTGTTCGACCCACCGCAGCGCGAGCTCCCGCAGCTCGGGGAGCTGTGCCGGCCACAGGTTCGGACCGTGCAGCACCTCCCACGGCTTCGCGGGATCGATCTCGGTGACGGCCGCGCGTTCGGGCCCGATGTCGATCTGCTCGCGCCAGTCGACGTAGCCCTGGGTGCGTTCCCCGCCGATGCGGGTGTAGCCGCGGAACTGCGGCGAATTCGAGTTCTCGATCTCGAGTTTCGCGGCGTCGGGCAACGCGAAGAACGCGCGGGCCGCGGCGATGAGGTCTGCGGCGAGCGCCGGATCGATACCGTGGCCGGCCAGGTGGAAGAACCCGATCTCGTGGGTCACCGTGCGGAGCCGGGTGAGCAGATCCGCGCGGGCCTCGGCTCCGCGGTCGAGATCCGCGAGGTCGATCACGGGCAGCGTGGTGGTCGCCGACATGACGTTGATTCCTTTCCGGAAGCCGCAAGAGCGCGCGACCCCGATTCGAGCAACAGCACGCGAACTCGGGACATTCCGCGGGACGGGACGGTCACGACTCCACGGTGTCGGGGCGGCGAGGTGTCGCGACGGCCGCCGCGATCGCCGCCACGGCGATCGTGACGAGCGCCCCCAGGACCAGGGCGGCGGCGTCGGCCCGCGACAGCAGGCCACCGGCGAGGCCGATCGCGACCGCCGCCAGCGGGATCCCCAGCTGGGTCGCCGACAGCGCGCCGAGCGCGACCGGCTGACCGGTGACCCGCGGCACGAGATGCACGAGCACCGCGACCGCGCCGAGCGCCAGGCCCAGGCCGATCCGGGACGGATCCTCCGCCAGCGCCCGGACGTCGATGGACGCCCCGATCCACACGTAGAAGACGGGAGCGAAGAACCCTTCGGTGACCGCGAACAGCTGGCCGGCGAGCCGCCGCGGTTCCCCGACCCCGGCGACCGCGAGCCCGAGCGCGAATCCGGCGAGCATCACCGACACGTGCGTCCACACCGCCAGGGCGCCGAGACCGAACAGGACCGCCAGGCTCACCCGCAGTTCGACGGCGAGCTTGCGTTCCTTCGACACGTTGTGGACGCGGCGCTGCACTCCGGTGCGGTCGAGCTGTCGGAGCACGAGGAACACCACCGCCGCGCACGCGATCACCGCGAGCGACCCGAGCCCGGCGCGCAGCGCTGCGGGCGGGTCGATGACGAGCGGCAACGCGACGATGCACACGGTGTCGGCGACCGCGACCTGCACGAGCAGCGGCAGCAGTTCGCGCCCGCCTATGCCGGAGGTATCGACGATCGGCAGCACCAATGCCGCCGACGACGACGCGAGCAGCACCGCGAACAGCGCCGCGTGCGGCGCGTCGAACAGCCACGCGAGCCCGGCTCCGGCGGGCGCCGCGACGGCACCGACGAGCGCGGCCCGCCCGATCCCCCGCCACAGCGACGGACGCAGCCGGGCGTCGCGGATGGGCACGTGGGTCCCGGCGAGGAACATCACCAGCGCGAAACCGACCTGCGCGACCGCGTCGAGGGTCGGTTCACGCGCGTCGATCCAGCCCAGACCGCTGACTCCGACGACGATCCCGGCGAGCAACTCGCCGAGCACGAGCGGCAGCCGGACACCGCTGCGGGCCGCGGGCAGCGACCCGACGATCGCGACCACCATGACGAGCGCGAGGCTCGCGAACATCGCCGGTGCCGCCGCTCAGCGCCGGGACGGGAAGTGCTTGATGATCCCTTCCTGCACCACGGTGGCGACGAGTTCGCCGTCCAGATTGAAGTAGCGGCCGGTGGCCAGGCCGCGCGATCCGGCGGCGACCGGGGATTCGGTGGCGTACAGGTGCCACTGGTCGAACCGCGGCGGCCGATGGAACCAGATGGAGTGGTTCGCCGTCGCTGCGAAGATCCGGTCCAGACCCCAGGAGAGCCCGTGCGTGGTAAGGATCGAATCGAGGACGGTGGTGTCGGAACTGTAGCCGAGCGCGGCGACGTGCAGCAGCGGATCGTCCGGCAGTTCCCCGTCGGTGCGCATCCACACCCGGTTGTGATTGAGCTTCTCGCCGGTGCCCTTGAGGATCCACGCGGGATCGTTCGCGTACCGCATGTCGATGGGTTTGAGGGCGTTCACGAACCCGGGCAGGTGTTCCTCGTAGCCTTCGAGGTGGTCGCCGATCGGCGGCAGCGCCTCCGGGTACGGCACCTCGGGGACCGTCACCGCGTGTTCGAGTCCCTTGCCCCACTTCTGGTAGGCCGCGAGCATGACGAACAGTTCCTCGTCGCCCTGATAGGCGGTGACCATGCGATTGGCGAAGTCACGCCCGTCCCTGTGCCGCGCGACCCGGTATTCGATGGGTTCCTCGACGTTGCCGCCGCGGATGAAGTGGGCGTTGAGCGCGTGGATCGGCCGGTCACCGGTGGTGCGGCCGGCGGCGACGAGCGCCTGTGCCACGAGCTGTCCGCCGAAGGTCCGCAGGCCGACCTGCGGCGGGTGTGCTCCACGGAAAACGTCCTCCTCGGTCTGCTCGAGATCGAGCAGAGCGAGGAGGACGTCGAGGTCCGTCGCCTCGATACCTGTCAACGAGTGTCCTTTTCCCCCAGCCGGTGCACGTGGATCAGGTTCGTCGAGCCGGAACGTCCCGGAGGGGCACCGGCCACGATCACCACGAGGTCGCCACGCTGATAGCGACCCAACGACAGTAGCGCCGCGTCGACCTGTTCGACCATCTGATCGGTGGTCTGCATCGGTTCGACGGAGAACGTCTCGGTACCCCAGGTCAGCGCGAGCTGGTTGCGGATGGCCGGGACGGGAGTGAACGCGAGCAGCGGCAGGTGGGTGTGCAGGCGCGCGAGCCGGCGCACGGTGTCACCGGACTGGGTGAACGCGACCAGGGCCTTCGCATCGAGGCGCTCACCGATGTCGCGGGCCGCGTAGGAGATGACACCGCGCTTGGTGCGGGGCACGTGGGTCAGTGCGGGCACCTCGGTCGAATCGGATTCGACGGCCGCGATGATGCGGGCCATCGTCCGGACCGTCTCGACCGGGAACTTGCCGACCGAGGTTTCGCCGGAGAGCATCACCGCGTCGGCTCCGTCGAGCACGGCGTTGGCGACGTCGGAGGCCTCGGCTCGGGTGGGCCGCGAGTTCTCGATCATCGACTCGAGCATCTGCGTGGCGACGATGACCGGCTTGGCGTTTTCCCGGGCGATCTGGATCGCCCGCTTCTGAACCAGCGGCACCTCTTCGAGCGGCAGTTCGACGCCGAGGTCGCCGCGGGCGACCATCACCGCATCGAAGGCGAGGACGACGGCTTCGAGATTCTCGATCGCCTCGGGCTTCTCGAGCTTGGCGATGACCGGGACTCGGCGGCCGACACGGTCCATCACCTCGTGCACGAGTTCGATGTCGGCGGGCGAACGCACGAACGACAGGGCGATGAAGTCGACACCGAGCCGGAGCGCGAATTCGAGGTCCTCGATGTCCTTCTGGGACAGGGCGGGCACGGAGATGTTCATCCCCGGCAGCGACACACCCTTGTTGTTGCTGACCGGTCCACCCTCGGTGACGCGGCAGACGACGTCGTTGCCCTCGACCGCTTCGACGACGAGCCCGACCTTGCCGTCGTCCACGAGCAGACGGTCGCCGGGGACGGCGTCCTGCGCGAGTTCCTTGTACGTCGTCGAGACGCGATCGTGGGTGCCGTCGACGTCGTCGACGGTGATCCGCACGACCTCACCGTTGGCCCATTCGGTGCGGCCCTCGGTGAAGCGGCCGAGGCGGATCTTCGGTCCCTGCAGGTCGGCGAGGATGCCCACGGCGTGTCCGCTGGCCTCTGCCGCAGCACGGACCCGGTTGTAGTGGGCCTCGTGCTCCGAGTGTTCTCCGTGGCTGAAGTTGAGTCGGGCCACGTCCATGCCGCCTGCGACGAGTTCCTTGAGGACCTCGGGGTCGGCGGTGGCGGGGCCCATGGTGCAAACGATCTTGGTGCGTCGGGTCACGGGTCGAGCCTAGTCCCCTGACAGCGGGGTGACGACCGCGGTTGGAGGGCGCCGGAACCCAACTCGCGCGTAACTTACGACAACCCGCCGCACGGGACGGGTGGCGCACTGCTCGTGTGAATTGCGCCACGCCGAGCAGTGCTCGAATCGGTGCCTCCGGGCGATGCCCTCAGCCTGTGGTCAGCACTCGCGAATCCGGTGTGACCGGTGCGGGCAACCGGGACCGGCCGGTCAGGTAGGTGTCGACGCCGCGCGCGGCCGCGCGGCCCTCGGCGATCGCCCACACCACGAGCGAGGCACCGCGGTGCGCATCTCCGCACACGAACACTCCCGGTTCGTCGGTCTGCCAGTCGGGACCGCAGTCGAGGGTGCCGCGTGCGGTGGTCGCGGGGCCGTCGTCGAGCAGGGTCCCGGGTCGCACCCCGTCGAATCCGATGGCGAGCAGCGCGAGATCGCACGGGATCTCGAATTCCGCGCCCACCCGCGCGCGGTGTGCGTCGACCTCGGCGACCACCAGTGCCCGCAACCGGCCGTGGTCGTCGCCGACGAACCGCTGCACGCCGACCTCGAAGCGTCGTTCTCCGCCTTCGGCGTGCGCCGGCGTGGTGCGCAGCACCCACGGGACGAGGGGCCACGGGCTGCGGTTCTCGTCGCGGGTGTCGGGGGGCCGGACCCGGTAGTCGAGCTGGGTGATCGACGCGGCGCGGTGGCGGTGCGCGGTGCCGAGGCAGTCGGCGCCGGTGTCGCCGCCACCGATGATCACGACCCGGCGTCCGGCCGCGTGGATCGGGGTGGGGCCGTCGCCTTCGCAGTCGTGGTTGGCGGCGACCAGGTACTCCATGGCCTGGTGCACGCCGGACAGGTCGTGGCCGGGCAGATCCATGTCGCGGGTGGCGCCCGCGCCGACCGCGAGGACCACCGCGTCGAAGTCGGCGCGCAGGCGGGCGAGGGTGGGGTCGGTGCCGACGTCGCAGCCGGTGCGGAACCGGGTGCCTTCGGCGTGCAGTTGCGCGATACGACGGTCGATCAGCGCCTTGTCCATCTTGTAGGCCGGGATGCCGTAGCGGAGCAGCCCACCGAGCCGGTCGTCGCGTTCGAACACGGTCACGGCGTGTCCGGCGCGGGTGAGCTGCTGCGCGGCGGCCAGCCCGGCCGGGCCGGACCCGACGACCGCGACGGACCGTCCGGTGCGGCGCTTCGGCGGTTGCGGGGTGACGGTGCCGTCGGCGAAGGCGTGGTCGGCGATGGCCTGTTCGATCTTCTCGATGGTGACGGCCGCGGCGGGATCGGACAGCGCCAGCACGCAGGCCGATTCGCACGGCGCCGGGCAGATGCGCCCGGTGAACTCGGGGAAGTTGTTCGTCGCGTGCAGGCGGCGGGAGGCCTCGGCCCACAGGTCTCGGCGCACCAGATCGTTCCATTCCGGGATGAGGTTGCCGAGCGGGCATCCGGCGCTGCCGGAGTGACAGAACGGGATGCCGCAGTCCATGCAGCGGGTGGCCTGGTCGCGGATGAGGCGGTCGTGTTCGGCGGGTGCGATCGGCGCGGCGATCTCCGCCCAGTCGCGGGTGCGCTCCCCGACCGGCCGGTGCGGTGGTTCGATCCTGCGGTACCGCAGGAAGCCGCGGGGGTCAGCCACCGCCGGCTCCCGCGGTGGCGGGTTCGCTGCGCTGCTCGGCGGCCCGCACCCGCGCGTAGTCGACCGGCAGGATCGTGGTGAATCGCGCTGCGGCACAAGGCCAGTGGACGAGCAGCGCGGCGGCGATCGGGGATCCGGTGCGGTCGCGGTGGGCCGCCAGCAGTTTCCGGAGCGGTTCGAGGTCGCCGGGTTCGACCGCGGTCAGGTGCACCGAGTCCCGGTTGACGCGGACCGGGTCGAGGTCGAGCACGTGCGCGAGACCACCGGACATGCCGGCGGCGAGGTTGCGCCCGGTGGCGCCGAGGATCACCACCCGCCCCCCGGTCATGTATTCGCACGCGTGGTCGCCGGCGCCCTCGCACACCGCGTCGGCGCCGGAGTTGCGCACCGCGAAGCGTTCGCCGACGCGTCCGCGCAGGAACACCTCCCCGCTCGTCGCCCCGTACAGCAGGGTGTTTCCGGCGATGATCTGCGTGTGCGCCGCGAAGTGGGCGGTCGGGTCGGGTCGCACGACGACACGGCCGCCGGACAGACCCTTGGCGACGTAGTCGTTGGCATCGCCGGTGACGGTGATCGTGATGCCGGGCGGGAGGAACGCACCGAGGGACTGGCCGGCGCTGCCGCGCAACTCGACGCGGACGGTGTCGTCGGGCAGGCCGGCCCGCCCGTGACGGGCGGTGATCTCGGCGCCCAGCAGGGTACCGACGGTGCGGTCGGTGTTGCGCACGCGCGCCTCGATCCGCACCGGGCGGGAGCCGGTGAGGGCATCGGCGGCCGCGGAGCGGAGACGGTCGTCGAGAGTCTCGCCGGCCGGGGGCGCGGCGCGCCGGGTGCGGCGCCGCTGCGGCCGGCCACCGCTCGCGTCGACCGGCGGCACGAACAGCGGCGAGAGGTCCAGTCCGGCGGCACGCCAGTGCGCGACAGCGGTGGCGGGTTCGAGCAGATCGACGCGGCCGATCGCGTCGTCGAGGCTGCTCAACCCGAGTTCGGCGAGGCGGCGGCGCACGTCCTCGGCCACGAAACGGAAGAACTGTTCGACGAATTCGGCGCGGCCGGTGAACTTTTCGCGCAGCTCCGGGTTCTGGGTGGCGATTCCGACGGGGCAGGTGTCGAGGTGGCAGACCCGCATGAGGATGCAACCGAGCACGACGAGCGGCGCGGTCGCGAAGCCGTATTCCTCGGCACCGAGCAGCGCGGCGACGAGCACGTCGCGGCCGGTGCGCAGCCCGCCGTCGCATTGGACGGTGATGCGGTCGCGCAGGCCGCCGAGCACGAGGGTCTGCTGGGTTTCGGCCAGCCCGATCTCCCACGGGGTGCCGGAGTGCGCGAGCGCGGTGAGCAGCGCCGCGCCGGTGCCGCCGTCCTGTCCGGAGATCAGCACCACGTCGGCGTGCCCCTTCGCGACGCCGGCCGCGACGATGCCGACCCCGACGCCGCTGACGAGTTTGACGTGGATGCGGGCCCGCGGGTTGGCGCAGCGCAGGTCGTGGATGAGCTGGGCGAGATCCTCGATCGAGTAGATGTCGTGGTGCGGTGGGGGCGAGATGAGGCCGACCCCGGGGGTGCTGTGCCGGGTGCGGGCGATCCACGGATACACCTTCCCGCCGGGAAGTTGCCCTCCCTCACCGGGTTTCGCTCCCTGTGCCATCTTGATCTGCAGGTCGGTGGCGTCGGCGAGGTACTCCGCGGTGACCCCGAAGCGTCCGCTGGCGATCTGCTTGACCGCGCTGCGGCGCAGCGGATCCCCGAGCCGATCGGGGTCTTCCCCACCCTCCCCGGAGTTCGAACGTCCCCCGATCCGGTTCATCGCGACCGCGAGGGCCGTGTGCGCCTCGGCTGAAATCGATCCGTAGCTCATTGCGCCGGTGGCGAATCGGGTGAGGATCCGTTCCTCGGGTTCGACCTGCTCGACGGGGATCGGCGGGTGCACACCGGTGCGGAAGCCCAGCAGTCCGCGCAGGGCGCCCCCGGCCGCGGCGAGCCGGTCGACCTCGTCGCTGTAGCGGGCGAAGATGTCGGCCCGGCCGCTGCGGGTGGCGTGTTGCAGCAGGAACACCGTCTCGGGCGTGAACAGGTGCGGCTCACCGTCGCGGCGATAGCGGTAGATGCCTCCGCTGTCGAGTTCCTCTGTGCCCGAGTCGGATTCGCCATAGGCGGCGGAGTGCCGTGCGCGTGCGTCGTCGGCAAGGTCGCTCAGCGAGGCTCCGCCGATCCGCGAGGCGGTACCGGGCAGGTACGTGTCGATCACGTCGCGGCCCAGCCCGATCGCCTCGAAGGTCTGTGCCCCGACGTACGAGCCGAGCACGGAGATACCCATCTTCGACATCACCTCGAGCACCCCCGCGACCAGCGCGTGCCGATAGTTGGAGGCCGCGGTGTCCGGATCGTCACCGGCAGCGACGGCGAGCGCCCGGACGGTGTCGAACGCCAGGTACGGGCACACCGCGGAGGCTCCGAAACCGAGCAGGGCGGCGACGTGGTGCACCTCGCGGGCGTCGCCGGTTTCGACGAGCAGGCCCACGCGGGTCCGGCGACCGGTCCGGATCAGGTGGTGGTGCACCGCGGAGACCGCGAGCAGCGACGGGATCGGAACCGAGTCCGGTCCGGCGCCGCGGTCGGTGACGACGAGCAACCCGAACCCGGAGTCGACGGCGTCGTCCGCGGCCCGGCACAGGGCGGTGAGACCGGCGGCCAGGGCGTCACCCGACGGTCCGTCGGCGGAGAAGAGGGCCGGCAGCACCCGTGTCGCGAGCGCCGGGTGCGGTCCGTCCGCGGTGAGGGTGCGGACCGTGTCGAGTTCGTCGGCGGTGAGCACCGGGCCGGGCAGCAGCAGGCGGCGGCACGCTTCCGGCGAACAGGCGAGCAGGTTGTCCTCGGGTCCGACGGCGACGGCGGTGGTGGTGACGATGCGTTCGCGGATCGAATCCAACGGCGGGTTGGTGACCTGCGCGAACATCTCGGTGACGTAGTCGTAGAGCAGGCGCGGTCGCGGGGACAGCACCGCGGGTGGGGTGTCGTTGCCCATCGAGCCCAGGGGTTCTCGGCCGGTGCCGGCCATCGGGGCGAGCAGCACGTCGAGGTCCTCGCGGGTGTACCCGAACAACCGGTGGGCCTGCGGGGTCGCGGTGCACGTGCGGGGGCGGGCATCCGGGCGCGGCAGGTCGGCGAGGGCGACCTGGCCGGCGCGGAGCCAGTGCCGGTAGGGGTGGGTGCGGGCGAGCCCGGCCAGGAGCTCGTCGGACGGCACGACGCGCCCGGCGCCGGTGTCGACGAGGAACATCCGGCCCGGTTCCAGCCGGCCCTTCTCGACGATCTGGTCGGGTGGCAGATCCAGCACCCCGGATTCGCTGCCGAAGACGACCCGGTCGTCGAGGGTGCGCCACCAGCGGCCCGGCCTGAGCCCGTTGCGGTCGAGAACCGCGCCGAAGACGCGGCCGTCGGTGAACGGCAGGCACGCCGGCCCGTCCCAGGCCTCGAGCAGCGCCGCGTGGAACCGGTGGAATCCGCGGCGCCGGGCGTCGAGCGTGGGATCGTTCTCCCACGCGGGCGGAATCATCATGGTCACCGCGTGCGGCAGCGACCGGCCCGACAGGTGCAGTAGCTCGAGCACCTCGTCGAGCGTCGCCGAGTCCGACCCGCCCGGGCTGCAGATCGGGAAGAGCCGAGTGAGGTCGCCCGCGATCCGCGGGGTGCGCAGCGCCGGCTCGCGGGCCCGCATCCGGTTCCGGTTGCCACGGATGGTGTTGATCTCGCCGTTGTGCGCGCTGTACCGGAACGGCTGCGCGAGCGTCCACGACGGGAACGTGTTGGTCGAGTAGCGGCTGTGCACCAGTGCGATCGCGCTGACGCAGCGCGGATCACGCAGATCCGGGTAGAAGTGTGCAAGTTGCTCGGCGGTGAGCATCCCCTTGTAGACGATCGTGCGCGCGGACAGCGACGGGAAGTACACCGCCGGCGCATCGTCGGGTCCGGGCCGCTCGGCGCGGCGACGCAGCGGGTAGACGAGCCGATCGAGGTCGAGTCCGCCCGGCCGGACCCCCGCGGCGGCCGGCGCGGCGACGAACAACTGGTCGATGTGCGGGCGGCACCCGTCCGCGGTGACGCCGATCCCGGCGCGTTCGGGTTCGACCGGCATCGGACGCCAGCCGAGGACCTCCAGGTGTTCGGCAGCGGCGAGATTCTCGATGCGACGGCGGGCGCGCGCCCGGTCGTCCGGATCGCGGGGCAGGAAGCACAGGCCGGTGGCGTATCGGCCGGGCGGCGGCAGCGGAAAGTCGGTGACCGCGTCGAACAGCGCCGCGGGGACCGCGAGGGTGATGCCTGCGCCGTCTCCGGTGGCCGGTTCGCGCCCGCACGCCCCGCGATGCGCGAGGTTCTGCAGCGCGCGGATCGCGTCGACGACGATGTCGTGACCGGCGCGGCCCTGGATGTCGACGATCGCGGCGACCCCACACGAGTCCGATTCCAGCGCCGGGTCGTACAGACCGCGGGCGGCGGGAATCGCGGAGTACAGCACTGCTGTCACCTCCACCGGGGCGGACGGTGCGGGGGTGACGCGTCGCGCGTCGGGGCGGCGGCCCCCGGGGGGGTCGCCACAACGGGCGGTGCAGCGGCGGGGATGGGCCGATCGGCTCCGCCCGGGAATGCCGGGGATCGTGGCCCGTGGGCGTCAGTTTACGCGCGGAGGGCCCGGCTGCGCGAGCATGCGCAGCCGGGCCCTCCGCGAGAAGACGTGCCTTGTTCGGGTACTTCGATCAGGGCTGCAGCGGCCGGTTGTGCTCGTCCCGAACCTTGCCGGTGAGCATCATGATGCCGTCGATCAACGGCCAGATGCCACCGAGCCCGCAGGTCAGCCACACCACCGCGATCTGCGCGATCGCCAGGCCCGGCTGGTTGAGATAGAACCGGCCGGCGCCGAATGCGCCGAGGAGGATCTCGAGCAGACCCGCGGTCATCCGCGACTTGTCCGAGTACGGCTCGCCGGTGAGCGGATCACGACCGTACGGCGCCGAGGGGTCGGCGAAGCCGTAGCCGGGCGTTCCACCCGGAACCGGGCCGTAGCCGGGGGCCGCACCGTAACCGGGCGCGGCACCATAGCCGGGCGCGGCACCGTAGGGCTGCGGCGACGGCGGAGGCGGGTTCTGTCCCCCGAATCCGCCCGGTGCGCCGTAACCGGCCTGGTCACCCATCGGGTACTGCGGGTTCGGGGTGCCGTAGACGGGACCGGCCGAACCGCCGGGCTGCTGCGGTGCCGACGAGTAGTCGGACGGCGGCGGGTAGCTGGGCGTGGTGCCCCAGCCCGGACCGTTGCCGATGCCCGAGTAGGTATCCCAGCCCGGACCGGCGGTGCCCGGGGACGCTGCCGTGGACTCGGAGGTCGGAGGCGGCTCCGAGAGAGATGCCTGTGCGGTCGCGTCGTAGTCGAACCCGGGTCCGAAGTTCGGGTTCGACTGCGCGTCCGCAGGGCCGGATTCCTTCTTGCCGAAATCGATCGGGCGGCCCGAATTCGGGTCGGAAGCAGCCGGATCCGGTGTTGTCACTGGTGATCCCCCTCGTGGTCGATGTATGTGTCAGACCTTACCGGCGACTCGCTCCCGGGTTCGGTCAGGCAGGGGGTCAGCGGTCCGCCTTCTTCGACCCGCCGGCCTCCTCGACCGGCTTCTCGGTCGACTTGTCGTCCGCTGCCCTGTCGTCGGCCGTCTCGTCGTCGGCCGTCTTGTCGTCGACTGCCTTGTCGTCGACTGCCTTGTCGTCGGCCCCCCGCGGGTCCTCATCGCCCTTCCGGACCGCGCTGTTACCGGCGGTCACCGCACCGTCGGTCCCGCCCTCGGAGTCCGGGGTCCGGCCACGGGTCGACTTCAGCTCTTCGGGAGCCTCCCGGCCCTTGCGGGCGAAGACGAAGTACGCGACCGCGAGCGCGAACACGATGCCGGAGGTGAAGGAGTTGATGCGGATGCCCGCGATCTGGGTGGCGGCGTCGGTGCGCATCAGTTCGATCCAGAACCGGCCCAGGCAGTATCCGGCGACGTAGAGGGCGAACAGCCGGCCGTGCCCGATCCGGAAGCGGCGGTCCACCACGACGAGCAGCACGACGATCAGCACGTTCCACAGCAGTTCGTACAGGAACGTGGGGTGCACCACCGAGGCCACCTGCCCGGTGGAGACACCGTCGATCAGGCCGGGCGACACCTGACCGGCGTCGTTGCGGCGTTCGTAGATCTCGAGGCCCCACGGAAGCGTCGTCTCGCGACCGTACAGTTCCTGGTTGAACCAGTTGCCGAGCCGGCCGATGGCCTGGGCGAGCAGGATCGCGGGCGCCAGGGCGTCCCCGAACGCGGGCAGCGGGATTCCACGGCGACGGCAGCCGATCCAGGCGCCGACCGCACCGAACGCGACGGCGCCCCAAATCCCGAGGCCGCCTTCCCAGATCTTCAGGGCATCGATCGGATCGGCACCGTCGCCGAAGTACTTCTGCCAGTCGGTGGCGACGTGGTAGAGCCGGCCGCCGATCAGGCCGAACGGCACCGCCCACACCGCGATGTCGAGGACGGTGCCCTTCTCACCACCGCGCGCAACCCAGCGCCGGTCGCCCCACACGATCGCGACGACGATGCCGACGATGATGCACAGGGCGTAGGCACGCAGGGCCACCGGCCCGAGATACCAGACGCCCTGTGGCGGCGAGGGAAGATAGGCGAGGAACGTGGTCGTGTCGGTCACGGTGCCACGGTAGCCGAGCGCACTCCCTTCGCGAGATCGCGTGTCAGCTCGAGCAGCGCGTCGCGGCCCTGACCCGCGGCGGTGACGAGCGCGGAACCGACGATGACGCCGTCGGCGTATCCGGCGATCTCCGCGGCCTGGGCGCCGTTGCGGACACCGAGACCGACCCCGACCGGGATGTCGGAGTGGGCCCGCACCCGCGCGACGAGCTCCGGTGCGCGGTTGTCGACGTTGTCGCGGGCACCGGTGACGCCCATCGTCGACGTCGCGTAGACGAACCCGCGGCAGTTGTCGAGGGTCATCGCGAGCCGCTCGTTGGTCGACGACGGGGCGACCAGGAAGATGCGGCCGAGCCCGTACTTGTCGGACGCGGCGATCCAGTCGGCGGCCTCGTCGGGGATCAGGTCCGGGGTGATGATGCCGAGCCCGCCCGCGGCGGCGAGGTCGCGCGCGAAGTTCTCGACGCCGTACTTGAGGACGATGTTCCAGTAGGTCATGACGACGGCGGCGCCACCGGCGTCGGTGACCGCCTTGACCGCCGGGAACACGTCCCGCACCCGGACCCCGGCGGCGAGCGCCTCGGTGGCGGCGTTCTGGATGGTGGTGCCGTCCATGACGGGATCGCTGTAGGGGATGCCGACCTCGACGAGGTCGCAGCCGCCCTCCACGAGCGCGGTGACGGCCTCGATGGACTTCTCGACCGTGGGGTAGCCGACCGGCAGGTACCCGACGAGCGCGGCGCGCTTCTCGGCGCGGCAGGTCGCGAAGATGGCGGAGAGGCGTTCGTGCGGTGCGCTCACTGCGCGGCTCCTTCGGTGTCGGTGCTGTCGGAGGGCAGGTAGCCGAACCACTTGGCGGCGGTGTCGACGTCCTTGTCGCCGCGGCCCGAGATGTTCACCAGGATGATCGCTCCCTCGCCGAGTTCGCGACCGAGTTTCAGCGCCCCGGCGACGGCGTGGGCCGATTCGATGGCGGGGATGATGCCCTCGGTGCGGCTCAGCAGCTTGAACGCGTCCATCGCCTCGGTGTCGGTGGCCGACCGGTATTCGGCACGGCCGGTGTCGGCGAGCCACGAATGTTCCGGTCCCACACCGGGATAGTCGAGACCCGCGGAGATCGAGTGCGATTCGATGGTCTGGCCGTCCTCGTCCTGCAGCAGGTACGAGTACGCGCCGTGCAGGGCGCCGTGGGTGCCGCCGCCGATGGTCGCGGCGTGCCGTCCGGTTTCGACGCCGTCGCCGCCGGCCTCGATGCCGACGAGCTTGACGGACGGGTCGTCGATGAACGGGTGGAAGATGCCGATGGCGTTGGAACCACCACCGACGCAGGCGACGACCGCGTCGGGCAGGCGACCGGTGTGGGCCTGCACCTGGGCGCGCGCCTCGAGCCCGATGATGCGCTGGAAGTCGCGGACCATCGCCGGGAACGGATGCGGCCCGGCGGCGGTGCCGAAGCAGTAGTAGGTGTTGTCGGCGTTGGTGACCCAGTCGCGCATCGCCTCGTTGATGGCGTCCTTGAGGGTGCGCGAACCGGTCTTGGCGGCGATGACCTCGGCACCGAGCAGGCGCATGCGCGCCACGTTCAGGGCCTGCCGCTGGGTGTCGACCTCACCCATGTAGACGAGGCATTCGAGGCCGAGCAGGGCACACGCGGTCGCGGTGGCGACGCCGTGCTGACCGGCGCCGGTCTCGGCGATGACGCGGGTCTTGCCCATGCGCTTGGCGAGCAGGGCCTGGCCCAGCACGTTGTTGATCTTGTGGGAGCCGGTGTGGTTGAGGTCTTCGCGCTTGAGGAGCAGGCGCGCACCGCCGGCGTGTTCGCTGAGCCGGGTGGCCTCGTAGACCGGTGACGGCCGGCCGGTGTAGTCGCGCTGGAGACGATCGAGCTCGGCGAGGAAACCGGGGTCGGTGCGTTCCTTCTCGTAGGCGGCGGTGACCTCTTCGATGACGGCCATGAGCGCCTCGGGAAGGTAGCGGCCACCGAAGACCCCGAAGTGTCCCTTGGCGTCCGGTTCGTGCGCGGTGGGGACGGACACGGCTTCGCTCATGACGGGGAGGCCGCGGCCCTTGGCCGAGAGGACGGAATCGTCTGCAGTCACGTGTTCAGTCTGCCCCACCACCGCACCCGCCGTGCCGTCGGGTCACCCGCGCAGTTCGCGGTGTGTCCTCGGCCGAAGGCGTCCGCGCGCACCGGTATCCGTCGACGACACGGACAGCCGCGCAGTGAGGACACCGCGCGGCTGTCCGATCGTCGTTCGGAGGGTCCCGTCGGTCAGCGTGCCGGCTTCGGGCAGGACGGATGCGTACCCACGGTGACCAGTTCTGCGACCGCCTGGCGGGGGTCGCCGCTCGTCACGAGACCCTCACCGACGAGTACGGCGTCGGCACCGGCACCGGCGTACGCCAGCAGGTCCGCCGGGCCCCGCACACCGGACTCGGCGATCTTGAGGACGTCGCTGGGCAGGCCCGGCGCGATCCGCGCGAACGTGCCCTTGTCGACCTCGAGGGTCTTGAGGTTGCGGGCGTTGATCCCGATGACGGTCGCGCCGGCCTCGAGAGCGCGGGTCGCCTCCTCCTCGGTGTGCGCCTCGACGAGCGCGGTCATGCCGAGCGATTCGACGCGGTCGATGAGGGAGGTCAGCACGGGCTGTTCGAGCGCGGCGACGATCAGCAGCACGAGGTCGGCACCGTGCGCGCGGGCCTCGTGGATCTGGTACGGGCCGACGATGAAGTCCTTGCGCAACACCGGAATTCGCACGGCGCGGCGGACCGCGTCGAGGTCGGCGAGGCTGCCGTGGAAGCGGCGTTCCTCGGTGAGCACGCTGATCACGCGCGCTCCCCCGGCCTCGTAGGCCTTGGCGAGTTCGGCCGGATCGGCGATGTCGGCGAGCGCGCCCTTCGACGGGCTGGCCCGCTTGACCTCGGCGATGACGGCGATACCGGGCTCGCGCAGAGCAGCCTTCGCATCGATCGGCGGGGGTGCGGCGGCAGCGGCGGCCTTGACGGTGTCGAAGTCGACGACCGCCTCTCGGGCGGCGACGTCGGCGCGCACCCCTTCGAGAATCGAGTCGAGAACTGTCATGGCTCGAGTCCTTTCCGCACCCTTGTCAATCCCCCTGTGACGAAGCTCATCAGGTTCCTGAAGCCTAGTTGGCGGCTCCACAGCGGTCAGCGGCGGGTACCCGAATCGGCGCCGCCTTCCTCGTCACCAGGCGGCTTGCGGGTGGCGTCCGGGCCGGGATCGGCGTCGAGCGTCGGGTCCTCCCCCGCGTCGAGGGCGTCCCACAGGGCACGTTCGGTGACCGGTTCGTCGCCCTCACCGCGCCGCGCGGCCGCTTCGCGTCGCGCGGCGGGGCCGGCGTACTTCGACGACAGGCCCGCCTGGCTGCGCGGGGTCCGCCACAACACCACGGCCGCGGCCAGCGCGGCGACCGCCCCCACCAGGGCGAGGACGGCCGGTCCGTAGGCGATGTCGGTGGCGGTGACCGTCGCCCGCGCGGGCAGTTCCGCGATGCGGGCCGCGTCCGCCGGGTCGGCGCCGCCGCCGAAGAGTCCGACCGCCGGTACCGCCGCGGCGATCCCGACGGCCGCGACCGCGACCGCGACGATCCGCAGCGCCCAGCCGCGCACCGCGAACGACGCGGCGATCGCGGCGACGAGCACGAGCGCGAGCGGGGTCAGCGAGGCCGCCCAGGTGCCGCCGTCGAGTGTGCTGGTCCGGTCCTGTCCCAGTCCGTCGGAGGAGAACACGGTCACCCACGTCATCCGGCTCGACGCCCACAGCGCGAGCGCGGCGACGCCGAGCAGCAGCGCCGCCACGACGGCCGGACGGCGGCGCGGCGCGGCGGGTGCGGGTTCGACGGGGTCGGTCACTCGGGGTCACCACCGTAGGGGACGAGGGTGGCGGCGGCGGCGACCGCGGACAGCGCGGACATGGCCTTGTTGCGGGCCTCGGTGTCCTCGTAGACCGGATCGGAGTCGGCGACCACCCCGGCGCCGGCCTGGACGTACGCGACACCGTCCTTGACGAGCGCAGTGCGGATGGCGATGGCGGTGTCGGCGTCGCCGGCGAAGTCGAGGTAGCCGACGATGCCGCCGTAGATGCCGCGGCGGGTCGGTTCGAGCTCCTCGATGAGTTCCATCGCGCGGACCTTCGGCGCACCGGACAGGGTGCCCGCCGGGAAGCACGCGGTGACGGCGTCGAGGGCGTGCTTGCCGTCGGCGAGGCGGCCGGTGACGGTCGAGACCAGGTGCATCACGTGGCTGTACCGCTCGATGTGCCGGTAGTCGTGCACCTTCACGGTGCCGGGTTCGCACACGCGACCGAGGTCGTTGCGGCCGAGGTCGACGAGCATGAGGTGCTCGGCGTTCTCCTTCTCGTCGTTGATGAGGTCCTTCTCGAGCAGGACGTCCTCCTCCTCGCTGTTGCCGCGCCACCGGGTGCCCGCGATCGGGTGGGTGGTGGCGACGCCGTCGGAGACGGTGACGAGTGCTTCGGGGCTGGATCCGACGATGGAGAACGCGGTCTCCCCGTCCGGACCCGGAATGTGCAGCAGGAACATGTACGGGCTCGGGTTCGACGCGCGCAGCATCCGGTACACGTCGATGGGCGCTGCGGGACAGTCGATTTCGAAGCGCTGCGAGAGCACCACCTGGAAGGCTTCACCGGCTTCGATGTCGCCGATGAGCTTGCGGACGTCGGCGCCGAAACCCTCGGTGGTCCGCTGCCGCCGGTAGTCGGGGGCGGGCTTCGAGAACGTGGAGACGGTGGACTCGGCGGGGGCGGCGAGCGCGGCGGTCATCCGGTCGAGCCGCGCGACCGCGTCGTCGTAGGCCTCGTCCACGCGTTCGTCGGAGCCGTCCCAGTTGACGGCGTTGGCGATGAGCCAGATCATGCCCTCGTGGTGGTCGACGGCGGCGAGGTCGGTCGCTAGGAGCATGACGAGTTCGGGGATCTGCAGGTCGTCCTCGGCGATCGAGGGCAGCTTCTCGAGGCGCCGGACGGTGTCGTAGCCGAGGTAGCCGACCATGCCGCCGGTCAGCGGCGGGAGGCCGTGCAGACGCTCGGTGTGCAGGAGCTTCAGGGTTTCGCCCAGGACGTCGACGGGATTGCCGCCCTGGGGTGCGCCGGCGGGAACGCTGCCGTACCAGGCGGCTTCACCGTCGACGACGGTGAGCGCGGCGGGACTGCCGGCGCCGATGAACGACCAGCGCGACCAGGAGCGGCCGTTTTCCGCGGATTCGAGCAGGAAGGTTCCGGGCCGATCGGCGGCGAGCTTCCGGTACGCCGACAGCGGCGTCTCGGCGTCGGCGAGCACCTTGCGGGTGACGGGCACGACGCGGTGCTCGGCCGCGAGTACCCGGAACTCCTCGCGGGTGGTGGTATCGGATCGACCGTGCGCGGACGGGTCGCTGGCTGCGGGAATGGTGGTGGGCTCGCCGGACATGCGCCCATCATCCCAGGGCTGCCGTGAGGGCCGCGCGCGCGGTAGCGTCGCCGGGCATGAGACCCGGTGACATCGCCCCCGATTTCTCGCTGCGCGACCAGGACGGCAAGCTGCGCTCGCTCGGCGAGCTGCTCGCCGACGGCCCGCTGGTGCTGTTCTTCTATCCGGCCGCGTTCACGCCGGTGTGCACCGCGGAGGCCTGCCATTTCCGGGATCTGGCGGCGGAGTTCGCCGCCGTCGGCGCGACCCGCGTCGGGATCAGCGCCGATCCGGTGGACCGGCTCGCGTCGTGGGCGACGCGGCAGGGGTTCGACTTCCCGTTGCTGTCGGACCCGGACGGTGTCGCCGCCGCGGCCTACGGGGTGCGGCGCGGGCTGCTCGGGAAGCTGTCCCCGGTCAAGCGGACCACGTTCGTGATCGACACCGATCGCCGCATCCTCGAGGTGGTCGCGAGCGAATTGCGCGCGTCGGTGCACGCGGACCGCGCGCTCGACGCGCTGCGCGCCCGCTGAGCGGGTTCAGTCCACCTGGATCGAGCGTTTCGCCAGGCCCATCCAGAATCCGTCGATGACCTGCCGGGCCGTCTGCTCGGGGTTGCTCGAGGCGCCGAGCGTGACGAACAGCGGCGCGAAGTGCTCGACGGTCGGATGCGCGTAGGGCATGCCCGGTGCCCGGGTGCGGAAGTCGAGCAGTCCCTCGATGTCGCCGGCCGCGAACCGTTCCCCGGCCCACGCGTCGAACTCGGAGGACCAGCCGGGGGCGGCCGCCTCGGGTCGCATGTCGCGCAGGAACGGCAGGCCGTGGGTGGTGAAGCCGGAACCGATGATGAGCACGCCCTGCTCGCGCAGCGGCCGCAGGCGCTCGCCGAGGTGCAGTAGCCGCTGCGGGTCGAGGGTGGGCAGCGAGATCTGCAGCACCGGGATGGCGGCGTCGGGGTACATGACGGTCAGCGGCACGTAGGCGCCGTGGTCGAGACCGCGGTCGGGCTGCTGCACGACCGGTTCGTTGTCGGGCATCAGCGCCGCGACCTGGCGGGCGAGGTCGGGTGCGCCGGGTGCGGCGTAGGTGACCTCGTAGAAGCGTTGCGGGAAGCCCCAGAAGTCGTAGACGAGCGGGGTGCCGGTGGTGGTGGCGCCGATGGTCAGCGGCGCCGATTCCCAGTGCGCGGACACCACGAGGATCGCCGTGGGGCGCGGCAGGTCCGCTGCCCACCGCTGCAGCTGGGACACCCACAGTTCGCTGTCGACGAGCGGCGGGGCGCCGTGGCTCAGGAACAGGGCAGGCATGGTGCTCATGACACTCCTAAAAGTTGAAGCTTCAACCATCATAGAGGTGCAACGAGCGGATCGCCAAGTTCATTCCCGGCCGCTGCGAGCGTGCTCACACCGGAGAAGACCGAAATGACGGACGGCGCACCGAAATATCGGTGCACCGACCGTCGTACCGGGCGCTTCCGACTGGATCGTTCGCGTCAGCCCACGAACGTGAGCAGCGCCCAGCCCACCCCCACCGCCGACGCGGCGACCGCCAGCGTCAGCGGAATCCCGAACCGCACGAACGTCGCCGTCGAGTACCCGCCCGGGCGCAACACCATGAGATTCGTCTGGTGGCTGTACGGGTTGAGGAAGGTGAACGAGATGCACGTGCCGATCAGCGTGAGCAGCAGCACCGGATCCAGATCCGTGGTCGCGGCGATCTGCAGGGCGATCGGGGTCAGGATGGCCGCGGCGGCGGCGTTGGTCACCACGTTCGTCAACACCGTGGTGCCGACGACGAACACCAGGACGATCAACGCGACGTTGCCGGCGGCCAGGGTGAGAACGGCGTCCGAGATGTAGTCCCCTAGGCCGCTGCGCACGACGATCGTGCCCAGCCCCACCGATCCGGCGATGATCGCCAGGATGTTCCAGTTCAGTGCGCGCACGGCCGATCTCGGCGTCAGCACCCCCGTCAGCACCATCAGGACGGCGCCGGCGGTCGCGACCAGTTCGACCGCGAGGACGCCGGACGACGCCCCGACGATGGTGGCGGCCAGGATGCTCACGGCGATCCACGTCTTCGCGGCCTGCGGCGCCTTGCCGGACAACTCCCGCCACACCGCCACCAGGGAGTTGTCCGCGAGCGACTCGGCCGATTCCGCGGTGACCAGACACAGCCCACCGGGTTGCGCGGGAGCCTCACGCAGCAGCCGATCGGTCTGCGCGGCGATCACCAGGATGTCCTCGTGCTCCTCGAGGTCGCGCACCGACCGGCCCTCGTTGGTGGCGATGGCCACGCGGAACAGCCG
>Ga0182742_1002367_pt1 | contig 21001 bp, 19 predicted proteins | sample eDN5th37CBELigMG_FD_128880 | JGI IMG/M metagenome (GOLD analysis project Ga0182742, IMG submission 128880) | Enriched Miracle-Growth compost microbial communities from Emeryville, California, USA - eDNA 5th pass 37_C BE-Lig MG (version 2)... ... | reverse complement strand
TGAGCTCCTTTTGTAGAAGATTAGGGAACAAGTATGGTCTCTCTTCTACATTAGGAGCCTTTTTGTTTTGTGTAAAGAAAATAGCGTTTTTGCATTTTTTTCCATCTGTGCAACGCTAGTGGGCCTGACCCCCGCTTCGTTAATGCGTTAAAGCACTGGGGGCCTGACCCCCAGGTGTTTAAAGTGTTAAAGGGGTGAAGTTTTTTATGTTTTGGGGGTGGTTTGGGGCTGTATATATGTGTCGGGTTTTGTCCATTATTGGAAGGAGGATATTTAGAAGAGGTGAGCGGGGATTTTGAAATTTTTATTTGGCAGGAAGGGTTTTTCGAAGAGTCAGGCTAAGCAGCAGTCAAATGAAGATTTTTATATTGGAATTTTCAAGGATTTAGAAAAGAACATTAACAACATTCAATCCTCCATGCATTCACCGAACGATCTGATCGTCAGAAAGATCAAATTAGGGACGACAGATGTAAAATGTGCGCTGTTTTTTATCGATGGGCTTGCCGATAGTGAGTTAATTAATCACCAAGTTCTTCCGTCACTCTTGTTTGAAGTGAAAAAAAGTGACATCCATTTATCGGCATTGCCTGAGGAAATTTTGGAAGTGCTTATTGAAAAGGTTGTTTCGAACAGTGAAATTAAAAGGGCAAACACCTTTGATGAGTTATCGTTAGCCTTGCTGTCCGGAGATACTATTCTTTTGATTGATGGATTAACAGATGGTCTAATTATTGGAAGCAGAGGCTGGGAAAACCGCTCTATTGAAGAGCCTTTATCTGAAGGGCTAATTAGAGGTCCTCGGGATGGATTTATTGAAAATCTCCGGACCAATATCATTTTAATCCGCCGGCGCATCAAAGATCCCAATTTGCGGTTGACTTCTTTTAAGATTGGCCGCCGGTCAAAAAGAGACCTTGTAATGGCTCATATTGAAGGCATTGCAAATCCAGCCCTAGTAAAGGAAGCGAAGCGTCGTCTTGAAACCGTTGATCTAGATGATGCCCCGGAATCTGGCTATATTGAGCAATGGATTGAAGATAATTTCTTATCGCCATTTCCGCAATTGATGCATACGGAAAGGCCGGACAAAGTAGTTAGCTCTCTGTTGGAAGGAAAAATAGCCATTATCCTTGATGGTACACCGTTTGTTCTAATTGCACCCGTAACATTCGGCAACACCTTACAATCTCCGGAGGATTATTATGAACGGTGGATGGTTGGCACCTTAATACGGATTCTGCGCTACATTGGCGCCTTCATAGCCGTCTTTTTGCCATCCATTTATATTGCCTTAGTTTCCTATCACCCTGGCATGATTCCCTCAAAGTTAGCCTTTTCTATTGCTGCAACAAGAGAAGGAGTCCCATTTCCTGCTTTTATAGAAGCGTTTTTAATGGAATTTACCATGGAAATGCTTAGAGAAGCAGGGATCCGTTTGCCAAGACCTATCGGCCAGACAATCGGCATTGTTGGCGGTCTTGTTATTGGGGAATCAGCCGTCCGGGCTGGGATTGTCAGTCCCATTATGGTTATTGTCGTTGCTATTACAGCTGTTGCATCTTTTTCGCTGCCTTCTTATAGCTTTTCTATCTCACTGAGAATTCTTCGATTTGTATTTATGCTGTCAGCAGGTTTTTTTGGTTTGTATGGAATCATCCTTACGTACATTATGATTAATATCCATCTTGTCAATTTGAAAAGCTTTGGTGTTCCCTATTCAGCACCCTTTGCTCCAAATTTTCTAAGGGACTGGAGGGATCTTGTTATCCGCAGCCCGATTTTTTATCTTTCTAAGCGTCCTAAATATATGCAAACAGATGATAAGGTGCGGTTCAATAAAGAGGGTGAATCATCTTGAGGTCCTTAGAATACGGGGATGAAGAAGTTGGCGCAAAGGAGATTATGTTTGCCGTTCCTTCAATGGTAATTGGAATTGGCATTTTGTTTTTGCCTCGCAGCCTGGCAAATGAAACTAATTTTTACGACGGTGCAGTGTCGCTTTTAATTGGTGGCTTTCTAGCGGTTTTTTTTACATGGGTAAATGCAAAGCTTGCATCCAAGTTTCCAGGAAAGCCGCTTTTCTCCTTTGTTCCACTACTTGTGCCGAAGCCTGTTGTCTTTGTTTTAAAAATGATACTAACCGTTCATGCGATGATTTTAGCTGCGTATGAGGTTAGGATGATTGCCGAGATTGCTAAGCAATATCTTTTTGATCAGACACCGGTTGAGGTTTTGTCCGTTTTATTTTTACTGGTAGTTGTGTATGCAGTATCAGGATCACGTGTAGGGATTTTGCGTTTAAATATTTTGTTTTTACCAATTATCTATTGTGTTGCCCTGGCGATTTCTTTCATGAATATTGCTTATTTTGATTATCATAACCTTTTCCCTGTATTAACCACTGATTGGAATGGGTATGTGGCGGGAATTAAACAAAGTTTTTTTTCTATGCAGGGATTTGCCATTTTGCTTTTCTACATCGCATTAATGAATAAACCAAAAGAAGCGCCCAAAGCAGCAGTGAAGGGTATGGGTATGGTCATCCTGCTGTATTTAGTGCTTTTTACAACCTGTATCGGAGTATTTTCAAATGATTCAACATCGACGATGGTCTTTCCCACGATTGAGTTGGCAAAGGAAATTCAAGTTCCGGGCGGATTTTTTGAGCGATTTGAGTCACTATTTTTTACGATTTGGATTATGGCGATTTTTAATACAGCTGCGATGTCCCTTGATATGACAGTTATCTCTTTGCGTTCTATGTTCAAAAAGTTAAAAAAGAAAAATGCTATCATCATTATTAGCCCGATGGTATACCTAATTTGTATGTATCCGCAAAGCTTTATCGAAATAATGGGATTTGGAAAAATCATCAGTTATTCTGGGGTATTGGTGGCCATTATTCTCCCTTCCATATTATTAATCATTGCAAAGATAAGGAGGATCGGAGAGTCATGAATAAATGGGTGAATGCTCTTTGTTTGCTCTTGCTGTCTATTTTATTAACAGGCTGCTGGGATCGTGTTGAAATTGAGGAGCGGGGATTCACTGTTGGTGTAGCTATTGATATTGGGGAGGATGGAAAAGTGGAGGAACAAAAGACTTCCCATGTTTATAAGGGTACGTATCAGCTCGTCATTCCCGGCGGGCTATCCCAGGGTTCGGGAACAAGCAGCGGTAATCTTCCCGCTTTTCAAAATCTATCCCTATCAAATGATTCTCTCTTTCAGCAAATTCGATATTTAGCCCAACGAACGAGCCGTTCCCTTTTTTTTGAACATCTAAAAATGATTATTATTTCGGAAGAAGTGGCAAAGACACCAGGGGCATTTGCGAACATCATGGATATTTTTCGCAGGGACCATGAAATGCGCAGGGGAGTCAAAATTCTCATCGCCAAAGGGGAAGCCTCTGATATCCTGCAATATAATACGAAAACAGAGCCTTTGCCTGTCATGTTCATTGAATCAATTGTTGGCAATGCACCTAAAAACCCCTTAATGCTGCAGGAGGTGCGGATCGGAACGGTTCATAAATTTCTCGTATCAAAAGACAGTTTTATTGTTCCAAAAATTGAAATTAAGGATGGAAAAATTGATGTGGAAGGTGCTGCTGTCATCAAAGGCCGTGACAATACAATGGCTGACTTTATTAGCGGGCCAGTGACAGAGGGATTAAACTTTATTAAGGGAGATTATAAAAGCGGAATTGTTAAAGCAACCGTTGATGATTTCATGGTTGTCTATGAAATTAAGTATGCGAAGAGCAAGATAAAAGTTAATACCGACGATCCCAATCATATTACCTTTGATATTCTCATTGAAACCGAAGGAGTGATTGGGGAATCATTCGGTAATTTTAATTTTACTGATAAGGAAGTCTTGAGAAAAGCTGAACAGGCATTTAGGGAAGAAATCAAAAAATCGGCAGAACGAACGGTAAAAACCCTGCAAGATGATTTAAAAATTGATGCTCTTGGTTTGGGTGATTATGTCAGACGAAAAGACTATGATTTGTGGAGAAAAAAGCTCATCGACAACTGGGATAGCGGTGAGAATTACTTCGTCAAAAGCGATATCAATATCAAAGTAAAAACAATTATCAGGGGTACTGGCGGGATTATTCAGAATGAAAGGGATTAGGATTTGCGGTGAGATTTTTTTACCGCCAGTTTTTCTTGGTTCACACCTGAATGGAAAAAAGGAGATAGATCTATGTTAGAAAAACTGTTGGGAAGATTTCCTACTAATTTGATCATCATTTCGTCCATCATGTCAGCCCTCATCCCCTGGATATTTTATAAGATTAACCAAAGATTACATAAATACGGGGATCCGCCTTGGAAGAAAGGGGAGTAGCGGCAAGTGAATTTTGATCCACAGCAGCTCTCTGCCATGTAAAAAGGTAACTGCCGGGTTTATATAACAGGCAGTTATCTTTTTTCAAAAAGCTAAAAAACTAGTTCATTACTCCACAATTTCTCTTCATTTTTTTGTAAATGATTTAGCATTTCCGAGCGCGCTTTATTTACATCTTTTGCTAAAATTGCATTCAATATTGCTTCATGCTCCTGGTGAGTTGCAGTGATATAGCTTTGCGAGAGCATGAGCGACTGCTTCTTGGTGATTTTGATAGCTTCAAATATCTTCGGAGAGATGGCGTCAAATATCGTTTTATAGATTGAATTGTTTGATGCGACGATGATCTGATAGTGAAAATTAAAATCCTCATCAATCCCGATTTCTCCTTTATTGTTAACGGCGATTAAATCAAGATGAGCCTTTTTTATTTTTTTTATTTGTTCTTTTGTTGCGCGCTGTGCCGCTAATCCAGTGGCTTCAACCTCCATTACCCGCCGAAACTCTAAGATTTCCTGTAAGGATTGCTGATTAAAGATAAGCTGAGTCGTTATATTTTCGACAAATGTACTGCCTGTTATTTCCTGAATAATACTACCTACACCAGGCCGTTTTTCAATAATACCCTTCGATGCCAGAATGCTTAACGCTTCTCGGACTGCGGTTTTACTCACTTGAAATAAGGCAACAAGTTTATCTTCCGAAGGCAATTTGTCACCAGGCGATAAATTTTCATTTTTAATATATTGAATGACTTGCTGAACGATTTCTTCATATAAGCTTTTTTTCTGAATAGATTTTAGAGACATAACCGCACCCCTTTATTGTAAAATTTAGAAGATTTATTATTTACAAAACTTAATTATTGATGGTAAAGTAATCCTATACATACATGTTTTAATGTTTGTATGGTCTGACCATTACAACTTTAGAATACTTTTAAAACAATTATAAAAGATTTATCGCAGTAATGTAACTCTATTTTTAAATTTAAAGGCGGTGCAAATGTGAATACAGTCAAAGAAGTTCTTTCTAAGCGTGTCCACCAAATTGATTCGTCCCCAACAATTGCTCTAACCATGAAGGCAAGAGAGTTAAGAAAACAGGGGATTGATATTTCAATCTTTGGTCAAGGTGAGCCAGATTTTATCACACCAGACCATATCATCGAGTCAGCCTATCGGGCGATGAAGGATGGCTATACAAAATACACTCCTGTTCCTGGAATTCTAGAACTTAGGGAAGCCATTTCGGCAAAATTAATGCAAGAAAACGGGCTTCAGTACAGTCCTGAACAGATTGTTGTCTCTTCGGGCGCAAAACACTCGATTACAAACATGATGTTTGCCGTTCTTGATCCGGGGGATGAGGTCATCATACCTGTGCCAGGCTGGGTTAGTTATGCCGAACAGGTTAAGCTGACAGGCGCTAAACCTGTTCTGGTTAAAACTGATAATAGCAATGATTTTAAACTTACTGCAGAGGAATTGACATCTGCCGTTACACCAAATACCAAATTATTAATCTTAAATACTCCTGGCAATCCTACAGGCTCTGTTTATACAAAAGCAGAACTGGAGGAAATTGCAGAAGTCTGCCTGCGTCACAATTTATTAGTTATGGCCGATGAAATCTATGAAAAATTAATCTATGACGGACAAGTGCATGTAAGCATCGGCAGCCTAAGTCAAGAGATGCTAGAAAGAACGGTTACGATTAATGGCTTTTCCAAGGCTTTTGCAATGACTGGCTGGCGAATGGGTTATGCTGCAGCGCCTTTGGAAATTGCCAAAGCGATGAATAAACTGCAAAGTCAGATGACGAGCAATGCTGCATCCTTTATTCAGATAGCAAGTATTGAAGCATTGCAGGGGCCATTTGAACCTATTAACGAAATGATTGCAGAATACGATAAACGCAGAAAGTTAATGGTCGGGTACCTTCAAGACATGCCAGGCATAGAGTGTTCATATCCAAAAGGTGCTTTCTATGTTTTCCCTGGTGTTCAAGGCCTCTTTGGCAAAAAGTACAATGGAATTGAAATTACCGATGATGAGCAGCTTACCGATCTGCTATTGGAATATGCGCATATTCTGGTTATCCCTGGGAGCAGCTTTGGTATGCCGGGGTCGATTAGGCTGGCTTATGCAACCGATGAAACTACAATCATCCAAGGCATGGAGAAATTAAAGGATTTTGTTGCTAAATTGGTTTAACTGCGGCTTGTTAGAAAAGAAGTGAAAGGCTTTGATGATGCCGGAATTTTCTTTCATGTAAAAAGCGGCAGTCAATCTATTTTAAAGCTTAAGATAGTAAAACCGAAAAACGAGGGGGAATTAAAAATGAATTTAATAGAAGAAAAGTTTTTAAAACTTGGAGCTGACAATGCACCTGGACAAGAAGTACGCCAGAAAACGGATGAAATTGAATTGCGCGGGGATAAGCTTCCTGGTACACCTGTTGATTTTTCGCATGGAGATGTGGATGCATTTGCTCCAATTCCGGGTTCTTTAGATGTCTTTATCGATGGTTTTAATGTTGGCGGAAAGCAGGCCTATACTGAGTATCGGGGAAGTAAAGAGATTCGTGAAGATTTAGCGCAAAAGCTCGCAACTTTCACGGGCTCGACAATCGATGCAGAACAAAACTTAATCATTACTCCTGGAACACAAGGGGCGCTTTTCTTGGCTATGGGTTCTGCCGTTGCCAGAGGCGATAAGGTTGCAATTGTAGTGCCAGACTACTTTGCTAACCGGAAACTGGTTGAATTCTTTGAAGGCGAAGTTGTTCCTGTCGAGATTGATTATTACAGCACAGATGAAGGCGCAGGCTTGAACTTAACACAGCTGGAGGATGCATTTAAAGCAGGTGTGAAGCTCTTCTTGTTCTCGAATCCTAATAACCCTACTGGTGTTGTCTATTCGGCAGATGAAATTCGCGCGATTGCAGAACTTGCCCATCAATATGATGTTACTGTTATCGCTGACGAACTGTATTCCCGTCAGATTTTTGATGGACGAAGCTATACGCATCTATGTGCGCAGAATATCTTGGATCCAGAAAAAGTCATCACTATTATGGGGCCATCAAAAACAGAATCACTAAGCGGTTTCCGTCTTGGTGTAGCATTTGGATCAGCGAAAATTATTGAACGTATGGAAAAGCTGCAGGCAATTGTGTCCTTGCGTGCAGGCGGCTATAACCAAGCAGTGATGAAAACTTGGTTCTCTGAGCCTGAAGGCTGGATGACTGAACGTATTGCCCAGCATCAAGCCATTCGTGATGACTTATTAGAAAAATTCCGCTCAGCGGATGGCTATAAGGTTCGAGCAACAGAAGCGGGAAGCTACCTATTTCCGCAACTTCCGGAATTAGATGTTTCAATTGAAGAGTTTGCGAAAATTCTTCGCCTTCAAGCCGATGTTATCGTAACGCCTGGTACTGAATTTGGTCCGCAGTTCACAAATAGTTTCCGGATCAATTTTTCTCAGGATCATCAAGCAGCTGTAGCAGCAATCGAGCGTGTCATAAAGGTAGTAGAGGAGTATCGCAAATGAGCAAATTAGGGGAAAATGTGAATCCGATACCGCAAGGACATTATGCGCCGGCCACACGCTTTGGCAATCTGATTTATACCGCTGGGATGACACCAAGAAATAATGGCGTTCTGATCCAAAGCGGAAAGGTCACTGCCGAACAGCCCATTGATGCGTATCGGGATGCGGTTATTCAATCAATAAGCAATTCCCTGACTGCTGCCAAGAATTTGCTTGAAGAAGGCGAAGTGCTAGCGCAAATCCTCTCACTTACTGTTTATGTTAATGCAGAAGATACATTTGAAGCACATTCGAAACTGGCAGACTTTGCTTCAGCTTACCTGCACGAAAAGCTAGGAAACGCAGGCATTGGTGCCCGCGCAGCGATCGGGGTTGCCTCATTGCCGGGAAATGCACCGGTAGAGATTCAGCTGGTTGCAGGAGTAATGTAAGATACTTATCATAAAATTAATTTTTCAAAAGCGGGACTGTCCTTATGCGGCAGTTCCGTTTTTGATTTTGGGTTAACCGCTTAGTTGATTGGAGCGAAGCGCCTGGAACGGAACGGCCAAATTTAACAGAGCCGAAATTATATAAACAGGATTGTTTAAAAGGTTAAAGAATATATTTAAATACATTCATTTTTTACTAGAAAATAATAGGAGGAGTTTGATTGGAAGATAAAAGTGTAAACCTGGTAATTGAAGAACATGTAGGCATCATTACATTAAACCGCCCGGAAAAAGGAAATGCCATTGATTATCAAATGGCGAAGAAATTAATGGAGATCGCCATCTTTTGCTCTGAAAGTGAGGACATCCGCGCTGTAGTTATTACGGGGGCAGGAACCGCATTTTCTGTTGGCGGAGATTTAAAGAGTTTTGCGAGACAAGGTGAAGAAATCGGGTCCCATCTAAAAATAGTAACAGGCTATTTCCACCAGGCTATCTCACATTTTGCCCGTATGAATAAACCATTTATCGGAGCTGTGAATGGCGCAGCAGCTGGCGGCGGGATGAGTCTTGCCTGCGCTTGCGATCTTATTTACGCGTCAGATGAAGCACAATTTATCACCGCGTATAACCGAATCGGCTTAACGCCGGATGGAGCGGGAAGTTATTTTTTGCCTCGAATGATTGGGATGAAACGCACGTTAGAACTAATGTATACCAACCGGCAATTGGGTGCTTTTGAGGCAAAGAAATGGGGGATTGTTAACCAGATTGTTCCAAAAGATAAATTAATGGAAGTGGTCCTTGAAAGTGCGGGGAAACTGGCAAAAGGACCGATGAATTCATTTGGAGCAACCAAAAAACTTTTATATCATTCCTTTCAAGAAACACTAGAATCGCAAATGAGCATGGAATCCCAATTCATCTCCGAAAGAGCGAACAGTATGGAGGGGAAAGAAGGGATTTCTGCTTTTTTAGAAAAACGTGAAGCAGATTATCTGAAATAAGGCAGATAGAGAAAGCCCTTGGATTCCCAGTGAAGGAGCCAAGGGCATTTTTTAGGTTTAATATCTTCCCGTAAGCATTTTCTTTCTTGTGTAAAATTCCACTCCGTCTTTCCCATTCGCATGCAGATCTCCATAAAAGGAATTCTTGAACCCGGAGAATGGGAAGAAAGCCATGGGTGCTGGTATGCCGAGATTGACTCCAAGCATCCCGGAATCGATTTCCTCGCGAAATTGGCGAATCGCTTTCGCACTATCTGTAAAAATGCACGCCCCGTTGGCAAAATCAGACTGGTTAGCAATATCAATCGCTTCGCTTAAATCGTCTGCTCTTATAATAGAAAGAACTGGGGCGAAAATTTCATCACTCCAAATTTTCATCCCAGGTTTGACGTGGTCAAAAACGGTCGGGCCAACAAAGTAGCCGCTGCTGTTTCCCTGGACATCTTTTCTGCCGTCGCGGACTAGTGTAGCCCCTTCCTTTTCCCCGATTTCAATATATTGAAGAGTGCGGTCTTTATGGGCTTCGCGGATCACCGGGCCGAGGAATACCCCTTCATTCAATCCATTGCCAATGGTTAAGCTGTCAGCTTTTTTTACAAGCCTATTAACAAGTTCATCGGCAATTTCACCGACAGCAACAACAACAGAGCAAGCCATGCAGCGTTCACCTGCTGACCCGTAGGCAGCAGAAATAATGTTTTGCACGGCATGGTCCAGGTTAGCATCAGGCATGACAATCGTATGGTTTTTTGCACCAGCCAGTGCCTGCACCCGTTTGCCGTTAGCGGCAGCTGTTTTATAGACGAATTCTGCCACTGGCTGCGACCCAACGAAGGATACTCCTTTAATCTTTTTATGTTCTAATATGCCGTTGACTACATCATGGGCACCATGAACAATATTCAGCACACCGTCGGGGAGGCCAGCATCTGTGAAAAGCTCAGCCAAGCGGTTGGCCAATAACGGTGTGCGTTCAGATGGCTTCAGAACAAACGTATTCCCGCAGGCAATTGCGAGCGGAAACATCCAGCAAGGCACCATCATTGGGAAGTTAAACGGAGTAATCCCGCCAATGACGCCAAGCGGGTAACGGTACATGCCCGATTCAATGTTATTGGCAATATCGGGAAGATGATCGCCCATCATTAAGGTTGGCGCCCCGGCCGCAAATTCCACACATTCTATGCCGCGCTGCACCTCGCCATAGGCTTCCTCGAAATTTTTGCCATTCTCAATGGTAATTAAGCGGGCCAATTCGTCCCAGTGTTCGGTCAATAGCTGCTGGTACTTGAATAGAATTCGTGCCCGGCGCGGAACCGGCACCTTTTTCCAAGATTGATAGGCAACATGTGCTATTTCAACAGCCTCATTCAAGTCATCCTTTGTGGAAATCGGAACATTGCTGATTACTTCACCGGTTGCAGGATTATATACCGGTTCATATTTTTCCGTGCTGGATTCTACCCACTTGCCTTCAATAAAATTCTTAAGTTTTTTTACTTCTGTATTAGCTGTCATGTATGTATCTCCTTTCGGTTTTACTTTGCAATGCTTGTCCTTGTGTTTAATCATATGATTCGCTTACTGGGATTTAAATCCCTTCTTTTCGTTATGTGCAGGGAAAAGAGGCAATCAAATCGAATATAATGATAATATTTGAATATTATGAAAAGTATGTGATGATAATACAAGTGATTGGAAAGGGGGAGGCCGTGTTACGAAACGTTTCTTGATTGGTTAGTTCCTATTGTAATAAACTTATAGAGGCGAAATCCCTCCGAGCAGAATTTTTTACATATTGCCGGATGTTGATAGCCATCGGGGCTGCAGCAGATTGAATTGATATTAGGAGTGTGAGGAATGGAACTACAGAATGAACGGCCCAGGATAGAACCTGCTAGACAATTATTTAAAGAAACAAAGCTGGGGAAGAACCTTGCGGGACTCATCATGGTTTTTTTAATTGCATATGTGTCTCAAAGTGTTGGAAATGATATACCTGTGGTTGGAGCAACGGTTACAGCGATTGTTTTAGGTATCTTAATTCGTAATTTTATAGGTGTGCCAGCTGTTTTTAACCCGGGTGTGCAATATTCCTTAAAGAAAGTATTAAAATATGCCATTATCCTTTTGGGGACAAGCCTTAATCTCTGGCAGGTTTTTACCATAGGCGGGAAGTCTATATTAGCGATTTTGGCCGTAGTTATTTTAGGGATTTTCCTGACTATTTATATTGGCCGTTTGATGGGGCTGACCGGAAAGATTCCTGCGCTGATTGGGGTTGGAACAGCGATTTGCGGTGCGACAGCAATTGCCACGGTATCTCCCATTATGAAGTCTAAAGAGGAAGAAACGGCATATGCAATTACTACTATCTTTGTTTTCAATGTGATTGCAGTCATCTTATATCCGATTTTGGGCTCCATTTTTGGGATGAGCAATGAAATCTTTGGGATGTGGGCCGGCACGGCTATTCATGACACCTCTTCGGTTGTGGCCGCAGGATTTGCTTATAGCAATGAAGCTGGCGGAGTCGCGACTGTTGTAAAGTTAACCAGGACCTTATTTTTGGTGCCTTTGGCGATTCTAATTGGTATTTATGTTAGTATGAAGGGCAGCAAAGAGCAGGGACAAGGGAGCAAGGTGAAGGTATCAAAGATTTTTCCATGGTTCTTGCTTGGATTCCTTGGCATGTCGATCTTAAACACGTTGGGGCTATTTAATGAAACTGTTGTAGAGTATGTGACAGCTGTTTCCAAATTTATGATTCTAATGGCCATGGCAAGTGTCGGATTAGGTGCGGACTTCAAGGAAATTCGCAAAATTGGCATGAAGCCTGTTTATTTAGGCTTAATTGCGTCTGTTATTGTTGCTGTCGTAAGTATATCCATTATTTATTTAATTGTGTGAGCTAAATGAAAGAACCGCCCTTGGACTGAGTCAGGGCGGCTCTTTCAATTTGCTTCTAGCTTCGCTCTTTCTTCGATGACTTTGATCATTTGATAGAGCTGCTCGTTAAACGGCGTAGGGATATTGTATTTTTTTCCTAATTCACAGACTACTTTTCCAAAGGACTCGACTTCAGTTTTTCTGCCTGCTTCAACATCCTGAAGCATGGATGTTTTTCCTTCTGGAGAAAGCTTATTAATGGTAGGCCCGACTCTTTTCACATCGTCTTCGTTCAAGTGGACATTCGCTTTTTCTGATACAGCAACTACCTCGTGCATCACTGATTCAACTAACTCGAGTGCTGCAGGAACCTTTTGGATCACCCCATATGGCGCTCGTAAAACAGCTGTGACTTGGTTCACACCAACATTTAGCATAAACTTCCACCATAATTTCCGATACATGTTTTCAGGGATTTCATAGGGAACGCCAGCTTGCTCAAATAGTTCTTTTACGGAAAGAACATCATCTGAAATGGACTGGTCCTTTTCACCAAAGCAGATCCTTCCTAGACTTGAGAAGGTAATTTGATTGGCTTCACGTACCGCATCAATTCCCACGCTCATGCTGTAAAGAATATGCTCATTTTGATATTCATTGTAAATTTCTTCTTCACTGGTGATTCCATTTAACAACGATAGAATAATAGTGTTAGGGCCAACATGATTTTTCATATCCTTAATGGCCTGCGGCAATTCAGCGTTCTTCACCGCGACAATAACGAGATCAGCAGGTTCTGTATCCATCTCAGGAGTTATGTAATGAAACCGGTATTCCTTTCCATTAATTTCAAACGGAGACTTCTCATACCGATTAACCCGCTCGGCATTCGCAATCACGCGAAACGAATCTCCTAAATACTCCTGAAGCTTGCTCCCATAAGCTGCACCAATGGCACCAAGTCCAATCAAAGAAACCGTACGAATAGCTCCCATTCCAAATTCCTCCTTTGCAGTATTTCAAGATAGCGGGAACCCCGTTTGTTTAGCACAGTAAAGCATTGGGGGACAGGCCCCCAGCATTTTAAAGCGGTAAAGCATTGGGGGACAGGACCCCATTGCTGTGATGCGTTAAAGGGATGCCTATCATTTATGATAATTATACATTAATTTTTCATTATTTGGCTCTGGGAGTACTCAGAGCAGACTTAGGCGGTAAAGGGTAACTTAGTTTGGAAAGAATACATGTTTTACTTCTATTGGTTCTCCTTCATTAATAGTAATGATTCCGTAGGAGAATTTTGGCTGGAATCGCTTGTCGGTTGGCGACCCGGGATTAAATAGAATAGTTTCGCCATGTGTTTGCAGATAGGGGATATGTGAGTGCCCGAACGTAATTATATCCATTTTTTCATGCTGAAAGGCTTCAAGGGCACGCTCAGGAGTCGTTTTCTTTTTTCCAAGATGGCCATGGATGATGCCGATTTTTATTTTTCCAACCTCCACGATTTTACGCACTTCAAAAAACTCTTGAACCTCCGGCGGATCAACATTCCCATAGACTCCAATAACAGGAGCAATCCTTTTTAATTCCTCGTACACCTCAAGACTTGTCCAATCCCCAGCATGGATGATCATATCGGTATCTTTTATTTCATCGATAACCGTATCAGGAAGCTGCTTAGCGCGTTTTGGCATATGTGTATCAGATAGCACAGCAATTTTCATATTTTTTCACCCCATAAGATTTCACTTTAACTGAAATTTCACTTGAAAACATCTTACTAGACTAGGACAATGAAAGAAAGACAAACAGGCGGATTTTGCCTGGACAGACAGAAGGGATGCGGAACAGCATGCAGTCATTTTACGAAAAATTAATAAAAGACTATGATCTGAACTTAAATCATTCTGGGGTGAGCGGGGAAAGGCTCGCTAAGCGGTTGTATGAGCTTTCAAAAATCGGAAGCATGGAAAGCGGCGGTGTTACCAGACCAGGCTATTCTAATGAAGAAAAAAAAGCGAAGGAACTAGTGATTGGCTGGATGAAGGAAGCTGGTCTGTCTGTAAGAACAGATGGGGCCGGCAATGTGTTTGGGAGAATGGAAGGCCGCACTTCTGGGTCCGCTATTGGTTCTGGTTCACATGTAGATAGCGTGCCGAACGGCGGCAATTTTGATGGTCCATTAGGGGTTTTAGCTGCTTTAGAGGTTGTCCAGGCTTGGAAGGCAGAAGGATTTGTTCCGAATAAGCCTTATGAGGTTGCCATTTTTTCCGATGAAGAGGGATCCAGATTTAAAGTTGGTCTAACGGGAAGTCGTGCCTACATGGGACAGGTTACCCGTGAGGAATTAGAGAATTTTAGGGATCAGGATGGAAAAACGTTCGAAGAGGTTATCGGGGAGTATGGAAGCAGCGTTGACGCTTATCTTGGTGCGAATAAGGAAAAAACCGAGATAGAAGCATTTGTCGAAGTTCATATCGAGCAAGGAAAAATTCTTGAAAGAGATGGGCAGCCGGTTGGTATTGTCAGCGGCATTGCCGGTCCTGCTTGGGTAAAAGTTTCCTTTATCGGGGAAGCGGGTCATGCAGGCAATACACCAATGATAGGTCGTAAGGATGCTGTGGTTGCGGCGGGCATGTTTGTTCAAACAATTGAAACCTTGCCAAAGCAGGTTTCCAACACGGCTGTAGCGACTGTTGGGAAAATGGATATCCAGCCAAATGGAGTAAATGTTATTGCGCAGCAGGTAGATATGATTGTTGATATCCGGGATATTCATGAGGATTCACGTGATCGTCTTGTCAGCCTGATTATTGATGCTGCTAATAAAATTAGTACTGAAAGGCAGATTGAAGTAAAAATAAATATCAATTCAAAAATAATGCCGATCCCAATAAGCGAAGATCTTCAGGAGCGGTTAAGGGGTGCCTTGAACAAATATGATATTGAACCCATTCGTATTCCGAGTGGAGCCGGCCATGATTCCATGATCCTAGGGACTGAAATCCCAGTCGCCATGATCTTCGTCCGAAGCAAAGACGGAATCAGCCACAACCCGCGCGAATGGACAGACCTTAATGACTGCGTAAAAGCGGTACATGTCTTGAAGGCATTCTTAGAGGACCTTGGGGAGAAAGGTGTCTCGAGGTAAAGCGGTAAAGTGGTGGGGGACAGGTCCCCGCTAGGGTACAGCGTTAAAGTAATGGGGGACAGGCCCCCGCTAGGGTAAAGCGTTAAAGCAGTGGGGGACAGACCTCCAATAGAGTAATGCGTTAAAATAGAAGAGTGCAAGCTCTAGTGGCTTGCACTCTTTATTTTACAAAATATTTTACGCCTGCAGTGCCAGCTGAATCATCAGTTCAAGTCCAGCGGGGATGGCTGTTTCGTCAATATCGAATTTCGGATGGTGGTGAGGGTATTGGCTTCTCTCACCTTGCATGCCGACATTAATAAATGCTCCTGTGATTTCCTTTAGATAAAAGGAGAAATCTTCCGCACCTAGAACTGGTGCTACGTCCATGAATACATCCCCACCAAAGGTTGACTGGATAATTCCTTTTGCTACCTCACAGGATTCTGGATGGTTATAAAGCGGCGGCGTGCCTTCAATAAAATGAAAGTGGCCTTTTGCGCCAAAGCTTGCGCAGAGCATTTCTGTTAATTGAGCGGTTTTTTCATTCATTAATTTGGCTCCGTCAAAGGTAAGTGCACGGATGGTTCCATTAATGGTGACCTTATCAGGGATGACATTGTAGGAATTGCCTGCCTGCATGCCGCCAAAGGAAATCACTCCTGGATGCAGCGGATTTAAATTCCTGCTGACAATGGACTGGAAGCCTTGGATCAAATGGGAAGCTACATAAATAGGGTCGACCGTTTCATGCGGATTTCCGCCATGCCCGCCTTTTCCTTCAATCACGATATCAAAGTCATCGCTGGATGCCATGGCAAAACCAGAAGCGAAGCCAATTTTTCCAAGAGGTACGCTTGACATGTAATGAATGCCATAAACCGCATCGACTCCATCTAACACTCCCTCTTTGACCAGCTGCTTAGCCCCGCTTGGTGAAGCCTCTTCAGAGCTTTGGAAAATCAAAACAATATTATTTTTAACCTGATCAGGATTTTGACTCATCCATTTGGCTGCACCTAATAACGTTGCTGTATGGCCATCGTGGCCGCATCCATGCATCACACCAGGAATTGTGGAAATATAAGGTTTTTCTCCTTCTTCATGCAGTGGAAGTGCATCCATATCTGCTCTTAGTGCAATGGTTCTCTTCCCTTCTGTCCCTTTAAAAAAGGCAACCACATTTGGAGCAGAGAACTTTTCTAAAAGGGGAATGCCAAATTCCGCAAGCTTTTCTTTCACAAATGCAGACGTATTGTATTCCTGCCCTGAAAGCTCAGGATACATGTGGAAATGTCTGCGCTGCTCAATTGTCCACTGGATTAAATCTGAATTTGCTAATTTTGTCTGTACCATGTTGATTTCCTCCATTAGTTCGCGAATATATGAATCTTCTTAAAATGGCCCGTACTGGATGGCTTGAGCGATAAGCAAGAAAATAACTGCAAGCCCTACCTCAATAAGAATAAATGGAAATACCCATTTTACCCACTTTGTATATGGAATACCTGCTATGGCTAGTCCAGCGATAAGTACACCAGCTGTTGGGAAAATTGAATTTGAGATCCCGTCTCCAAGCTGGAAAGCTAACACAGATGTTTGTCTGGTAACACCGACTAAATCTGATAAAGGAGCCATAATTGGCATTGTTAGTGCGGCCTGGCCACTGCCAGATGGAACTAAAAAGTTCAGGAAAAGCTGTACGAAAAACATTCCAACAGCATTGATTGCCGGCGGCAGATTGCCTAAGAAGGAAGCGGCATAATATAAAATTGAATCCATTAATTTTCCATCTTGGAATACAACAAGAATGGCTTGGGCAAAACCAATAATTAAAGCGCCAGTCATAACTTCTTTAGCACCAGACATAAAGCTGTCAGACATTTGGCTAGGATTTAATTTTCCGATGAACCCGACGATGATTCCGAATAATAAAAACAGTGCAGCAATTTCAGTTATATACCAGCCTAGCTTCATGACGCCAAAAATTAATACGACAAAGTTTAATAGAAAAATAACCAATATCCATTTATGATGGGTTTCTAACTTTACATCATTATCTCTTGTTTGCGGCTTTTCGTCGGAAAAATTGCCTAAATAGCGAAGCTCTGGGTTTTTCTTTAATTTTTTTGCATATAGGTAAATGTAGGTGACTCCGGCAAGATAAAATGCTGCAAGAAGTGCAATTCTAAATCCCATTCCAGAAAAGACCGGCAGCTCGGCAATGCTTTGAGCAACACCAACATTAAAGGGATTCATAATGGCACTCATAAATCCCATATTAGCCCCTAAAGAAACAACGGCAAATCCAACGATTGCATCAAATCCTAATGCAATAGCCAGAGGAACAATAATGGCAATATAGATAAGTGTTTCTTCCGCTAGACCCATGAGGGATCCGGCTATTGAAAAGAACAGCGTAATGACAGGTATCAGCAGCAGCTCTTTATTAACTAACTTTTTTGTCAGAGTATAGATTAAGGCATCTAGTGCCCCAGTAGCTTTTAAAATCCCAAATGCTCCTCCAACCATTAGGACAAAAAAGATAATTCCAGCACTATTGACTAGGCCGGTATGGATACTCTTAAAAATATCGAAGAATCCAACAGGAGACTGTGCTATGTGCTCAAACGAATCTGGAACAACAATGGTTCTGCCGTCCTTTTCTATTCTATCATACTCTCCTGCGGGCAAAATGTAGGTCAGGATTGCCGAGATGATGATAACGCCGAAAATTAGAACGAACGCGTTGATATTAATGCCCTTTTGTTTTTTGACACTCAGTGTTTTTTCCTCTTCTTGTCTGTCTAGCTGTCTAGAAATACTCATTTTCTGTAAATCTCCTTTTCCATTTTTTAGATTTACGGGCATAAATGAAACGCAAAAAGCAGCAGCGAGGGCTCGCTACTGCTTTAGAAACAAAACTCGTTCTTAGCGTAAGATAGCCCTCCATATAGCACAGCTATATGACAGTCCTGTATTTATTCAACATCAGGACCAGCCTTAAGAACATGAGCAACCTAAAGCTTCGGCGAATACCCCTTTCCATAGCCATCCTCGGATCCCATGCTCCTCCGACTAAGTACTATTGGTCTTCGCACCTCTATCCTTACTTCAAAAAGAAATTGAAATAAGAAAACTATTAATTTATTTTTCTAATTTAACAAACTCTAATTGTTATTGCAACATAATTTTTAAAAAAAGAGGGAACTTCCTACACTAAAGCACTAATCAGGCGGCGGCCAGTCCCCCAGTGCGGTGAAGCGTTAATCAGGTGGGGGTCAGTCCCCCGTTGCGGTAAAGCGTTAATCAGGTGGGGGTCAGTCCCCCGGTGCGGTAAAGCGTTAATCAGGCGGGGGCCAGTCCCCCAGTGCGGTGAAGCGTTAATCAGGTGGGGGTCAGTCCCCCGTTGCGGTAACGTGTTAAAATAGGGGGGGGATATACGCCACACTTGTTTGGTGTTATTTAGTGGGAGGAGTGGGATTTTAGGTGAAGCCATTTACTGAAAATGTTATTCGTGTGTTAAGGAGTATTCCTAGAGGCAAAGTTATGAGTTATGGCGCGGTTGCCAGAGCAGCAGGAAGCCCGAGGGGGGCCAGGCAGGTGGTAAGGATATTGCATTCGATGAGTGAGAAGTACGAATTGCCCTGGCACCGAGTGGTTAATAAAGATGGACGAATCTCATTAACCGATGAGGCAGCTTTTAGTCAAAAGGAACTGCTTGCCAGTGAAGGTGTATTTTTAAGCAGAGATGGGACAATCAATATGAAAAGGTATGGCTATCAACTGGACACGGAATTCTTTCCTTTTCCAGACGAGGAATAGGTGAACCTGTATCTATTTTTCCAATATATCTTTAATAATGTGAATATGAACATCTGCCCAAGCCCTTTCCCGAAAATGCAAAACTACGTAAAAAACTATAATAATTAAATAAAGAAGGCTAAATGTAGCCAATACAAGGATTCCGCCGCTAAAAAGGAAGTCCTGAATGCGGTTGGAAAACATAAATAGCAGCCATGGGAATGTGGAGACAAAAATCGGAATAATCCCGGAGCCGCTTCTTTCTTTTACCATCCGATAAAAAATACGCTGTAGTGTATCATTGTCAAGAGTCTGGTAAAATTCCTGAATCTCCGCAATCTCCCTTAATTCGGGAAGCTTATTCAGATCAAGCTTTTGGTTGTTAGCCTTTTTGAGCTGTACATATAGCCTATGGGCATCACCGCGAAACATCATCATAGAATTTAGCCTCCTTTCTTTTCAGTAATCATCTTTATAATGGTTGGTATTATTTGTATTATTATTGTTTTTATGTATCTAAACAGAAATGAATCGTTTTAAAAAAAAGAAGTAATTCCCTAATCGTATGAAAAGGGGTAATTACTTCTTGAGAGTTAGCGGTATAAGTAATAAGTAATTAGGAGCTAACTAAGTAGTTACAAAGCAATCTTTAGCTCACTGACTTTTTGAGAATTTCATCCCAATGAGATAAATAAAGTAAGTGTCCGGCGTTATCAATGAAAGAGTAAGTGGAATTAGAATACTTTTCGCGAAGGTAAGCTGAAGTTTTCGAAGTCCAAACAGTATCTTCGCCGCCCTGCCATATGTTTACTTTTGTATTTGAGGCAGGATTTTTTAATTTCGGGATTTTTTTGCACAATGCAAGAGCATCGTAATATACTCCGTTCCCATTATTGCGATAACCTTCTACTGTTCCTTTTATAATAGCCTCCTGTAATATTTGATCATTTGCAACTTTTTTATCCTCTTCAACCATCTGTTCTATCGATTTCTGTATGATAGAATCTAAGCTCTTGGTTACTTTCTTGCTAAGACTTTTAAAATAAGTCTTTGTCATAAGAGGCATATACCTGTTCATATTCCTAATCATTTTCCAATTCATGGGTAAAATACTTTTGGTTTCACTGCTATTTAGAGGTATAGCACTACTAACTAAGTTCAAGGATGTGACTTTTTCTGGATATTTGCCTGCGAATACTTGGCTGTATAATCCACCAGATGACCAACCAATTAGTGAAGCCTTTTGAATTCCTTTAGCAGTAAGGAATTCAATTATCCAATCAGCGTAATCCTCCATAGAATACTCCAACTCAAAATCTGAATCTCCGTAACCTGGACGATTAATGGCAAAAAAACGAATATTATTTTCGTCCAATATTTTTATATCAGGATGAATGGAATGAACGGAAGAACCGAATCCGTGAAAGAAGATAACTGTGTTTTGATTATTATCTCCATAACCGATATATGATAATTTTCGATTATTTGATAAAAGAATATAAGATTCATAGTAATTTGACATTATATGTCTAATCTCCCTTTTCTAACTTTCTGTAAATATTCAACACAGCAGCTTAAATTCCTTTTTAAAGCTATCCTGCTATTAGTTTAATAGCAATTCTTCACAAACTCTTATTTATTTTTAAAAATAAGTACAATTATCTTTATGAAAAATTGTTGATTTGTAAAGGAAATTAAAGGGGCTGTCTGATAAGTCCCTAAATTAAATAAGGGTGGAAGAAAATCAACAAATTTTCTCCACCCTTATTTTCATCTTTTGAATTTTTCTCTGAAAGTAGCTGGCGGATGCCTGCTACTT
>Ga0182742_1002365_pt1 | contig 21021 bp, 17 predicted proteins | sample eDN5th37CBELigMG_FD_128880 | JGI IMG/M metagenome (GOLD analysis project Ga0182742, IMG submission 128880) | Enriched Miracle-Growth compost microbial communities from Emeryville, California, USA - eDNA 5th pass 37_C BE-Lig MG (version 2)... ... | reverse complement strand
ATCCTGAATAATCAAAACTTCCTTCAGCTTATTGACACCGAACCAGGCCGCGCCGATCAAAATCAGCAGAATGCCGAACCAAACGAGCGGTTTAATCCACGGATTGCGCTCAGGCTCCTCTTCTCCATCCTCGTAATTGCCGTCTCTCCAAACCGGGGCTTCCGTGCTTATCTCCTTGAACTTCTCCCGCTGTTCAGGCGCTGCGGACGATGCTTGGGTAATGGTTTCCGGACGAATCGCCGGCATCACCCGAGTCGCTTCTTCATCGAGCTCATCCCCGCCGCCGAAGGTACGCTTCGCTTCATGCACACGCTCCGGAGACAAACAAGTCTCCAGGTCGTTCAGCATCTCGGCTGCCGTCGCATACCGTTCTTCCGGACGTTTGCGCATCGCCTTTAAAATAATGTTTTCGACGCTTTGCGGGATCATCGGATTGACGGAGCGAGGCTCCTCCACAGGGTCCTGCAGATGCTTCAGCGCAACGCTGACCGGGCTTTCACCCAGAAAAGGCAGCTTTCCCGTAAGCATCTGATAAAGCACGATTCCTAAAGAATATAAATCCGATTGCTCGCCGGCGGACACACCCTTGGCATGCTCCGGCGAGAAATAATGAACCGATCCGATGACGGATCCGGTCTGCGTAATCGTTGAGGACGTAATCGCGCGGGCGATCCCAAAGTCCGTTACTTTTACGCGGCCGTTTTTACCGATAAGAATATTATGCGGTTTAATATCCCGATGAATAATTCCGCTAGAGTGCGCATGGCTGAGCGCGTCGCAAATTTGCGTCGCAATATGCACCGCCTCCGTTGCTTGAAGCGGCGCCCGCTCTTTAATGATATCGTTTAAATTCGAGCCTTCTATGTACTCCATTACGATAAAATGCAAATCCCCGTCTTCCCCGACGTCATATACGTTTACAACGTTCGGATGAGACAGCGACGCGGCGGACTGCGCCTCCCTGCGGAAGCGCCGGATGAATTCCTCGTCATGGACATATTGTTCACGCAATACCTTCACCGCGACAAACCGATTCAACAGAGTATCCTTGGCTTTATAAACGAGCGCCATACCGCCGCCGCCAACACGTTCAATCAATTCGTAGCGCCCCGATAGCGTTGTTCCATTCATCCGTTGTTCACCTCTTTTCGGCATGCTATTTTACTCATTGGCGAGCAGCACCACGGTAATATTGTCATCCCCTCCGGAATCAAGCGCGTTCTGGACCATGCGCTCCACCTTCTCTTCAAGCGAGCCTTCACCGCGTACAATGCTCACCAACGTATGAATCGGCACCATATTGGACAACCCGTCGCTGCACAAGAGCAGGACGTCGCCGCGGTTCCACGGAACCGTCACCACATCGACCTCTACGTACGCGTCCGTCCCAAGGGCGCGCATCAGCACATTGCGCCGCGGATGCACTGCGGCTTCGTCGGCCGTAATTTGCCCGGTTTTCAACAATTCATTGACCAGCGTATGATCCTCGGTAATTTGCCGATATTCGTTATGATTGATAAAATAAGCCCTTGAATCGCCGATATGTCCGATGATAATACGCTGATCGCTGGCAAGCGCCGCCGTCACGGTCGTTCCCATACCCCTGTAATGCTCTTTCGAAGAAGCGATCTCATACACCTTGGCATTCGCTGTCCGGATTGCCTCCAACAGCAGTGACTCCTTCTCCCCGTCGGTCATCTCCGGACTGAGCCGTTCCAACGACTGCAGCATCAGCTCAATCGTAAGCTGGCTGGCCGTATCGCCGGCTTGATGCCCGCCCATTCCGTCGGCGACGATCGCCACGGATTCGCCGGCCGGGCCGCTTGTCACAACGACCCGGTCTTCATTGACGGAACGGACGAGGCCTTGATCAGTTTTATAGGCTACCTTCAACATCCGATTCACCTCAAACGGTCGACTCCATATGTTTGGCACGCAATTGCCCGCAAGCTGCGGCAATATCATGCCCTTGCTCCCTGCGAATGGTTGTGTTGATCTTCTTTTCGTCCAAAATTCGCTTAAACTCAAAAATCGCCGCCTTCGGTGTTCTCACATAGTTGCGCTCCGGCACATAGTTGACGGGTATCAAATTCACGTGGCACAGCATCCCCTTGAGGAGGTCGCCAAGCTCCGCGGCATGCTCCGGCTGATCGTTGACACCGTTGATCAACGCGTATTCGAACGTGACTCTCCGCCCCGTCTTCTCGATATAATACCGCAGCGCGTCCATGACGTCCGCGAACGGGTAACGCCGGTTCACCGGCATCAGCTTGGACCGCAGCGCGTCGTTCGGCGCGTGGATCGAGATCGCAAGGTTGATCTGGGTGTTCCAATCGGCGAATTCCCGTATTTTCGGCACAATGCCGCTCGTCGACACCGTAATATGGCGTGCGCCGATCTTCATCCCTTTTTCATGCGTCATGATCGTCAAGAACGTCTTCGTTGCTTCATAATTTTCAAAAGGTTCTCCGATTCCCATCACGACGATGCTGCTGATCCGCTCATTCGTCTCGTCCAACAGCCGCTGGGAATAAACCACTTGAGCGACGATCTCTCCGGGATACAAGTCCCGCTTCAACCCGCCCAGCGTAGAGGCGCAGAAGGTGCAGCCGATCCGGCATCCGACTTGTGTCGTGACACAAATGCTGATGCCGTAATTGTGCCGCATCACAACAGTCTCAATCGCGTGGTTGTCATAAAGATCGAACAAGAACTTGATCGTGCCGTCCTTCGATTCCAGCCTCGTAATTTCCTTGAGCGGCGGAAAGTCATAAGCTGCAGCCAGCTTCTCCCGAAGCTCCTTCGACAGGTTGGTCATATCCTCGAAGCGGATGACGCGCTTCGCGTACAGCCATTCGAAGATTTGGGTCGCCCGGAACGCCGGCTCGCCCTGTGATTTCAGCCAATCCTGCAATTGTTCCAATGTAAGGTTATAAATAAACGGTTTCTCAGGTGGTTGTACTTGTTTTTTCATATGTCTCCTGCCTTCCAGCGTTGCGGCGATCTCGTGATCGCTCCAGTGCGGCTCTTGCTACTATTGTAAACGTTCCACCGTCATTTTAACACGGATCTCCTGATTCGGCACTTATGCCCGAACCATTCGTGCCATGTAAAAGCCGTCAGAACCAAAATCCGCGGGTGTAATCAACAGCTGCCCGGCCCCCGCTGAGCAGCGTTCCAGCACCTTGCCGGGAACAGCGCCGCCCGCCGCCGCGTCGAAGGAGAACTCCGGATGTTCCGCCAGAAACCGAGCCGTCTGCTCTCCGTTCTCCGCTTCCGCCAACGTACAAGTGCTGTAGACCAGCGTTCCGCCCCTCTTCAGCAGCCGGTGGACGGATTCCAACAGGGTTTGCTGCAGCTCCGCTATGGCATGAATGTCTTCGGGCGTTTTCGACCATTTGATATCCGGTTTGCGCCGCACAACGCCGAAGCCGGAGCAGGGCGCGTCTAACAAAATCAGATCGAAGGATTCCGCGTCGAAGCGCTCGTGGAGCTTGGCCGCGTCCGCAGTAATCGCCTGAACGGATGTGTGGCCCAACCGCTTCGCGTTCTTCTCGATGAATTCCCGCTTATGCGGATGAATGTCGCAGGCTATAATTTCGCCGCGGTCTCCCATCAGCTCCGCGAGATGCGTCGTCTTTCCGCCGGGTGCGGCACAGCAATCCAGCACTCGCATACCGGGCTTCGGGTCCGCAAAGGCGGCGACAAGCATCGAGCTTTCGTCCTGAACGGTGCAAAGTCCCGCCTCGTACGCCTCACTATGCGCCGCGTTGCCGCCGCTTGTCAGGATCACCCCGTCGATACTTACTTCCGAAGGCACCGCTTCGATGCCGTCATCCGCCAGCCGCGCAATCAACTCTTCCCGGTTCAGCTTCAGCCGGTTGGTGCGAATACTTACCTTCGGCGGCTCATTGTTTGCCTTGGCAATCGCCTCCGCCTTCTCCGCTCCGAACATGGCCGCCCATTCCCGGACAAGCCAGGACGGATGCGAGTGAATGAAGGCGATTCGGTCCACCTCGTTTAATCCTTCCGGCGCCTCCGGAGCCCCCGGATGCGCCGCCAGCTTGCGGAGCACCGCGTTGACCAGCCCGGATACGCCTTGATGACCTCTTCGTTTCGCAATCGTGACCGCTTCATTTACCGCCGCGTGCGGGGGAATCCGATCCAAGTAAAACAACTGATACGCGCTTAAACGAAACAAGCTGCGAACCCACGGTTGCAGCTTAGGGAGTCCTTTCGCAATATGCCGGTTCAATACGGTATCGATCGTATTGCGCCGTTGAATTGTCCCGTACACGAGCTCTGTGGCGAGCGCCGCTTCTCTCGGCTCCGGCCGGTAACGCTGCAGTATGTCATTGAGGGCCAAATTGCTGTACGCGCCCTCCTGGTCGATCGCGGTAAGAGCTTCTAATGCCAGTTCGCGTGCGGTCGGGGTTCTGCCTGATGATTTCCGATGCGTTGTCATTCATTCGCCTCCGTAGCCGCTGCACCTAAGACCTCTCCCCGCTTCATCTGGCCGCCGCGCGCGAATTCCGCCGCCGTTACGGATTTCTTTCCCGCGGGCTGTACTTGAGTCGCCACAAACACGCCGTCTCCGGCGGCGATCTCAAGCCCCTCCTCCCCAATATGAAGAACCGTTCCCGGCACTGCGTCTTGCGGTCCGGACAGCTTTGGGCGCGCGGCTCCCCAAATTTTAAACACGTTCCCGTTCCAGGTCGTGAAGGCACCCGGATGCGGCAGTAAGCCGCGCAGTTGGTTGTAGATCGCGGCCGCAGAACGGGACCAGTCGATCCGCTCGTCGTCCCGGCTTAAGTTTGGCGCGTATGTGGCTTCCTCATCGTTCTGCGGCGTTCTGCCGGCCGTTCCGTCCAGGATGGAGGGCAATGTGTCCAGGAGCAGCTTGGCTCCTTCGATACTCAGGCGTTCGAAAAGCTCGCCCGCGGTTTCGTCCGGTCCGATAGACACCTCTACAGCACTGATCATATCGCCGGTATCGAGCCCTTCCGCCATGTACATGATCGTCACGCCTGTGAACTGCTCGCCGTTCATGATGGCGCGCTGGATCGGCGCTCCTCCGCGGTATTTCGGAAGCAAGGAGCCGTGCACGTTAATGCAGCCGTACTTCGGCATCGCAAGCACCTGCCTCGGCAAAATCTGTCCGTAAGCGGCCGTTACAATAAGGTCGGGTGCGTAGGCGGCAAGAGCCGCAACCGCATCCGGGGAGCGCAGCTTTACGGGTTGCAGCACCGGGATTCCGTACCGTTCAGCCTCCGCCTTGACCGGCGGGGGCGTCATGACCCGCTTCCGTCCGACAGGGCGATCAGGCTGGGAAACGACGGCAACGACGTTGTAACCTGCTTCCAGCAACGCGCGCAAAGAAGGCACAGCGAAGCCGGGTGTGCCCATAAAGACTACTTTCATACCGTCTCTTCTTCCTCGTCGTCTTTGCTCGGCTCGTACACCCGATCAGCGATGTCGATGAACAGCACCCCGTTCAGATGATCGATTTCATGCTGGAACGCTCTTGCCAAGAAGCCCTCCGCTTCAATCGTATACTCATTGCCGTTCCGGTCGAGCCCTTTGACCTTTACTTTGTTTTTCCGGCGCACATCGCCCTGCAGTCCCGGAATGCTTAAACATCCTTCCGGACCAAATTGCTCGCCGCTCGATTCTAAAATTTCCGGATTAACCATCTCGATGAGCCCATGCTCGTCGCCGACGTCAATCACAATGACCCGCTTGGAGATGCCGATCTGCGGCGCAGCCAGTCCGACGCCGGGAGCGTCGTACATCGTCTCCGCCATATCAGTCAACAGCTTCTGTATGCTAGGTGTTACAGCCTTCACCGGCTTCGCTTTCTCGCGAAGAATCTCATCCGGGTGCTTCACTATGATGCGGATCGCCATAATAGGTGGCTCCTTTCCTGTGCTGAAATTTTCTGATTCATAGAAGTCTTCATCATAACGTTACATGAGAACCTGAGGATCTACATCCAACTGTATGCTTAATTTATGTTTGCGAATGTCGTCGGATAACGCGTCCGCCGCGGCCCGAAGCGCCGGAGCCACGTGAAAGTCTCCCGGATATTTTACCAAAAGTTGAAAACGATATCTATCTTTCAGCTTTGGAATCGGCGACGGGACGGGGCCTAACGCTTCAGGCTTCTGCGGTTCACGGGCATACGGCAGAAATTTTCGTTTTAACTCGAGTGCAAAGCGTTCGCTTGACGGGATCAGCTTTGAGATATCCTCGTGGGACAATGTCGCGAGCGCCAGCTTACAGTACGGCGGGTAGCGAAGCTCCCGGCGGGAAAGCAGCTCCCGGCGGGCAAAGCCCCGAAAGTCGTGCTTCGAGGCATATTGAATACTATAATGCTCAGGCGTGTAGGTTTGCACGACAACCTCTCCGGGCAGCGAATGCCGGCCCGCTCTGCCCGCAACCTGCGTCAACAGTTGAAACGTCCGCTCCGCGGCACGGAAGTCGGGCAAGCGCAGCATCGTGTCGGCGCTGATGACCCCAACAAGCGTAACGTAAGGAAAATCCAGGCCCTTGGCCACCATCTGCGTGCCGAGCAGCACGTCCGCCTTCCGTTCCCGGAACGCGGACAACAGCTTCTCGTGAGCGCCTTTCTCGCTTGTCGTATCCACATCCATCCGTATGGTGCGGATGCCGGGAAACAGCTTCGCGAGCTCCTCTTCTACGCGCTGAGTTCCCGCGCCGAAGTGGCGGATATGCTCGCTGCCGCAGCTCGGGCAAGTCTCCGCCGCCCGTTCCGTATAGCCGCAGTAATGGCAGCGCGAATGCCTGCTTGTCCGATGATACGTCATCGTAATATCGCAATGCGGGCATTGCACGGTATAGCCGCAGGAGCGGCACATCACGAAGGTCGCGTAGCCGCGGCGGTTCAGCAGCAGGACCGTCTGCTCTCCGCGCTTCAGCCGCTCCTCGATGCCCGTGCGCAGCGCGGCGCTGAACATCGATCGGTTGCCGTCCTTCAGCTCTTGCCTCATATCGACAATCGATACCTCGGGAAGCGGCCTGTGAGCGACACGGTCAGGCATCTCAAGCAAAGTATACAAACCCCGATAAGCATCCAAGTACGTTTCAAGCGCCGGTGTCGCGGAGCCGAGCACAACGGCTGCGCCGTGCCGCTCTCCGCGCCGAAGCGCAACGTCGCGCGCGTGATATTTGGGCGACTCCTCCTGTTTATAGGACGACTCATGTTCCTCATCCACGATGATGAGCCCGATGTTTGTGAATGGCGCAAAGATCGCCGAACGGGCGCCGATGGCGATGCGAACCTGCTTTCTTGCAATCTTGCGCCACTCATCGTAGCGTTCTCCCTGGGAGAGCCTGCTGTGCATGACGGCTACTTCATCCCCGAACCGGCCCTTAAAAGCGTTCACCGTCTGTGGCGTCAACGAGATCTCCGGCACGAGCAAGATGGCCTCCCGCCCGGCGTCAAGGCATGCCTGCATCGCTTGCAAATATACCTCCGTCTTGCCGCTGCCGGTGACCCCGTGCAGCAAGAACGGCGCATAGCGCCGCTCATGGATCGCTTCCCGAATCGGCCGGAGCGCCGCCGCCTGCGTATCCGTCAGCGGCAGCGGCTCGGAGCGGACGAAGCGGCGGTTCGCGTAAGGATCGCGTTCTACCTCGCGTTCTTCGATTGCAGCAAGCCCCTTGGCTTCCAGTGCCTTTACAGCGCTAGCGCCGGTGCCGGTTTCCTTCAGCAGGTCGGCCAGCGGAACAGGTCCGGCGGCTTGCTCCGCAAGGCCGGACAAAACCTCCAGCAGCTCCGCTTGCTTCGGCGCTCGCTTGCCCGCTTTCCTCGCTGCCTCTTTCAGTGCCTCGGCGCTTGCGCTCGGACGGATAAACAGCTGCTTCTTCTTGCCTAACCGGTCCTTCATTTGGTGCGTGTGGATCAGCCATCCCCGCTCCATAGCCGTGCGCACCGTATCGAGCCGTCCGTCGAAGGCTTTCAACAGCGATTCTTCCGTCACTTGTCCCTTGCGGCTAACATAGTCGATTAACTCCCGAAGCGCGGGGTCGTCTCCTGCGTCCTCCATCCGGACGGAGCCCAACTGAAACACCGTCTCTTTCTTCGTCTTCAGCGCGCTGGGAAGGAGCGCGGTCAGCGCCGTGAACAGCGGACAAGCATACGTATCGCTGAGCCAGACCGCCAAATCCAGCAGCTCCTCCGTGACGACGGGAGACGCGTCCAATACCGATCTAAGCGGTCTGAGCTTCGCGGGATTCATGTCCGTCGCGTCGGTCACTTCCATGACGAAGCCTTGATGCAGCCGCGGACCGAAGGGGACGCTTACGCGCACGCCCGGCCTGACCAACGGCGCAACCTTCTCCGGCACCAAATAATCGAAGGGCCGGTCCGTTTCCCGGGCCGGCACATCAACAATAACTTTCGCGATCATAACTGCGGCTCCTCGGAAACAGATCCGAATTTCAGCTTGCCGAGCGCAATGTCCAAGATGCGCTCCGCCACCCGGCGCTTCGATTGAAGCGGCACCGCTTCGACCAGACCTTCAGTTGTAAAAATGGAAACGGCGTTGGTGTCGTGACCGAAGCCGACACCGGGCTGCGATACGTCGTTCGCGACGATATAATCGCAATGCTTATTCTTTGCCTTGCTCATCGCATTCTCCGCGAGATCGTTCGTCTCCGCCGCGAATCCGACCAATACTTGTCCGTCGCGCTTGCCAGCGCCGAGCGCCTTCAGAATGTCCGGCGTGCGTTCCAGCTGAAGGGTGAGGGATTCATCCTTCTTCTTGATCTTGCGCGGCGCGGTAACGGCCGGCCTGTAATCGGCGACAGCGGCGGCCTTCACAATGAGATCCGCGCCGGAAGCCCGGGATAGAACCGCATCATACATGTTTTGTGCGGACTCTACGCGCACGACCTCGACACCTTGCGGCGGCGGCCCCTCCGTTTTACCCGCGACGAGGGTCACGCGGGCCCCTCTGTCTCTTGCGGCCTCGGCTATGGCAAAACCCATCTTCCCTGATGAATCGTTCGTTAAATAACGAACCGGATCGATTCGTTCCACCGTCGAGCCGGCGGTTACCAGCACATGCACGCCTGCCATGTCCTGCTTCTTCGACAACACGTCAACGACACGCGCAACAATCTCCTCAGGCTCGGCCATCCGCCCCTTGCCGGTGTAGCCGCAAGCAAGAAAGCCGACGCCCGGCTCCACGATATGGACGCCCCGCCGGATCAATGTATCCATATGGGCTTGCACCGCCGGATTTGCATACATATGCACATTCATGGCCGGTGCCGCAATGACCGGCGCGCGAACCGCCAACAGCGTTGTCGTCAACATATCATCTCCGAGCCCCAGCGCGAATTTCCCCAAGCTGTTCGCTGTTGCCGGCGCGATGACAACAGCATCCGCCCTGTCCGCCAGATCGATATGAGAAATAACCGAAGGATCCTCCTCATCGAAGGTGTCCGTCACGACGCGTTGTCTCGTAATCGCTTGGAACGTCAGCGGCGCGATAAATTTCACCGCGGATGCCGTCATGATGACATGTACCTTCGCGCCCGCCTGCGTCAAGGCGCTGGCGACGGCCGCCGACTTGTACGCCGCAATGCCGCCCGTTACACCGAGTATGATCGTTTTCCCTTGCAACAACTCCCCTTCACGCTCCCAAGAAAAAAATAACAACCGCAAGGGTTGTCAAAATCAAGCGCTGTCTTTCGACGAATCTTCTATTGTAATGTAGTTGTGATGGATTTCTTCCAGCGCTACGCCGACCTGTTTATGCGATCTTGGGGCCCTCAGCTCGGAACGAGCGCCTTCCCTTAATCCTCTTGCCCGTTTCGCGGCGGCAACGACCAGCATATATTTGCTTCCGACTTTATCAACCAATTTGTCTATCGATGGATACAACATAATGGTTTACACCTCTTTCAGCCATTTTTGAAGTCCGGGCCACATCCGTTCCCGTTTGCAGTGCTCAGCCACGATAATGCTCTGTATCCGCTGGCATGCAACCTCCAGCACATCGTTCACAATCGCGTAATCATAATGCTCCATCAGCTTCAGTTCTTCCGCCGCGGCTTGCATCCGGGAGTCAATCACATGATCCGCTTCAGTGCCGCGGTTCACGATCCGGTTGCGCAGTTCGTCTAACGACGGAGGGAGCACGAACAGCAAGATCGCCCCGGGAAAACGCCGTTTCACCTGCATGGCGCCTTGCACGTCGATCTCCAGAATAATGTCCTTCCCTTGATCGATCGTCTCCTGGACGAAAGATCTAGGCGTACCGTAGAAGTTCCCTACATATTCCGCCCACTCCAGCAGTTCTCCCGCTTCAATCATCGCTTGGAACTCTTCGCGCGTCTTGAAAAAATAATTGACTCCGTCCACTTCCCCTTCCCGCGGTTTCCGCGTTGTGGCGGAGACGGAATAAATCAATTCAGGCGCCAAACTCCTTAACCGCGCGCACAGTGTCCCTTTGCCTACTCCGGAAGGACCGGAGAGGACGAGCAGTAATCCTTTCGTCATGAACCGTTCCTCTACTTTAGTTAGGGTGGTAGTTACAGTATGTCCCATATTCGTCACTCGTCGTTTTCCTCTTCTTTCGTGGATAAACGGTGAGCGACCGTTTCCGGCTGAACAGCGGACAAGATAACATGGTCGCTGTCCGTGATGATGACAGCCCGGGTCCTTCGCCCGTATGTAGCGTCGATCAGCATATGCCGGTCCCGTGCTTCCTGTATAATACGCTTAATCGGCGCGGATTCCGGACTCACAATCGAAATGATGCGATTCGCGGATACGATGTTTCCGAATCCGATGTTAATCAATTTAATAGCCACGAGACGCGTCTCCCCCCGCAAATTCCCTACTCAATATTTTGAACTTGTTCCCGAAGCTTCTCCAGCTCAGATTTTAATTCTACGGCCATAGCCGACAATCCCGCATGATTCGCCTTCGAACCGATCGTATTTGCTTCGCGGTTCATCTCTTGCAGCAAAAAATCAAGCTTCCGGCCGGCCGGCTCATCGGCATCGAACATCGCTTCGAAATGTTCCATATGGCTTTGCAGCCGTATGAGCTCCTCATCGATGCTCGAACGCTCCGCGAAATAAGCGACTTCTTCCGCCAATCGACCGTCGTCAATCGGAACGCTCCTGTCCAGGAGCTGTTCAATCCGCTCGCGCAGCTTGTCGCGATAGGCTGCGGTCACCTCGGGTGAGGTTTCGCGCAGCTTCGCCACCAGCGCCCCAATCCCGCGCAGCTTCGCCTTCGCGTCCCGGGCAAGAAATCCGCCTTCCCTCTCCCGCATCCGGCTCAATTGCTCCAATGCGGCTTCCGCGCATGCTGCAAGCGTATCCTCCGCATCAGGCGGCAGCTCCGCTTCTACGAACGTAACCACACCGGGCACTTGCAGCAGCTCGTGAACGGTGAGCTCCTTCATCACGGAAAGTCCGAACTTGTCGCTTAATTGCTTCGCTGCGTTGACATAGCGCTCCGCCAGACCCCAATCAATCACGGTGTCGACACCGGCGCCGGATGCCCGTTCTACCGATACGCTTACTTCCACGCGACCGCGTTTCAGCCGGTTTTGAATGAGGCGGCGCAATCGTTCCTCCGCCTGAGCCCACTCGCGCGGCAACCGAAACACGATCTCTAAAAATCTATGGTTGACCGATTTCATATCGACCGTAAACGACAACGGTCCGCATACTCGGGAATCGTGCCCGTATCCGGTCATGCTCCGTAACACGCATCTCACGCTCCGTTCCTATATATTACTTTATTTCTCTAGGGGGTACAAGTGGAAAACGGCTCGCGGCGCGGTCTCGAACATACTTAGTCAGCTCTACTGACATGCTGTAAGCCATGAAAGGAGTCATGATATAAATCCCGTGAAAATACTCCATCGCTACATCGAGCAATTCCTTCGAAATCGCAAGAGATTCCCGGCGGCCTTCTTCCCCTTCCAGCCCCGCCATACGCGAACGGACCTCGTTGGACAACGTAATGCCCGGCACTTCATTATGCAAATATTCGGCATTGCGGCCGCTTGTAAACGGCATAATGCCGATAAAAATCGGAATGTCCAGATGCTTCGCAGCTTCGTGGAGCTTCACGATCAGCTCCGCGTCGTACACCGGCTGCGTCATCACATAGTCCGCGCCGGCTTCGATTTTCTTTTCCAGGCGTTCGATCGCTTTATGCAAGTATTTCACGTTCGGGTTCAGCGCCGCGCCGACGACGAAGTTCGCCTTCTCCTTGAGCTGCTTGCCCGAGAACGCGATGCCTTCATTCATCTGCTTGATCATCCGGATCATCTCAAAGCTTGTCATATCATATACAGAGCTTGCGCCAGGCAGATCGCCGAACCGCGCCGGATCGCCCGTAATGGCGAGCACATGGTCGATTCCCATCGCGTGAAGCCCCATCAGATGGGACTGTGCGCCGATCAAGTTGCGGTCACGGCAGGCAATGTGTACGAGCGGCTTTGCGCCTAACCGCTCCTTCACAAGAAAGCCCAGCGCCGCGTTGCTCATCCGCGTCATCGCCAGCGAATTATCCGCCATCGTGATGGCGTCGACGCCCGCTTCATGCAGCGCTTCCGCGCCTTTCATAAACTTCTCGATATTTAAATCTCTAGGTGGGTCGAGTTCTACAATAATGGTATGCCGCTCGCGGACCAAGTCGACGATCGAAGGCTCCCGCGGCGGATTCGTGTCCTGCACTTGTACGCGCGGCTTCTCCGGCTCTTTTCCTTCCGGAGATCGTTTCGTCTCGGCGGCAGGATGGAAAGTCTCCAGCGCTTTCGCGATGGATGCGATATGCTCCGGCGTCGTACCGCAGCAGCCTCCCACAATGCGCGCGCCAAGCTCCGCGATCGTCCGCGCGTTGTCGCCGAAATAGCCGGGACCCGCCGGGTAAGAATAAGCTCCGTCCCGATACTCGGGCAGCCCTGCGTTCGGAAATATCGACAACGGGTAGTCGGCGCTGCGCTGCAGTTTTTCGAGGGTGCGAATGATTCCGTACGGTCCGCTGTGACAGTTCAGCCCGACGACATTGGCCCCTTCCTCTATCAGCTTCCGAAACACCTCGTCGAGCGGCTTGCCGTCCGCCGATTCCGCTCCCGCTTCCGCCGTTAATTGACAGATGATCGGCGCGTCGGTGAGCGCCCTTGCCGCGCGGACTGCGATGAACGCTTCGTCCGCGTCTTGGAAGGTCTCCATGATGATCGCGTCTACACCGGCGTCGATTAACACGCGAATTTGCTCTTCGAAAGCAGACCGCACCTCTTCATCCGAGACCGGCGCGCGCAGTCCGGAACGTACAGGTCCGACCGCGCCGGCGATATACGCGTCCGCTCCCGCTCCTTCCCGAGCCAAACGCACTCCCGCCCGATTGATCGCTTCCACCTGGTCTTCAAGGCCGTAACGGGCCAGCTTCCACCGGTTTGCCGCGAACGTATTCGTCTCGATCAAGCGGGCGCCCGCCTCATAATATTGACGGTGCACATCCCGAATCGCTTCCGGCTTCGTAATATTCAATTCCTCGGAGCTGATCCCGATCGGGAAGCCCAGCTGGTATAAATATGTCCCCATCGCGCCGTCGCCGATAATGACTCCGTCCTTTAACGCAGCGCGCAAGTCCGGTTTTCTCTCTCTCATACGTATATGCCACCTTTCGTCCTGCTCCCTCGCAGACCGTGCATGATAATCATTTTTAAAAAGAAACCCCTTCTCGGGTATGATTTTGGTTAGCCAATATCATACCGCAAAAAGAGGCTTCCGCATAGTCTTAGCGGGCGATGGAGCTCGCGTTGGCCCCGCCGCCGTAATGGATTCTGCGCTTTTTCTTCGGAACGGACAGGAGGCTTCCGATGCCGAAGAACAGGGTCGGAATCGCCGCAAATACAAGCACCAACACCCAATCGAGAGCGCCGAGCGCCGTCGTCTTAAAGATCGGCTGCAGCGGCTCAATATAGAGCACTCCGAGCAGCAGCGCAATGGACGAAATCACCGCAAGCACCAGGGCTTTATTTTCAAATAGATTTCTATGGAAAATGGAGCGCGAGCTGCGGCAGTCGAACACGTGAATCAATTGGGCCATGACGAGCGTCGCGAAGGCAACGGTTTGCGCGCGGGTCAGCGATTCGGCGTCACCGGAGCCTTGCTTCAGCATGAGCCAGAACGGAATCAGCGTGCATACTCCGATTAAGAAGCCGCGCGAAATGATCTTCCAGCCCAGCCGGCGGGCAAAAATATTCTCTCTTGCGTCGCGCGGCCGGTGTTCCATCAGATCGCGCTCCGGCTGATCGACCCCAAGCGCCATGGCAGGCAAGCCATCCGTCACGAGATTGACCCACAGAATCATGATTGGCACAAGGGGCAGCGGCATGCCGAGCATCATCGCAATAAACATGACGAGAATTTCGCCGACGTTGGAGGCGAGCAAATAACGGATAAATTTCCGGATGTTCTCGTAGATGCCCCGCCCTTCCTCGATCGCTGCGACAATCGTCGCGAAATTATCGTCGCTTAATATGAGGGACGAAGCTTCCTTCGACACATCCGTACCGGTGATTCCCATGGAAATCCCGATGTCCGCCGCCTTAATCGCCGGCGCGTCATTGACGCCGTCCCCCGTCATGGCGACGACATGCCCTTTGTTTTGCAGCGCCTTCACAATGCGAAGCTTATGCTCCGGTGAGACGCGGGCATACACATAGATATCGTCTACGGCGCGGTCCAGCTGCTTGTCGCTCATGGCGGCCAGCTGGCTGCCGCTTACGGTACGTCCGCCCTTCGGAATCATGCCGAGCTGGAAAGCGATCGCTTCGGCTGTCGTCAGATGGTCGCCCGTAATCATGACCGTCTTTATGCCGGCTCTGCGGCACTTCTGAATCGCTTCGCGCACCTCTTTGCGAGGCGGATCGATCATGCCCGCAAGACCGATAAATACCAGGTTCCGCTCCGCATCCTCCGCGGAATTCAGTTCCTCCGCAGCTTTGACGTCACGGTATGCCAGCCCTAGTACACGCAGCGCGTCGCCCGCAAATTGCTCATTCGCGTCAAGCACCTTCTGGCGCAGCGTGCCCGTGAACGGCACGAGCTTACCGTCCCACAGGATATAGGAGCAGCGGTCCAGCAGCATATCCGGCGCGCCCTTCACGCATACAAGGCTGCCGCCCTGATGCTCTGCGACGACAGACATTCTTTTGCGTTCGGAGTCGAACGGAAACTCCGCCGTCCGCCGATATAGCGCCGTCAACGAGGAGGCCGTGATTCCTGCCTTCGCCCCCAGCACGGTGAGCGCCCCTTCCGTCGGATCGCCTTTAATGGACCAGACCGGATTGACCGCGTCCTTGCGTTTCTTCTTCCCTTGCTGTTCCTCTTCCTCTTGGAAGAGCTCCGCATTGTTACACAGCACGCCTACTTGAAGCAGCCTGCGCAGCGCTTGATCATCCTTCACGCTAAGCGGCTTGCCTCGTTCCAGGATATCGCCTTCGGGAACGTAGCCTTCACCTGTCACATTCAATTGCCGACCGCCGACCCAAAGCCTGGTAATCGTCATTTTGTTCTGTGTCAGCGTCCCTGTTTTATCCGAACAGATGACTGTCGCGCAGCCCAGCGTTTCCACCGACGGCAGTTTACGGACAATGGCTTTCCGCTTAATCATCCGCTGTACGCCAAGGGCGAGCGCCACCGTTACGATCGCGGGCAGCCCTTCCGGAATCGCAGCCACCGCCAACGATACGCCTGCCAGGAACATGCCGTACACCGGTTGACCATGCATGATGCCGGCGACAACAACCATCACCGTTAAGGCGAGCGCTACAACGATCAGGATTTTGCCGAATTGCTCGAGCCGGCGCTGCAGCGGCGTCTCGGCTTCCTCCGTGTTATTGATTAAATCGGCAATTTTGCCCATTTCGGTGCGCATGCCGGTGCGGACGACGACGCCTTTGGCGGTGCCCATCGTGATGAGCGTACCGAGGAAGCCCATGTTCCGCTGATCGCCGAGTTGAACCTCTTCATCTGTAATCGGCTCAACCGTTTTCGGTACCGGCACCGATTCGCCTGTCAGCGCAGATTCCTCCGCATATACGCTGTTCGCCTCAATGAAGCGAATATCCGCAGGCACCCGGTCCCCGCTTTCCAGCGCGACGATATCTCCCGGCACGAGCTCTTTCGCGAGCACCGTTTCCCATTGGCCGTCTCGCAGCACTTTGGCTGTCGGGGCGGATAATTCCTTCAATGCGCGCAGCGACCGTTCCGCCCGGAATTCCTGAATAAATCCGAGCACCCCGTTAATCACGATGATGGCCAAAATCGTGATCGCGTCAAGATACTCCCCAAGCAGTCCGGAAATCAGCGTCGCCGCCATCAAGACCAGGACCATAAAATCTTTAAATTGGCTTAGGAACAGCGCCAAAGGAGATACCTTCGCACCTTCGCTAAGTTCGTTGGGGCCGAACTCCTCCTTGCGCTTGGCGGCCTCCTTCGCGCTTAACCCGCGCTCCGCGTCAATGTCATACGCTTCAAGGAGCTCGCGAGTGTCCATTGTGTACCAGCGTTGCTCGCTCATTCCCCCGTTTCCCTCCCTCATCATCACTCGTAATTACTTGTACTAGGAACAATGTATTCAGACATGGACGAGAATATCCCTCTTGTCCTTCGAGGAGGGATGATTGCCATGGGGATGAGAAAAAACTTATAATTTCAATATTGGTTTGAAATTAGGAGGAACGCTGCCATGGCTTTTGACGGGCTGGTCGTTCGCGCGGTCGTGCATGAATTGCAGGCTTTCGCGGGCGGCAGAATTCATAAAATACACCAACCTAACGAGCATGATATTGTGCTGACACTCCGCGGTTCCGGACGGACCGCGAAGCTGATCGTGTCAGCAAACCCGACCTACCCCCGCTTGCATCTGACAGAGCGGTCTTTTCAGAACCCGCTGGAAGCGCCGATGTTCTGCATGCTGTTACGGAAATATTGTGAAAACGGAATCATAGATTCCATAGAGCAGCAAGGCATGGAACGGATTGTGATTTTCCGGGTCCGCCATCGCGATGAGCTTGGAGATTTGGAAACGAAGCAGATTGTCTTTGAATTGATGGGGCGGCACAGCAACATTATTCTCATGGAGCCGGAGTCCGGCACCGTCCTGGAGGCCATTCATCGGGTCACGCCGGCCATCAGCAGCCACCGCATTGTCGCGCCGGGCAATCCTTATGTCGCTCCGCCGGAGCAGCACAAGCGAAATCCGTTGAAGGCGGAATTGGATGAAGTCTCGTTGCTGTTGTCCGACGGTGTTGCCGACAGCGTTCTCGATCCTGCCGAAGCGGCGAAACGGCTGGTGGCTTCATATGAAGGGATCAGTCCGCTCGCCGCGAAAGCCATCATCGCCGGCGCCTCCGATCCCGCCATCGCTTTCGTTGAAGCGATGAATCGGATTCGGCTGCATCAATACGAGCCAAATATCGTATCTGACGGTCCCCGCGGTAAGTCTGTGTTCTCCGTCGTGCCGCTGGACCATCTGGGGGGCGAACGCGAGAGCTTTGCAAGCATCAGCGAATGTTTGGAGCGGTATTACGGCGATAAAGCCGAACGCGACCAGGTGAAGCAAAAAACCTCCGACCTGATGCGATTCCTTGTGAACGAGAAGGAGAAGAACGAGAGAAAGATCGAAAAGCTGCGCGAGTCGCTACGGGAGGCGGAGGATGCGGATCAATACCGCGTATGGGGCGAGCTGCTGAACGCCTATATGCATACGTTCGCGAAGGGAGACGCCGCCGTTGAAGTGGTGAATTACTATGATGAAGAGCAGCGGACGGTCACCATCAGCTTGGACCCGCTCCTTTCCCCATCCGAGAACGCACAGCGTTATTTCAGGAAGTACCAGAAGATGAAAAATTCCATTACTGCGATCGCGGAACAGATCGAACACGCTCAAGCGGAAATTGAGTATATGGAGACACTGCTGCAGCAGCTGGAGGAAGCCGGATTAAACGACATTGAGGAAATCCGCGCGGAGCTTGCCGAAGGCGGGTACATCCGGAATCGGTTCCCGAAGGATACGCGGCGCAAAAAGAACAATGCTCCGCAGGTACACGCCTACAAGTCCTCCGAAGGGATCACCATTTACGTCGGACGCAACAATACGCAAAATGATTACATTACGAACAAGCTGGCACGGCCGACGGATACTTGGATGCATACGAAGGATATCCCGGGCTCACATGTCGTCATTCATTCCAGCGAATACGGCGACGCTACGCTTGCCGAGGCTGCCAATCTGGCCGCTTATTACAGTAAAGCCAAGCAATCGAGCATGGTGCCCGTGGACTATACCTTCGTCCGCCACGTCAGGAAGCCTTCCGGCGCGAAGCCGGGCTTTGTGATCTATGAGAAACAGAAGACGCTCTTCGTCACGCCGGACGAAGCGAAGGTCCGCGCAATGCAAGAGCTGTCTAAGAAGTAAAGGGCATGGGATATACCGCCAAACGGTATATCCCATGCCCAATTTGTTACTCCCACGAACGCACCAATTTAGACAAATACGCTTTCACGGATGGCGACAGATCGGGGCGACGCAGCGCAAACTCAATGGTTGCCTCGATGTAGCCGAATTTATCGCCGACGTCATACCGCTTGCCTTGGACGGTGTATGCCAGCATTTGCTTGGAGCGGTTCAACTCCCGAAGCGCGTCTGTCAGCTGGATCTCTCCGCCCCGTCCGGGCTCCTGCCTGCTAAGAATGTCGAAGATTGCAGGTTCAATGACGTAGCGGCCGATTACCGCCAGATTGGATGGCGCGGCTTCCCGCTCCGGCTTCTCAACCAGATCCTCAATGCGCGAAGCATGCGGATCCTTCGGCAGAACGCCGTTCGGCGAAACGATTCCGTACTTCTCCACCTCATCCCAAGGCACTTCCTGCACCGCTAAGAGCGAGGTATGGTATTGCTCATACAGGCGGAGCATTTCCTTCAATGCCGGAGGCTTGGATTCAATAATGTCATCCCCCAGCAATACGGCGAAGGGCTCGTCCCCAATGAACGTTCTCGCGCACAACACTGCATGTCCAAGGCCGAGCGGCTGCTTCTGGCGAATGTAATGGATATCGACCATATGCGAAATGTCGCGGACAAGCTGAAGCATGTCCTCCTTCCCTTTCTCCTCCAGCATCAGCTCCAGTTCAATCGACTTGTCAAAATGATCCTCGATCGCACGCTTATTCCGCCCCGTGACGATAATGATATCTTCGATGCCCGCTTCAATCGCTTCCTCAACAATGTATTGAATCGCCGGTTTGTCCACGATCGGCAGCATCTCTTTCGGCTGCGCCTTCGTCGCCGGCAAAAACCGGGTACCAAGTCCCGCTGCCGGAATAATCGCTTTACGAATCATGAATGTTCCCCCATCCTTACAACCACTGATTCAAATCTCTCTCTCTTAAGAAGGTCAAAAAGGTTACCGCGGAGATCGGAAGCAGGTTGGATTTTAAATAGGTGGCATAGAAATGCCGCTCAAACCGAATGCCTTCTACCGGCACGAGCCGGAGCACGCCAAGCTTCAACTCATGCCTTACGGCTGTCCGGGACAAAAACGTAATCCCCAGACCCGCCTCGACCGCGGATTTAACGGCCCCCGTGCTGCCCAGCTCCATCACAATTTTCATTTCACTCGGTTGAATGCCCTTGCGGAGCAACTCTTCCTCCATCACCTGCCTTGTGCCGGAGCCTTGCTCCCGAAGGATGAAAGGATATTGAAGCACTTCCTCCATCGTAACGGTGTCCCTTCCCGCCAACGGGTGATCGTTCGGAACAATGAGCTGCAATTCGTCGCTGAGAACCGGCTCGGTATGGACATCGGGATGAAACACCTGCGCTTCAATTAAGCCGAAGGTGAGCTGATGTTTCAGCATTTCGTCTAAAATTTGCGTCGTGTTCATCACTTTCATCTGTATCGATATATTCGGGTATTGTTCGTTAAACGGCCCCAAAATACGAGGCAGGATATATTCCCCAACCGTGAGGCTCGCGCCGAGCAGCAGCCGCCCTTGGAGCCTGTGAGTGAACTTGGACATCGCCAGGTCGGTTTCTTTCACCAGATCAATGCTTTTCTTGGCGTAAGTTAACAATTCCTTCCCGGCTTCCGTTAATTCAATCCGTTTCGTCGAACGGTTAAACAATTTCGTCCCGTAATATTCCTCCAATGCTTGAATTTGCATCGTTACCGCTGGCTGTGTCATATGCAGCGCTTGCGCAGCCCCGGAGAAGCTCCCGCGCTCCGCCACCGTGAAAAAAATATGCAGTTGATGAAAATTGACAGCCATCCCACACCGTTCCCCCGCGTGTCTTCTACCCGCTATATTTTTTCATTTGAATGAAACTTGCTTCATTATACACAAAAAAAACGCGGCGTTCCTCTGCCGCGCTTGAAAAATATGATCACTTACCGGCGTTTCCGGCTGTTCTTGATTAAAGTCATCCTTCTGGAATGTCTCAGCCAAGAATAATAGGTACGCAAATCTCGAAGTTCCATCGTTTCAGACATTCTCCCGAGGAACGTAACGATAATCATCTTGTGCAACGGATTGCCTAATAGATCCTGATGCTTATCGGATAACGCAAACTCGGCCACAAACACAAGATCGTCATCCACCGTATAGACATCCTGCTCATTGCGGTAGTAGGATTTAATATTTCCGTTCTTTAATTTGTCCCACAGATAAGAGCAAATATCGTCAGTTCCCGTCTTCTCGGATTCAACCCGAGCCGACCAACGCGACCTGGCATGGTTGGTGACGATGATATCTGCGACTTTCTTATCAGCAAGTTCGACATAAAATGATTCATATGTACTATACCGATTCATCTGTTTATCCTTCATCAAGCGTCCCTCCATTCCATCTTGAATCTCGCCGCGCAAACGTTAACGACATTTACATTTTCATTTTACATCATTTGGTCATAATTACTAGTAAAAATGAAACGCATAAAAAATGCCCTATTTT
>Ga0182742_1002364_pt1 | contig 21029 bp, 19 predicted proteins | sample eDN5th37CBELigMG_FD_128880 | JGI IMG/M metagenome (GOLD analysis project Ga0182742, IMG submission 128880) | Enriched Miracle-Growth compost microbial communities from Emeryville, California, USA - eDNA 5th pass 37_C BE-Lig MG (version 2)... ... | reverse complement strand
CATCTGGGATTCTATTACATTTTCTTCTTTCAGTCGTTTCATCGAAATGACGTCTCTGTCCGAAAATGCAAGAAGAGTGTTGACTTCAGTCAACACTCAATGCGACTGCCCGTCGCACAAAAACCTGTAGCGTCCCTAGCTACAGGTTTGTTTTCTTCCCATATATCGGATCATCGGCCCAGCGCTCTGCCAATTGCTCCTTCGTATAAATGACTCGCATCGGATTGCCACCAACAAAGGCGCCAGCTGGCACATCTTTATGGACAATGGTTCCAGCCGAGACAAACGCACCATCCCCAATTGTTACTCCTGGCAAAATAGTCGAGTTTGCCCCAATCATCACTTCATCGCCAATGAGGACATCCCCGAGTCGGTATTCTTTAATTAAATATTCATGAGCTAGAATGGTTGTGTTGTAACCGATGACTGTATTGCGGCCAACACTAATTTTCTCCGGAAACATCACATCTAGCATGACCATCAACGCAAAACTCGTTTGGTCACCAACTTTGACTTTTAAAAACGTCCGATACATCCAATTTTTCACCGCTAAAAAAGGTGTGTAACGTCCAAGTTGGATCACAATAAAATTTTTAACAACCTTCAAGAAAGGAACGGTTTTGTAAATATGCCAAAGCGAATTTGCGCCTTCAACGGGATAGCGAACCGTTTTTCTCATGTCACTTCACCCCAAGGATGGGTAGCAAATCTGGCATACGATCCAACATATAATCTGGATTGTATGTCGCAAGATGGTCTTTTCCTTTCAATGTCCAAGCGACTCCTGCCGTTGTAGTCCCAGCATTTTTTCCAGCTAGAACATCATGATGGTTATCACCAACCATTATCGCAGTCTCAGGCTTTGAGTCTAAAATATCCAATGCTTTATAGATTGGCTCGGGATCTGGCTTCGCTTTCGTAACATCATCAAGGGCAACAAGCACTTTGATATACTTATCCAAACCTGTCAACGCCAAGCCCATTTTTGCTACATCCGCAAGCTTTGTTGTCACAACTGCAAGTTTATAACCATTTTCGCTTAGAGTTCGAATTGTATCATTTACCCCTTCGAACTCAGTCACGAGACGATCATGATTCGCAATATTGTACTTCCGGTAAGTACGAATCATATCTTCAGCTTTTGTTACATCCATCCCCTCGAAAACCTCTTTTAATGGAGGCCCCATGAATGGAAGGACATCGTTCCGTTTATACTGACCAGGGTAGTATTGCTCCAATGTATGAAGATACGAAGAAACAATAAGTTCATTTGTGTCAATTAAAGTACCATCTAAATCAAATAATAGTGTATCAATTTGATTGTTCATAGATTGCTGCCTCTCCTTTCGCAACGTCGACTCTATTCCAGATAAACGCCACCGTCATGGTTAATAAAATGGCTACTACTACGCGAATGAGCAGCAAGGGAAGCACTGGAATCCCAAGCGGAATAAAAATCAATGTATCCTCAATCACCGCATGACATGCTACTAAAAAGATAAAGGCAATCGTTGCGTCTTTTTTCGTTACTCCATCCTCTTTTACTGCTTGAATCATCACACCTGCACCCATCGCCAATCCAATCAGTAAACCGGAAGCAAGGGTCATCGAGGTATTCTCCTTCATTCCCAACATTCTTGTGAATGGGGAAATCCATTTAGAAAACAGATCAAGCCATTTCAAATCTTTTAAAATCTGAATCATTATCATCAATGGAATGACAATAATCGCAATTTGTAAGATTCCTAAACCTGCTTTTTCTACTCCTTCGATTGCAATTGCCCCCCAACCAGTTGGCTGTGCCTCTTGAGCAGGAATCATACCGTATTTGGCGATTTCAGAACCACCGTTCCACACCAAATTAATTACTATTGCCGACAAAAACGCTAACCCGAGCCGCACAACAAGAACAATCCATAGTTTAACGCCAACCTTTAACGCAACCCCTGATTCGATGAATAAATTATGCGAAAATGAAAGCATAACGGCAATGATGAAAACTTCTTTCACCGTTAATTCAAGCGAGAGGATTGCGCCAATCCCCGCGTAAAGATTTAAAAAGTTCCCTAGTACAAGCGGAATGGCTGCATCCCCTGATAAACCAATCAATGCCATTAAGGGTGTAATTGCCTCAATGACCCAAGGCAAGACTGGAGTATATTGTAAAATAGTCACAATCAGTGTCACTGGAAAAATAATCTTTCCAAGTGTCCACACAGTTTGCAAACCAACTAGACTCCCTTTTTTTAATGAAGACACCATTGAAGCATTTCCCCCTAAATTGATTCTCTTTTATTTCTTCGCTTTTTTTGTTTGCTTGGTCTGTTGCTTCGATTCAACATCTAAATATCTTTCCGTCGCATAACCACTCATTCTACGGTAAATCCATAAAGCGACAGCCGCGGCGACCAATACAATTGAAATCACTTGTGCAATTCTTAAAAAGTCTGTCAGCATTAAACTGTCTGTTCTTAGCCCCTCGACAAAGAAACGACCGATTGAATACCAAATTACGTAGCTAAGGAAAAGTTCTCCCCTTCGTAAATTCACTCTTCGAAGTCCAATTAACAAAACAAAACCAATTATATTCCAAATGGATTCATATAAAAAAGTCGGATGGTAATAGGTACCATTAATATACATTTGGTTAATGATAAACTCAGGCAACATTAAATTTTCTAGGAAAGCGCGACTAACTTCGCCTCCATGCGCTTCTTGGTTAATGAAGTTTCCCCAACGACCAATGGCTTGGCCAAGTATAATACTTGGTGCGGCAATATCTGCTACCTTCCAGAAAGAAACATCTCTTTTTTTACAAAAAACATACGCCGTTACGACCGCTCCAATTAACGCTCCATGAATAGCGATTCCACCATTCCAAATCGCAATGATTTCGGCCGGATGCTGAGAATAGTAATCCCATTGGAAAATAACATAGTAAATCCTCGCACTAATAATCGCAATTGGAATCGCAAATAACATTAAGTCTGCAAATAAATCCTTATCTAAACCGCGCTTTTCCCCTTCGCGCATCGCAATCCATAAGGCCAGAGCAATCCCTAACCCGATAATGACACCATACCAATGGACTTGAATCGGGCCTAAAGAAAAGGCGACTGGATCAATCGGTTGAAAGTTTTCTTCCATGTACAAATTCTCCTTTGCATTCTATCTCTTTTTTTTGAATATAAGAAGCGTGCCTCCTATGTACACTTGGTTACTCTCTTGCTCTAAATATCCTCATGGTCCCCGTCTTCAATAACATCAGCTAAACGATTCGAGAATTGTTCCGCCGCATTCATTCCCATGCGCTTTAGACGGAAGTTCATCGCTGCAACCTCAATAATGACCGCAAGATTTCGACCCGGACGTACTGGCAAAGTCAACTTGGTAATTTCCGAATCAATAATTTTCAACTTATCTTCATCTAACCCAAGTCGATCATAAGTTTTGTTTTTATCCCATAATTCTAAATCAATGTTTAAAGAAATTCGCTTATGCGTGCGAACGGCACCCGCTCCAAACAAGGTCATTACATTGATAATTCCAAGACCACGAATTTCGAGGAGATGTTCAATTAACTCTGGTGAGGTTCCGACTAGCGTATCTTGGTCTTCTTGTCGAATCTCAACGCAGTCATCTGCTACTAAACGATGGCCTCGTTTAACAAGCTCCAAAGCAGTTTCACTTTTACCAACACCACTTTTTCCGGTAATAAGTACACCAATCCCATAAATATCCACCAAGACACCATGAACCGCTGTTGTCGGCGCAAGTTTACTTTCAAGGTAATTTGTTAAATGACTCGATAATCTAGTCGTTTTGTGATTCGATCTCATCAATGGTACTGATTCACGCTCAGCCGCTTCCTTAAGTTCCTCAGGTACTTCTAATTCTCTAGTAACAATAATCCCAGGGGTCAGGTCTGTACATAGCTGACTTAACCGGTATTCTCTTTCACTACTGCTTAATTTTTCAATAAAAGTAAGTTCAGTTTTCCCAAGTAATTGAACACGCTCAGCAGGGTAATATTCAAAAAAGCCTGCCATTTCTAGCGCAGGTCGAGACAAGTCACTAGTTGTAATTGGGCGGTTAATTCCTTCTTCACCACTGATCAATTCAAGTTTAAATTTTTTGATAATATCTTTTGTTCGTACTTTCGGCAATGAGGAATCCTCCTTCATTTTATTCAAAATTCAATACTACTTATTTTAGCATTATTTCTAACAGAACAAAACGCAGGAGATTGAAAATGGACATAAGAAAAGTAATAAACTTCCTTTAGAATCTAATTGAAATAGATGCGAAAAGTCCGACCACATTTGTGATCGGACTTCTTTACTCTTTTTTAAAAATTGTATTCTGGATAATAATGTTAAAGACAGACATGATGACTGCAGTGAGTAGTGCCATACCAAACCCACCTATTTGAAAAGCCTCACCCATTAAGCTGTCTGTTAACATCAATGTAATGGCATTAATGACAAATAAAAAGAATCCAAGAGTTAGCAGTGTAACCGGCAAAGTAAAGAGAATTAAAATGGGACGTACTAAAATGTTTAGAATGGACAGCAAAAAGCTTGCACCAAGTGCTGCTCCAAAACTCGAAACATAAAAGGATTCAAAGTAGCCTGCAATTGCAATAAAAAGTACGGCGTTGATGCCTATTCCTAGCAACCACTTCATATTGTTTTATTTAGTGAGATTGTTCCTGACTTGGACTCAGCAAAAATTCTCGTTGGATTGGCTTCCAATTCCCTCGTTGTGAATCTTAGCATCTTCTGAACCATCTCACTTTTTTCCTCTAGTATTTCTATTCCTTCAAGTTCGAGTTTAAATTGCCCTAGATTGGTTTTCAGCTCGCCCCGTACCGGTATGCCTACTGGAACATGAACATTCACGGAAGCTGTAGCGGATGTAGCCTCAATACTTTCACAATTCTGGTTTCGAACCGTACATGTGATACTGCCGCTGAACGATTGCAAATCGAGTGTATTGAAGTCACCCTCTACTTTTATGGCTCCATTTAATGTTTCAGCTTCTAAGTCATATATATGACTCGCCAATACATCGATCGCTCCATTCGCAGTCTCACTTTCAACCTTTTTACTAGTTATGTTTTGAAGGCTTACCTTTCCATTTGCTGTTTTCGCTTTAAGGTCTGTTACTTTGAGGTTCTCTCCTGAAATTGCTCCATTAAAGAGGCGAATACGAACCTTTTCATATTCTAGCCGTGGGATATAAAGAGTTACATCAAGTTTCATCCACTTTTGTTGGTTTGAGAAAATTAGTTTTTGCCCATCAATCGTAAATAAAACTTCATCTAAAAGCTTCCTTCTCGCTTCTTCTTGATCATTCACTCGATAAACTTTAGCGGCACATTCTGCCCGAACATCCTCCTGGTCCCATGGAATTACTTGTAAGGAACCATTTGCAAGATCTACATCAATTTGAGTTAAATTCATTTGTGGCTGTTGAAATATATGGGTGATATCAACAGATTGACCAAAGTTCAAATCTAAGTCGACATCTTTGATTTTCTTAAACGCTGAATCAACAAAATCTACAATCTTATCAACAGCTGATTGCAGTTTCGGACCCGTTGCTTCCTCTTTCTTAAATGAACCTTGATAGGTGTGATCTTGCTTTACCGTCGTTGAAAGCTCGGTAATTAATTCAGCCTTCTTGTCTTCCATTGATTTTTCCTTTTTCTCTAATTCTTCAATTAAGAATAAGGCCTCTTCAACAGTTAACCTACCTTCCTCAACCATCTTTAATATTTTCTTTCGTTCTTCCTTCATTCACATTACCTCCCCGCATACTCAGTGTATTCAAGTTTTTTCATCTTAAGCCCTCTTTCCATTCCCCGTTGCAATCTTAACTAATATTACGAAAAAGAGGGATGTAAAGTTTCACCTCTTATTCTTTCGAGAAGGCTGTTTTGTTATAGATTGTTGTTAAAATCCTAAAGCCGATTTTAACGATCTAGCAGCCATTTCGTATGTTTATATTTAGTTTGCAAGCTCTTTTCTCATAAAATGTAGCTGTTTTTTTGAATAACCTAGCTTACACAGACGTATTTCTAGGTCAAAAGCAGCAAAGTTTGAGAAAAGAGCCTTCAAGAAAGACAACAGCTTATCATCCCTAGAACAACCATTAAGTAAGAAATTTTTATGAACTTCCATTAAGAAAGAAGACCCGCCAATAGGCGAGTCTTAAGGTGAAAAACAGAGACGTAATAGCCTTGAAATTCAGAGGATCGTTTCCGATTCACTTTGAGATCTATTCTTCAAGATGGTTCATGTACTGCTAATGCTCTCTTTTTCTTCCACTTGTTGCTTCATCCTGAGTCGGTCTCGCTCAAGAATTGGTTTTAAATATTTTCCTGTATAGGATTCTTTTACTTCCGCGACTTGTTCTGGAGTCCCTGTGGCGACAATCGTACCACCTTTGTCTCCGCCTTCTGGGCCAAGGTCGGTAAGGTAATCCGCTGTTTTGATAACATCAAGATTATGTTCGATCACAAGTACGGTATCACCATTTTCCACTAGGCGTTGCAACACGACTAGCAACCTTGAGATATCATCTACATGTAAACCTGTCGTTGGTTCGTCCAGAATATATAAAGACCGACCTGTTGAACGACGATGAAGCTCAGAAGCTAGTTTAACACGCTGGGCTTCTCCACCCGAGAGAGTAGTAGCAGGCTGTCCAAGCTTAACATAACCTAATCCAACATCTGCAATGGTTTGTAGCTTTCGCTTGATTTTAGGGATATTGCTAAAAAACTCTACTGCATCTTCTACAGTCATATCGAGGATATCTGAAATGTTTTTTCCTTTGTATTGAACCTCAAGCGTTTCACGATTATACCGTTTACCATGGCATACTTCACAAGGAACATAAACGTCAGGAAGGAAATGCATTTCAATTTTAATAATCCCGTCGCCACGGCAGGCTTCACAGCGCCCACCCTTCACATTAAAACTAAAGCGCCCCTTTTTATAACCCCGAACCTTCGCCTCATTCGTTGAAGCAAACACATCGCGGATATCATCAAACACACCCGTATAAGTTGCAGGGTTTGAGCGAGGGGTCCTACCAATTGGAGATTGGTCAATATCGACAACTTTATCTAGATGCTCGACACCTTTGATTTCACGAAACGCACCTGGTTTGCTTTTCGCACGATGAAGCTGCATCGCTAATGACTTATGCAGGATTTCATTGACTAACGTACTTTTCCCAGAACCCGAAACCCCTGTCACAGCAATAAATGTCCCTAACGGAAACTTCACATTCACATTTTTCAAGTTGTTTTCTTTCGCACCTTTTATCTCAATATATTTTCCGTTCGGCTTACGTCTTTCGAGCGGTAAAGGAATAAATTTCTTGCCAGAGAGATATTGTCCTGTTAGCGATCTTGGGTCATTCATCACTTCTTCCGGTGATCCAGCAGAAATGATTTCCCCCCCGTGTACACCGGCGCCTGGACCGATATCGATTAAATAATCAGCTGCAAGCATCGTGTCTTCATCATGTTCAACAACAATTAAGGTATTCCCGATATTGCGCATATTTCTCAACGTATCAATCAAGCGATCATTATCACGCTGATGAAGCCCAATAGACGGCTCATCGAGGATATAAAGAACCCCTGTTAACCTCGAGCCAATTTGTGTCGCAAGTCGAATCCGTTGGGCTTCTCCACCTGAAAGTGTGCCTGCTGCTCGGTTGAGCGTTAAATAATCAAGTCCTACATTAAGAAGGAAGCCAAGTCGTTCTTTTATTTCTCTAAAAATAAGATTCCCAATCTGCATTTCCTTCTCAGAAAGTTGAAGGTTATTGAAAAAGTCTAAAGCCTCTTCAATCGATAGAGCAGTAATATGCCCTATATGGTGATTGTCGATCAAAACGGCAAGGGTCTCTGGTTTTAACCGGTATCCTCCACATGAAGCACAAGAATATTCACCCATATACTTTACCATTTGTTCTCGAATAAAATCAGAACCAGTTTCTTTATAACGTCGTTCTACATTGCGGAGGACCCCTTCAAATTGAATATAATTCTCTCGGATTTGGCCAAAATCACTTTCATAGCGGAAATAAATTCGGTCACTACCTGATCCATAAAGAATTTTATCCAGTTGATCTTTTGGTAAGTCCTTAACCGGAATGTCTAAGTCGATGCCATAATGATTGCAAATGGCTTCAAGAAGTTGCGGGTAGTATTGCGAACTTGTTGGTTCCCACGGAGCAATTGCATGCTGTCTTAAGGTTAATTCTTTATTAGGAATGACAAGGTCAGGATCCACCTTTATTTTAACGCCAAGTCCGTCACATTCAGGGCAGGCTCCAAAAGGGCTGTTAAAAGAAAACATTCTTGGTTCGAGTTCACCGATTGAAAATCCGCAAAATGGACACGCATGATTTTCACTAAACAACAGCTCTTCATCCCCGATGACATCAACAAGAACCTTTCCTTCTCCAAGCCTTAAGGCCGTTTCAAGGGAATCCGCTACCCGAGCTGAAATCCCTTCTTTAACGACAATCCGGTCAACGACAACTTCAATCGAGTGCTTTTTATTTTTCTCAAGTTCGATTTCATCATTGACATCATATAACTCGCCATCGATTCGGACACGAACATACCCTTGTTTCTTAATATCTTCTAGCACTTTCACATGTGCTCCTTTGCGTCCAGAAACAATCGGCGCTAAAATTTGCATCTTTGTACGTTCAGGGTATTCTAAAATCCGATCAACCATTTGCTCAATGGTTTGTGAAGAAATTTCAATTTTATGTATGGGACATACCGGGTGCCCCACTCTAGCAAACAACAAACGAAAATAATCGTAAATCTCTGTTACAGTTGCCACCGTTGACCGAGGGTTTCGGCTTGTAGTTTTTTGATCAATTGAAATCGCAGGGGAAAGCCCATCGATTGAGTCAATATCTGGCTTGTCCATTTGACCAAGAAATTGTCGGGCATATGCCGATAGGGACTCAACGTAACGACGTTGCCCCTCTGCATAGATGGTATCAAAAGCCAAGGAGGACTTTCCTGAACCGGAAAGCCCTGTTACAACAACAAGCTTATCTCTCGGAATGGTGACATCAATATTTTTTAAATTATGGGCTCTGGCGCCTTTCACCACTATTTTATCCATCGCCATGATTCTGTCATCCTTCCGCTTTTAACTCTAGAATTAAATCACGCAGCTCAGCCGCACGTTCGAAATTAAGCGCCTTGGCTGCTTCCTTCATTTCTTTTTCCATATTGACGATTAGCTCGTCACGTTCTTTCTTAGTTAGCTTCTTTAAACCTTCTGTAGGATTGTATTCCTCTTGTTCCTCCGCTGCCACTGTCGCTCGAATGACATCACGAATTTCTTTTTGAATCGTTTGTGGCGTAATACCATGCTTTTCATTATATTCTTCCTGAATGGAACGACGACGCTTTGTCTCGCTAATCGCCATTTCCATTGAATGAGTCATTTTATCTGCATACATAATGACATGGCCGTTCGCATTACGAGCCGCACGTCCTATAGTCTGAATCAATGAACGCTCTGAGCGAAGGAATCCTTCTTTATCCGCATCTAGAATGGTTACAAGGGAAACTTCAGGAATATCCAACCCTTCTCTCAAAAGGTTAATTCCGACAAGAACATCGTATTTTCCAAGGCGAAGTTCGCGGATAATTTCTATACGTTCTAGTGTTTTTATTTCGGAATGGAGGTACTGCACCTTAATCCCAATCTCTTTTAAATAATCCGTTAAGTCCTCGGACATTTTTTTCGTTAGGGTTGTTACAAGGACACGCTCATTTCGTTTAACACGTTCTTGAATTTCCCCAATAAGGTCATCAATCTGACCTTCGATTGGCCGGACATCAATAGTTGGATCTAAAAGACCTGTTGGACGAATGATTTGTTCAACCATCTCTCGTGTATGTTCAATTTCATATGGTCCTGGTGTCGCAGAGACATAGACCGCATTATGAATGTGCTTCTCAAACTCGTCAAACGTGAGCGGGCGGTTATCAAGTGCTGATGGCAACCGGAATCCATGTTCAACAAGAACATTCTTTCTTGCTTGGTCCCCGTTGTACATGCCTCGAATTTGTGGCAGTGTCACGTGAGACTCATCGACGATCAGTAAAAAATCATCTGGAAAATAATCGAGCAACGTATAAGGGGTAGAACCCGGTGGTCGTAAAGTAAGATGACGAGAGTAGTTTTCAATTCCTGAACAAAAACCCATTTCGCGCATCATTTCTAAGTCATAACGAGTTCGCTGCTCCAAGCGTTGTGCTTCTAGTAGTTTATCGTTATCACGTAGCTCTTTAAGACGCTCTTCTAATTCTTTTTCAATATTTTCAATCGCCACTTTCATCTTCTCTTCTCGTGTGACGAAGTGGGACGCTGGGAAGATCGCTACATGTTCACGCTCGCCAAGAATTTCACCTGTCAGTGCGTCAACCTCACGAATCCGGTCGATTTCATCACCAAAGAATTCAATGCGAAGACAATGTTCATCCCGTGAGGCAGGGAAAATTTCAACAACATCGCCACGCACTCGGAAAGTTCCCCGTTTAAAATCGATATCATTCCGTTCATATTGGACATCAACGAGTTTACGTAAAAGTTGGTTGCGTTCAATTTCCATACCTGTTCTTAATGAAACAACCATTTCCCGGTATTCCTCAGGAGAACCGAGACCGTAAATACAACTCACACTAGCTATGATAATGACATCGTCACGTTCAAACAACGAAGATGTCGCCGAGTGACGAAGTTTGTCAATTTCATCATTGATACTAGCGTCCTTTTCAATGAAGGTATCTGTTTGTGGTACATATGCTTCTGGTTGATAATAATCATAATAGCTGACGAAATACTCTACCGCATTGTTTGGAAAAAACTCCTTGAACTCACTATAAAGCTGTCCTGCTAATGTTTTATTATGGGCAATGACCAAAGTCGGTTTGTTTATTTCCTTAATGACATTGGAAACGGTAAAAGTTTTTCCCGTACCAGTTGCCCCGAGAAGCGTCTGGTGCCGCTTGTCTTCCTTAATCCCCTGAACCAGTTGTCTAATTGCCTCAGGCTGATCACCTTGTGGGGAGTATTTTGATACTAATTCAAACTGGTCCACAACAAAGCCTCCTGTATAGTTAAATTCTAATTTTCAGTATGTATCCTGCTGTTTCATTCTCTATATCAACATTCTACCACAAAGCATGATAAACTAACCACTTTAAAGCAAACAAGTGTTCTAAAATAGGTGATAATGGGTCGTTTTTTGCGACGTCACCCATATCGGATACAAGATTAGGTGTTTTCTTTAGGTTTTTTTTCTGGTTGAGGTCGTATTAGATCATGTGAATGGAGGGGGATTTTAAATTGGGTGATTGTTATAAAATGGTGCTTTGAAACAGCTTTAATGAATTTCCTCCTTAAAGTTTGTCTTTTAAGTAGGGGGCGATTGGGACACTTTGATAAGGCATTGCTGTATTCCGTCTTATGAACCAGCTTTGTTAGACACCTTCTCTTTTGCTTCCTGCCTTTCTGTCTTTTAAACCACCTTTGTCAGACACTTTCTCTTGCTCTTCCTACTTTTCTGTCTTACAAACCAAATTTGTCAGACACTTTCACAACGGCAACCTGGAATTATGTCTATTAACACAAGCTTTGTCAATCCCTTCACAAATCCTCCTCCCTATTCTGTGATTCCACATCCCCGTCTCTTATCCAAGCTTCCTATGGCCATTTTACTAGTTGCCCGTTAAATCAAATATAAAAAACTTGTTTAAAACCGTAGAAAGTGTGATATGCTCAACAGCTTTATTTAGAAACTTACGTTAAAATGGAAAGGTAGATTGCCCGAAAGGAAGTGACCTTCTTGTTTTATGACGAAATGGACCGTTTTTTTTACCTTCCAGTCGGTCTATGGCTGATTCAAATTTTAATGATTCTATTTCCTACGCTTTTTTACCAATCTTATTTTAAAAGAAAATTCCAATCGAAATCACAAAGAAAATTAGGGCTTATCTTTCTATATGGTGTTTCCATTCTAGCGTGTATGGCCTTTCCGGTTTCGATTAACGAGGGGTTTATGTTGGATTTTCGTTACATCCCCTTAATCTTAGGGTTCTTATATGGGGGCTATCAAGTGGGGCTTCCGCTCATGGGGCTGACCGTTCTAATGCGCATCTTTATTGGTGGCCCTGGACTATACTTAACGATTCTCATTTGTATCATTCTTCTAGGGTTATTCCGGGTGACTCTTCAAAAATACGAGAACTATAATTCTCAACAAAAAAGGATGTATGTACTCACCTTATTGTGGATTGCCCTCATGATGTTTGGATTTGGAACACAATTTTTAGATGATCGTGCTTTATCGGGGAAAGAGTTTAGTTTATGGATTCTTTTTGCGGTTTTAAATATTATCACGATGCTCGCCACAAGGCATATTCATGAATCTTTGTTAGAGTTGGACAAGATGTATTTTGAAGCGACCGATTATGAAAGAATGCATTTATTAAGCCAGTTTTCAATTAGCATTGCCCATAAATTGCAAAAACCGATTGAGCAATCTCAAGAACAGTTGAGTGCCCTTCAGCAAACAGAGCTTCTAGGAAATCAGCGAGCCTTGGTTTCTGAAGTGTCAGAGGAGTTGGAGGTTGCTCAAGATATTATTAACGATTACCTAGTGTTAGCAAAAGACCGGAAAAGCAAGAATACAAACCTAGATGTTCATCAAGAAATAGAGGGCATCATTCAGTCAATCCAATCTTATGCTCATTTACATGATGTGGAGTTGAAATTTTTCCCGGCAATTGATCGGAATTTATTCATTAAAGGTGACCCCTATCAATTTAGACATGCTCTATTAAATTTAACCAAAAATGGAATTGAAGCAACAAATGAAAATGGCTTAGTTGAACTGGCTGTTCATGAAATGCTAGATTCAATTTATATCATTATTGAGGATAACGGAAAAGGGATGAGCAATGAAGAGGTTGCGAATATCGGATCCCCGATTCAATCACAGAAAAAAAATGGAACAGGATTAGGTACTCTTGTTGCCTTTAACATTTTACAAGCAATGAATGGGAAAATTGAGGTATCAAGTCAACTTGGCAAGGGCACTACTTTCTCCATCATACTTCCTAAAGTGATTAATTAATAAAGCGAAAAAAATAGCAATAGCTGTACAGTAGATAAAACCTACCACAGCTATTGCTTTTTGCGGTGTACCATTTGATTGGCAAAATAAAATCCGACTGTTAGAGAAAACGCATCGATAATAATGAGCAGCATAGAATCTGTATACCCTCGGTAAACAGAAGCGGCAATCAAAGCCACGGTTAGCACAAGTCCAAGATAATGGTTGTACACAACTCTTGTGAAAAACAACACAAAGGTTCCTGGTAACAGCAATGCCAACATATATTTCAATCCCATCATACACCTCTTCAAAGATTTTCTTTTCTTCAATAGCATACTTGTTTTCCCTTTCGCAGACAAGAAAAGATTCTTGAGAAGAATAGATTAAAAAGGACGTTTTAGATTCGTTCGTAACAGATGGACGCAACCCAACCTGCAATAAAAATCGTTAGCGTCGAAAATAGCAAACTCTCAAAACCTAAAGTCGGGTATCCTGCCAACACAATGACACCATCGATTAAAAAAATGAGAAATCCAATGTTTAATGGCGTTGCCTTCGATATAAAGTAAGCAAGAAGGTCTGTCCCACCAGTGCTTGTCTTATATCTCAACATTAGCCCGATGCCAGCCCCACTAACCACGCCTCCAATAACCGAACTTAACCAAATAGGCAAAGATATTTGATGACTCAATGGAGCTAGGATATCAATAAAAAGCGAAGTCATCAGCATGCCTTGGAAACTACCATAAAACTGCTTCCGTTCATGAAACCATGCATAAACACTTAAAGGGATACTCAATAACGCCGTCCATAGACCTGTCCTGAAATCAAAATAATAATGGAGAATGAGCGCAATCCCCACAATTCCTCCATCTAATAAACGATGTGGAACGAGAAAACCATTAATAGCAATTCCAATTAATAAGCTTCCGATGGTCATAGCTGCTAATTTTGAATAAATGATCCCACCTCATTTCCCGCCATCAAAAAAGCTACCATTATACTTATGGTAGCTGTCCAATAATTATTCATTTTTATCGTAGACAATCCTATACTGTAGGCTGTTCATTCTCATAAAATTTTTCTAATGCAATGATGCCGCTGCCCATTCTTTCTAAATCGGGGACTACGACTCTCTTCAGTCCTTCATCTCGTAACGATGCAGCTGTCACTTTGCCCACTGCCACAGCAACAACTTCTTTTTCAAAAGCAGCTAACAACTTTTCTAGTTGCCCTTGTTCACGTGCGAATGAAAACAGAAAACGGCCTTGTGGCGTACTTGTAAAATAAACGGCATCAACTTTCGTGGACACAACTTCGTCTACTAATTGTTCCAGAATTTCTTGCTTTGGAGGAATATGTTGATAAGGAAGGATTTCCTTATAATCAGCCTGCATTTCGTCTAAAAAGGAAATTAATTTTGGTGCAGGGTCTCCATGTAATTGAAGAGCGACCTTGGTGTTCCGTGGAAACTCATTCTTCAGAGCCCTAACCAAACCAGCCGTGCTCCCATCGTCATCCCGCACAAGAGGAATGACGTCCATTTTCTTTAGCGCGTTCACGGTTTTATATCCTCGTGCGGCAACTTTAGATTGGCGGATGGTAGTTAAAAACTCTTGTCCAATCCCAAGATTCTCCGCTGTTTTATACAGAGTCTCAATCCCTAACCCAGTCGTAAAGATCAACCAATCATATTTACCAGTCACGAATTCACGGAGATCGTCTTCAAGCCGTGAATCATCTAAAAAAGTGGTTCCTTGTGCCGGGCGTAGGACTGGAATTCCCCCTAAATTCGTAATGATTTTACTCATTTCCTCTAGTTTCCGTGAACCTGCCAACACAACGCGCTTGCCTTCTAACCGTTTCATCCTGCCCCTCCTTTTTTCTAACTATACCATTTTCTGTCGGAAATTAGCATGCAACGTTATGAACGTTTCTGACTTTTCGTTAATTCCCAAATCTCCTTTAAAACGGGCATTTCTTCCTTTTCTTCATCTGTGACCAAATCCCATTGAATTCCGTTTGGCTTCGGATAGGGTGTATTCGTTGGAATGAATTCATTTTCTGTCGCAATAAAATCGACCGTCAAGTCATAGGGATCTCTTGGCACATCAGCATCCGTTAATTGAGCGCTATGAATCGTACCGATAACCGGAATCTCCGGATTGCCTAATTCTCGAATAATGGCATATTCCCGATCAGCATATCCTTCTCCTTTGCCGACTCTCCGGCCATCGCGATGCAAAGCGACCGAACCAGCAAAAAACAAATCGATTCTAGGCAAATTCGCTAATGGAATTTCTTTTCCATACGACTTAATATGGGAAAGACTCGCAGCTTTTCGTTCTTCCCCTGCTGGTACCCATTCCGGCTTAACCATAATAAAACCTGCACGAAGCCGCGGTGTCGGGACAAGCAATGTCTTACCATCCCGTATAATTTGAGCTCTTATTGGCAACTGCGGAGAATCCGGATTCACTTTAATCACTTGTGCTTGTTGATATTCAGGCATCTGAAAGACAAAGCTTGCCGCTTTTTCAGCTCCCTTAAAATTTGGAATTCGATTTTTTAATGGAAATGGAAACCGCCCAAACTTGTTTTTCTCTAAAATCTCCCAAGTATGCTCGCGGATTTCTTGCTTCGAAGTCTTCATATACTCTTCCTTTCTCTCCGAGGACATTGAACGAAAAAAAGCTAATTCCCAACACGGAAATCAGCTCTTTTCTTGATGAATCAAATTTTTTAAACGGATTTTTCACCTTTTACTCCGTTAATTGAGTAGCTAGCTGTTAGGTTCGCACTTAAAGAGTGAGAAACAGAGCAATATTTGTCCTTCGATAAAGTAATCGCACGCACAACTTTATCTTCAGGTAAATCGCCTTCTAACGCATAGTGAATATGAATGTCTGTAAACTTTTTTGGATGATCGTCGGCACGGTTTCCATGAACCTCCATTTTAAAAGAGGTCGGCTCTAATCTCATTTTTGTTAGGATGGAAATAATATCAATGCCAGTACATCCTGCAACAGCATTTAAAAGGAGTTCCGTCGGTCTTGCTCCTGTATTTTCTCCACCGATCTCCGGTGCTGCATCCATCTTAATTTCATGTCCAGACGGTGTCTCACTCGAGAAAGCCATTTTTTGATTCCAATTAATCGTTAAATCCATTGCTTACATCCAGCCCCTTTCGTTTGTTTTTTCATCCATTCTGTTAAAAGCTATTCGGTTTAAACTGGAAACAAGTCTGAAGACAAATAACGCTCTCCGGTATCTGGTGCTAAACAAAGAACCCTTGCTTCAGCTGGGAGGTTTTTGGCAATTTCAATCGCAAAGTGGGCAGAAGCTGCACCCGAAGCCCCAATAAAAATCCCCTCTTCAGCAGCTAAACGACGAGCCATTGTCTGAGCATCCTCATCATTAATATGAAGTATTTCATCATAGACTTCGCGATTTAAAATTTTTGGAATGAACCCTGGTCCTGTGCCTGGAATTTTATGCGGCCCTGGTTGTCCACCAGATAGAACGGGTGAACCAGCTGGCTCAACAACATAAATCTTAATTTTTGGGATTTTCTTTTTCAACTCTTCTCCAACCCCAGTCACCGTACCACCTGTTCCAGCAGTTAAAACAAGACCATCTAGTTTTCCTTCAAATGCTTCGTAAATCTCTACAGCGGTCGTTTCACGATGCGCATCAGCGTTGGCTTGGTTCTCAAATTGCATTGGAATAAATGTATCTGGAAGGTCCTTAGCCAAAAGGTTTGCTTTATCAATCGCCCCTTGCATTCGCTGATCAGCTGGAGTTAAATGAACCTCTGCTCCATAAGCTTTTAAAATTTTTACACGTTCTGCAGTAGCGTTTGCTGGCATGGTAATAATGCATCGATAGCCTTTCACCGCACAAACCATTGCAATACCGATTCCCGTATTTCCAGATGTCGGTTCAATGACAATGCTTTTTCCAGGAATAAGTTTTCCTTGTGCCTCGGCAGTTTCAATCATATTAATCGAGGCACGGTCTTTTACACTTCCTCCTGGATTAAAGGATTCTAACTTCATGTATACATCTCCACCCGTTGGAGCAGGTAGTTTATTTAATTTTACAATCGGCGTGTTGCCAATCAAATCTAATATCGAATTGTATAATTTCATCTTTTTCCAACCTTTCACATCCATCATTACTGTAAAAAATAGTGCATGCTTTGCCATGTAAGTGGACTTAGTTAGAGCTAAATTTAATAGCTATAGTACTTTAATTACAATTACATGCTCCTACACGTGCAGGCAGTCCTATCTTAGTTTTCCATAAATGAAGGGAAAATTGCAAAGAAAATGCCTACTATGTTCATCAACAATTAAGGATTAAGGAGCACCCTTCCTTATTCTTTGTTCTTTAATGATTTGTCTCTGTTTTCGCGTGACCAATTGATTCTAAAAGTCTTAATGGGAGAGCCATATGTTCCTCGTTTACATTGATTAATAGAGCTTCTTCATTCATGGAGTCATTTTCTTTAAAAACATTGATTTCTTTATTAATTCGTTCCATTTTCGCATCTAAGCCTGCGGCAGCAGTTGCCGCATCTTTTAATTCAGTTAACAAATGCTCTGGAACTTCCTTATTGTATTTATAATAAATTTTATGCTCCAAACTTGCCCAGAAATCCATCGCAATGGTGCGGATTTGAATCTCAACTGGAATCAACTCCTCGCCACTTGAAAGAAAAACAGGGATCTCAAGAATTAAATGTAAACTTCGATAGCCGTTTGGCTTTGGACTTTTTATATAGTCTTTACATTCCAACACATTTATATCTTTCTGGTTTTGAAGCATATCCTGAATTTTATAGATATCTGATTCAAACGAACATGTGATGCGGACTCCTGCAATATCCTTAATGTTCTCGCGGATACTTTGCATATTTAAGTCGAGGTTTTTACGAACCACTTTTTTCAAAATACTTTCCGGGGATTTTACTCGTGATTTTACATGTTCAATGGAATTATAATCATGAATATAATTGAACTCTTCTTTTAAGATATTGATTTTTGTATTCATTTCATCTAACGCAAATTTATAAGCCATCATAAATCTTGTTAACTCGACTTTTAGAGCCTTCATATCAGTTAGTCTTACGTTTTTCACTGTGTCCATCTTCTTTCTCTAAATGGTTGTTTTCTTTCAGGTTGAAACTTTTCTTTTTTATAAAAATCCTTCTTAACCCGATAAATATGGTAATGCCTAAAAAAAGGAGCATTCCAATTTCGTATTCATTTAAATCTGCGGTCAAAATGCCCGCTGGAATTAAAGAGAGGAAGATAAAAAAGAGGAAGTTCCCCGCTATCGTTCCAAGTAAAAAGTGCTTGAAACGAACAGAACTTAAACCTGCTAAAATGTTGATTAAACTTGTAGGTATAAATGGAAATATCCTTGCTTGAAACACATAGGTGAAGCCATTTTCCTCAACCTTTTTAATCAGTTCTGGGGAAAAACGATGGATTAACATGCTCCTAAATAAAAAACGAACGCAAATAAAAACGAGAACACCCGCTAAAATACTCGTAAGCCAGCTCCATAAGAAACCATTTACGGCCCCAAATAAAGCAATATTTAGGGTAATCACCAAGATCAGTGGAATGATTGTAAAACTATTTTGGACAGTCATTACAACCATCATAAAAAAATAGGCATAAAGTGGATTTCCAGCAAGAGTAGCTCGAATGGTTTCCGTATCCCCATCTAAAAGGGCGTTAAACACATCCCGATTGACTAAAAGCAAGATAGGGAACAGTAAAAGTAGCAACAGACCAGCTACTAAAATGCCCCTTTTTATTTTATGGTCTTCTGTAAAGATTAGCTTGCCCCATTTAATTTTCATAATCACCTTATTCTCCACCTTAAACGAAGTGAGCATACTTTTAAACAGACTCTATTTTAGCTGAAATGGTTAGAGGAAAGAATGAACAGTCGTAGTAGGGAAATTTCTATAGCTCACGCTGAGTGTGTAATAATTATCTCATTAATACAAGAAGGAGAGCAAGAAAAATAGCAGTCGCAAACTGGTTGAAGTCACATGACTTAACCGTATCTTATACAGTCATAAAACCGAAAGGAGAGCCACCTGGGCCCTCCTGTTTTTTAAGCTTCATTAAAATTTTCTCGATACCATTTGCCTGCGGCCTCTACTTCACCAAGTGTCAACTGATGGCCATAATTTTCCCAGTGAAGTTGTACGGATGCCTTAGCGTTTTCAAGCAATGACTTAAGTTCTTCTGATTCTTGAGCAGGACAAATCGGGTCATTCGTCCCTGCCCCAATAAAAACAGGTGTGCCTGTTAAATCTGGTAACTGTATTCCTCGACGCGGGACCATCGGGTGATGAAGAATGGCTCCTCTTAAAGCATTTTTATAATGGAACAACAAGCTCCCAGCGATATTCGCTCCGTTTGAATAACCAACAGCGACAAGATTATTACGGTCAAATTCATACTTTTCGGCCGCTTCATCAAGGAAATCATTTAATTCTTTCGTCCGAAAAATTAGATCCTCCTCATCAAATACACCTTCAGCTAAACGCCTAAAAAATCGAGGCATGCCATGCTCGAGGACATTCCCACGCACACTCAGAACAGACGCTTGGTCATCGATTCTCTCTGCAAGTGGCAATAAATCCTGCTCCGTTCCTCCTGTACCATGAAGCAATAATAAAGTTGGTTTTGAAAGGTCTGTCCCTTTTCGAAATATATGTTTCATTCTTATCCTCCCTGCCTTTAATAAGAGGTTCGTAATTACCTTGGACGTTTAATGGTAAAAACCTCACCAATTTTTGCATAATCATTCCCTGCTAAACGGCTGACTGCAGCTAAGCCTTTAGCGTCAATTCTTCCTTGGTTGTAAATAGCTTCTTCAATATGAAACTGAACGATTCTTCCAATGATAAAATCGGTACCATTCCCAATTTCCAAAGCGTGTTCCAAGACACACTCCAGCCGAACTTTCGCTTCCTCTACTCCTGGCACGGAAACCTTCGTACTAGGAATCGTTGAGAAGTTGGCCATCTCTACTTCACTCTGGTCTGGTGGCAAACTGGCTGCTGTTTCATTCACCTTGGTTACGTTCTTTTCATCCACAATATGAACAACAAACTCTTTCATATCAATAATATTCCGAGCGGTATCCTTTTGTTGGCCATTTGTCCTTTGAACGGATAATGAGATCATTGGCGGGTTCGCTGAAACGATATTAAAATAACTAAATGGTGCCCCATTTACAACTCCCGCTTTGGACATACTGGTCACAAAGGCAATCGGCCTGGGAATAATACTCCCAGTTAACAACTTATAATTTTCTCTTTCGGTTTGGACTGAAGGATCAATGGAATGCATGTAAATCGCCTCCCTTAATTTTCCTTATTGTCTCACATTTTAAAAAAGGCTGTCACTAAACAACGTTAGGACAGCCTTTTACTACTTTCAATTTATCTTAAAGTTTTTAAAGCACCGCTCCATGCAACTACTTCTTCAAGCATAGCATTTACGTTATCAAGATGTAAGTCTTGTGGCTTAAACTCAGACATGTTTTCAAAATCTGTAAATAAGCTCAAAGTTGGGTGTGTGCGAACATCAGCCACTTTCACTTCACCTAAAATTCCACGTAAGTGTTCAGCAGCACGAGCACCACCAGTTGACCCATAGCTTACAATTCCAGCAGCTTTGTTGTACCATGCTTCACGAGCAAAGTCGATAGCATTCTTTAAGGCACCAGTAATGCTGTGGTTGTATTCTTGAACAACAAATACAAAACCATCTAAGCTTGCTAGTTTTTCATTCCATGCAGCAATTCCTGGTTCTGTG
>Ga0182742_1002363_pt1 | contig 21029 bp, 19 predicted proteins | sample eDN5th37CBELigMG_FD_128880 | JGI IMG/M metagenome (GOLD analysis project Ga0182742, IMG submission 128880) | Enriched Miracle-Growth compost microbial communities from Emeryville, California, USA - eDNA 5th pass 37_C BE-Lig MG (version 2)... ... | reverse complement strand
GCGAACTGGGTGTCCCCGCCTATCACCGAGGTCAGCGCGTTGGGCGACGACGCGTAGGGCACGTGGGTCGCCTGGCTGCCGGTCTGCTGCAGCAGCAGTTCCACGGACAGGTGCGAGACCGTGCCTGCGCCGGTGGACGGGTAGTTGAACTTGTCGGGATTCTGCCGCAATGCGGCCAGCAGGTCGGGCACGCTCTTGATGTCCGAGCTGGCCGGCACGACCAGCACGTTGGGCTGGTGGATGGCAAGCGTAAGCGGCGCCAGGTCCTTGGCAGGATCGTACGGCAGCGATTCGAACAGCACGGTGTTGTTGACCAGCGGGCCCGTGATCGACACGCCGAAGGTATAGCCATCGGCAGGCGCCCTGGCGATGGCATAGGTGCCGATGTTGCCGCTGGCGCCGCCGCGGTTCTCGACGACGATGGTCTGGCCGAGGATCTCGCCGGCCTTGTCGCCGATGATCCGCGCGGCCTGGTCCGGGCTGGAACCCGGGCCGAACGGCACGATGAGCTTGAGGGGCTTGTCGTCGGGCCATGCAGCCTGGGCAGCGCCGAACGGAGCGACAGCAAGCAGCGACATCGCGGCCACCACGGGCAGCCGCCTGAAGCCCGAAACCATGGAACACATCGTCATAGACACATCATCCTCGATCGATAGACGCACAGCGTGTGCAAATGTGGGTGGCGGACAGGGCCATGGGCTGGTCTTGTCGTGCTCCCCCTCTTTAATTTGCCGGAAGGTTACGCGTGCGGCATCATTACGTCGATGCAATGCCCTAAATACTTCTTAGCGGAAAGTTAAATAGTGGACACCAGGCTTCTTGCCGTCTTCGACGAGATCTACAAAACGCGCAGCGTCTCGCGCGCCGGCGAGAACCTCGGTCTTGCCCAGACCTCTGTGAGCCTGGCGCTGGGGCGCCTGCGCCGGCAGTTCAACGATCCGCTGTTCGTGCGCACGGGCAGCGGGATGATGCCCACGCCGCATGCCCTGGAACTCGTGCAGCCGCTGCGCCAGGCCCTCGAGCTCATCCGGGGCGCCACGCAGCAGAAGGTCGTGTTCAATCCCTCTTCCTCGACAAGGCACTTCCACATAGCGATGACGGACATCAGTCATCTCGAGTTTCTGCCTTCCCTGATCAACAAGATAGGAAAGACGGCGCCCGACGTGCGGGTCGATGTGCTTCGCATCACACCGGAGACGCCCAGGCTGCTGGAGTCGGGAGACGCCGACCTGGCGGTCGGCTTCATGCCCGAACTGGAAGCGGGCTTCTATCAACAGAAGCTGTTCGATCAGAATTTCGCCTGTGTGGTCCGCTGCGAACATCCGCGGATCGGCGCACACCTGACAAAGAAGCGCTTCGAGAGTGAAAAGCATGTCGTGATCACCGCACCCGGCACGGGCCACGACCTGGTGGAACAGGCGCTTGCGCGCGAGCGCCTGGAGCGGAAAGTGGCGCTATCCCTGCCCACCCTGCCGGGCGTGGGCAACCTGCTGGCCAATACCGACCTGATCGCGACCGTGCCGGACCGCATCGCGCAGATGCTGGTCCGCATCGCGAACGTCAAGACCCTGCTCCCGCCCTTTCCCTTTCCATCGTTCGCGATCAAGCAGCATTGGCACGCGCGGTATCAGCATGACCCGGCGAACCAATGGCTGCGTTCGATGGTGGCGGACCTCTTTCTGGAAGAATGAGGCCGCCGGTCAGCCCAGGGACTTCATCTTGTCGAAATACAGCTGCTCGTTGGCGATGTAGGCCGCCACCATGGCGCGATACGTGGCGTCGACCACGCCTTCGAAATTCTCGAAACCGCGATTGTGTGACTGTGCCCGTTCACGGGCCTTCTGGAAGACCTCGGCCTGCCGCGCAGGCGCCGACACCTGATACGCATCGCGCTTGAAGCGGGCCGCATCCTTCACATACAGGGCGCGCTCGGCCATCAGGCGAATGATCTCGTCGTCCAACCGATCGATGTTCTGGCGCACCTCTGCCAGGGTGCCGCACAGCGGCTGATAGTCGGCGTCCAGAAACTCGCGCACCGGACCCGCCTGGGTATTCGGTTCATTCATCGTGCATTCCTTTTCAAGGGCCGGAGCGGAGGCAGACCGATTCCGACCGTTGCAACACAAACCTGGCCTTCTTCCACCGAGGCGCTATGCAGGCATGCGCGTCGGCCAGGCCAGCCGCCGGCGCGATCATAACCCTGGCGTCAGGCGTGCGGCCTTTCCCAGGCCTCGCGCAGGTCGCGCTTCAGGACCTTGCCGATGGCGCTGCGCGGAAGCTCCTGCACCACCTTCAGGCCCGACAGGCGCTGTGTCTTGCCGACGCGTTCATTCACCCAGGACATCAGCTCGTCGCCAGTGGTGCTGGCCTGGCCACGCATGACCACGAAGGCCACGGGTGTCTCTCCCCACTTCTCCGACGGCACGCCGACCACGGCCGCCTCGGCCACGTCCGGATGGCGGGCGACTTCGACCTCGAGGTCGCTCGGATAGATGTTGAAGCCGCCTGAAATGATCATGTCCTTCTTGCGGTCCATGAGGACGAGGAAGCCGTCTTCGTCGAAACGCCCCAGGTCGCCGGTACGGATGAATCGCTTGCCGGCGGGGTCATGCCACTCGGCTTCCGCGGTTTTCTCCGGCTGGCGATGATAGCCATTCATCATCGACGCCGAATGGCCCACGATTTCTCCCATTTCGCCGCGGGCCACCTCTGCACCCGACTCGTCGATCAGGCGGATATCCGCTCCCGGCACCGGCCTGCCCACGGTATGCAGCTTGTTCGGGAACTCGTGCGCGAGCAGCTCGAAGCTGCCGCCGCCTTCCGTCATGCCGTACATCTCGATGAGCCCGCCGGGCCATCGAGCCAGTACGTCCGCCTTGAGCGCGGGACTGAAGGGCGCGCTGGTGCAGAACTTCAGCCGGAATGACGACAGGTCGTAGGCATCGAAATCCGGACGGGCCATGATGCGCTGGCACTGGACCGGCACCGTCATGGCGTGCGTGACCCGATGCCTTTCGGCCAGCCGCAGGAATTCGCCGGCATCGAACTTGGCCAGCAATACCACTGTTCCGCCCAGTGCAAGCGTCGGAAAGAAGCTCACCAGCGTGGTGTTCGAGTACAGGGGAGTCGAGATGAGGGTGATCGCGGTCTCGTCGTACTTCCCCCTGGCCGCACGGGATATGTGCGACCAGCGCATGCCGTGCGACTGCACAATGCCTTTCGGGGTGCCGGTGGTGCCTGACGAATAGATGAGGTTGAAGGGCCAGTCGGGCCGCACCTCGACCGGAGCGGCCACGGTCCCCGCCGGCTCGAGCCAGTCTTCCAGCGGCTTGCCCGCCTCGACCGAGCCATCCAGCGCAATGCAGGTGGCATCGTTGGGCAGTGGCTCGGTACCGATGGCGCGACGCACTTGCGCATCCACGAAGAACAGCCGGGACTCCGCGTTCCCGAGCATGCTGCGCAGGCTGTCGGCAGTGGAAGACGGTGCCAGGGGCGCGACCGCCACGCCGGCGCGCAGCGCCCCGAGAAAGACCGCGGCATACTCGATGGAACTCGCGGCGCAGACAGCGATGACGTCGCCATGCGCGTAGCCGTCGCGCTGCAGGCTTGCCGCGACGCGTTCCATCATGGCTTCCAGGCCGGCGAAATCGACGATGCGGTCGCCCTGGATGATCGCCGGATGTCCCGGCCGTGCCTGGGCACACGCGTGGATCATCTGGGGCAGGGTGGCAAACGGGGACTGGAGTATGGCGGCAATCGCGGGAAGCATTGTGGGGGTGTCTCCTTGTGACCGGGTCAATACGGCGGGTGCCCTGGCAATACAGGCGGTCTTGCCGGCAGGCAGGTGCTGAAACGCACTCGGGTCTCATCCGCCGTTCGAATTCCACGAAAGGCGGAAGCGGCAATTCAGGGAGGCATTTTTCCTCAAACCGGGCTGTCCTGTCTCGCAGAAAAGACGGGGTTCACGGAATCGGAAGACCGCACCTGGCCGGGCAGCGCCCGGCGTCGTCGGCAGACCCCCACCATGCGGGCTTGCCAGGAAGACGCCGGTACCCTGCCCAGGCTCCGCTGTCCTACCGAGGAGCGCCTGGCGCTTCCATTTCTGGCACCCCGACCAGGCGGGACACCATGACGATCGCGATGCGTCGATTGGTGATCTCGGCCACTTCGAAATGGAAATCGTCTATCTCGATCGAGTCTCCCACTTCGGGCAGGGCTCCGAATCGCGCCAGCAGGAAGCCCGCCAGTGACGAGAAGGGATCCTCGCCTGAGATCCAGGCATCGGACTGCAGGATCTGGGCAAGATAATGCAGGTCGACCGAACCGTCGACCCGCCAGCTGGCCGGTCCCGTGCCCTGGATGGCAGGCTGTTCGTCCTCGTCGGGGAATTCGCCAGCAATCGCCTCCAGGATGTCTATCGACGTGACCAGGCCCTGGATGGCGCCGTACTCGTCTGCCACGAGAATCAGCTGGCCGGGCGATTGGCGCAGTGTTTCCATGATCTTCAGGACGCGCGCGGATTCATGCACGATGATGGGCTGGCGCAGGGAGGACACATCGCCGATGCTGCCATGATCCATGATGCTGGTCAGAAGGTCCTTCGCCCGGCCTACCCCCAGCACGTTGTCGAGCTGGCCTCCGCACACCGGGAAAAAGCTGTGCGGCGTGTTGCGCAGCTCGTCCAGGATTTCCTCCACACCAGCCTCGGAATTGACCCAGGAGATCTCCGTGCGTGGGGTCATGATGGAGCGGATCGAGCGTTCGCCCAGGGTCAGGACGCCGCTCACCATGCTGCGTTCCTCGGCCCCGAAAGCCGGCTCCTCGTTCTGCTCGGCAGCCTGCAGCCCGTCGTCTTCGCCATGAGCCGTGCGCCCGCCCAGCATGCGCAGGACGGCCTGCGCGGTACGGTCGCGAATGGGCCCCCGGGCGGAATTCCTGAGCACGCTGCGGCGGGCGATCTGGTTGAAGAACTCGATCAGGATCGAGAACCCGATGGCTGCGTACAGGTAGCCCTTGGGAATCTTGAAGCCCAGGCCTTCGGCCGTCAGGCTCAGCCCGATCATGAGCAGGAAGCTCAGGCACAGTACCACCACCGTGGGGTGGTTGTTCACGAAGCGCGTCAGGGGCTTGGAGGCCCACATCATCACGCCGATGGAAATGATGACTGCTGCCATCATGACGGGCAGCTGGTCGACCATGCCGACGGCCGTGATCACCGCGTCCAGCGAGAAGACCGCATCGAGCACGACGATCTGCACCACAACCACGCCAAAGCTGGCGTAGACCCTGGACTGCGTCATCTGGTGGGTCGTCCCCTCCAGGCGCTCATGCAGTTCGCTCGTAGCCTTGAAGAGCAGAAAAAGGCCGCCCAGCAGCAGGATGAGATCGCGTCCCGAGAAGGTGAAGGGACCGACCGAAAAGAGTGGCGTCGTCAGGGTGACGAGCCAAGACACGATGGTGAGCAGGCCCAGGCGCATGAGAAGCGCAAGGGACAAGCCGATCATCCTGGCCTTGTCGCGCTGATGCGGCGGCAGCTTGTCGGCCAGGATGGCGATGAAAATGAGATTGTCGATGCCCAGCACGATCTCGAGGACCACGAGCGTGAGCAGCCCCACCCAGATGCTGGGGTCTAGTAGCCATTCCATGTCAGAAACCTAAAAACGTTGCGATGCAGAAGCAGGCGGGTGCGCTCGGCGCACGATCACCGTGCTGAGTTGAAAACAGTCGGGCCATGGCGCGGATGCGGTCCATCGATAGGCGATAGGCCGCGCGCCAGCCGCTGTGCTCAGATTGCAGGCGGGGTAGGTACTGCCATGACGACAGAAAGCCCTGCCATGGCAACGTGAAAAGGAGGGGCTGTAGCAAAATGGCCTGGCGTGATGGGCAGGCGGGCTACGATGTCCGACGCCTCGCCCAGGTCCAGGGAGACATCCGAGATCTGCTCGGCATCAAGCGGGCCGCCATCTGGCGACACGTCGTGCACGACAACCGAGGGGGTACTGAGAAACCACGTGGATTCTGCCTGCCCGCCATGCTGCAAGGCTGGTTCGTATACGACACCGGCAAGGACTTCAATCGGCAGGAGGAACAGCAGGAACAGGACGATGAATCGTCGCATACAGGCGGAGGGAGTGGCAGAAATTCCAGTATAGCCGACGGTCCGCTGGCAGCTGGAAACGTGCGTCAGCGTCGCCGGCCCAGCCACCAGCCTGCAAACAGGACGACCAGCCCTGCAGCCCAGCCTGCCAGCAGGAGGACCAGCACATCCGTACTGGCCGGCATGGGTCTTCGCGAGGTCGCGAACCAGCCGAACAGGACAAGACCTCCTCCTGCCAGATAGGCGTACAGGGGGATGCGGACCAGCGCGAAGTTGAACGCGCTGCCCGGCGAGACCGACCGGGCGAAATAGCGGATGATCGCGATGATGGTCGCCAGGGCGATCGGCAGGGCGATGAGGAGCGTCGGGTTCACGACTCGTCTCGCAGCCGCCTCGCAGGGCCAGGCCCGGGCGCCGCGCTGGCGCCCCGATACCCATGTCGATGGCCGTTAGGCAAAGGCAATGCCATGCTCCTCCTCGTCCTGGATGCCGGACAGCGTGATGGCCCGATGCTCGGCGCTTTCGGAGAAAAACACCAGCACCTCGGCGCGCGTCATGCCGGCATTGTCCAGCAGCGACGCCCAATACTCCACCTCTGGCGCGGCAGCCTCGCGCTCGAGCGCGGTCGCATACAGTCGCTGCACGAATCCGGCATTGTCCAGACTGCCGTAGATAGCCTCGAACCCCGCAGTGCCCATCCAGGATTGCACGATGTCCTCGAGGCTGGCATCGTTTTCCCCGATCGCCGTAACCTGGACCTGCAGGCCCGGCAGGTCGGGCAGCCGGTCGAACGCGGCGTGATACAGACGAGCCACCTGTGCTGCCGCTTCATCCACGTCCCATATGCCGGACTGCACCTGTTCGCGGGTGACATCCCGGTGTTCGGGGCTCTCCGACACAGCCAGCAGCACCTCGTGCCTGCCCCTGCCGTCCTGCAACTGGTCCACCCAGTATGCCAGCCCGTCTTCATCCGCCTTGCGGCCCAGGGCATGGGCGTAGAGCCTTTGCACGAAGCCGCCGTCGTCCAGGTCGGACCACATTCTGGCGAACTCCCCGCTGCGGGCGAATGCGCTGGCAATCCAGTCCAGCCCGTCGCCCGATTCGAGCCTGTCCATCCAGTAGTTCAACCCACCCTGATCGTGGCTGCGGTCGAAGGCGGCGTTGTAGAGCCGAAGCAGCTGCGCGGCTGCGTCGTCCTCGTCGAACACCATGCGTCCGTCTGCGTAGACGACTTCCTCGATGGCAAACAGATGGTCGGTCTCGCCATCCCGGGTCAGCAGGGTGGAGCCGTCGGCACCGACGGCGAATTCCGCGCCGCGCCGTCCTGTTCCGGACAGGTCCACGACATCCCGGCCGTCGCCGCCATCGAGCGTGTCCGAGCCCTGGCCACCGACCAGGGTGTCGTCGCCATCGCCGCCATAGAGGAGATCGTCACCCTGGCCGCCCGACAGGAAGTCGTCGCCCGCCTCGCCGTCCAGCACATCGCCGAATGCGCCGCCCTGCAGTTCATCGGCGCCGTCGCCACCATACAGCCTGCCCGGGGCAGCGCCGGCGAACAGGATGTCCTGGTCTTCGCCGCCGAAGAGCCGCACCACTGCCGGTTCGATCTCGGCCTGCAGCGTGCCGCCGATGGCGTTCGGCAGCAACAGGACGACATGCATGCCGCCATACTCGGCGATGCCGATGGCCTTGTTGTCCAGGCCCAGCAGCAGCGAGGAAGCCTCGGCAGTCGTGCTCAGGGCGCGATAGATCGATTCGGCCGACATGGCTTCCGAATAGGCCGCAACGATTCTTGCATCGACCAGGGATCCGGGCGCCAGTCGGGCCAGGGCTTCGCGAAAATCCTGGCCGCTGGACAGAGTCTGCGCCCAGGACGTCACGGAGGCCGGGTCATAGGCCAGGTGAGGCGCCTCGCCATGGTTGGTGGCCCAGTCGCGGGCAATGCGATTGGCCAGGGCTGACAGCGTAGCATCCACAAGGAACTCGGAGCCATCGGTGCGCAGTTCATTCAGGTAGGCAACGAAGTCCAGTTCCGCTGCCGAGCCGGCATCCCCGGCCAGCTCGCCTATCGGCTGCGTGAACACCGAGGAGTGATAGCCGCTTGCTGCGCCGGCAGGGGAAGGAAGCAGGCTGACCGTCTTCGGATCGATCGGCTCGGCCTCGGCATTGGGCTTGTAGCCTGCCGGCAGGCCCACGGCCAGATAGTGCAGGTAGGCGCTTGCCGCCTCGCCCGAGGCCACGGCCTCGCGCGCATCTGCATAGGTAGCGAGGTAATAGTCAACGTCCAGGATGAATGGGGTGAGGTCCGGCTCGGCCTGCAGCGTGTCGAGTGCGGCAACTTCGCTGCCGACGTGGACGAGCCCCATCGGCACAGGGCCTGTGCTGTTTGCCCCGGCTCCGCCGGCAAGGCTGTCGTACCAGCCGCCTGCCGCACTCTTGACGCCATCGCTGAGGTAGATGGTATAGACGATGCCCGTCGCGAATCCGCCGATGATGCCTGCGATAGGCGTGCCGACTGCCGACAGGCCCAGCCCGACGGCACCCGTGGCGGCAATGCCCGTGAGCATGTCCACGAATTCGATGAAGGTCTGGCGGGCCGGGTCGGCCGCACTGTAAATGTTGTCTGCCCGGTTTGCTACGTCCAGCGTCAGACCCAGGACTCCGAATGCCTTGGCAAACTTGCTGAGCAGCAGGGCGCCGTCTGCGGCACCGTCCACGGCGCGGGACAGTTGCTCGAATATCTCGAATTGCTTGGACTTGTAGTCCAGTGTTCCGCCCAGGATATCGGCCAGCAGGTCGCTGATCAGCTCGTCCATCGCCTTCTCCTTGTCGGAGCCCTCGAAGAGGATGGAGAACGTGACCGTATACCCCTCGGCGGTGTCGTAGTCGCTGCCCGGCTTGAAGGTGAACGAATTCAGGCCTGCCTTGAAGTCGAAGGAAAACTCTGCAGTCCTGCCCGGGTTGTCCGCAAGGTATGACGTGAAAAGGATCTTGCCTTCGCGGTCTGCCATGAACTGGATGGCATCGCTGAGGTCGGTGCCGCCAAGCGTGTCGGAAAAGCTGTAGCGGCTTTCCGATACGAAACCGAAATCCCGATCACTGAGTACCGGCCCGGCCGAGTAGGACACCACAGGCGGCTGATCCTGGGAGACGGGCGGCCCGAAGACGACGGTGTCCAGGGAAAACCCCGCATCGTCGAATGAATAATCGATCGCGCCCACCGACCTGATGCCGGTATCGCTGGAGAACGAAAACGTGACGACGCCATAGTCCGTATTGGCGTAGCTGGCCACGATATTGCCAGCGGCATCCCTGAACTCGACACGCGTGCTTCCCAGGTTGTCGAAGTAGCCCACATCCACGCTGACAGACTGGACAGGGTTCTCGAAATAGATGAAAACCGGTCCCTTGTAGGAATAGTTGGCCGCGATGACGGGGCTTTGTGGCTGGGCCCGGTCCGAGATGATGACTCCGGTGGAGGTGACCATGTTGTCATCGAAGCTCCAGGACGGATTGACCGTGCCGGTACTGTATTCGTCGAAAGTGATTGTTTTTTTCATTGTTTCCACCCTATACACAGGATTTTCCCCGGGCGGAATCATATGTCAGCATTAAGTTACTTTGTGTCAAAGAAACAAAAGCTATTCACAAATAACGAATGGTCACTTTTTGATTCGAAAAATGAAACTAGACGTTTCATAAAGGGCTGAAGACAGGGACAACTCTCCTTCTTTTGCCTGCCTTGCGGCCTGATTGGCCGCAGGAGTGCTCCTGAGCTATCATTTCCGCCGGCGGGGACGACCCCGCCCATTCATGCCCACCCCGGGACGGCCCGGCTCTTTACATCAAAAGGAGAGCCGTATGGCCTGGATCCTGTTGACATTGGCTGGCCTGCTCGAGATCGTCTGGGCCTTTTCCATGAAGCAATCCGAGGGCTTCACCAGGCTGGTGCCCTCGGTCGTCACGATCGTGACGATGATTGCCAGCTTCGCCCTCCTGTCCCTCTCGATGAGGACCCTTCCCCTGGGCACGGCCTACACCGTCTGGACAGGCATCGGGGCAGTGGGAGCCTTTCTGGTCGGCATCCTTGTCCTGGGCGAGCTGGTGACCCCGATGCGAGTTCTTGCCGCCATCCTGATCGTCAGCGGCCTGGTATTGATGAAGCTGGCCTCGTAGCGCCGAATCGCGGCTGGCCCGGCGTCAGCTTTTCTCGATGCCTGCCTTGCCGATGATCTCGCCCCACTTCTTCGTCTCGTCGGCCTGGAAACGGGCGAGCTCCTCGGGCGAGGTCACGAACACCTCGACACCGCTGCGCTCGTAGAAGGCCGACTTCGCCGTGTCGCTCTGTGCCGCGTCGGTCAGCATCTCGTTGAGCTTGGCAACCACGGGCGCCGGGGTGTTGGCAGGCGCGTAGGCGGCGAACCAGTAGCCGATGTCGTAGCCCGGCACGCCGGCCTCGTCGATGGTCGGAACATCGGGCGCAAGCGGCGAACGCGTGCTGGCGGAATAGCCCAGGGCTCGCAGCTGGCCGCTTTGTATGTGCGGCAGCCCCGTCGAGGTATCCGTGATCATCATGTCGATCTGCCCGCCTATGAGGTCCGTCACGGCGAAGGTGTTGCTCTTGTAGGGCACGTGCAGCAGCTTCACGTCGGCAAGCTGCTGGAAGAGTTCTCCGGCAACGCGGCTGGACGAACTTCCGCTGCCAAAGCTGACCTTGCCAGGCGACTTCTTCGCCAGTTCGATGAACTCCTTGACGCTGGTGGCCGGCGATCGGCTGTTGACCACCATGATCTGCCCGCCCTTGCCCAGGCCCGTGATGGGCGTGAAATCCTTCACCGGATCGTAGGGAAGCGATTTGAAGAGGTGCTCGGCCGCCGCATGGGTGGTGTTGGTGGTGATGAAGACGGTATAGCCGTCCGGCGCCGCGCGGGCGGCCTCGTTCGCGCCGATGAACCCGTTGCCGCCAGGCTTGTTGTCGACCACGACCTGGTGCTTCGTTTCCTGCGTAATCGCCTGTCCCAAGGCACGCGCCAGCTGGTCTGTCGCCGTCCCAGCCGCAAAGGGAACGACGAGGCGGATGGGCTTGTCAGGGAAGTCCGCGGCAGCGGCACCACCGCTTGCGAGCGCGAGGCACAGTGTGGCAAGGAAAGGCAGCTTCGTTAACTTCATGGTGGGTCTCCTCCGGATTTTTATGGATGGTGGTACGGCGGTGAATCGGTCGGTGTTGCAGGGATCTCCAGGCTCAGGATGGCCGAACCCAGCGTCTTGCCATGTGAATCCAGCGCCAGCGATCGCGTGACGCCACCGGCCAGGGCATCATGCAGGACGAAATTCAGTGCGCCCAGTGCCGGCAGGGCATAGCGTTCGACCCTGCCGCGCACGAGCCCGGCAAAGTGCGCCTTCACCCTCTCGGCCGTGACATGCTTCTCGATCAGGGGGTAGTCCTCAAGATTAAAGGCAATGACCGAGACATTCGAAATATTGCCCTTGTCCCCGGCCCTGGAATGAGCGATCTCGCGCAGCAGCATGTCAGCTTTCCTCCAAATGTACCGATGTTTCCACCCGGTCACGCAGCAACAGGGTGGAAACCACGGCAACGATATCCCTGGCCGACTTGGTGGCGCCACCGCCCCCGGCAGGCCCGCAGGTATAAAGGCTTTCGACTTCGTTTGCGATACGGGCGGCCTCTTTCATGCTCTCCGTTCTGCCGGCCACCCTGATGCGCACCTCGTAAGGCTCCGGACTACCTGCAGACAGCCCGTCCCCATGCATGGCATTCACGCCCAGCAGGTCGAAACGCACCTCGCTGGCCTGCACGCCGGTGATCTTCAGGCGCTTGGCCACGATGTCCAGCGCCAGCCGGGCTCGTGCCAGGGCGCCTGGCCCCGCATAGGACATCTGCCCCTCGCCGATATAGCTGTCGACATAGCCGACGGACACCTTGAGGCTCTCTGGCCGTGGACGGCCGGTTGCACCTGCCGCGCGCACCCGGTCAGGCCCGACCTGCTCGAACTCGACGCCTGAAAAATCGGCAACCACATCGGGCGTGATGTAGGCAGCCGGATCATGGACCTCGTACAGCACCTGCTCCTTGCAGGTCGCCAGGGTGACCTGGCCGCCGCTGCCGGGCACCTTCGTGATGATCGCCGTACCGTCTTCGAACACTTCGCCGATGGGAAATCCCAGGCGTGCCAGGTCATCGACGTCCTTGTAGCCCGGGTCGGCAAAGTAGCCGCCCGTGACCTGGCCGCCGCATTCGAGCAGGTGGCCGACCAGCGTGCCCTGTCCAAGCCTGTGCCAATCGTCCATTGTCCAGCCAAACTCATGGATGAGTGGAGCAAGCACCAGTGCCGGGTCCGCAGCCCTGCCCGTAATGACCACATCCGCTCCCTGGGCCAGGGCATCGACCAGTGGCTGGGCTCCGATATAGGCGTTGGCGGACAGCAGGCGCTCGCCGAAGCGGCTGATCGGCAGGCCCGTGTCGTCCTGGCAGGCTTCCACCGTGACGATGTCCAGGACATCGTCTCCCAGGATGGCGGCGACTTTCAGGCCAGCCAGCCCGAAGGACCGGGCAACCGCCCGCACTTTCTCGGCTGCGGCCATGGGATTGGCCGCGCCCATGTTCGTGACGATGCGAATGCCGTTCCTATGACATGCCGGCAGCACGGCGCGCATCCTGTCCTCAAGAAGCGGGTCGAAGCCTGACGCCGGGTCTGCGAGCTTTGCCCGCTGCGCCAGGGCAATGGTGCGCTCGGCCAGGCACTCGAAAATCAGGTAGTCGATGCCTCCCTTCTCGGCGAGTTCGACAGCGGGTTCGATGCGGTCACCCGAATAACCGGCACCTGCCCCGATCTTGATGCATTTCATGGACGTTCCCGAGTCGCCCGGCGAACATGCCGGCATGCCAAAAAAGCAATATGGCCCAGTGTGGACGCGCGAATCAATTAAGTAAAATGAAAATCTTCGATCGATTGATCGTATTTCAGTATCAATCCATGCGTGCCGACATCTCTTCGCGTGTGCTGTATGCCTTCCTCGCCCTGGCAGAGCTGAAGCACTTCACTCGGGCCGCCGAACGCTGCCATACCTCGCAATCCGCCTTGAGCGTGATGATCAAGAAGCTGGAAGCCGATGTGGGCACCCGTCTGTTCGAGCGCGACACCCGCAAGGTGGCGCTCACTCGGGAAGGCGAATTATTTGCCGAAGCCGCCCGGTCGCTGATCGCCGAGATCGAGTCGGCGTTCGACGATATGTCGGACTACGTGGCCCGGCGGCGAGGTCGGGTATCCATTGCTGCCCTGCCGTCGCTTGCGGCCAAGGGCCTGCCCGAAGTGATCGCGGAGTACGCGCACCTGTACCCTGGCGTGACGGTCACCCTGCATGACGCGCTGTCAGATCAATGCCTGTCGCTATTGCGGCAGGGCAAGGCCGACCTGGCCCTGACCGCGCCCGGCCCCAATGTCGCGGAATTCGATTCCCACACGCTTTGCAGCGATCCTTTCTACGTCGTCTGCCGCGACGACCACCCGCTGGCAGGCAGGAAACTGGCGGCGCTGGCTGAGCTGGCTGGCGAAAAGATCATTCACCTGGCGAAATCCTCCAGCGTGCGCCAGCATGTCGAGCTTCTGCTGCGCGACGTGCCCGCCCTGCACTCCGGGTTCGATGTCGAGCACCTGGCCACTGTGGCGGGGCTGGTCAGCCAGGGCATGGGAATCAGCCTGGTGCCCGAGCTCACCCTGTTCCAGTTCCGGCAAATAGGGCTTGTCGCCATCCCGCTGAAGTCGGACCACAGGCGGCCCATCCTGCTGGTCAGGAGAAAGGACCAGTCGCTGTCGATCGCCGCGCAGGCGATGCTGGACCTGATAGAGAAAAGGATCCGCTCGGACTGATGCGGCCGGTCATCAACCGGGAAAGGTACAGACGCCCGGCTCAGCCGGCTTCGCTCTCGAGCTTGAGAAGCTGCTCACGCACTGCGCGAAGAACGGTATCGGAACGACCTGGATCCGTCATGACGCGCGCAAGCGTAAGCCCGCCCACCATGGCGCAGACGGCGAAGATGGCCTTGTCTTCATCGTCCTGCCCCAGAGCCGCCCTGGCCGTTTCGAAAAACCTCTCGATGCGCTGCTCCATCACCTCTCGTGAATTGGCATCCGCCCGGCCGACGTCCGTGGCAAGCGCGGCGATGGCGCATCCCGAGCGCTTGGCGTCCCGGTGACTCCGGCTGAGGTAGCGACCTACCATTTCAGGAAAATCCGGCCCTTCTCCCTCGTCGTTTGCGGCGCGAACGGCGATCCTTCCTTCGGCGAGCGCCCGCTCCAGCGCCAGCGAGACGAGCTCCGATCGCGACTCGAAATGCCCGTAGAACCCACCATGGGTAAGGTTCACGCTCTTCATCAACTGTGCGACGCTGAGCGATTCCAGCCCGCCTTCCCGGATCTGCCTGGCCGCCTCGGCCAGGATGCGCTCCCGGTTCTGAGCCTTTTCAGCTTGTGAATGTCCCATATGTGAAACCCATCCCTTCGATGCGGGCGTACAGCACTGCCCTGACAATTGCCTGACGCGTGTCTACGGCCGTCCTGATGGCCTGGGCCATCCGGGGATGGCTTCCACCATGCTCTGCATGTTCCCCGCCATGCAGAAATGATAGGCGGCATGCCGGAGCGCGTCAAAAGCGCTGGACCAGCCCCGCCCCGTAGGCGTCGCGAAATTTCTTGACAACCAGATGCAGTCAAATCCATCATTCTGCATGACGATCATCATTCAGAATAAAGGTGGTCATCATGCTCCTGGCAAGACAGATAAAACAGAGCCGCTCCATCGGACACCGCCGGCAGATAGGCCACTACGAGGAAGACAGCATGAGCACCATTCCTGCAAAGCAGCCGTCCGATATCGCGCGCCTGCAGCAAGGACCGATTCTTTCCACGCTCCTCAGGCTTTCCGCGCCCAATGTGCTGGCGATGCTGATGCAGGTGCTTGTCGGCATTGCCGAAACCATCTACATCGGCAGGCTCGGCACAACGCCGCTGGCCGCCATGGCGCTGGTCTTCCCGTTCCTGATGCTGGCCCAGCAATTGTCGGCAGGGGCAATGGGCGGCGGCGTATCCTCGGCAGTCAGCCGGGCGCTTGGCGCTGCCGACCTGCCCCGGGCCAATACGCTCGCCCTGCATGCCATGGCGATCGGCGGACTGCTGGGCCTGATATTCACGGCATTGATGCTCATGCTGGGACCCGTCTTCTACGAACTGCTGGGCGGCCGCGGCGCCGTGCTGGACGAAGCCATCCGTTATTCGAACGTGCTGTTCTTCTCCGCCCTTCTGATCTGGCTGAGCAATACCCTGGCGTCCGTGCTTCGCGGCACGGGAAACATGCGGATTCCATCCATCGGCATTTTCGGGGCGGCCGTCCTGCAGATCCTGCTGGGCGGCGTGCTGGCCCTGGGCGCGGGGCCCATACCCTCCTTCGGCATGGTGGGCGTCGCCTACGCCTACATCGTGGCCAACGCCCTCAGCGTGGGCTTTTTCATGTGGTACCTGTTCAAAGGCCATTCACGCCTGAACCTGACACTGCGCACGTTTTCCCTGCAGCGGGAAATGTTCACCGACATCCTGAAGGTCGGCGCCGTCTCGATGATATCGCCCTTGCAGTCAGTACTCACCATCGTCATCTTCACGGGTTTCGTGGCGCGCCTGGGCGTGCTGCCGCTCGCAGGCTATTCCATCGGGCAGCGACTCGAATTCCTGCTGATCCCGATTTCATTCGGCATCGGGGTCGCGTCCGTTCCCATGGTGGGCATGGCCGTGGGCGCCCGCAAGATCGACCGGGCGCGCAGCGTGGCCTGGACGGCCGGCAGCGCCTCCGCATTCAACCTCGGGGTCATCGGACTGGTCGTTGCGCTCTTCCCGGACCTGTGGGCGGGGCTTTTCACAACCGACGAGGCGGTACTGGAATATGCCAGGCAGTATCTCCGCATAGCGGGCCTGGCCTTTCCTTTCTTCGGCATCGGCCTGACGTTGTATTTCGCCTCGCAAGGCGCGGGCAAGATGATCGGCCCGGTCCTTGCCGGCACGGTCCGCCTGGTGCTGGTCGTGGGCGGCTGCTACTGGCTGGCATCGGTCTCGGGCACGTCCGAGCAACTGTTCGGGCTGGTTGCCCTGTCCATGATCGTCTATGGACTGACGACGTTTGCGGCGGTGAAGTTCACGCGGTGGTGAGCGACGCTGTCTTTCCCGCCGGCTATCGAGCGCATGTCAGTCCGGGCAGCCGGGCCGCTGCGCCAGGGCCGGGCACTACACCGGCACGCCCAGGATGACGCTGGAGGCCTTGAAAATCGCCGTCGCGGGCTGGCCAACTGCCAGTCCGAGCGCTGCACTGCTGTCGTTCGTGACGATGGCAGCCACCGCACGACCTTCCGACACATCGATGACGACCTCGGTGTTGACCGCCCCCGGCCGGACGCGGGAAATCGTGCCCCTAAGGCGATTGCGTGCGGAAAAGCGTGCGCCCTCCATGTCGGTCACGACGATGATCGAGGAAGCCTTGACCAGTGCGAAAGCCTCGGTGCCGACGCTCAGGCCGAGCGTGTCGGCGCTTTCGTGGGTGACGGTTGCCACGATGCTCAGCCCCTGGCCGATATCGAGTTCTATTTCGTCATTGACGGCGCCACGGGTGACTTTGCTTACCTTGCCAAGGAACTGATTGCGTGCGCTGGTTTTCATGCTCATCCTCCTGATCAGCAGGTAGTCGTCGGCAATGCCGGCCGCCTGCCGGCTGAGCTGGTCGACAAAGTGGCGATGCTCGCGTTCAATGATGCGGAAGTTCTCGACCAGCTGCTGGCCACGGCGCGTCAGGCGCGTCCCGCCGCCACCCTTGCCTCCGGCGAGCCGCTCCACCAGGGGTTCGCCAGCCAGGTTGTTCATCGTGTCGATGGCATCCCAGGCGGCCTTGTAGCTCATTTTCATGGTTTTGGCGGCCTGGGAGATCGAGCCGTACTCGGCGATCCTGGCCAGCAGGCCGATACGCCCTGGTCCGCCGAAATTCTCGCCGGCAACCGTCATCCACACCGCACCGCGCAATTCGATCCGGGTCTGCTCGGGTGGCTTGGGCATGTCTCTCATCAGGTGGCTTGGCGCAGGGTCTGGATGACATTGTCCGTCATTTCCATCGCGTCGCGGCCGCTGGCGAGTTGTCCCTCACGCAGATGCAGGACATGCTCGCCGAACGCTTCGACGTCGTCCTCGTCATGGGTAATCAGGACCATCGGCACCCCGAGGCGACGCTGAAGTCCATCCAGCTCGCCACGCATGTGCTGGCGCAGGGCAGGGTCGAGTGCCGAGAAAGGCTCGTCGAGCAGCAAGGCCCGCGGCTGGGCGATCAGGGCCCTCGCCAGCGCCGTGCGTTGTCGCTGGCCGCCGGACAGCTGGCCGGGAAACTGATGGGCCAGGGGCCTCAGGTGAAAGGCGTCCAGCCAATAGTCCACCGCCTCATGGCTCACGTCCTCGCGTGGATTGAGCCACCCCCGTGCCAGGCCGAAGCCGATGTTCTGCCGTACGCTGAGATGCGGGAAAAGTGCATAGTCCTGGAACAGGTAGGCCATATTGCGCGCCTGTGGAGCCAGGTTGGTCCCCGACTGCGAGTCGAACAGGACCGTGCCGTCCAGGCGGATATGGCCGGCGTCCGGGCGGATCAGGCCGGCGATCGCCTGCAGCGTCAGCGTCTTGCCGGAACCCGAAGGACCATAGATGACGATGCGCCGGCTGTTCGACGAAAAGCGCACCTGCAGGTCGAAGCATCGTCTGCCGGAACGCAGGGTCTTGCGGATGTCGAGGTCAATCTGCATGGAGGCTTCCGACTAGGGGTGAGGGACCCGTCCCGGTACCAGGCGACTTGCCGCCATCAGTACAAGCACGCAAACCAAGGACGTAACCAGCACGAGAAGATTTGCCACGTCGTCCTGCCCGGCCTGGACGGCTTCGTACACGGCAACCGACAGGGTCTGAGTCTTGCCGGGAATGTTGCCCGCCACCATCAGGGTGGCGCCGAATTCTCCCAGCGCCCTGGCAAAGGCGAGCAGAACGCCGGCAAGAATGCCGCGCCAGGCAAGCGGCAGCGTGATCCGGAAGAAGATGCCGACTTCCGACACGCCCAGCACGCGGGCGGCTTGCTCCAGCTGGCGATCGATCGTCTCGAAGGCGGCACGGGCAGGCTTGAACACGAGCGGGAATGAGACGATGGACGCCGCGATCACGGCGCCCTGCCAGGTGAAGATCAGGCTGATGCCGAAGGTGTCGTGCAGCCAGGCGCCCAGCGCGCTGCGGCGCCCCATGAGCACGAGCAGGTAATAGCCCAGCACGGTCGGCGGCATCACCATCGGCAAGGTCAGCAGCGTGTCCAGCAGGTCCCGGCCCGGAAAGCGGACGCGCGCCAGCAGGAATCCCACGGCCACCCCGAGAACGAGATTGATCGCCGTTGCCCAGCCCGCGACCTTGAGTGACAGAGCCAGTGCGGTCCATGCCGATTCCATATGCCACCGGCGCCTGGGTCAGGGTTTCAGAAAACCGTGTTTTTCGAGGACCGATTGGGCAGCCGGCGACAGGACGTAGGCAATGAAGCGTCGCGCTTCCGTGCTGTCGGCACTGTCGGCTGTCATGGCGATCGGGTAGCGGACAGGTACGGCCAGCGGTACCGGGAAGGCCGACGCGACCCTGTCTTTCATGATGGCGGCGTCGGTCGAGTAGACGAAGCCGGCCTCCACTTCGCCACGCGCGACATAGTCCAGGGACTGGCGCACGTTCTGTGTCAGGACCGCCTTGGCTGCGACCGTCTGCCACAGCCCGGCGGCTTCCAGGGCCTGCCGGGTATAGCGTCCCGCCGGCACGCTGGCCGGGTTGCCGACTGCAACCTTCCGTACCTCGGCCCGCCCCAGATCCTCGAGCTGCCTGATTGCCAGCCGGTTGTCGGCAGGAACGATCAGGACCAGGCTGTTGCTGACGAAGTCACGCCGTTCGCTGCCGACCACCAGGCCCTGCTTCTCGGCGTGGTCCATGGTTTCCTGGTCCGCCGAGGCAAAGACGTCGACGGGGGCTCCCTTGGCCAGCTGTTGCAGCAACGCGCCGGATGCCCCGAAGTTCAGTGCGACCTCGGCGTCCGGGTACCGGGCTTCATAATCCCGGGCGATTTCCTTGAAGGCGTTGGTCAGGCTTGCCGCCGCCGAGACGGTCAGTTCGCCTGCAAAGGCGGAGCCTGACGCAATGGCGATGATGGCGGCCGCAACGACATGCTTCAGGACAGGAAACCGCATGGAGTGCCTCATCAGGAGGGAAGACACTCCGTAATATACACACGTATATAACGCTTTAGAAGACAAAATTCGTGGTCGTCCGACGATGCGAAAGCATGCGTTTTCAGGATTTCTCTGCGCCAGGAATGCCTGCGTTCGTCTCATCCGATGCAGTCACGTCCTCATACCATTGCGCATAGGGCGAGTTCCTGACCATGTAGCGGTTGAAGTCCCTGGCCCCGTCCGTCCACCAGGGTTCGCCGCGCTCCCCGAGCGCGACCTTGGCCGCATTGACAGCGGCCCGGGCTGCGGCCAGGCGCTCCGGATCCGCCTGCCGGAGGGCTGCCTTGACCTGCCTGCGGGCGGCTGCCAGGTCATGCACCAGGGCAGTTCGCTCTGCATCGGAAAGGCTCGGGTCGCTTGCACGCCAGAGGCGTCCCCGAACAACGATGTACCGCCCGTCTGGCGTAGTCAGTGGCGTCATTGCTCGCAAGGCTTCCTAGAGCCGCGCCTCGTAATCGATGATCAGCGGTGCGTGGTCCGAAAACCGCTCCTCCTTGTATATCGACGCCGCCCGCGCCCTCTCGGCGATCCCGGGCGTTGCGATCTGGTAGTCCAGGCGCCAGCCTACGTTCTTGGCCCAGGCCTGGCCGCGATTGCTCCACCAGGTATATTGCTCAGGGCGGTCGTCCAGCTTGCGGAACACGTCCACGAAGCCGCGCTCCTCGAACACGGTGCTCAGCCAGGCACGCTCCTCGGGCAGGAAGCCGGAATTCTTCTGGTTGCTCCTCCAGTTCTTCAGGTCGATTTCCCTGTGTGCGATGTTCCAGTCGCCGCAGATGATGAATTCGCGGCCCGTGGTGCGGTGCTCGTCCATCAGCTCGCTCATCCAGGGACCGAACTGCTCCAGGAAACGGAACTTGGCGGCCTGGCGCTCCTCGCCGCTGCTGCCCGAGGGCAGGTAGGCGCTGATCACGCTGACGTTTTTCCAGTCGGCCCGGATGATACGGCCTTCGGCGTCGAATTCCTCGACTTCGAACCCGGTGACAACGCGGTCGCATGCCTCGCGCACATAGAGTCCCACTCCGCTGTAGCCCTTTTTCCGGGCGCTGAAGAAGTGGCCCATATAGCCGGGCGGATGCTGCAGCTCGAGTGCGATGTCCTCTACATTGGCCTTCAGTTCCTGCAGACACACGACGTGCGCGCCACTGTTCTGCAACCACGGTTGCAGGCCCTTCCTGAACGCAGAACGGATGCCGTTCAGATTGAGTGAAATGATGCGCAGCACGCGATACCTCCGATTGATTCACACTGGGTATTGACATCGTTCCCCTCCGGAAAAAAGGAGGGGCCTGGCGATGCAATGGATAAAATGGCGGGTTCGATCATATCAACCGTCATTCCATGTCCGATTCCAACCTGCGCACCACCTTCGTGCGCTTCGCCATCGAGCAAGGCGTTTTGCGCTTTGGCAACTTCGTCACCAAGTCGGGCCGCAACAGCCCCTATTTCTTCAACGCGGGCCTGTTCAACAGCGGCGCGGCAGTGGGCCGCCTGGCTGCCTTCTATGCCGAGACCCTGCTAGCCAGCGGTGTGCAGTTCGACATGCTGTTCGGCCCCGCCTACAAGGGCATCCCGCTGGCCACGGCCACG
>Ga0182742_1002362_pt1 | contig 21041 bp, 22 predicted proteins | sample eDN5th37CBELigMG_FD_128880 | JGI IMG/M metagenome (GOLD analysis project Ga0182742, IMG submission 128880) | Enriched Miracle-Growth compost microbial communities from Emeryville, California, USA - eDNA 5th pass 37_C BE-Lig MG (version 2)... ... | reverse complement strand
GTCGTGGTGCCGTTCAACATCTCGTGCGGGCACTGCTTCATGTGCGGCCAGGGCCTGCAGTCGCAGTGCGAGACCACGCAGGTGCGCGACCAGGGCATGGGCGCGGCGCTGTTCGGCTACACCAAGCTCTACGGCCAGGTGCCGGGCGGCCAGGCCGAGCTGCTGCGGGTGCCCCACGCCGACTACGGCCCGATCAAGGTCCCCGAGGGACCGCCGGACGACCGCTTCGTCTACCTGTCGGACGTGCTGCCGACCGCCTGGCAGGCCGTGGCCTACGCGGCGGTCCCGCCCGGCGGGAGCCTGGCCGTGCTCGGCCTCGGGCCCATCGGCGACATGTGCTGCCGCATCGCCCTGCACCAGGGCGTCAGCGAGGTGATCGGGGTCGACGTGGTGCCCGAGCGGGTGGAGCGGACTCGCCTGCGCGGCGCCGACGTGCTCAACCTGCGCACCGTCGACGACCCGGTCGCTGCGGTGCGCGACCTCACGAACGGCCGCGGCCCGGACGCCGTCATCGACGCGGTCGGCATGGAGGCCCACGGCGCGCCGGTCGCCAAGCTGGCCCACCAGGTGACCTCGTTCCTCCCCGACTCGCTGGCGGCCCGGCTCATGCAGAAAGCGGGCGTCGACCGCTTGGCGGCGCTGCACCTCGCCATCGAGCTGGTGCGCCGCGGCGGGACCATCTCGGTGGTCGGGGTGTACGGCGGCATGACCGACCCGCTGCCGATGCTGACCCTGTTCGACAAGCAGGTGCAGCTGCGCATGGGCCAGGCCAACGTGCGGCGCTGGGTGGACGACATCCTCCCCCTGCTGACCGGCGACGGCGACCCGCTCGGGGTGGACGGCTTCGCCACCCACCGCCTGCCGCTCGACGAGGCACCGCAGGCCTACGAGATGTTCCAGAAGAAGCGCGACGGCGTGGTGAAGGTGCTCATGAAGCCCTGATCCGGGCCGACACGGACGGGAGAGGTTGCCTGTCCGGTGAGCACGGGTAGCTCCGTAGTCTCGTGAGTGGCCGCCGGCGGGCGGCCCTGCACCCCCCGTGGAACCCCCAGCCATGTCGCGCCCTTCGCCCCGTCTCGTCCCCGCGCCACCGCGCCCCGGCCGGCCCGTCGTGCTGCGCTCGCCGAGCGCCCGGGACCGGCGTCGGTTGGCGGTCGCGCTGGCTGTGACCGTCACCGTGCTGGCCGTGCTCGTCGTCCTCGACCGGCGCACCGGCGGGGACGACCCCGACGTCACTGCGGCCGCGACCGCCGCCGAACCGGCCGCGGCGTCGGACCCCCCGTCGTCGACCGACGGCGCCGGCCCGGCCGGACCGGCCGAGCCCGCCCCGCCCGCCGAGGGCGACGACCCCTACGCCGAGGCCCGGGCCTTCGTGGCCCAGCTGCCGTCGTGGCGGCTGGCGCAGTGGGAGCGGGTGGCCCGTTGCGAGTCCCAGCACACCTGGGACATCGCCACCGGCAACGGCTACTACGGCGGGCTGCAGTTCGCCCTGGAGAGCTGGCGGGGCGTGGGCGGCTCGGGCCGCCCGGACGAGGCGCCCTGGGAGGAGCAGGTCATGCGGGCCGAGCTCCTGCACGAGCTGCAGGGCTGGGCGGCCTGGCCGGGCTGCGCCCGCTCCTTCGGCTGGATCGACTAGCGCGGCCGGCTCAGCCGCGCAGCGCCACCGGCTTCGACACGTCGGCGAAGAAGTCGTTGCCCTTGTCGTCCACGACCACGAAGGCCGGGAAGTCCTCCACCTCGATCCGCCACACGGCCTCCATGCCGAGCTCGGGGTACTCGAGGACCTCCACCTTGCGGATGCAGTCCTGGGCCAGGCGGGCCGCCGGGCCGCCGATGGAGCCGAGGTAGAAGCCCCCGTGGCGCTGGCAGGCCTCGGTGACCTGGCGCGACCGGTTGCCCTTGGCCAGCATCACGAAGCTGCCGCCGGCGGCCTGGAACTGGTCGACGTAGGAGTCCATCCGGCCCGCCGTGGTCGGCCCGAACGAGCCCGAGGCGTAGCCCTCGGGGGTCTTGGCCGGGCCGGCGTAGTACACGGGGTGGTCCCGCAGGTACTGCGGCATGGGCTCGCCGGCGTCGAGGCGCTCCTTGATCTTGGCGTGGGCGATGTCACGGGCCACCACCATCGGCCCGCTCAGCGCCACGCGGGTGCGCACCGGGAGCTGCGAGAGCACGCGGCGGATCTCGTCCATCGGCTGGTTGAGGTCGATGCGCACGACGTCGCCGGACAGGTCGTCCTCGGTGGTCTCCGGCAGGAAGCGGGCCGGGTCGGTCTCGAGCTGCTCGAGGAAGACGCCTTCGGCGGTGATCTTGGCCAGGGCCTGGCGGTCGGCCGAGCACGACACCGCGATCGCCACCGGGCACGAGGCGCCGTGGCGGGGGAGGCGGATGACGCGCACGTCGTGGCAGAAGTACTTGCCGCCGAACTGCGCGCCGATGCCGAACTGCTGGGTGAGCGCCAGCACCTCCTGCTCCATGGCCACGTCGCGGAACCCGCGGCCGAGCTCGTTGCCCTCGGTGGGGAGGGTGTCGAGGTAGCGGGCGGAGGCCAGCTTGGCGGTCTTCAGGGTGTGCTCGGCGGACGTGCCGCCCACCACGATGGCCAGGTGGTAAGGCGGGCAGGCCGCCGTGCCGAGCCCGCGGAGCTTCTCGTCGAGGAAGCGCAGGAAGCTCGTCGGGTTGAGCAGCGCCTTGGTCTCCTGGAACAAGTAGCTCTTGTTGGCCGAGCCGCCGCCCTTGGCCATGAAGAGGAAGCTGTAGGTCGACCCGTCGACCGCGGCGATCTCGATCTCGGCGGGCAGGTTCGTCCCGGTGTTGACCTCGTCCCACATCGACAGCGGCGCCATCTGGGAGTAGCGCAGGTTCGACGTGCGGTACGTCTCGTAGATGCCCCGCGACAGGGCGGCCTCGTCGCCCCCGCCGGTGAGCACCAGCTCGCCCTTCTTGCCCTTCACCAGCGCGGTGCCGGTGTCCTGGCACGACGGCAGCACCCCGCCGGCCGCGATGCTGGCGTTCTTCAGCAGCTCGAGGGCCACGAAGCGGTCGTTGGCGGTGGCCTCAGGGTCGTCGAGGATCGACCGGAGCTGGGCGAGGTGACCGGGCCGCAGCAGGTGGGCGATGTCCCGCATCGCCTCCCGGGCCAGCAGGGTGAGGACCTCGGGCTCCACCTGGAGGAAGGTGCGACCGGCCGCCTCGAACGTGCGCACGCCGTCGGCGGTGAGCAACCGGTAGGGGGTGTCGGAGGGGCCGGTGGGGAGCAGGTCCTGGTGCACGAACTCGGTCACGGGCGCCCACGGTACCGCTGCCTCCGTAGCGTGAAGCCATGAGCAGCGGCTTCCGTGTCGAACACGACTCCATGGGCGAGGTCCGCGTCCCCGAGCACGCCCGCTGGGGCGCGCAGACGCAGCGGGCGGTGGAGAACTTCCCCATCTCGGGCCTGCGGGTGGAGCCCGCCCTGGTGGCCGCCCTCGCCGCGGTGAAGGGCGCGGCGGCCCGGGCCAACGCCTCCCTCGGCGTGATCGACCACGAGATGGCCGAGGCCATCGCGGCCGCCGCCGACGAGGTGGTGGAGGGCCGCTGGGCCGACCAGTTCCCCGTCGACGTCTTCCAGACCGGGTCGGGCACGTCCACCAACATGAACGTCAACGAGGTGCTGGCCTCGCTGGCGTCGGAGCGCCTGGGCCGGGCGGTGCACCCCAACGACCACGTGAACGCCAGCCAGTCGTCGAACGACGTGTTCCCGACGGCCATGCACCTGGCGGCTGCCCGAGGGCTCGTGCACGACCTCCTCCCGGGCCTCGAGCGCCTCGAGGCCGCGTTGCGAGCCAAGCAGCGGGCCTTCGCCACGGTGGTCAAGGCCGGTCGCACCCACCTCATGGACGCCACCCCGGTGACGCTCGGCCAGGAGTTCGGCGGCTACGCGCAGCAGGTGGCCAACGGCATCGAGCGGGTCCGCTCGGTGCTGGCCCGCGTCGGCGAGGTGCCCCTCGGCGGCACGGCCGTGGGCACCGGCATCAACTGCCCGCCGGGGTTCGCGGCCGACGTGGTGGCCCGGCTCGCGGCTGACTTCGACGTGCCCCTCAGCGAGACACGCGACCACTTCGAGGCGCAGGGGGCCCGCGACGCGCTGGTCGAGGTATCCGGCGTCTGCCGCACGATCGCCGTGTCGCTCACCAAGATCGCCAACGACCTGCGCTGGATGGCCAGCGGGCCCCGCACGGGCCTGGCCGAGATCCGCCTGCCCGACCTGCAGCCGGGCAGCTCGATCATGCCGGGCAAGGTGAACCCCGTGGTCCCGGAGGCCGTGTGCCAGGTGGCCGCGCAGGTCGTCGGCAACGACGCCGCCGTCGCCTTCGGCGGCGCCGCCGGCAACCTCGAGCTGAACGTGATGCTGCCGGTCATCGCCCGGAACCTGCTCGAGTCGATCCGCCTGCTGGCCAGCGCCACGAGGGTGCTGGCCGACAAGTGCGTCGACGGGATCGAGGCCGACGAGGACCGCTGCCGCACCTACGCGCTCTCGTCGCCGTCGATCGGCACCGCGCTCAACCCGTCGATCGGCTACGAGCAGGCGGCCGCCGTGATCAAGGCCAGCCTGCAGGAGGGCAAGACGTTGCGCGAGGTGGTGCTGGAGCGCGGCCTGCTCCCGGAGGACGAGGTCGACCGCGTGCTCGACGTCATGGCGATGACCCGCGGCGGGATCTTGTGAGGCGCAGCAGCCGGGTGGCCAGCGACGGCCGAGCGGCAGCGCCGTCCGGTTCCCCCTCGGCGGCCACGGACGCCGGGCTGTGCGGTCCGGGCGGGCCGGGCGGTCCGTGCGGTCCGGGCGAGCCGTGCGGAGCGGGCGTCGATGACGGCGCCGCCGGCGGCTCCGGGAAGAGCAGCGCGTCGCCCGGCTTGGCCGTGCGCACGGTGGCCCGGCCGGACCGCTTGGCCCGGTAGAGGGCGCCGTCGGCCATCCGCAGCAGCGGCCCGGGCTCGGTGGCCATGTCGGGGAAGACCGCGAGGCCGATCGAGACCGTCTGGCGCCACCCGGCCGGGAGGGCGCCGGCGCAGCGGACCGGCAACCCGGCGAGGACCCGCTCGGCCAGGCGGCGGCCGGTCACCACGTCGCAGCCCGGCACCACCACCACGAACTCCTCGCCGCCGGTGCGCACCACCTCGTCGTAGGCCCGCAGCTCGGCGCGCAGCGCGTCGACGACGGCGACGAGGACGCGGTCGCCCGCCTCGTGGCCGAGGGTGTCGTTGACCCGTTTGAAGTGGTCGAGGTCGACCGCGAGCACCGCCACGCGCCCCCCGACGCGTTCGGCCCGGCCGAGCTCGCGGGCCAGCACCCGGTCGAGCCGTCGCCGGTTGCCGGCCCCCGTGAGCGGATCCGTCTCGGACTCCTCCAGCAGCCGGCGCTCCCGGTCGAGCCGGGCCAGGGCGCGCTCCAGCTCGTCGAGCACGCCGTCCAGGGCGGCGTCGCTGGGGCCCGCCTCGGGCACGCCCCGGCGGAGCCGCACCGCCATGCCCGGCCTGGCCGCCACCAGCTCCCCGCGGGGCCTGCCGTCGTCCTCCCACCAGCCGGCGTGCACCTGCACCGGCGCACCGAGGCCGGCCGCCTCGACGGTCAGCGCGGCCGCCACCGTGCCCGGCCAGGCGGCCAGCGCGTGGACCAGCCGGCGGAGGCTGCGCTCGGGGTCGTCGAGGCGGACCGACGCCGCGGCCTGGTGGGCCTGGGCCACCGCGGCCCGGCGGCGCAGCTGCTCCGCGCCGGCCACCGTGCGTATGTCGACCGACAGCTGCTCGGCGGCCGCGTGGAAGAACGTGGTGGGCCCGAGGTCCACCCGCAGCGGCCCGAACACCACCCGGCCCGCGAGGGTGCCGTCGACCACCAGCGGCACCTCCACCGCGGGCGACCCGGGCTCCTCGCCGGCCACCACGGCGACGGGTGTCAGGCCGGGCAGGGTCACCTCGATGCGGCAGCCGCGGCAGGGGAACAGCTCCGTGAGCAGCTCGGCGGCCACCTGGACGTGCGACGCCAGGTCCAGGCCGGACGAGGCCAGGCGGGCCAGCTGCAGGAGGCAGGACGTCTCGAGCAGCTCCAGCAGCGCCTGGCGGTGGGGTCCGTCGGCCGCGGCCAGCCGGGCCAGGCCGACCTCGTTGAGCTCGGCCAACCGCCGCCACGGCCGGGCGGGCTCCGACGGCGGCCCCGCGTGCCCGCCCGGCGTGGCCGGGCCGGGCGCCGCATGGAGGTCCAGGTCGAGGTCGATGTCGACCTCGCCGACCTCGCCGACGCCGTCGGTCGTGGCGCCGGGCGGCTGCAGCGTCATCGCCCGCCGCCGAGCACCGCGGTGGCGTCGTCGAGGCGCCCGGCGATCTCGTCGAGGAGGCCGGGCGCGGCCGACAGCCGCAACCCGATGGCGGGCAGGAGCCGCTCGAGGTCGGCGCCGTCGCCGTGGTCCGCGGCCGGTTGGAGCACCAGGGCCAGGGCTTCGCCCACCCGCACCAGGCGGCCGAGGGCGTGGCCCGGTTCGCTGGCCCCGTGGTGCTCGAGCACGGCCTCCACGAACGGGCGGGGGAACGACCAGGCCTCAAGCGCGGCGGCGCCCGCCTGGGCGTGGGTGCAGCCGAAGGCCCGCAGCTCGGCGGCCAGGCGGCGGGCGGTCCCGCCGGGCGTGAGGCGGGCCGCTCGAGCTCGAGCCGGGTCCCGCCGGTGGAACAGGAGGCTCCCGAGGTCGTGGAGGAGGCCCACGGCGAAGGCGTCGCCGGGGCTGTGGCCGAGGCGGCCGGCCACGGCCGAGGCGGCCGCGGCGGTGGCCAGCGCGTGCTCCCAGAACCCCTCGGGGGTGCCCGGCTCATCGGTGCCGACGGTCGGCTGCGGCCCGAGCGCCTGGCAGGCGCTGCTCACGGCCAGCCCGGCCACCGCCGTCGACCCGAGCAGCACGACGGCGTGGCGCACGCTCGACACCAGCCTGGGTGCGCCGTACTGGACGCTGTTGGCCAGCCGGAGCAGCCGGGCGGCCAGCACCGGGTCGGTGGCGACCACCTGGGTCAGCTCGTCGAACGGGCCCTCGTCGGCGCCCCCGGCGGCGCAGGCCAGCTCCAGCACGCGCGCTGCGACCGCCGGCTGGGTGGGCAGCTGGAGCAGCTCCTGGACGTACCGGCCTCTCATCACCCCCCGATCCACGCGACGGTCACCCCTTGCATCGACCGTCCCGGCCGGCGGGTGTAGGGGTTTCAGCCGGTGATGGGGGCGCCCGGGAAGGGCGCGGGGTCACCCCGCTCGGGGATGACCGGGCGGGCCCAGCTCATCAGCTTGGCCAGGTTCTCGGTGACGTCCCGCCACTCGTCGGGCTGCCAGCCCTCGGCCGCGCCGACCACGGACCCGTCGATGGCCAGGTGCACCAGCGCGGGCAGCGTGGACAGCCCGAGCGCCTTCACGAAGGTGGCGTCGGGATCGACGAAGGTGAGGAACTCCTCGGCGTAGGGCCCGAGGAAGGCGCGGGCGTCCTCCGGAGGCCCGACCACCACCCACGACACGCGGCAGTCGGCGGGGGCGAAGACCCGCAGCACCCGGGCGGCCGTCTCGAGGATCCAGGCGCTCTCGTTGGCGTACGGGTCGAGCGCCACCACCACGAGGTGGAAGTTGGTGAGCCACTCCCGGACGGTCCGGGCCGGTCCCTTCAGCGGCGTCAGCGCCAGATCGGCGGGAGGGTTGGTCACCACGGGCCGACAAGGTAGCGCCTGGCTCTCGCGGGGTTGGAACCCGAGGCGGGCGGGTCGGCCGGCGGCCAGTAGCGTGACGGCGTGCACCCCATCGAACGGCTCCGGTTCGTGGCCCGGGCCTCCGGGGTGGACCACGGCCTGCTGGTGCGCGAGACCGCGGGCGCGCTGGCGTCGCTGGGCTTCGATCCCGCCGGCCTGGTCACCGCCTGTCGGCGGGTGCTCGACCGGCATCCCACCTCCGGGCCCCTCTGGTGGCTGGCCACACGGGTGCTCACCGCCCACGAGCCCACCCGGGAGGCATGGCGGTGCGCGGACGAGATCGACGAGGACCGCACCGCGCTCGAGCTCGTCTACGCCCTGCCCCAGGACGCCCGGGTGTGCGTGCTCGGCTGGCCCGAGCTGGTGGGCGAGGCGCTGGCCCGCCGGGGTGACCTCGAGGTGCTCGTGGTCGACGTGCTCGGCGAGGGCCGCGGGTTGGTGCGGCGCCTGCAACGCGCCGACGTCGACGCGGTGGAGGTGCCGCCCGCCGGGCTCGGCGCCGCGGCCGCGTCCGCCGACGTGGTCCTGCTCGAGGCGTCCGCGCTCGGTGCCGACGGCGCGGTGGCCGTGGCCGGCTCGCACGCTGCCGCCGCGGTGGGCGCCCACGCCGAGGTGCCGGTCTGGGTGGTGGCCGGTGTCGGCCGGGCCCTGCCCGAGGGCACCTGGCGGGCCCTGGTCGCCCGCCTCGACGCCGACGAGCCGTGGGAGGCCGACGACGAGCTCGTCCCGCTCGACCTGCTCACCGGTGTGGTCGGGCCGTCCGGCGTGGCCGACGCCGCCGCGGTGCTGGCCGAGGCCGCCCAGCTCGTGGAGGCCCCCGAGCTCTTCCGCCCCGCCCTGTAGCCCGACGGCCTGGCTAGGGTCGCCCGTCATGGGAGAGATGGTGCAGTTCCCGTCGAACGGGGCGACGGCGTCCGGCTACCTGGCCACGCCGGCGTCGGGTAGCGGCCCCGGCGTGCTCGTCATCCAGGAGTGGTGGGGCCTGGTCCCGCACATCAAGGACGTGGTCGACCGCTTCGCCGCGGAGGGGTTCGTGGCCCTCGCGCCGGACCTCTACCACGGGGAGACCACCACCGAGCCCGACGAGGCCGGCAAGCTCATGATGGCGCTGAACATCGACCGGGCCGGCCGCGACATGTCGGGGGCGGTCGACTTCCTGGCCGAGCGATCCACCGGCTCGGGCATCGGCGTCGTGGGCTACTGCATGGGCGGCGGCCTGGCACTGGTCATCGCCACGCAGCGGCCCGACAAGGTCAAGGCGGTGGCGCCCTACTACGGGCTGATCCCCTGGCCGTCGGTGCAGCCCGACTGGTCGCGCCTGGAGGCCGCCGTCGAGGGGCACTACGCCGCCGAGGACGGCTTCTTCCCCCCGGAGCAGGCCCGCGCCCTCGAGCAGCAGCTGCGCGACCTCGGCAAGGAGGCCACGCTGCACATCCACCCCGGCGTCGACCACGCCTTCTTCAACGACGCCCGTCCGGAGGTCTACTCGGCCGAGGAGTCCGCCAAGGCGTGGGCCTCCACGCTGGCCTTCTTCCGCAGCAAGCTGTGAGCCCGCGGACCCGCGACCTGCCCCGGCGGTCGTGCCTGTCGATCCCCGGGTCCAGCGAGAAGATGCTGGCGAAGGGACCCGGCATCCCGGCCGACATGGTCTTCTTCGACCTCGAGGACTCGGTGGCGCCCGCCGAGAAGGAGGCGGCCCGGGCCAAGGTGCTGGCGGCCCTCCACGACCACGACTGGGGCGACAAGATCGTGTGCCTGCGGGTCAACGCCTGGGACTCGCCGTGGACCGTCTACGACGTCGTCGAGGTGGTCGGCCGGGCCAGCGCCCGCCTCGACGAGGTGATGCTGCCCAAGGTCCAGTCGGCCGCCGAGGTGGTCGCGCTCGACCTGTTGCTCACGCAGGTGGAGCAGCACGCCGGCCTGCCCCCGGGGCACCTCGGGATCGAGGTGCAGATCGAGACCGCCCGAGGCCTGCTCGCGGTCGACGCCATCTGCGGCGCGTCGCCCCGCCTCGAGGCCGTGGTGTTCGGGCCGGCGGACTTCGCCGCGTCGATGGAGATGCCCGTGCTGAGCGGCGGCGTGCAGGTGCCGGAGTACCCGGGCGACCACTTCCACCACGTGTTCGCCAGCCTGCTCACCGCCGGGCGGGCGCACGGGCTGCAGGTGATCGACGGCCCCTACCTGCGCATCGGCGACGAGGCCGGCCTGCGCGACTACTGCCGACGCACGCGCCTCCTCGGCTACGACGGCAAGTGGGCCGTCCACCCCGACCAGGTGCCCGTGCTGAACGAGCTCTTCTCGCCCACCCAGGAGCAGTTCGACCGGGCGTGGGACCTCCTCCAGGCCTACGAGCAGGCCACCACCGAGGGCGACCGGCGGGGCGCCGTGATGTTCGGCGACGAGATGATCGACGAGGCGAGCCGCAAGATGGCCCGCAAGGTGGCGAGCCGCGGCCTGCGCGCCGGCCTCACGCGCTGACGCGGCGAGGTGCTAGCACGGGCCCGTGGATGAACCGTCGCCCAGGCCGCTCCAGAGGATCTGCGTCTACTGCGCGTCCAACCGGGGGGTGCGCCCGGCCTACCAGGACGCCGCCCGCGCCCTCGGCGGGGTGCTGGCCGAGCGGGGCATCGACCTCGTGTACGGCGGCGGCGGCGTCGGCCTGATGGAGGTGGTGGCCACGGCGGTGCTGGCCGGCGGCGGCCGGGTGACGGGCGTGATCCCCGAGTCGCTGCTGGCGCGGGAGGTCGGCCACAACGGCGTGCGCGACCTGCGGGTGGTGCGCACCATGCACGAGCGCAAGGCGCTGATGGCGGAGCTGTCCGACGGGTTCGTCGCCCTGCCCGGCGGGCTCGGCACGCTGGAGGAGCTGTTCGAGGTGCTCACCTGGGGCCAGCTCGGCATCCACGCCAAGCCCGTGGTGCTGCTCGACGTCGCGGGCTACTGGGACCCGTTGTTCGAGCTGCTCGACCGGGCCGTCGACGAGGGGTTCGTGCGCGACGAGCACCGGGCGCTGGCCCTCCGAGCCGAGGACCCCGACGAGGCCCTCGACCTGATGGCGTCGTACCGCCCGCCGGCCGTGGCCAAGTGGCTCGACCTGGAGCGCTCGTGATGGCCGTGCACGAGCGGCCGTTCGGCCGCTGCCTCGAGGACTTCACGGTGGGCGACGTCTTCCGGCACTGGCCCGGCAAGACCATCACCGAGTTCGACGACCACCTGTTCTGCATGCTCACGATGAACCACCACCCGCTCCACAGCGACGCGTGGTTCGCGGAGCACCAGACCGTGCACGGCCGCAACGTCGTGGTCGGCAACCTCGTCTACTCGCTCGTGCTCGGGATGAGCGTGCCCGACATCAGCGGGTCGTGCATCGCCAACCTGGAGGTGGAGTCGCTGCGGCACCTCAACCCGACGTTCCACGGCGACACCGTCTACGCCGAGTCGCGCGTGGTCGCCGTGCAGCCCTCCACCTCGAAGCCCGACCGCGGCGTGGTCACGGTGGAGACCAAGGGGTTCAACCAGCACGGCGCCGAGGTGGTGTCGTTCCGGCGCAAGGTGCTGGTGTGGAGGCGCGGCCACGTCCCCGAGCGGCGCCGGCCCTACGACGACGGGCGCGACGTGTGGGCGGAGCCGCCGAGCTGATGCACCACGCGCTCCTCGGTTGGGCCGCCTCGCACGGGCGCGACCTGCCGTGGCGGCGCACCCGCGACCCCTGGGCGGTGCTCGTGTCGGAGCTCATGCTCCAGCAGACGCAGGTGCCGCGCGTCGTGCCCCGCTACCTCGCTTTCCTGGAGCGCTTCCCCACGCCGGCCGCGTGCGCGGCGGCGCCGCCGGGTGCGGTCGTCGACGCGTGGCACGGGCTCGGCTACAACCGCCGCGCGGTGCGCCTCCACGACGCCGCTCGCGTGGTCGTCGACCGCCACGGCGGCGCGTTGCCGTCGAGCCTCCGCGAGCTGCTGGCGCTGCCGGGCGTGGGCCCCTACACCGCCCGGGCGGTGCTGGCCTTCGCCTTCGAGGCCGACGTGGGGGTGGTCGACGTCAACGCCGCCCGGGTCCACGCCCGCCTGGCCGGCCGCCCCCTGCGGGCGCGCGAGGTGCAGCACCGCGCCGACGCCGCGGTCCCTCCCGGGCGCGGGTGGGCCTGGAACCAGGCGGTGCTCGACCTCGGGGCCACCGTGTGCCGCGCCCGGCAGCCCGCCTGCGAGGCGTGCCCCTTGGCCCGGTGGTGCGCGTGGCGGGCGGCTCGCGCCCGCAGCGCCGCGGCGCCCGACCCGGCCGAGGCCACGTCCGGTGTGAGCCGACCGCAGAGCCGCTTCGACGGCTCCGACCGGCAGGGCCGCGGCCGGCTGGTGGCCGCCCTGCGGAGCGCTCCGGTGCCGGTGTCCCGCCTGGCCGCCACCATGGGCTGGCCCGACGACGAGGCCCGCGCCCGGCGCGTCGCGGCCACGGTGGTGGCCGACCGCCTGGCCGTGCTCGACGGCGATCTGTACCGGCTCGTCGGAAGCTCGGTCGTCCTATGACCCTTGTCACCTGTCTGGCAGGGCCGCGGCCGGGCTCCGTACGATCGTCCGTCTGGAAGGGGGTGGGATGCTCAACGTGACGTTCTTCGGTGTCCGGGGATCCACCCCCTGCAGCGGTGACGAGACGCGTCGCTACGGCGGCAACACGTCGTGCGTGGCCCTGGAGGTCCCCGGCCAGGAGACGTTGCTGCTCGACCTGGGCACCGGCCTGCGCTACTTCGGCGCCCATCAGCCGCTCGACGGGTCGTTCCGGGCCACTGCGCTCGTCACGCACCTCCACTGGGACCACGTGCAGGGCCTCCCGTTCTTCACGCCGATCATGCGACCCGGCGCCCGCCTGCGGATCTACGGCCCGCCGTGCAAGGAGCGGACGCTGGCCGACGCCTTCCGCGACGTGGTGGGCCCGCCATTCTTCCCGGTCACCCTCGACGACCTGCCCGGCGACATCGAGTTCCACTCGGTGTTCGACGAGGTGTTCGCCATCGGCGAGGCCAAGGTCACCGTCCGACCCGTGCCCCACCTCGGCACCACCAACGGCTACCGGGTCGAGTGGGACGGCACGGTGGTGACCTACATCAGCGACCACCAGGAGCCTCTCGACGGGTCGGGCCGCGTGGCCCCCGAAGTGGTGGAGCTGGCCCAGGGCGCCGACCTGCTGATCCACGACGCGCAGTACACGCCGTCCGAGTGGGAGACCAAGCCCCACTGGGGCCACTGCACGATGGAGTACGCCCTCTCGGTGGCCGAGGCGGCCGGCGCGCACCGGCTGGCGCTCTACCACCACGACCCGGGCCGCCACGACGACGCCCTCGACGCCATCCTCGACGGGCTGCGGCAGCGGGCCGATCGCGCCGGCGTCGAGCTGCTGGCCGCGGCCGAGGGCCTCACGGTGTCGTTCGACCGGGCTACCGTCCGGGCCCGGTGAGCCTCGAGGAGCGCATGGGCGACGCAGGCGCGGCGCGCCCGTTCGACAGCGCGCAGTTCCGCCAGGTGCTCGGGCACTTCCCGACGGGCGTCACCGTGGTCACCGCCATGGCGCAGGACGGGCCGGCCGGCATGGCCATCGGTTCGTTCACGTCGGTGTCGCTGGAGCCTCCGCTGGTGGCCTTCTGCCCGTCGCACGCCTCGCTCACGTGGCCCCGCATCCGCAGCGCCGGCGTGTTCTGCGTGAACGTGCTGGCCGAGGACCAGGAGCACCTGAGCCGCATCTTCGCCAACCGCGACGAGACCGTCGACCGCTTCAGCGGCGTCGGGTGGGCCAGGGCAGGCTCGGGCTCGCCGCTGCTCGACGGCGTGCTGGCGTGGATCGACTGCGACATCGACGTCGTCCACGCCGCCGGCGACCACGACATCGTCGTCGGCAAGGTCCGGGATCTCGGCGTGGCCCGCGAGGGTGGCCCGCTGCTGTTCTTCCGCGGCGGGTACGGGCGCTTCGGGGTGTGAGCGCCGGGGCGGTGGCCTCGGTCGTGCTCGGCCTCGTGCTGCTGGTGTCGGGGGCCGCGAAGCTGGCCAGCCCGGCGTGGCCCGTGCAGGCCCGGGACCTCGGCGCCCCCGGCTGGGCGGTGCCCGTGGTGCCCTGGGTGGAGGTGGCCCTGGGGGCGGTGCTGGCCGTCGGCCTCGGCCGGCCCTGGACGGCGCTGGCCGCGGCCGCCCTCCTCGCCGCCTTCACCCTCGTGGTGGGCGTGGCGCTGGCGCGGGGTCAGCGTCCGCCGTGCGCCTGCTTCGGCCGCTTCTCGCAGCGCCCGATCAGCGGGTGGACGGTCGTGCGCAACGTCGTGCTCATCGCGATCGCGGCGGTTGCTGCCGCCGCCAGCTGATCCACCGCCCTCGAGCCAGGCGGAAGGCCAGGGCGAGCGCGAAGAGCACCAGCACGAGCAGCACGCCGCGGGGGTTGATCACGGCTCCGGCACCCCCAGCGCGTCGAGCACGAAGGCCAGCACCCTGGCCTCCTCGCGCCAGCGGTCGTAGCGGCCCGACGGGCCGCCGTGCCCGGCCCGCAGCTCCGTGCGCAGCACGATCGGTCCGCCGCCCTCGGTCGTCGCCCGCAGCTTGGCCACCCACTTCGCCGGCTCGTGGTAGGCGACGCGTGGGTCGTGCAGCCCGGCCGTCACGTACATCGCCGGCGCCGGCCCCGAGGGCACGTTCTCGTACGGCGACCACGACCGGATCGCGGCGAAGTCGTCGGGTCGGCGCGGATCGCCCCACTCCTCCCACTCGGTCACGGTGAGGGGGAGGCTCGGGTCGAGCAGCGTGGTCAGGCAGTCGACGAAGGGCACCTCGGCCACGACCACGGCGTAGAGGTCAGGTCGCCTCGACCAGGTGGCCGCCACGAGCAGGCCGCCGGCGCTGGCCCCGCGGATGGCCACCCGATCGGGCGCCGCCCAGCCGGTGGCCACCAGGTGCTCCGTGGCGGCGACGAGGTCGTCGAAGCTGTTGGTCTTGCGGGCCAGCTTGCCGTCGAGGTACCAGCGCCGGCCGAGCTCCCCGCCGCCGCGCACGTGCGCGAGCGCGAACACGACGCCCCGGTCGAGCAGCGACAGGCGGGCGGTGGAGAACCACGGCGCCGTGCTGGCCTCGTAGGCGCCGTAGCCGTAGAGCAGCAGCGGCGCGGTGCCGTCACGCGGCACGTCGCGGTGGTGGACGATCGACACCGGGACGCGGGTGCCGTCGTGCGCCGTCGCCCAGGTGCGGGCGGTGCGGTAGGCGGAGAGGTCGACGTCGGGCACGGGCTGGCGCTTCAGCAGGACCCGCTCGCCGGTGCGCAGGTCCTCCTCGTAGACCTCCGCCGGGACCGCGAACGACGTGTAGCCGAAGCGGACGCGGGTCGTGTCGTACTCGGGGTTCTGGCCGAGGTGGACGTCCCACACCGCGTCGGGGTGCTGCAGCTCGCGCTCGGTCGGACCGCCGTCCTCGGCCGCGCCTGCGTCCCGCAGGACGAGCAGGCGGGGTAGGGCGTCGCGCCACTCGGCCACCACGAGGGCGTCGCGGAAGGCGGCCACGTCGGTGACCCGCCGCCCCGGGCGGTGGGGCAGCACCTCCCGCCACGCGGCCCGCTCGAGCCGGTCCACCGGGACCTCGACCACCCTGAAGTCCTCGGCGTCGAGGTTCGTGAGCAGCACGAAGCGGTCGCCGCGCCCGTCGACCCGGTGGTCGACGTGGTACTCGTGCCCGTCCTCGCGCCCGTCCACCGATCGGGGCGCCGCCGTGGGATCGGCGGCCGGTACGGCCCAGACCTCGGTGGTGGTCATGCTCCCGGCGGTGATCAGCACGAAGGCGCCGCTGCGGGTGGTCTCCACGTGCACGGCGAAGCGCTCGTCGGGCTCCTCGAGCACCAGCACGTCCTCGGCGGGAGGACGGCCCAGCTCGTGGCGCCAGACCTGGTGGGGCCGCATGGCCTCGTCGGGCACCGTGTAGAGGAGGTGCCGACCGTCGGCCGACCAGGCCACCGCCGGCGAGGTGCGGGGGATGCGGTCGGGGAGGTCGGCCGGCCCGCCGGGCGCCTCCATGTCGCGGATCCGCAACTCGTAGACCTCGCCGCCGTCAGTGTCGCTCGACCAGGCGACCAGCCGGTGGTCCGGGGAGGGCTCCAGCACGCCGATGTCGAAGTAGCTCGAGCCCGCAGCCGCCGCCTCGGCGTTGGCGTCGAGCACCACCTGGGCGTCGTCCTCGATGCCGCGGTCCACCGCCCACCGCACGGTCAGGCCGTAGTCGAGGCCCTCGACGGTGCGGATCTGGTACCACCAGGGGCCGTGGCGCACCGGGGCCGACCGGTCCGTCTCCTGCGTGCGGCGTCGGATCTCGTCGAAGATGCGGTCGCGGCGGCGGGCCGAGGCGGCCAGCACGTGCTCGGCCCAGGCGTTCTCGGCCTCCAGGTAGGCCAGCACCGCCGGGTCGTCGCGATCGGCCAGCCAGGCCCAGTCGTCGTTCCAGCGCAGGCCGTGGAGCTCTCGGATGCACGGGCGGCGCGGGGCCGACGGGGGTCGCACCCGGTCGACGCTAACGGGGTGCCACCGGGTCGGTGACCCCAGGGAGAGGGCGGCGACGGGCCGGACCGGTGCGGGAGCGGGCCGCGCGGCCCGTACGATGCCGTCGCCATGCGGGTGTGGATCGACCAGGACCTGTGCACCGGTGACGGCCTGTGCCTCGACCACTGCCCCGACGTGTTCGTCCAGCTCGAGGACGGCATCGCCTACGTGGCCGAGGGCGGCCGGGCCCTGAACGACCCCGGCGGGGCGGGCAGCCTGGCCGTGGTCAGCAGCCGCCACCACCAGGCGGTGGTCGACGCCGCCCTCGACTGCCCGGGGGAGTGCATCTTCATCGAGCTCGACTGAGCGGCACCAGCCTCCGCCAGGGGTGGGAGCCCGGGGGAGGAGCCCTGCTGGGGGATTGTTACTATGGCGGTAGTGCAAATCTCTCTTGCCGCCACCCCCATCCCCCCGGGGAGGAGCTCCTGATGGCTGTCGCCGATCTCGACCTCGGTCGGTACAAGCTCGGTTGGTCCGACGTCGAGGACTACGTGTTCAAGCCCGAGAAGGGCCTGAACGCCGACATCGTGCGCCAGATGTCGTGGTGGAAGGGCGAGCCGGACTGGATGGCCACCCTTCGCCAGCGGGCCCTGCGGACCTTCGAGCGCAAGCCCATGCTCCCGTGGTTCGCGGTGAACATGCCCGACCTGGACTTCCAGGACATCTACTACTACATCCGCCCCACCGACCGGCAGGTCGACGCCTGGGACGAGCTGCCCGAGCAGATGAAGGCCACCTACGAGCGGCTGGGCATCCCCGAGGCGGAGCGCAAGTACCTGGCCGGGGTGACGGCGCAGTACGAGTCCGAGGTCGTCTACCACAAGAACCGCGAGGACCTCGAGCAGCGGGGGATCCTCTTCTGCGACATGGACACCGCCCTGCGGGAGTACCCGGAGCTGGTCAAGCAGTACTTCGGCACGGTGATCCCCGCCGGCGACAACAAGTTCGCGGCGCTCAACACGGCGGTGTGGTCCGGGGGCTCGTTCATCTACGTGCCGCCGGGCGTCGAGTGCGAGATGCCGCTGCAGGCCTACTTCCGGATCAACTCCGAGAACGCCGGGCAGTTCGAGCGCACGCTGATCATCGCCGACGAGGGCTCGAAGGTGCACTACATCGAGGGCTGCTCGGCACCGGTGTACAGCACCGACTCCCTCCACTCCGCGGTGGTGGAGATCGTCGTGAAGCCCTCCGCCCGGGTCACCTACACCACCATCCAGAACTGGTCGCCGAACGTCTACAACCTGGTCACCAAGCGGGCCCGGGTGGAGGCCGAGGGGCACATGGAGTGGATCGACGGCAACATCGGCTCGCGCCTCACGATGAAGTATCCATCGGTCTACCTGATGGGCCCGAAGGCCACGGGTGAGGTGCTGTCGGTGGCCTACGCCGGCGCCGGCCAGCACCAGGACGCCGGGGCCAAGATGATCCACGCCGCCCCCGAGACCAGCTCGAAGATCGTGTCGAAGTCGATCTCCAAGGACGGCGGGATCACCACCTACCGGGGCCTGGTGCGGGTGGAGGAGGGCGCCGCCGGCTGCCGCAGCCATGTGCAGTGCGACGCGCTGATCCTCGACGAGGACTCGGTGTCGCGCACCCTGCCCTACATGGAGGTGGGCGAGCGCGACGCGCAGATCGGCCACGAGGCCACCGTGTCGAAGGTGGCCGACGAGCAGCTCTTCTACCTGATGAGCCGCGGCCTCTCGCAGGAGCAGGCGATGGGCATGATCGTGAACGGGTTCATCGAGCCCGTCACCCGGACGCTGCCCATGGAGTACGCCGTGGAGTGGAGCCGCCTCATCGAGCTGCAGATGGAAGGCAGCGTCGGATGACGCTGCCTGGCCCGAGCGGCCAAGAGCGGACGGGAAGGCAGCGTCGGATGACGCTGCGCTTGTCGTAAAGCAGGCTGCCATGCCGATGCGCGAGGAGTGCCGCCACTTCGAGAGCCGCATCTACGCCAACGGCGAGACGGTGCGGAAGTGCGACCTCGACCTCGCGCCCGAAGCCCCCTGGCGCTGCCCGGCCGACTGCCCGAAGTACGAGCGGCGCCTGTACGACATCGGCTGGGAGGTCGGCTCGCTGCGGCGCACGCCGCCCCCGGCGGAGCCTCCCGGCCTCGACGACGGCTCGGTGGCCGCCCTGCTCGACGAGGCCGAGGAGGTCCTGAACCGGGCCGGCCCCGAGATCGTGGCCCAGGTGGCCCACGAGCAGGCTCGCCAGGGAGGCCTGCTGCGGCGGCTGTTCGGCCGCCGGCGGCGGCGCCATTGATCCTCGTGCCGTCGGTGCTCCCCTTCCCACCACCCCAGGACCGGACCCGTGCCCCTCATCACCGTTGACGCCGCTGCCGCCGTGGAGGGCCCTGCCTGGTTGCGGGGGCCCCGGATGGCGGCCGCCGAGCGGGCTGCCGCTGCGCCGCTGCCCACGACGGCGGAGGAGATCTGGCGCTACAGCCGGATCGGCGAGCTCGACCCCGACCGCTACCAGCCCGTCGCCCCGCCGGCGGGCGGCGAGGCGCGGGTGCCCGACGCCGTCAGCGCGTTGCTGGCCCGGGTGCCCGACCCGGCGGCGACGGTCGTGGTCGTCGACGGGCGGGTGGTGGCCGCGCAGGTGCGGCCGGACCTCGAGGCCAAGGGCCTGCGGGTGGGACCGCTCGCGCCCGACGCCGCCGAGGAGCCCTGGCTGGCCGAGCGCGACGACCGCACCACCGACGTCTTCGCCGACATGGCGCTGGCCATGGTCGGCCGGCCGGTCGTCATCGACGTGCCGGCCGGGCTGGTCGTCGACGCGCCGGTCGTCGTCGCCGGCTGGCTCGACCAGGACGGCGTGGCCTTCTCCCGGCTGATCGTGCGCGCCGGAGCCGACAGCGAGGTCACCGTGCTCGACCACGTCGCCTCCGGCGACGCCGACGCGCTGGCGCTGCCCTTGGTGGAGCTCGACGCCTCGCCGGCGGCGCGGCTGCGCTACCTGGCGGTCAACGAGCTCGGGCCCCGGACCTGGCAGATCGCCTCGCAGGTGGCCCGTGGCGACAGCGACTCCTCGACGCTGCTGTCGAACGTGGCCCTCGGCGGCGACTACGCCCGGGTCCGCTGCGACGCCCGGTTGGAGGGGCGGGGCGCCTCGGGCCGGCAGCTGGCGGTGTTCTTCGGCGAGCGGTCCCAGATGCACGACATCCGGACGCTGCAGGACCACGCCGCCCCCAAGACGACCTCCGACCTCCTGTTCAAGGGGGCCGTGCAGGACCACAGCCGGTCCGTCTACACGGGGCTGATCCGGGTGCGGAAGGAGGCGACCGGCACGGCCGCGTTCCAGACCAACCGCAACCTGAAGCTGTCCGAGCACGCCTGGGCCGAGTCGGTGCCCAACCTCGAGATCGAGACCAACGACGTGCGCTGCAGCCACGCGTCGGCCGTGGGGCCCGTCGACGAGGAGCAGCGCTTCTACCTGGAGAGCCGCGGCGTGCCGCCGCACGTGGCCGAGCGCCTGATCGTGCTCGGCTTCTTCGGCGAGGTCCTGGAGCACCTGCCGGTGCCGGACCTGGGGCCGGGGATCGTGCGAGAGGTCGCGGCGCGACTCGACCGGAGGCAGGCATGACCGAGACCACCCGAGCCGTGCGCGTGTGCGCCTTCGACGAGCTCGCGCCCGGCACCGCCACGCGCGTGGAGGTCGAAGGGCTGGCGCTGGTGATCGTGCGCCTGGGCGACGACGTCTACGCGCTGGCCGACCGCTGCAGCCACGCCGACGTCCCGCTGAGCGAGGGCGAGGTGTACGAGGACACCAAGGAGATCGAGTGCTGGAAGCACGGCTCCGCCTTCTCGCTCGAGACCGGGGAGCCGAACACGCTCCCGGCCACGCAGCCCGTGGCCGTGTACGACGTGGCCGTGGAGGGTGACGACGTGGTGGTGCGGTTCTGATGGCGCTCCTCGAGGTGCGGGGCCTGCGGGCCGGCGTGCCGGGCCGGGAGATCCTGCAGGGCATCGACCTCACCGTCGCCAGCGGCGAGGTGCACGCCGTCATGGGGCCGAACGGCTCGGGCAAGTCGACGCTGTCGCACGTCCTGATGGGCCGGCCGGGCTACACGGTGCTGGCCGGGTCGGTCACCCTCGACGGGATCGACCTGCTCCGGTTGCCGGCGTGGGAGCGCGCCGTGGCCGGGCTGTACCTGGCCATGCAGTACCCCACCGAGGTGCCGGGGGTGGCCCTCGTCGAGGTGCTGCGCGAGGCGCTGCGAGCCCGGGGCCGGCCCACCGACGGGCTCGCCGACGAGCTGCGGGCCGAAGCCGCGGCCATCGGCTTCGATGAGCGCTTCCTGGCCCGCCCGCTCAACGTCGACCTCTCCGGCGGCGAGAAGAAGCGCAACGAGACGCTGCAGCTGGGCGTGCTGCGGCCGGCCATCGCCGTGCTCGACGAGCTCGACTCGGGCCTCGACATCGACGCGCTGCGGGCCTGCGCCCGGCGGGTGGAGCGAGCCACGCACGAGGACGGCCTCGGGGTGCTGGCCATCACGCACTACCACCGCCTGCTCGACGAGCTCCGCCCCGACTCGGTGCACGTGCTCGTGAAGGGCCGCATCGTCGCCTCCGGCGGCCCGGACCTGGCCCGGGAGGTGGAGCGCACCGGCTACGCGTCGTTCCTGGCGGCGTCGTGAGCGCCCTCGTCGCGGTGGTGATGGGGTCGCGCTCGGACTGGCCCACCATGGAGGGCGCCGCGGAGGTGCTCGACGAGCTGGCGAGGCTCGGCGTCGAGGGCCAGCGCGTCGCGG
>Ga0182742_1002360_pt1 | contig 21053 bp, 18 predicted proteins | sample eDN5th37CBELigMG_FD_128880 | JGI IMG/M metagenome (GOLD analysis project Ga0182742, IMG submission 128880) | Enriched Miracle-Growth compost microbial communities from Emeryville, California, USA - eDNA 5th pass 37_C BE-Lig MG (version 2)... ... | reverse complement strand
CGTTCTCCGCCCCGGAGCCTGCCCGAAACCGGGCAACTCTCGGCCTGCCAACGAGCGTCCGTGCAGCGCACGAACCGGCAATTCTAGTTGTCGTCGACCGGCAGTTCTAATTGTCGCTGGTCAACGGCCTCGGTAACTTCGCCGACGTCCGCCAACTCCTGCTGTTCGAGGTGGCGGAATGACGATCTCGGAAGACGTCCGTGCTCGCATCCGGCGGCTCTACTTCGCGGAGCACTGGCGGATTGGCACGATCGCTACCGAGCTGGGCCTCCACCACGAGACGGTGGAGCGTGCCGTGGGTGTCGAGAAGTTCATTCGCCCCGACGCCCGCTTCAAGCCGGTGCTGCTCGATCCGTACAAGGGCTTCATCGCCGAGGTGCTCGACAAGCACCCGCGCCTCCGAGGCACCCGCATTTTCGACATGCTGAAGGCGCGCGGGTACCAGGGCAGCGCGGTGCAGCTGCGCCGGTACCTGCGGAAGGTCCGTCCTGCCGCACGAGCCGAGGCCTACCTGCGCCTCTCCACGCTGCCGGGCGAGCAGGCGCAGGTGGATTGGGGCAGCTTCGGCAAGATCAAGGTGGGCAACGCGCAGCGCGCGCTGTCGTGCTTCGTGATGGTGCTGTCCTGGTCGCGCGCCGTCTATGCGCGCTTCGCGCTCGACCAGACGCTCGAGAGCTTCCTGCGCGGCCACGTGGCTGCCTTCGACGCGTTCGGCGGCGTGCCCCGCGCGCTGCTCTACGACAACTTGAAGAGCGTCGTCCTCGAGCGGATCGGTGACCACATCCGCTTCCAGCCTCGGCTTCTCGAGTTCGCGGGGCACTACCACTTCGCCCCAAAGCCCTGCGCCCCCTACCGGGGAAACGAGAAGGGCAAGGTCGAGCGGACGATCCAGTACCTGCGGCACTCCTTTTTCGCCGCGCGGCGCTTCAGCTCGGTCGAGGATCTCAACCGGCAACTCGCTGCGTGGATTGAGCGGACGGCGCACGCACGACCAGTCCCCGGCGATCCCGAGAAGCGCACCGTCGGCGCCGCGTTGCTCGAGGAGCGCGTGAGACTGCTCCCGCTGCCCGAGAACGCCTTCTCCTGCGACCTGGTGCGCGGCGTCGCCTCGGGCAAGACGCCCTACATCCGCTTCGACTCGAACGACTACTCGATCCCGCACAACCTCGTTCGCAAGCCGCTCACGGTGATCGCTTCGGAGAACACCATCCGGATCGCAGACGGCACCGGCCAGGTGCACGCCGAGCACGCGCGCAGCTGGGACCGGGGCAAGGTGATCGAGGCCGAGGAGCACGTTCGCGACCTCGCTCGTGAGAAGCGCCGCGCGCACGAGCTCCGTGGACGGGATCGGCTCCGCGCCGCATGCCCCACCGCCGACGCCTTCCTCAATGCGCTCTCGCTGCGCGGCGAGCACATGGGCAGCCACGTATCCCGGCTGCTGCTCCTCCTCGATCGCTACGGCGGTGCCGCCCTCGATGCTGCTATCGTCGATGCGCTTGCCCGGGGGGCGATCGGTGCTCCGTCCGTTGCCCACGTCCTCGACCAGCGTGCGCGCGCAAAGAAGGCACCGCCGCCGCTCGATGTGGTTCTGCCCGCCGACCCTCGCGTACGTGACCTGCGCGTCACGCCGCACTCCCTTGCTGCCTACGACGCGCTCTGCGCCACCACCGAGGAGGAAATCCGATGACCACGCTCGCAGAGAGGCTGGCCGATATCGGGCTGCGCTTCACCGCCGAATCGGTAGATGACCTGATCGCATTGGCGACCAAGAAGCGCCTCGGCGTGCAGGAGCTCCTCGAGCACATCGCCGATGTCGAGCTGCGCGACCGGTCCCGGCGCAGCCTCGAGCGACGTCTCGGACGCAGCCGCCTCGGCAGGTTCAAGCCGATGGCCGACTTCGAGTGGGACTGGCCGCAGCGCATCGATCGAGATGCCGTCGAGTCGGCGCTGAAGCTCGAGTTCTTGCCGGACGCCAAGAACGTCGTGCTGGTGGCACCGCAGGGGCTCGGCAAGACGATGATCGCGCAGAACATCGCCCACGAAGCCGTGCTCGCCGGCCACTCGGTCCTCTTCACCACCGCGGCGCAGCTGCTGCTCGATTTGGGTGCGCAGGAATCTTCGCGGAGCCTCGATCGCCGCCTGCGCCACTACTGCAACCGGACCGGCCTGCTCGTGATCGACGAGATCGGCTACCTCTCCTATGACAACCGCAACGCCGATCTGCTGTTCCAGGTGGTGAGCCGTCGGTACGAGCGGAAAAGCATCGTCCTCACCACGAACCTGCCCTTCAGCGAGTGGCCCACCGTGTTTCCGAACGCCGCCTGCACCACGGCGCTCATCGACCGTCTCGTGCACCACGCGGAGATCCTCACGATTGAGGGGGAGAGCTACCGCAGGCGCACTGCGGAGGCGGCGGTCACCGCGCGGCGGGCGAAGAAGAAGTGAGCAGCCGGGTGATCGTTCATACGCCGATCGGCCGATCGCCGGTCGGCATGTCCAAGAAGCCGCGGTTTCTCGTGAGCGCCAACACACGTCGATCTGAAGAACGAGCAGATCCGGATCTGGCCGTCGGACGATTGGCAGCCGAAATCCAATCGGCCCCGCGAGGTTCCGATCAGCAAAGCGCTGCTGCCCTACCTGAAGGGCGAGCGGCGTTCGGACACCTGGGTCTTCCCGTCCTCGACGGGGGAGCGCTACCGCTTCTGGCCCAAGCGCCAGTTCGATCGCGCCCGCAAGGCGGCTGGCTTGAAGGGAGGCCCGCACTCCCTGCGTCACTCGTACGCAAGCGCGTTCCTGGAAGTGCGGCCCGACATGCGACTCCTCGCCGAGATCCTCGGGCACTCCGACACGGCGGTGACGCGCCTCTACGGCCACGTCCTCCCTGGCCACCTGGCGAAGGCAAAGAACGTCGTCGTCTTCGGGCTCGACGGCTGAACCACCGGCGCAGCGGGGGGAAGATATTCCCCCTTACCGCGCGCCTGGTCGCTGCTCGGCAGCTATACTCTCCCGCCCTTTGCAGCGGGAGTCGATATGCAGCACGACCATGAGGCCGGTGGGCCGTTCGAATTCGCGATCGCGCCGAACAGCCGGGTGCTCACGTGCAAGCGCGTCGCTGCGGGCGAACCGATCCTCTACGTGAGCCACGACGGAGACGGTGACTGGCAGCTTCTCTGCGGCGGTGAGCATGAAGACGGTGGAGCGGACGGAGCAGTGCTCTCGTGCCTCCGCTGCCTCGTCGAACGCGACCCTTCCCTCAACCAGCTGGCGCAGATGTGCCGGAACCACGAAGCCACTCGCACGGCAGCGGGCCAGCCCTGGACCGTCACCGACCGAGGCGAGGAGTTCATTCGCCACTGGGTCGAGGAACTCGGCTGGGCAATCCAGATCGTCGAAGAGGGAGCCTCGGATGCGGAGCCGCCGTTCGCGTACACGGTCGGCCTGACGAAGAGCTTTGGTCATCCCGAGTTGATCGTCGTCGGCCAGAAACCCGCGTTGATGAAGTTCATGCTGAACGAGTGCGCCGAGCGCGTGAAGAGCGGCGCTCGGCTGAAGGCGGGTACGCGGCTCGACGGCGTCATCGAGGGCTTCGAGGTCGAGGTCCGCGCGGTCGAACCGCAGCTACTGCGCTTCCTCGGCTACGCACGCTGGTTCTACGGCGGAACGCACTTCCAGGCATTGCAGGTCGTCTGGCCGGACTTCGAGGGACGGTTCCCCGGAGACCCGACGGTCGAGGACAGGGCGACGCAGCGGCAGCAGCTGACCTGATGCTCGGCGCGCGACGAGCCGGAGGCGTGCAATGCCGGATTTGCAGTGGTCGGGCTTACACGATGCCGTGCTGGTTGCAGCTCGGCTGGACTGGGATAGCGGAAGCGCCATCCTCGAACTGCGGGTCTGGGGATTCGAGCAACCCCGCATCTGCGTTCGGGGCCTCCGCAGGTTGGAGGTTCCCCGCGAACACGCTTGGGGCCCGAGCGTATCGATTCTCGAAGCGAAGCACGAACACGATGCCGAGCGTGAGCGACTGGAACTCCAGATGCAGAGCGGCGATCTGATCCGGATCGAGGCCGACGAAATCCGCCTCGTCGAAGGCCCGTAGGGTCGAACCTTGCCCGCGACCTTGCCCGAAAAGAAAAAGGGGCTACGTCGGTTGACGTAACCCCTTGATTTGCTTGGAGCGGGAAACGGGATTCGAACCCGCGACCCTCAGCTTGGGAAGCTGATGCTCTACCAACTGAGCTATTCCCGCACAGCGACGGCGAGATTTAGAGCGCCGCCGGTGCCGTGTCAAGCGCGCGCTGCAGCCTTTCGCGGCATACTGGCCCCGTGATCCGCCACCTCGCATACCTGGCTCTCCTCTGCCTCCTCGCCGGCTGCAGGGAAGCGCCCCCGGAGCCCTACCTGCGCCTTCGCGACCCCGCCCCCGCCGCCCTGGCGATGCCGGCCGGCCAGGCGCAGCTGGTGGCGCTCTGGGCCTCCTGGTGCGGCCCCTGCGTCGCGGAGGCGCCGGCGCTCCGGGCGCTGGCCGCGGACCCGCCGGAGGGCGTGGACCGCGTCGCCATCCTCGTGGTCGACGAGCCCCCGGAGCAGGCCCGCCGCACCTTCCCCGGGGTGACGATCCTCGAGGACCCGGACGGCGACCTCGCCGCCGAGCTCCGCGCCGAGGCGCTGCCGGTCGCCTTTCTGATCCGTGGCCCCGGGCTCGTCGCCCGCTTCGAGGGCGCCCGCGCCTGGGACGAGAAACCGGCCCGCCGCACGCTCACCCGCCTGGTGGCAGGGCCTTAGGACAGAACAAATCGCCGCCGGGGGCGGTTGGGAGAGAAATTCCGGAACCCGTCCCTCCCAACCCCCTCAACAGGCAGGCCCAGTGTCCTTCATCGATCGCGTCCTCGAGGCGCCCTCCTACGGCTGGGAGCGCGGCGGCGCGCTCCACGTCCCCTCGCTCCGCACGCTCCTTCGCCACACCCTCTCGCGCCTGAACGTCTTCCGCGATCGCCGGAACTGGGTCGCCTTCAGCAGCTGGTTCTGGAGCCTGGCCTTCGCGCCCTTCCTGATCGTCTTCCTGACGAAGTACTTCAGCCTCCCGCTGCTCGCGGTGGGGCTCGTCTACTCGATGGTGGTGGTGGGGAGCCACGGCACGATCTGGTTCCACCGCTACTCGACCCACCGCGCCTACCAGTTCAAGCATCCGTGGGTGCGCTTCGCGGTGGAGAACCTGGTGCCGAAGGTGATCATCAACGAGCTCTACACCATCTCGCACCACGTCCATCACGCGCGCAGCGAGAAGCCGGGCGACCCCTACAACGCCCACGGCGGCTTCTTCTACTGCTTCCTCGCCGACGTGAACCACCAGCCGATCGCCCGGAACCTCGACCGCAGGGACTACGGCAAGCTCCAGCGGCTGATGAGCCACACCGGCGTCCGCACCAACTCGTACGAGCAGTACCTGCGCTGGGGCAGCCTCGCCCGGCCGCTGCGCACCACCTTGGGCTTCGTCGTGAGCTGGGCCTTCTGGTACGGCGCGTTCTACCTGGTGGGGGGCCACGCCCTCGCCACTGCGCTCTTCGGCTGCACCTTCCTCTGGGCGGTGGGGATCCGCACGTTCAACTACGACGGGCACGGCAAGGGGAAGGACAAGCGCAGGGAGGGCTACGACCTCCACCGCGGCGATCTCTCGATCAACCAGGTCTGGCCGGGCCTCGTGGCGGGCGAGTGGCACAACAACCACCACCTCTTCCCGCGCAGCGCCCGCACCGGTTTCCTTCCCACCCAGCCGGACGGTGCGTGGCTCTTCATCCGCTGCCTGGAGAAGCTGGGGCTGGTCCACCGCGTGATCGACGAGAAGGAGCGCTTCCTCGCGCTCCACCGCGAGCGGAACGCGGCGCTGGTCGAGGCGCCCGCCGCCTGACCCGGGGCGCAGCGAGCGAGCCCACCGCCGTTGACCGCGCCATCCGCGGCCTGCTAAGCAGGAGGGCGATGCCCGGCCTCGTTCGCGCGCTGCTCTGCCTGACCCTCGTCGCGCTCTACGGCGTCGCGCCGGCGTTCGCGTGGTCGCAGGGCGCCGATCCCTGCTTCGGCGCGCCCGACGAGATCCACGACGTGGCGGATGCGGACTGCCTTGCCGCCTGCCAGTGCCCGTGCTGTCCGGCGCGGCTCCACTTCGCGCCCGTCGCAATCACCCCGCAGGTGCCGGACGCAGCGCCGCCCGGCTCCTTCGCCGAGCCGGCGACGCCGCTCCGCACCGGGGTGAAGGCCCGCATCTTCCACCCGCCCAGCGCCTGATCGTCGACGTCCCTGGGAGAGGTGTGCCCGCCCGGGCACGCCCGCCTGCTCTCGCTTCCGAGGCGCGCACCGCGCCGGACCGACGATCCCATGCCCGAGATCCCCTGGAAGGCAGGTCTCCTCTGCCTGCTCGCCGCCATCGCATGCACCGCGCAGCCCGAGCCACACGCACGGGAGGTGGCGCACGAAGACGAGGGCGCCGACTGGTGCGCCGAGCACGGCCTGCCCGAGTCACAGTGCACCCGGTGCAATCCGAAGCTCGTCGCCGCCTTCATCGCGAAGGGCGACTACTGCCGCGACCACGGCTACCCCGCCTCCGTCTGCCCTCTGTGCAAGGGGACCTCTCCCTTCCCGCCGGACGGGCTGCGGGTGCGCCTCGCCTCCGCCGACATCGCGCAGCGTGCGGGCATCGAGACCACGCGGGCGGTGCGCCGCCGCTTCGCCGCCACCCTCGAGGTGGTGGGCTCCCTCGCCTTCGATCCCAACCGCCGCGCCGATCTCTCGGTGGCGGGCGAGGCGGTGATCCGCACGGTCCACGTGGACGTGGGCGACGCGGTGGAGGAGGGCGCTCCCCTGATCACCCTCCGCTCCGCGGAGCTCGGCGCCCGCCGCGCCGAGCTCGACGCCGCACGGACCGCCGCCGCCACCGCTGCGAGCCGCCTGGAGCGCGAGCGCCGCCTCCACCAGCGCGGCCTCGCCTCCCGCGAGGACCTGGAAGCGGCGGAGCGCGACGCCGCCGCCGCCCGCGCCGCCGAGCGCGCCGCCCGCGCCGCGCTCGAAGCTGCAGGCGCCACGGCGCAGGCCAAAGGCGGCAGCCTCGTCCTCCGCGCCCCCTTCGCCGGGGTGGTGGTGGCCCGCTCGGCCACAGCCGGCCACCACGCCCAGCCGGGCGAGACGCTGCTCACCGTGGCGGATCCAACGCGGATCCGCGCCAACCTCGCCATTCCGGAAGCCCACGCCGCCGAGGTGCGCGCGGGCCAGTCACTGGTCCTCCTCCTCCCGGGCGGCGGCACCCGCAGCGCCACCCTGACCGCGGTGGGGGCTGCGGTCGATCCCCGCACCCGCACCGTCCCCGCCCGCGTCGATCTCGACAACGCCGACGGCTCGCTCAAGGGCGGCACCTTCGTCCGCGCCCGCATCGAGACGGGCGCGGGGGCGGAGGCGATCGTCGTTCCCCGCGGCGCGGTGCAGCGGATCGAGGGCAGGTCGATCGTCTTCGTGGAGGAGGCGAAGGGGAGCTACCGCCCGGTGGCGGTCACCACCGGCGCCGTCGTCGGCGACGAGGTGGCGATCGAGGAAGGCCTCGACGGCGGCGAGACGATCGTCACCACCGGCGCCTTCCTCCTCGCCACCGAGACCCGCCGCGACTCGATCGGCGCCGGCTGCTGCGAGGTGGAGTGATGCTCACCCGCATCATCGATCTCTGCCTGCGCCACCGCGGCGCGGTGATCGCCGCGTGGGCCGCGATCGCTCTCTCCGGCATCCTCGCCTTCGCCCACCTGCCCCTCGACGCCTTCCCGGACACCACGCCGCCGCAGGTGCAGGTACACGTGGTGGCGGAGACCCTGGCGCCCCTCGAGGTGGAGCGGCAGATCACCTTTCCCCTCGAGCAGGCGCTGTCCAACCTCCCCGGGATCCGCGACGTCCGCTCCCTCTCCAGATTCGGCTTCGCGCAGATCACCCTCCAGTTCGACGAATCGACCGACGTCTGGTTCGCCAGGCAGCAGGTGAGCGAGCGACTCGCCACGGTGGAGCTGCCCGCTGGCGTCGACCGGCCCCGGCTCGGACCGGTGGCCACCGGCCTGGGCGAGGTCTTCCACTACCTGGTCCGCAGCGACCGTCGCTCCCTCGAGGATCTGCGCGCCTTCCACGACAGGGTGATCGCGCCGCAACTCCGCACCGTGCCCGGCGTCGCCGAGGTGGTGGCCTGGGGCGGCGCGGAGAAGCAGTGGCACGTGGTGGTCGACCCCCGTCGCCTCCAGCAGTTCGACCTCTCCCTGGGCGATCTCTACGAAGCGCTGGAGCGCAACAACGCCAACGTGGGCGGCGGGGTGATCGAGCGGGGTGGGGCGGCCTCCCTCGTCCTCGGCATCGGTCGCCTGCCCGATGGCAGGGCGCTCGCCGACGTCACCATCGCCGCCCGCGACGGGATCCCGGTCACCGTCGCCGACGTCGCCCGGGTGGAGGTGGGCCGCGAGATCCGCCGCGGCGCCGCCACCGCCGATGGCGCGGGCGAGGTGATCCTCGGCCTCGCCTTCGCCCGCCTCGGCGAAAACGGCTACGCGGTGACGGAGGCTCTCGCCGAGCGTCTCGCCTCGATCCGGCCGCCCGACGGGATCGCGATCGAGGCGGTCTACCAGCGCACCACCCTGGTGGACGAGGTGATCGCCACCGTCCGCAACAACCTGCTGGAAGGCGCGCTCCTCGTCGTCGCCGTCCTCTTCGTCTTTCTCGGCAACCTCCGCGCCGGGCTCATCGTCGCCTCGGCGATCCCGCTCTCCCTCCTCTTCGCCGGCAACCTGATAGCCCGCTTCGGCATCGCCGGCACGCTGATGTCGCTGGGGGCGATCGACTTCGGCCTCCTCGTCGACGCGAGCGTGATCCTCGTGGAGAACGCGGAGCGCCGTCTCGCGGAGGACGCCACCCGCAGCCCCATCGACGTGGTGCGCGACGCCACGATCGAGGTGCGCAAGCCCTCCCTCTTCGGCGAGTTGATCATCCTCCTCGTCTACCTGCCGCTCCTCGCCCTCGAGGGGACCGAGGGCGGCCTCTTCCGCCCGATGGCGCTCACGGTGATCTTCGCCATCGCTGGCTCGATCCTCCTCTCGCTCACCCTGGTGCCCGTGCTCGCCTCGTTTGGCCTCGGCAGGCGGAAGGCCCACCGCCCGCGCCTCCTCGCCGCGCTCCAGCGCCTCTACCTGCCGCTGCTCCGCACGAGCATCCTCCGCCCGCGCCGGATCGTCGCCGCCGCCCTCGTGCTCCTCGCGGGCGCAGCGGCGCTCGCGCCCACCCTGGGCACCGAGTTCATCCCCCGCCTCTCCGAGGGCTCGATCGTGATCAACACGGTGCGTCTTGCGGAGGTCTCCCTCGAGGAGTCGGTGCGCTACGGCACCGCCGTCGAGAAGCTCCTGCTCGATCGCTTCCCCGACGAGATCGAGCGGATCTGGACCCGCACCGGCAGCGCGGAGATCGCCACCGATCCCATGGGCGTGGAGCTCTCCGACGTCTTCGTCGAGCTCACGCCGCGCGAGGCGTGGAGACGCGCCCGCACGCAGGCGGAGCTGGTGGCCGAGATGGAGGCGGAGCTCGCCGGCATGCCCGGCATGCGCGTGGCCTTCCTCCAGCCCATCGAGCTGCGCACCAACGAGATGCTGGCGGGCTCCCGCGCCGATCTCGCCATCCAGCTCTTCGGCGACGACCTCGACCTCCTCGCCGCGAAGGCGCGGGAGGTGGAGGCGCTGGTGCGCACCATCCCCGGCGCAGCCGACGTGAGCGTGGAGCAGCTCACCGGCCAGCCCGTGCTGCACATCGCGGTGGATCGCGCCGCCGCCGCCCGCTACGGCATCGACGCCCGCGCCATCCTCGACGTGGTGGAGGCGATGGGCACCCGCAAGGCGGGCGAGATCCTCGAGGGCGACTGGCGCCTCCCCGTCGTGGTGCGTCTCGACGAGCCCTGGCGCTCCGATCCCGAACGCCTCGGCGAGGTGCTCGTTCCGGCGCCGGGCGGCGAGCGCGTCCCCCTCTCCCAGCTCGTCACCGTCACCACGCGCACCGGCCCGAGCACCATCGAGCGCACCTTCGGCAAGCGCCGCGTGGTGGTGCAGGCCAACGTGCGCGGCCGCGACCTGGGCTCGTTCGTCGCGGAGGTGCAGCGGCGCATCGGCCGCTCCATCGAGCTCCCGGAGGGCGGCTGGGTCCGCTACGCGGGCCAGTTCGAGCACCTCGAGCGCGCCCGGCGCCGCCTCCTCGTGGTGGTGCCCCTCGCCCTCGGGCTCATCGTCGCGCTGCTCTGGTTCACCTACCGGCGCTGGCTCGACTGCGTCCGCATCCTCACCGGCGTCCCCTTCGCCTGGGTGGGCGGCATCGCCGCCCTCTGGATCCGCGGCCTGCCCCTCTCCATCGCCGCCGCGGTGGGCTTCGTCATCCTCTCCGGCGTGGCGGTCCTCGACGACATGGTCCTCGTCTCCCGGATGCGGCAGCTCCTCGCGAGCGGCCTCGCCCCCGCTGACGCCATCCGCGAGGCGGCCCTGGGCCGGCTGCGCCCGGTGCTCATCACCTCGGCGGTGGCGATCCTCGGCTTCCTCCCCATGGCCACCAGCACCGGCGTGGGCGCCGAGGTGCAGCGGCCCCTCGCCACTGTGGTGATCGGCGGCGTCCTCTCGGCCACCTTCCTCACCTTGCTGGTGCTTCCCGCCGTCTCCATGCTCCTCGTCCGCGCGGCCCGCCCCGCGCCGGCGCCGCGTCTCGACATCGGAGGTGCATCTTGAGAGCGATCGCCTTCCTCGCCGCCCTCGCGCTTCCCGCTGTCGCGCCCGCCCTCACCCTCGACGAGGCGATCGAGACGGCGTTCCGCAACGATCCGCAGCTCCGCGCCCTCGCGGCGGAGCGGGAGGCCGTGCGCCTCGAGGAGCGGGCGGCGAACCGGATCCTCGCGGACAACCCGGAGCTGGGGCTGCAGGGCGGCGGCGCGTGGGCGGGCGCGGACAACGGCTTCGAGTACCAGGTGTCGATCGAGCAGCCCCTGCGCCTCGGCGGCCAGGGCGCGGCGCGGAGCGCCGCCGTCGCCGCCGCGCTGGAGCGGCAGGCGGCGGCGATCCGCGCCCGCAGGATCGCCCTCCGCGCGGAGGTGCGCGCCGCGTGGGTCCGCGCCCTCGCCGCCCGGGAGCGCGAGGCGCTCGCCCGCGATTCGGCCGCGCTCGCCACGGAGGCGGCGGAAGCGGCGGAGCAGCGCCTCGCCGAGGGGCGCATCCGCCGCATCGATCGCAACGCGGCGGTGGTGGAGGCGGCCCGCGCGGGGAGGGAGGCTGCCAGCGCCGCCATCGAGAGCGCGAAGGCAGCCGCCGAGGTGCGGCGCCTGCTCGGCCTCGCCGCGGACGAGCCCCTCGAGCTGGAGGGCACCCTCGCGCCGAGGGCGGTTTTCCCGGCGCCCGTCCCTGTGCCGGATCCGGTTCGGCCACGCCAGGCGCCCGCGGTGCTGGAGGCGCGCCTCTCCCTGCGCGAGGCGCAGGCCCGGCGGGCCCTCGCCGACGCGGCTGCGGCGCCGGACCTCACCGTCGGCGCCTACTTCCTCCGCGAGCTCGACACCGATCACCTCTTCGCCACCGTGGCGATTCCGCTGCCGCTCTTCGACAGGAACGAGTCGGAGCGCGCGGCGGCGCGGCGCGAGGAGGCGCAGGCCGAGGCGGCGCTGGTCGAGACCGAGCGGAGCATCGCCGCCGCGCGGGAGGAGGCGCGCGTGCGCCTCGGCGCCGCGGGCGCGGCGGTGGCTGCCTGGGAGGCGGCGGCCCTCGAGGCGGTGAACGAGAACCTCGCCCTGGCCACCGAGGCCTTCCGCGAAGGCGACATCGGCTTCCCCGCCTACCTGCTCCTCCGCCGCGAAGCGCTGGCGGGACGCCTCGCCTGGATCGACGCCCTCGAGGAGCTGGCGCTGGCGCAGGCGGAGTGGGAACGGCTCGCCGCCACCGGCGGGGAGTAGGAACGGGAAGGGCCGGGTCGCCCCGGCCCTTCACCAGCCCTGCGCGTACCGTCAGTCGCGGCGGCGCGCCAGCGCGAGGCCCGCGACGATCAGGCCGAGCGCCGAGGGAAGCCCGGCGGCGCTGGAGCAGCCCCCGTCGTCCTTCTTCTTCTTGCTCTTCGAGCCGCCGCCCTTTCCGGGGATCGGGGCGTCGTTGGGCGCCGGGTCGCAGGCGTCGCCGACGCCGTCGGCGTCCAGGTCGAGCTGATCGACGTTGGCCACGTCGCGGCAGTTGTCCGCGGGGTCGAAGATGCCGTCGCCATCGGCGTCCTCGCAGGCATCCCCCACGCCGTCGCCGTCGGCGTCCGCCTGGTCGGCGTTGGCCTGCCCGGGGCAGTTGTCCTCGACGTCGAGCACGCCGTCGCCGTCCTCGTCGTCGCAGGCGTCGCCCACCGCGTCGCCGTCGGTGTCCGCCTGGTCGGCGTTGGCCACGCCGGGGCAGTTGTCGCCCAGGTCGAAGATCGAGTCGTCGTCGAGGTCGGCGTACGCCACGTCGCGCATCCGCAGCCGATCCACCTCGAAGTAGTCGCCCGCCGCCGCGTCCACCAGCTCCAGGCGGAGCACGCCGATCTCGCCCTTCCAGCCCGCGTTGCCCTTCAGGTCGGCGCCGTAGGTGCGCACCACGCCGTCGGCCACCGGCTGGATCTCCACCGCGTGGGCCTCGTCGAGGACGCCGTCGAGGCCGCCGAAGACGAGGCGCACCCGCTTGCCCGCAGCGGACGCGGGCAGGGCAAGGCGGAGCTCCACCGACGCGTACTGCGCCGCGTCGATCTCCACGTTGTCGTTGATCGCGGCCTGCGCCCGCAGCCGGCCCTCGACCGCGGTGGCGGCGTCGGCGGTGGCGGAGCGCCAGCCCTCGGTGGAGATGGTGAACTCGAAGCGCGGGTAGTCGTCGCGGCCGGAGACGGTGGTGATCGCGCGCATGCGCTCCCGCGTCGCCTCGTAGAAGTACTCGTTCCAGAAGCGGCGGATGCGCCCCATCTTCTCCAGCGCGAAGGTGGTGGTCTCCTCGTCGGTCTCGCCCTGGAGGCGGGTGAAGACGAAGAGCTGGCGGTGGAAGCGCGGCGACTCCTCGTAGGAAGGGTAGCGCTCGCCCATGGTGGCGATCACCTGCTCGATGGTGATGTCGACGCGCTCGCCGGCGATTTCCATCGGCCCGTTCTCCGGAGGCGTCGCGGCGCTGCACCTGCGGCCGCTGCACTGCGGGTTGCGGATGAGGAAGGCGGGCTGGACCTCGCTGGCGGGCATCAGGCCCATCGCATAGAGGTCGAAGTCGGAGTACTTGGTGAAGCGGACCGGCTCGATGTGGAAGGTGCCGTCGCCGTCGTCCACCCAGTCGTTCCCCTCGAGCGGGGAGCCGCCGGTGTCGAGCCAGTAGCTCCAGTGGGACCGGTCACGGCCCAGCCACTCGACGGTGCCGATGTTCTTCTCGTTGAGGAAGCGGAGAAAGGCGCCCCACTCGTGCCCCACCTCCTGGCCGAGCACGCCGTGGAGCGAGCGGAACGAGGTGTCCCACGGGGCCTGGTTGGTGCAGCCCGCCTGGAACCAGTCGCCCCACTCGCAGCTCCACCACATGTTCATCGAGACGATGCCGCGCAGGGCGCCGCCCTCGCCCGATCCGAACCAGCCGCGCAGGTCCATGCCCGTGGCGCCGATCCCCTCCACCTCGCTGTAGATCGGAAGGTAGAAGGCGCCGCCGAAGTCCGAGGTGGGGTACTGGTTGAAGACGATGTAGGTCGTCACCTCGTCGCCGAAGAGCTCGAGCAGCTTCCTGCCGAGCACCGTCGTCTGCCACGTGTAGTCGTAGAACTGGATCTCGCCCCCGCCGCCGGTGGAGAAGACGTCGCCCTTGAAGACGGCGCAGCTCGGATCGGAGTCGGGTTCCTGGGTGATCCCCGGCTCCGCGTCGCAGCTCTCCACCTCGAGCAGCGGGACGTCGTCGACGATGCGGACGTCGGGCGGGGCCTCGAGGCGCAGCAAGGGCGCCCGCACCTTCGGAAGCGGGAGGGAGCGGATGCGCTCCAGCTCCCCTGCGCTGATGCGCCGGGGCGCGGAGATGGGAAAGCCGGAGAGGTCGGGGATCGCGGGAGATGCTGCTGCGGCGGTGACGGGAACTGCCAGCAAGCCTGCGACGAAGCTCGAGGCGCAGACGACGCGCATGTGCGGGGTGCCTCCTGGCGCCGGTCGGAAGGCCGGCGAACGGGCGCGAATGCTATCCGCAGCCGAGCGCGGACCGCAATGCACGGGAGGCGATTTGCGGGGCAGGAAGGCCTCCCCTCACGCGGGGAGGCCGGCAAGTTCCGGGGATTGCGCCGCTTTCCGGCGCGGGATCAGCCCTTGAACTCGCGGAAGTGATCGACGATCGACCGCTCGATCCCCTCGATGTCGTCGACGTCCTCGCGGCCCGTGACCTCGAGCCAGATGCCCCCGCAGCTTTCGCACGCTTCGTAGCGGAGCCCCGACTTGTCGTTGCCCTCGATCACCGTCAGCTCCACCTGGCAGTCGGGGCATTCGACGGCGATCTCCTCGAGATTCGCCCTGCCGCCGATCCGATCGAGCGGGGGGAGGGTGGCACGCAGGAGGAGCGGATTGAGATCGGCAACGTCGATCCAGACGCCGCCACAGTCGGCACAGCGCTGCATCGAGATGTCGTCCCCTTCCAGCAGGGTCATCTCGACGTTGCAGCGGGGGCAGTCCATGGAAGTAGGTCTCCCGAAATTCGGTTGGGGGTGAAGTCGATGATTTGGCTGGTTATCAGCGCGAAACACACTAGCGCGGCGGATTCGTCCCCGCAACGGTCGAGGCTGCCGTGCGGCGGCCTTCAGCCCTCGCGGACGCGCTCGATGTCGGCGCCCAGCGCCCGCAGCTTCTCCTCGATCCGCTGGTAGCCGCGATCGAGGTGGTAGACGCGCTGCACGGTGGTGGCGCCCTCCGCCTGCAGCCCCGCCAGGATGAGCGAGGCGGAGGCGCGCAGGTCGGTGGCCATCACCGGCGCGCCGGAGAGCTGCGGAACGCCGGTCACCACCGCCACGTTGCCGTCGATGGCGATGCGGGCGCCCATGCGCGAGAGCTCGAGGACGTGCATGAAGCGGTTCTCGAAGACGCTCTCCGTGATGCGCGACGAACCCTCCGCCAGCGCCATCGCCACCATGAGCTGCGCCTGCATGTCGGTGGGGAAGCCGGGGAAGGGCTCGGTCTCGAAGTCGACCGCCCGCAGCCGCTCCGGCCCGCGCACCCGCAGGCCGCCGGGGATCTCGTCGATGATCGCCCCCGCCTCCCGCAGCTTCTCGATCACCGCGCCGAGGTGGGCGGGGATGCAGCCCTCGAGGACCACGTCGCCCCGGGTGATGGCCGCCGCCACCAGGAAGGTGCCCGCCTCGATCCGATCGGGGATGATCCGGTGGCTGCAGGCGCGCAGCTCGTCCACGCCCTGGATCTCGATGGTGTCGGTGCCCGCGCCGGCGATCCGCGCGCCCATGGCGTTGAGCACCTCGGCGAGCTGGACCACCTCCGGCTCCTTCGCGGCGTTCTCGAGGACGGTGGTCCCCTTCGCCAGCGCCGCCGCCATGAGGAGGTTCTCGGTGCCGGTCACCGTCACCACGTCGAAGACGACCCTGCCGCCGCGGAGCCCGTCGGGGGCGCGGGCCTGTACGTAGCCGTGCTCGAGGGAGATGCTCGCGCCCAGCACCTCCAGCCCCTTGAGGTGCTGATCGATGGGGCGCGCGCCGATGGCGCAGCCGCCGGGGAGGGAGACGCGCGCCTTGCCGTAGCGGGCGACCAGCGGCCCCAGCACCAGCACGCTGGCGCGCATCGTCTTGACCAGCTCGTAGGGGGCGATCGGCTCCAGCTCGCCGGCGGAGGGGACGGTGACGCGGATGGTGTCGCGCGCCTCGCCCTCGCCCCGCTCGAAGGTGCAGCCCATCGAGCGGAGGAGCTTGCCGGTGGTGGCGATGTCCGCCAGCTCGGGGACGTTGGCGTAGGTGGAGGTCCCCTCCGCGAGCAGGCTCGAGGCGAGGATGGGGAGGGCGGCGTTCTTCGCACCCGAAATCCGCACCGTGCCCTGCAGTCTGTTCCCACCCCTGACGACGATCGAGTCCAAACCCGGTTCTCCTTCCGAAGCGCGGCAGCCTACGCCCATCGGGCGCTGCTGCAAAGGGCATGCGAGCGGGCGGACGGAGGGAAGACGCCGGGATCGGCGGGGCGGGCGTGGGGAGGGCCGCGCCAGCGTCACCGCGTGGCCACGACGTAGCGGTCGCGGTGGGAGAAGTCCTGCTCCACGTGCGCCTCGGCGAACCCCGCCTCGCGGAAGAGGCGCGCCGCCGCGCGCGGCTGCTCGATCGCCAGCTCGAGGGCGAGGGGGCCGCCGGGGACGAGGTGCTCGCCCGCCTCGCGGGCGATGCGCCGCACCAGGTCGAGCCCGTCGGGGCCGCCGTCCAGGGCGAGGCGCGGCTCGCGCCGCACCTCCCGCGACAGCCCCGGGATCTCCCCCGCCGGGACGTAGGGCGGATTGCCCACGATCCCGTCGTACGGGGGCTCGCCCCGCACCGGGGCGAAGAGATCGCCCACCAGGACGCGGACCCGGTCGCCCACCCCGTGCTTCTCCACGTTGGATCGGGCCACCGCCGCCGCGCCGGAATCGATCTCCACCAGGTCCACCGAGAGGCCGGGCCGCTCCAGGGCGAGGGTGATCCCCACGCAGCCGGAGCCGGCGCAGAGATCGAGGACGCGGCTCGCACCGTCGGGGAGCGCCTGCAGAAGCAGGTCGACCAGCCCCTCCGTCTCGGGGCGGGGGATGAGCACCCGCTCGTCCACGCGGAAGTCGCGGCCGTAGAACTCCCTGCGCCCGAGGATGTAGGCGAGGGGCTCACCCGCGGCGCGGCGCTCGATCCGCCTGCGGTAGGCGGCGAGCTCCTCCTTCGTCAGCGGCTTGTCCGAGTCGATGATCAGCCGCACCCGATCGACGCCCAGGGCGTCGGCGAGCAGCAGATCCGCGTCGGTGCGCGGCGAATCGACCCCCTTCTGCTGGAGGTAGTCGGTCGTCCACGCGGTCGCCTTGCGCACCGTCCAGATGTCGGACACGTCTCTTCCGTCCTCCGGGCGCGTCAGCCGGCGACCTTCTCCCGCGCGTTCTCGCGCTGGAGCTGCTCCGCCATGAAGTGGTTGCGGCAGGCGGTGATCAGCTCCTCGATGTCGCCGTCCATGATCGCATCGAGGTTGTGGAGCGTCAGGCCGATGCGGTGATCGGTGAGGCGATCCTGCGGGAAGTTGTAGGTGCGGATCTTCTCGGAGCGATCGCCCGAGCCCACCATCCCCTGCCGCGAGGCGTCCCGCTCCGCGCGCTGCTTCTCCAGCTCCATCTCGTAGAGCCGGGCGCGCAGGATCTTGAGCGCCTTGGAGTAGTTCTTGATCTGCGACTTCTCGTCCTGGCAGACGACCACGATGCCGGTGGCGTAGTGGGTGAGGCGCACCGCGGAGTCGGTGGTGTTGACGCTCTGGCCGCCGGGGCCGCCCGCGCGCATCACGTCCTTGCGGTAGTCGTTCTCGGTCAGCTTGACGTCGACCTCGTCTGCCTCGGGCAGCACCGCCACCGTGGCGGTGGAGGTGTGGATGCGCCCCTGCGCCTCGGTGGCGGGGACACGCTGCACGCGGTGGACGCCGCCCTCGTACTTGAGCCAGGAGTAGGCGCCCTCCGCCTGGATCTGGACCTGCGCCTCCTTGATGCCGCCGCCGCCGGAGTCCGACTGGCTGAGCAGCTCCGTCTTCCAGCCCATGCGCTCGGCGAAGCGCAGGTACATGCGGAGCAGGTCCGCGGCGAAGAGGCCGGCCTCGTCGCCGCCGACGCCCTGGCGGATCTCGAGGATCACGTTCTTCTCGTCGGCGGGATCCTTCGGCAGCAGGAGGATCTTCAGCTTCTGCTCCAGCTCCGCCCGCTTCTCCCGCAGCGCGGGCAGCTCTTCCCGCGCCATGGCGCGGATCTCCGCGTCGCTCTCCTCGAGGAGCGCCTCGTTCCCCTCGATCTGCTCGCAGACCGAGCGGTACTCGCGGAAGGTGAGCACCACCGGCTCGAGGGTGGCACGCTCCTTGGCGAGGGCGCGGAACCTCTCCGCGTTCGCGAGCACGTCGGGGTCGGAGAGCTCGAGGGTCAGGCGCTCGTACTTGCGCTCGAGTTCGTGGAGCTTGTCGTTCATCGTCGCTTTCCAACCCGTGGGAATGCCGGGGCAATCCACCCAGCGGCAAGCGGCGCATCCTGCGGCAACGAAACCGGGGAATCAACAACGCTCGACGAAGCGGAGCTTCACCGTGCACTCGCCGTGGCCGGGGAAGAAGGCGGTGACCCGGTCGTCCTTCACCTCGAGGACCTCGCCCTCTCCCCAGGCGGGATGGCGGACGCGGCTCCCCTTTCCCAGCGGCGGGGGGCCCTCCGGCGCCTCCTTCCGCTTCACCGTGCGGAAGGTCCGCATCGGGCGGCGGACCACCCGCCCCTCCGCCGCCGCGGCGGCAGCAGCCGCCCGGGCTGCGGCGGCGCGGGCCTCCGCCTCCTCGCTGAGGCGGCGCTGCTCCTCGTCGCGCCGCGCGTCCTCCTCCGCCTTGCGGCTGCGGCGCAGGCAGTTGTCGCAGTGGCCGCAGGTGGGCGGCGCGTCTTCGCCGAAGTAGGCGCGGAGGATGCGGGTGCGGCACAGGGTGGAGGTGGCGTAGCGCACCACCGCGTCGAGGCGCGCCCGGTCCTCCGCCCGCCGCTCCTCGTAGCGCTGCGCCATCGTCGCCAGCTCCGCGTCGTCGGGGGCGTCGCCCACCGCGCGGACCCTCGTCCCCTCCTCCTCCTCCGCGAGCCCCAGCTCGGCGAGGAGGGAGATGACCACCCGCGCGGTGCGGACCGGCACGTCCGCCGCGGCGGCCACCGCCTCCAGCGGCTCCGCGGTCGCCTTCGCCACCTCCCACAGGGCGCGGCCCACCTTGACCACGTCCTCGTGGCGGGGGTAGCGGCCGCCGAGGAAGTAGGCCTGCACCCGGCGATCGCCCGGCTGGTAGAGGAGGGTGCAGCGCGAGGGCCTGCCGTCGCGCCCGGCGCGCCCCGCCTCCTGGAAGTAGGCCTCGAGCGAGCCCGGCATCTGCGCGTGGAGGACGAAGCGGATGTCGGGCTTGTCGACGCCGAGGCCGAAGGCGTTGGTGGCGACGATCACCCGTGGCTTCGGCCCCTGCATGAAGGCGCGCTGCACCGATTCGCGCTCCTTCGCGCGCATCTGGCCGTGGTAGCGGTCCGCCTCCACGCCGCTCTCCTGGAGGAGCCTGGCGATCTCCTCCACCTGCTGGATGGTGGCGCAATAGACGATGCCGGCGCCCCGCGAGCGCTTGACGTACTCCACCAGCCGCTTGCGGCGCCCGTGCTCGGTGGTGGTGTGGACCACCTCGAAGTGGAGGTTGGGGCGATCGAATCCGGCGAGGAGCACCTGCGGATCGCGCATGCCGAGCTGCCGGACGATGTCGCCGATCACCTTGTCGGTGGCGGTGGCGGTGAGCGCCAGCACGGGCGGGTGGCCCAGCTCCTCGATCGCCGCGGAGAGGCCCAGATAGGCGGGGCGGAAGTCGTGCCCCCACTGCGAGACGCAGTGGGCCTCGTCCACCACGAAGAGCTGGGGATCCGCCTGGGCGAGGATCCGACGGAAGGCGGGATCGGCGAGCCGCTCGGGGGTGACGTAGGCGAGCTTGTGCTCGCCCTTGCCGATGGTGCGCAGGGCGTCGCGCAGCTCCCGCTCGGTGAGGGTGGAGTTGACCATCGCCACCTCGACCCCGAGGGCGCGGAGCTTCTCCACCTGGTCCTGCATCAGGGCGATGAGCGGGGAGACCACCACGGTGGTGCCGCGCAGGGCGATCGCGGGGAGCTGGTAGGTGAGGCTCTTCCCGCCGCCGGTGGGCAGGATGGCGAGCACGTCGCGACGGCGCAGGACCCCTTCGAGCACCTCCGCCTGGCCGGGGCGGAAGCGCTTGATCCCGAACCGCTCCCGGGCGATCGCCCGCAGCTGGTCGAGGTCCACGTCGAACGCCGAGGGCTCCATCGATCGCAAAATAGCCACGTTCGGCCGCGGCGCGAGCAGGGTGGCTTCGAAGGGCGTTTGGGGTAGCTTGCGCGCCGATGAGGACGATCAAGCTCACCCTCGAATACGACGGCACCGACTTCGTGGGCTGGCAGGTGCAGCCGAACGGCCGCTCCGTGCAGCAGGTGGTGGAGCAGGCGCTCGAGAGGATGCTCAAGGAGCGCACCCCCGTGGTGGGCGCGGGGCGCACCGACGCAGGGGTCCACGCGGCCGGTCAGGTGGCGACACTGCGCACGGAGAAGGCGGTCCCCCTGAAGGCCTTCGTGATGGGGCTCAACAGCCTCCTGCCGCAGGACGTCGCGGTCCTCGACGCGGAGGAGATGCCCGAAGGCTTCCACGCGCGCCACTCTGCCTCGGGCAAGCGCTACGAGTACCGGATCAGCAACCGGCCCACGCGCTCCCCGCTCCTGCGCCGCACCCACTGGGAGATCTACCGCCCGCTCGACGTGGCGGCGATGCGCGCTGCCGCGGTCCACCTCCTCGGCGAGCACGACTTCTCCGCCTTCCGCGCCGCGGACTGCCCCGCGAAGACGACGCGGCGGGTGCTGCGCCGCTTCGACGTCGAGGAGGAGGGCGAGCGGGAGATCTTGATCACGGTGGAGGCCACCGCCTTCCTCAAGCACATGGTGCGCAACCTGGTGGGGACGCTCGCCGAGGTGGGGCTGGGCAGGCGCGATCCGGAGAGCCTCCCCGCGCTCCTCGCCAGCGGCGACCGGACCCAGGCGGGGCCCACCGCGCCGCCGCAGGGGCTCACCATGGCAAAGGTCTTCTACGACCCCCGTTGACTCGCGCGTCGATCCCCACGGCCTGTCGCGTCGAAAAAAGGCTCTCCTGACGCATCCGTGGGTCAGTTGAGAACCTGAAAAGCAAGCGCGCACGCGCCTTTCCCTGCAAAATTCGGCTTGTCGAAGGTCGAATTCAGCAGCGGAGAAAGCAGCGTGCGCAGG
>Ga0182742_1002359_pt1 | contig 21055 bp, 18 predicted proteins | sample eDN5th37CBELigMG_FD_128880 | JGI IMG/M metagenome (GOLD analysis project Ga0182742, IMG submission 128880) | Enriched Miracle-Growth compost microbial communities from Emeryville, California, USA - eDNA 5th pass 37_C BE-Lig MG (version 2)... ... | reverse complement strand
TTCGCGATCATGCGGCGCGGCCTCGGCGTCGACGATCTGCGGGCGGCGGCCGAGGCGGGCTCCCCGCTCGAGCTGGCCGATCTCGGGCTGCGCTTCGACCTCACCGTCCCGCTCGCCCGCTTCACCGCGACCCACTGGCACGAGCTGCCGAAGCCGTTCCGCGCGATCCAGATCGCACCCGTGTGGCGGGCAGAGCGCCCGCAGCAGGGCCGGTACCGCCAGTTCGTGCAGTGCGATATCGACATCCTGGGGGAGCCGGGGCCGCTCGCCGAGGTCGAGCTCCTCACCGCGAGCGCCCGGACGATCCGCGCGCTCGGGATTCAGGAGTTCAGCATTCGGCTCAACGACCGGCAGCTGCTCGTGGCGGTCCTCGAGCACCTCGGCTTCCCGGCCGAGGAGCACGACACGGTGCTCATCGTCGTCGACAAGCTCGACAAGGTGGGGCCCGAGGGGGTCGTCGCGGAGCTCCGGTCGCGCAGCGGTTCTCCCGCGGCCGTCGAGGCGCTGCACGCCCACCTGTTGCGGCCACAGACCCGCGAGTGGCTGCCGTTCGGCGAGGCGCAGATCCGCAAGGGCCTTCCCGCCGGCCTCGAGCACCCGGCCGTCGCGGCGCTCGCGTCAATCGGGGAGACGGTCCTCGAGGCGCTGCGGGCGCCCGGCGAGGATGTCGCGGCGAGTGGGCTCGTCCAGTTCGACCCCTGGCTCGTGCGCGGGATGGGGTATTACACGGGCCCGATCTTCGAACTCGCCCACCCGGATCTCGGCCACTCCTTCGGCGGTGGCGGCCGCTACGACGGCATGATCGGCCGGTTCCTCGGGACGGAGGTGCCGGCGGCCGGCATCTCGCTCGGCTTCGAGCGCCTGGTCGACCTGGTCGCGTCGACGGAGGATCGGACGAATGCGGTGGCGATCGTCTACGCTGCTGCCGCGACTCCCGCTGACGTCGTCGCGGCGCGGGACCGCTTCGTCGCCGAGGGCCGCGTCGTCCGGCTCGTGCGCCGCCCGAAGCAGCTCGGCAAGGCGCTCGATCAGCTCGCCGCCGAGGGCGTCGGCGCATTCGTCGTCCTCGAGGCGGGCGCCGACATCGCCGCGCTCGAGCTCAAGCCGCTCGCCGCCCGCTGAGCGAGCGAGCCAGCCGAGCCGATCCAGCCGAGCGTGCCTGCCTGAGTGGCGGGTGATGCACTGAATGGCGGGCCTACGGGCTCCAAAACCCGCCACCCGATGAAACGCCCGCCAACCGGGTGCTTGCCGGATCGCCGAGCGGGCGAAACACCGAACCGGGCGGCATAGGATCGAGGGGCACCCGGCACACCTGACGCCCCCGAAGGAGCAACATGGCCGCGATCGAAGCCGTAGGCGCCCGCGAGATCCTCGACTCCCGGGGTAACCCGACCGTCGAGGTCGAGGTGCTCCTTGAGGACGGGACGGTCGCCCGCGCCGCAGTGCCCAGCGGGGCCTCCACCGGTGCCTTCGAGGCGACCGAACTTCGTGACGGCGACCCCGGTCGCTACGGCGGCAAGGGCGTCCTCACCGCCGTCGATAACGTGCTCGACTCCCTCGGCCCGGCCGTCGAGGATCTTGACGCCGCCGACCAGCGCCTCGTCGATGCCGCGCTCATCGAGGCCGATGGCACGGACAACAAGTCGCGACTCGGCGCGAACGCGATCCTTGGCGTGAGCCTCGCCGTCGCGAAGGCCGCCGCCGACTCGGCGGACCTCCCGCTCTTCCGCTACCTCGGCGGCCCGAACGCGCACGTCCTCCCGGTCCCGCTGCTCAACGTCATCAACGGCGGCGCCCACGCCGATACGAATGTGGATATCCAGGAGTTCTTTGTCGTCCCGCACGGTGCGGAGAGCTTCGCCGAGGCGCTGCGCTGGGGGGCGGAGACGTACCACGCGCTCAAGTCGCTGCTCAAGTCGCGGGGACTTGCGACCGGGCTCGGCGATGAGGGCGGCTTCGCGCCGGAGTTGCCGAGCAATCGGGCCGCGCTCGACTTCCTGCTCGAGGCGATCACGGCGGCGGGGTTTGCGCCGGGGCGGGACTTCTCCGTCGGGCTCGATGTCGCCTCGACCGAGTTCTTCCGGGACGGCCGCTACCACTTCGAGGGCCGCGAGCTCACCGCGGAGGAGCTGACCGCGTACTATGTCGACCTCGCGGGCGGCTACCCGCTCGCGACGATCGAGGACCCGCTCGCCGAGGACGACTGGGACGGGTACGCGCATCTGACGGCAGCGCTCGGCGACCGGGTCCAGATCGTCGGTGATGACCTGTTTGTCACGAATCCGGCCCGCCTCGCCGACGGTATCGCCCGCGGTGTGGCGAATTCGATCCTCGTCAAGGTGAATCAGATCGGCACGCTGACGGAGACGCTCGACGCGGTGAGCCTCGCGCAGCGCAGCGGGTACACCGCGATTCTGTCGCACCGCTCCGGTGAGACCGAGGACACGACGATCGCCGACCTCGCGGTCGCGGTGAACGGCGGGCAGATCAAGACGGGGGCCCCGGCTCGGAGCGACCGCGTGGCGAAGTACAATCAGCTCCTGCGCATCGAGGAGGAGCTGGGCGACGCGGCCGTGTATGCGGGCCGGACCGCCTTCCCTCGCCTCGTCGACTGAGTCGGCTGAGCTCCACTGCACAGGGGGCGGCGAGCCTTCAAGCACCGCTTGAGGCAGGATGCAGGCCCGCTCTCAGGGTTTGTGCTGGACCGCTGGTACCCTGGTCGGATCGCGTTGCGGCACCGCGTCACTCGAGTGTGTGCGGTAGCGACGTACTACTGCCATGAAACGACTTCTCGTAATCGCCGTCGCGACCGCCCTGATTATTGGGGTGAGCCTTCCCGCGGCCGCCATCAGCACAACCGATCACCCCGCCACGGCGATGGCCGCGGAGCCGCTGGCCGGTGCCGCCGCCGACCAGGACGTCGCGCTCAGCATCGCCGCCGGGGTGGTGAACGCACGCGAGAGCTTCTCGGCCGAGCCGAAGCCCGCGCCCCCGCCACCCGTGGCAACTTACTGGAGCAACGTCTACAGCGGGCCCATCTCGGATGCGTGGCTCGGCTACCTCCCGGTATGGCCGGCGAACCCCGGCAGCCTCGTCGACGGCTTCGGCCCGCGCGGCGGCGGCTTCCACGGCGGCATCGACCTCTTCGCCGGCTATGGCTCGACGATCGTCGCCGCCGGTGCCGGGACGGTCACGGTCGTCGCCACGCACTGGAGCTGGGGCCACATGGTCAAGATCGACCACGGCGGCGGTGTCCAGACGCTCTACGCGCACATGATCGACGGCTCGGCCATGGTCGCCCCCGGCCAGTGGGTCGAGGCGGGCACGCCGATCGGTCTGCTTGGCGAGACGGGCGAGGCCTACGGCGCGCACCTCCACTTCGAGGTCTACCTCAACGGGCAGAAGGCCGACCCCCTGGGGTTCCTCCCTTGATCCTCAGCCGACGCCCGTAGCCTTATGGCATGGTGCGCGGCCAGGGAGCCCGGCGCCCGGGTACGCGCCCGGACGCGACGGGCAGGCGCGCCCCGCGGGAGCGCCCGATACGCATCGCCGTCACCGCGCACGAGGAGACGGCGGCCGAGCGATGGCTCCGCACGCTCCGGCTGTCCGGCTTCAGCGTCATCCTGCTCGGGCTCCTCATCCTCGCCGTCATCGTCCTCGCGCCGGGGCTGCGCACGCTCGTCGAGCAGCAGCAGCAGATCGCCGCGCTCGAACACACCGCCCAGGAGGGCCGTGACACGGTGACCCACCTCGAGGCGGAGCTCGACCGCTGGAGCGACCCTGCCTACATCGAGACGCAGGCGCGGGACCGGCTGCTGTTCATCTACCCGGGGGAGTCAAGCTTCCTCCTCACCAATTGGCAGGCACCCGAGGGGGACGGCGACGACCTCGCCCCGACGACGCAGATCCGGGCGACGCAGATCGACTGGCTCGGCGGGCTGCTCGCCGCGACCTTCGAGGCGGGGCTGACCGACGCGACCGCCGAGGAGCTGCCGCTCGTGCCCGCGGGGGTGTTCCGGTGATGACGCCAGCGACCGAGGCGGACCTCGCGACGATGGCCGAGCAGCTCGGCCGCCCGATGCGCGACGTCGTCGGCATCGCGGCACGCTGCGTCTGTGGTCGCCCGACCGTCGTCGCGACGAAGCCGCGCCTGAGTGACGGCACCCCCTTCCCGACGTTCTACTACCTCACCCACCCCGCCGCGAGCGCCGCCGCGTCCCGGCTCGAGGCCTCCGGCCGCATGGCTGACTACACGGCGATGCTGGTCGGCGAACTCGGGGCGTCGTACGCGGCTGCGCACGACGCATTCCTCGCCGATCGCCTTGCCCATGGCGATGTCCCCGAGATCGCGGGCATCTCCGCGGGCGGCATGCCGACGCGGGTGAAGTGCCTCCACGCCCTCATCGCGCACTCGCTCGCCGCGGGCGGCGGGGTCAACCCGATCGGCGACCTCGCGCTCGCGGAGTGCGGCTGGTCACCCGAGGTATGCGCGTGCGCGCCGAGCCCGACGGCGGTGGACGAATGAGGAGCTCGCCCCCGTCGCCCGCCCCGCGGCGGACCGCTGGCCGCGTGGGCGGCGTGCTCGGCGCGGCGGCGCTCGCGGGCGCGATGGCCCTCGGGGTCGCGGCGCCCGCGCACGCCGACGTGGTGCGCGATGCCGAGTACTGGCTCGACGAGTACGGCATCCGTGCCGCCTGGCAGACGACCCAGGGCGAGGGCGTGACGATCGCGATCATCGACACGGGGGTCGACCCGAACGTGCGCGAGCTGCGGGGGGCCGTGCTCGAGGGCGCGGACTTCTCCGGACTCGGTGACCCGCTCGGCTGGGCACCGGTCGGCGGTGAGTCAGGCGAGCACGGCACGCTTGTGGCGACGATGGCGGCCGGTCGGGGCTCCGGTCCCGGCAGCGGCGTCATCGGGGTGGCCCCGGGTGCCAAGATCCTGCCGATCTCGATCGGTTTCGGCGGGGAGCGCGACTCGGACGTGCAGATTGCGGAGGCGGTCCGCTTCGCGGTCGACCACGGCGCCGATGTCATCAACATGTCACTGACCCGCAATACCCTCGAGTGGCCGGTGTCCTGGGATGAGGCGTTCCTCTACGCGGCCGCGCACGATGTCGTCATCGTCGCTGCGGCGGGCAATCGCGCTGCCGGCACGACGGTCGTCGGCGCCCCCGCGACGATGCCCGGCGTGCTGACGGTCGCCGGGGTCGATCGATTCGGCAACGCGAGCGAGGATGCCTCGAGTCAGGGCATCACGATCAGCGTCGCCGCCCCGAGCGAGGAGCTCGTCGGCGTCGCCCCGGGCGGCGGGTACCGGCAGTGGAGCGGCACGAGCGGCTCCGCGCCCCTCGTCGCCGGCGTTGTCGCGCTCGTGCGCGCCGCGCACCCCGAGCTCGATGTCGCGAACGTCATCAACCGCATCGTCACGACCGCCCGAGACGTGGGACCGGCCGGGCAGGACGCCTGGTACGGCTATGGGCTCATCGACGCCAAGGCGGCGGTGTCGGCGATCGTGCCGAGGGTCGCGGCGAACCCGATGGGCGACCTCGCGGAGTGGGTCCGGGTGTACCGCCCGACCGAGTCGGAGCCGGTCCCCCTGCCGACCCCGGTCGTCATCGTCCCTGAGGCGCCGGTCATCGTCGCGACGGGGGCGCGCAGTCCCACGGGCGTGCTGCTGCCCTCGATCGAGCTGCTGCGCGCACAGGGCCCGGCGGCGCTCACGGTCACCGTATTCCTCGCCGGTCTCGCCGGTCTCGGGGTGTGGGGCTGGCGGGGAATCTCGAGGGCTCGTGATCGTCGCTAGAATCGGATGTCCGCATTCCTGCGTCAGGCGACGCAACTGAGGAGACTGCAACTCGTGCCCAAGATTCTGATCGTCGGCGGCGGCTACGCCGGTTTTTACACGGCCTGGACCCTGGAGCGGCGGCTTGGTCGGCGCGAAGCCGAGGTCGTCCTCGTGGACCCGAGGGCGTCGATGACGTATCAGCCCTTCCTTCCGGAGGTCGCGGCGGGCTCGATCGAGCCGCGGCACATCGTGGTCTCGCACCGGCGGCACCTGAAGCGCACGAGTATCGTGCAGGCGCGGGTCACCGCGATCGACCCCGAGGCGAAGGTGGCGACCCTGACGCCGGCGACCGGCGAGCCGTGGCAGGAGTCCTACGACACGCTCGTCGTCACGGCGGGCTCGGTCACCCGCACCTTCCCGATCCCGGGCCTCGCGGACACCGCGATCGGGATGAAGAATGTGGAGGAAGCGGTGTCGGTGCGCGACCGGCTCGTGGCGAACTTCGAACGCGCCGCCGCCCTGCCGGACTCGCCCGAGAAGCGGCGACTGCTCAATGTGACCGTCGTCGGCGGCGGCTTCGCCGGGGTGGAGACGATCGGTGAGCTGCGGAGCCTCGGCTCCTACCTGCTGCGGCGCTTCCCGACGATCTCCTTCGAGGAGACCAGCTACCACCTCGTCGAGGCGATGGGCCGGATCATGCCGGAGGTGTCGGAGCAGTCCGCGAAGTGGGTCGTTGGCCACCTCGAGCGCCGCGGCATCCAGGTGCACCTCAACACCTCGCTCACCGCCGCGACCGACGGTGTGCTCGAGCTCGGTGACGGCACGACCTTCGAGTCGGATCTCCTTATCTGGACGGCTGGCGTCATGGCACACCCGACCGCGAAGGGCTTCGGGTTGCCGATGGACGAGCGTGGCCGTGTCCGCTCCTCGGCGACCCTCCAGGTCGTCGACGACGACGGCACGGTCATCGAGGGTGTTTGGGCCGCGGGTGATGTCGCGGCCGTGCCGGACCTGTCGGGCGGCGGGGTTGGCGGCTTCTGCGTGCCGAACGCGCAGCACGCGGTTCGGCAGGCGAAGCGGATGGCGAAGAACATCGTGGCGGAGCTGCGCGGCGACGCCCCGAAGGACTACGTGCACAAGAACGCGGGCGCCGTTGCCGGCCTCGGCCTCTGGCACGGCGTCATGCAGTCGGGCGGCTTCGCGATGCGCGGCCCGCTCGCCTGGCTCGCCCACCGCGGCTACCACGGCCTCGCGATGCCGACGTGGGAGCGCAAGCTCCGCGTCTTCGGCGACTGGGTCGGCGGGTTCTTCCTCCGCCGCGACATCGTCGGGCTCGAGCTGACGGCGCCGCGCGCGGCATTCGCGGAATATGCGGTCCGACCCGCCCCGGCGGCCAAGAAGTCCTGAGCGCCAATAGGCTGGCTCCTGCCCCGGTAGCCCAACTGGCAGAGGCAGGCGGCTTAAACCCGCTCCAGTGCGGGTTCGATCCCCGTCCGGGGCACTATGCTCGGCCCTGTGCGATCTGCCATGCGGGGGAATCGGATTTTTGGCGTGAGCGCGGCCATCGTGCTGTCGGGGGCGCTCGTCGCCTGCGGCACGGGGGGCGTGCCCGCCCCCGACGTGCCCGTGCCGGACAATCCGATCTGGAACGGCACGACGAAGCCCGAGCCGGTCTCGCCGGACAACGTCGTCCTCAGCCTCCCGAAGGACATGTACCGGCACGAGGGCGCGCCGACCGAGTGGTGGTGGCACATCGGAACGCTGCGCGCCGGCGACCGCGTCTTCGGCTTCGAGATCAACGCGGCCCAGTTCGTCGGCCAGAGCTTCGCGATGACGCAGATCTCGCTGACGGATGTCGAGACCGAGCACCATTACGAGCGCACGCAGGTGTACGTGCCAGAGCCGATCGGGAACTTCGACATCGCGACCTGGGCCGAGGGCGACCCGAGTAAGGACTGGTACGCGCGTCTCGGTGACCCGTCCTGGCTCGTCGGCGGCTTCAGCGTGCAGGACAGCGGCTCCGGCTACACGGAGGCGCCGAAGGTCGAGATCACCGGTGATGGCTCGGGAGCGTCCGCGCTCGCGGTCCTCGACGACGAGGGCGGCGTCGGCCAGATCGTGCTGCTCCAGCCCGGCTCCGGCTACACGACGACGCCGACCATCACGCTGACCGGCGGTGGCGGCAGCGGGGCGAGCGCGGTCGCGATCCGCAACTTCGTGTCGATGCAGGCACCGCAGGCCGACCCGTCGCAGGACATCAGGGTGCACGCGCTCATCCAGAGCCAGCCGAGCCTTGAGGAGATCGAATTCGACCTCACCTTCTCGCAGCAGGGTCGCCCATTCTTCGTCTTCGGCACCGGCCTCGAGCCGAGTGCGACGAAGCAGAGTCTCGAGGAGAACAACTACTACTTCTCATACACTCGGCTCGCCGCGAGCGGCACGATCACGATCGACGGCACGCCCTATGAGGTGACCGGCACGACGTGGATGGACCACGAGTACGGCTACTTTGGCGACGGCTCGGCCGACGGTCGGATCCGCTGGCTCCTGCAGGACATGCAGCTCGACAACGGGTACTCGATCTCGAACGCGGGCGTCATCGGCCCCGGCTTCAAGCCCGAGATCGATGTGACGGTCGACTCGTACGCGACGATCCAGGACCCCGAGGGTCACCTGTACTTCGTCGCGACGACCGTCACGCCGGTCGGCAAGCTCTGGGTGAGCCCGGTCACGGGCCGCGGGTACGCGCAGCAGTTCCGGGTCGAGATCCCGTCCTTCGACGCCGAGTTCCTCGTGACGACGAGAGTGCAGGACCAGGAGTTCGTGCTCCCGGGCGCCTCAGTGTACGAAGGCACCGCGGACGTCGAGGGGACGATCCTCGGGGAGCGTGGCGTCAGCGGCGACGCCTGGATCGAGCAGGCCTTCTGAGCGACGGGACCGCGCCGTTCGACATCAAGCGATCCGTTGACGCGCGCCGCACCGCGCCCGAACGGCTGCGCCCAATCCTCCGGCAGCCCGTCGCGCCGCTCCCAGCCTGACGATCGGGACGAATGCTAGGATGACGACATCTCGCAGCGCACCTCTCGCGTTGCTTGCGTCGTAGAACGCTCCCTCACCGCATTCATCCAGAATCCGCGGTCGACATCTTCTCCGGCGAACGGATGCGCCGCTCGGCGCGTTCGCCCACCGAACCCCCGCCTGCCCGGGCACCGCCCTGCGGCAGCAGAAGGATCATGAGCATGACCACCAGCACCACCCAGGCGCCCGCCTTCGCCGACCTCGGCGTGCCGCACCCGATCATCGAGGTGCTCGACGCGCAGGGCAAGACGAGCGCGTTCCCCATCCAGGCCGATACGCTCCCCGACACGCTCGCGGGCCGCGACGTGCTCGGCAAGGGCCGCACCGGCTCCGGCAAGACCCTCGCCTTCAGCATCCCCATGGTCGCGCGTCTCGGCACGCGGCTCGCCGGGCGCGCCCGCGCCGGGCGGCCGCTCGGGCTCGTCCTCGCGCCGACGCGTGAACTCGCCACCCAGATCGACGCGGTCCTCGCGCCGCTCGCCAGCGCCTACGGGCTCAGCACGACGACGATCTACGGCGGCGTCTCGCAGCAGCGCCAGGTGACGGCGCTGCGTGCCGGCGTCGACATCGTCGTCGCCTGCCCGGGCCGCCTCGAGGACCTCATGGGGCAGGGGCAGGTCAAACTCGACGACGTCGAGGTGACCGTGCTCGATGAGGCCGACCACATGGCCGACCTCGGCTTCCTCCCCGGCGTCACGCGCATTCTCACCGCGACGCCCGCGGGCGGGCAGCGCATGCTCTTCAGCGCGACGCTCGATAACGGCGTCGACAAGCTCGTGCGCCGCTTCCTCGCCGACCCGACCCAGCATGAGGTCGATGAGGCGGGCGTGCCTGAGGCCGCGATGACGCACCACGCGCTGGCTGTCCCCGATGCGGCCGCCAAGAAGGCACTCGTACGCGACCTCGCGTCTGGCACCGGCCGCCGCATCCTCTTCATGCGCACGAAGCACCACGCGAAGCGCCTCGCGAAGGAGCTCACCGCCGCCGGCATCCCCGCCGTCGACCTCCACGGCAACCTCAGCCAGCCCGCACGCGACCGCAACCTCGCGGCATTCTCCAGCGGTGCCGTCCGCGTCCTCGTCGCGACCGATGTCGCCGCGCGCGGCGTCCACGTCGACGACATTGAGCTCGTCGTCCACGTCGACCCGCCGACCGAGCACAAGGCGTACCTTCACCGATCCGGCCGGACCGCCCGGGCCGGCAAGGAAGGCGTCGTCGCGACGCTCGTGCTCCCCGAGCAGGAGCGCGACGTCAAGCAGATGATGCGGAAGGCCGGGATCACCGCCGAGCTCGAGCGGGTGACGGCCGCGTCGCCAGTCGTCCTCGAGCTCATCGGCACGCGGGCAGAGCGCGTCGAGCCGAGCGCCGCGCCCGTGCAGTCGGCTCCACGCCAGGCGCGTGCCGCTGCACAGCCGGGGCAGGGGCGTCGTCGCGGCCGGGGCGGCCAGGCCCGCGCGGAGGGCCGCACGAATGCGGTGCCGCGCCGCGACGGGATGGCCGGCGGCCAGTCGCCCAAGCGCGACACCCGGCAGGGTGCCGCGGGCCAGCGCCCCGCCCGGTCCGGCCAGCCGTCCGGCCGCACCGCGCAATCAGCGGGGCGTGCCGGTCAGGCCGGTGCCGCGCATTCGTCCCCGCAGGCAGGCCGCACCGCCTCCGGTCGCGCGACGATCGGCCACATGCCCACCTCGCGTGGCTCGCGCCGCGCGAGCGCCCCGCAGCAGTCCGCGGGACGCTGAGCGCGCCGCGACGCGCGCGCTGAACCAAGGTGGATTCGCGGGAGCTAGGTGAATCCGCGCGGCAAGCACCTGCTCCCGCGGAAACCACCTTGTCCCGGCGCGCACGGAGTCCGGATCGCGCCGCGCGCACCCAGCCGTAACGCAGTGACCCGCAATAGCATTGGCGCATGGAAGCGCTCTGGATCATCGTCGGCATCGTCGTCGTCGTGGCGATCGCATTCGGCATCTACCTTTGGGCGACATACAACGGACTCGTCGCGCTCGGCGTCCGCGTCGAGGAGGCCTGGAGTGACATCACGGTCCAGCTCAAACGCCGCGCCGACCTCATCCCCAACCTCATCGAGACGGTCAAGGGGTACGCGGCGCACGAGAAGGGCGTCTTCGAGGCCGTGACGAAGGCGCGGGCCGAGTCGATCGGTGCGCAGACCCCCGGCGAGGCCGCGACGGCGGAGAACCACCTGCAGGGTGCGCTCAAGAGCCTGTTCGCCGTCGCGGAAGGCTACCCGCAGCTCCAGGCGAGCCAGAACTTCCTGCAGCTCCAGGGCGAGCTCGTCGCGACCGAGGACAAGATCCAGGCCGCCCGCCGCTTCTACAACGGCGGCGTCCGCGAGCTCAACACGAAGATCAAGGTCTTCCCGAACAACGTCTTCGCGCGCCGCCTCGGCTTCACCGAGCGCGAGTTCTTCGAGGTCGCCGACGCTGCGGCCATCGCCGAGCCGCCGCGGGTGCAGTTCTGATCCCGGGAGGAATGCGCATGCCCGCCCCCGCCCCGACGCCCGGCCCGGGAGGGGAGAGCTGATGTACCGCGCGATCCGCCGGAACAAGGTCAACTCGGTGCTCATCATCCTGCTGTTCGTCGCGATCATCGCGGGCCTGGGCGCCCTCGCCTCGGTGATCTATCAGAACTGGACGATCGTCATCATCACGCTGCTCATCGCGGGGGCGTATGCGCTCATCCAGTACTTCGCCGCGTCCCGGCAGGCGCTGGCGCTCACCGGCGCGCGGGAGGTGACGGAGGCGGACGAGCCGCGCCTGTACCGCACCGTCGAACACCTCGCGATGACGACCGGCACGCCGATGCCACGGGTCTTCATCATCAACGATCCCGCGCCGAACGCATTCGCCACCGGTCGCGACCCCGAGCACGCGAGTGTCGCGGCGACGACCGGGCTGCTCACGCTCATGGACGATACGGAGCTCGAGGGGGTCATGGCGCACGAGCTCGGTCACGTGCGCAACTACGACATCCGAGTGTCAATGATCGTCTTCGGCCTCGTCGTCGCGATCGGGATGCTCGCGGACTGGCTGCTGCGGTTCGCGATCTGGGGCCAGGGCAACAACAAGGCGGCGAACCCGCTCATGCTCATCTTCGGACTCGCCGCGATGATCGTCGCGCCGCTGCTGGCCGGGATCGTGCAGGCGGCGATATCGCGACAGCGCGAGTACCTCGCCGACGCGACGGGCGTCATGACGACCCGCTACCCGGAGGGCCTCGCGAGCGCGCTCGGCAAGCTCCGCGACTACGGCCAGCCGGTGCGGCGGCAGAACAACTCGATGGCGCACATGTGGTTCGCTGATCCGTCGAAGCCCGGCTTCCTGGCGCGGCTGTTTGCGACGCACCCGCCGCTCGACGACCGCATTCAGCGACTCCGGGCGAACGCCGACCGATTCTGAGACCGCCCCGGCTCAGCGCTCGAGCAGCACCATGACCTCGAGGTGGTGGGTCTGCGGGAACATGTCAAACAGTCGCGCCTCGACCGGGCGATACGCGGGCATCGCAGCGAGGTCGCGCGCGAGCGTCTGAGGGTTGCAGCTCGAGTAGATGATCGAGGCCACCCCGGATGCCTCGAGCGTCGCGGTGAGGCGGTCCCCGAGGCCGCGTCGCGGCGGGTTGACGACGACGAGGTCGGGGGTGTCGCCCGCAGTGGTGAGCCACTCGGTCGCGTCACCGGTGAGGAATGCGGTGTCCCGCATTCCTGCCTCGCTCGCGGTGGTCTTGGCCGCGGTGATCGCCTCCGCGGAGGCCTCGATCCCGAGCACGCTCCGGCCGGGCCCGGCGAGTGCCAGCGCGAAGCCGCCGACGCCGCAGTACAGGTCGACGACGCGGTGCGGGTGCGGGCTCGGCGTGAGGACGTGGTCGGCCCAGTCGGCCGCCTGCCGGTAGAGCGCGGCGGCGACGGCGGTGTTCGTCTGGAAGAAGCTGCGCGGCGGGAGGCGGAGGGTCATGGCGTCGAGCCGCATCGGCAGCGTGGTGTCCGCCGTGAGCGGGTGCTCCTCCTCGCCCTCGAGGACTGCGGCGTGCATGGGCAGGATGTTCGCGGTCGCGACGCGGATCGGCAGCGCGGCGAGCAGGCCGCTGAGGTGTTTGCGGAGGCGGGGGAGCGGCTCGGTCGAGCGCAGCACGAAGCGCACCATGAGCTCGCCGTCGGGCGACTCGGTGACGAGCAGGTGCTTGAGCTCGCCGCGGCGGCTCGGCACGTCGTACGGGGTGAGGCCCGCGGTCGTGACGAATGCGGCGAGTGCGGGCATCGCGGCCCGGAGCCCCGGCGTCATGATGCCGCACCCGCGGAGGTCGACCCCGTGCTGCGCCTGGTCGAGAATGCCGAGCGTCGGGTCGTCGACGGTCCCGCCGACGACCATCTTCGCCTTGTTGCGGTAGTCGGCCTCGGGGCCGCCGAAGGGCTCGAGCCACTGCACGTCGGCGGCGTCCCGAGCGGCGGCGACGGCCGCTATGGCGCGCTCCTGCTTCGCGGCGCGCTGGCGTGCGATCGGCACACCCATCGCCGTGCACGACCGGCACTCGCCGCGCTCGAAGTACTCACACTCCACCCATCAATCCTGCCCCGCCTCCGTCGAGGGTGCGTCGAGGCGCCGAGGCGGTGGTCTCGAACACGCACCCTCGGCAGGTCGACGCTCCCTCGACGAGGAAGGGTGCGGGGGTGGTGGTAGGGGAGGTGCTACTCAGAGGCGTGCGCGGAGCTCGGCGGCGAGCGTGCCGCGGTCGCCGACCGAGATGCCGTCGAGTCCCTGCCAGGCCGCGGCGTCGCGTACGAGCTCGGCGATGCGCGCCGGGTCGGCAGCGGCCCCCACCGGTCCGTCCTCGCGCCAGGCCGACTGCACGCGGAGCACGCCGGCCTGCCGGTCGGACTTCAGGTCGATCCGGCCGACGAGCCGCTCGTCGAGCAGGATCGGCAGGCTGTAGTAGCCGTACATCCGCTGGTGCGCCGGCGTGTAGATCTCGATGCGGTAGCGGAAACCGAAGTGCCGCTCCGCCCGCGTCCGATCCCACACGATCGGGTCGAAGGGGCTCAGCAGCGCGGCCGCCTCGACGCGCCGGGGGTGACGGGCGTCACGATGCCGCCAGACCGGCTCGCGCCAGCCCGCCACGGCGACCGGCACGAGCTCTCCGGACGCCTCGAGGTCGGTGATCGCGCCGCGCACATCGGTGGCGCGCAGCCGGTGGTAGTCGCGGAGGTCGCCGAGCGTCCCGACCCCGAGCGCGACGGCCGAGCGGCGCACGAGCTCGCGGATCGCGTCTTCGCGCGGGACCTCGGGGGCGTCGAGCACCCGCGGCGGGAGCACCTGCTCGGGGAGGCCATAGCGCCGCTCGAAGCGCACCCGGCCCGCCGTCGCGACCTCACCCCACTCGAAGAGGTGCTCGAGCCCGCGCTTCACGTCGTCCCAGCCCCACCATGGGCCGGTCCGACGGCGGTCCTCGTGCTCGATCTGACTCGCGGCGAGCGGGCCGCGGTCGGCGAGCTCGCGGCGGAGCCAGTCGAGCATGCGTCCGCCGCCATGCACCCAGGCGTCCGGGCGGGCGTGGCGCTTCGTGCGGAGCTCCGCCATCCGCCACCGCCACAGTGGCAGGTCGTCGACGGGGATAATCGCGGCCTCGTGCGCCCAGTACTCGGTGTAGCGGGCGCGCGGGCCGGCGGCGCCGAAGGTGATCCGGTCGAGCGCACCGCGGTCGTAGCGGCCGAGGCGGGCGTGGAGCGGCTGGTAGTGGGAGCGCTCGTACACATTGACGGAGTCGAGCTGGAGGAGCCCGAGGCGCTGGATCGCGGCGTGGAGCTGCCGCGTGCCGACCTCGCCGCCGGGCCGCGGCCGGCCGAAGCCCTGTGCCCGGAGCTGCACCCGCCGGGCCTCCGCGGCCGACATCGCCTCGACGCCGCCCGACTTCCGCACCACAGCCGCCAACCTACCGCCCGCCCCGGGGCGCGACAGGGCGGGACGGTCGGAGGGAATGCGCGGCGCGCGTGGAGCCCGCCCGAATACACTCGCAGCCATGCAGGAGCGCGCGACGACGCCGACCGAGCCCGGGACCGAGGGCGCGACGCGCGTGGCCGTGCCACGGGGACTGCGCAGTGCCGCCGCCTGGTCGTGGCGACTGCTCGTCATCGCGGGGGTGCTAGCGATCGTCATCGCGCTCGTCATCGTCTTCCGCGTCGTCGTCATCCCGTTCCTCATCTCGCTGCTGCTCGCGAGTGTCCTCATCCCGTTCAGCGTGTGGCTGCAACGGCACCGTTGGCCGCGCTGGCTCGCGATCCTCGTCGCCTTCCTCGGCGCGCTCGCGGTGATCGGCGGGCTCGTCGCCCTCGTGGTGTGGCAGGTCCGCGGCGGCTTCGCCGACCTGCGAGACAAGACGATCGAGGCGACGCACGACATCTCGGCCTGGCTCGCCGGGCCGCCGTTCCATTACGAGGTCGGTGACCTCTCCGACCGGATCGCCCAGTGGTGGGGTGCGTTCCAGCAGGACGAGGGCTTCTGGGATCGGGTGCTCGCCCTCGGCTCGACCGCGGGGCACGTGAGCGCTGGGCTGCTCCTCACCCTCTTTGCGACCCTCTTCCTCCTTATCGACGGCCCGGGCATCTGGGGCTGGTCCCTTGGGCTCTTCCCCGGTCGTGCCCGGCCCGCGGTCGCGGGCGCTGCCGGGGCAGCCTGGACGACGCTGTCGACGTTCACTCGCGTGCAGGTCTTCGTCGCGTTCGTCGATGCGGTCGGCATTGGCCTCGGGGCATGGATCCTCGGGCTCTTCTTCGGCGGCTTCCCGCTCGTCATCCCGCTGGCGATCGCGGTCTTCCTCGGGGCATTCATCCCCTTCGTCGGTGCGCTCGTGACGGGTGCCTTCGCGGTGCTCGTCGCGCTCGTGTACCTCGGTCCGATCCCGGCGATCATCATGCTCGCGATCGTGCTCCTCGTGCAGCAGATCGAGGGGCACGTGCTGCAGCCACTCGTCCTCGGCACCGCCGTGAAGGTCCACGCGCTCGCGGTCGTCTTTGGCGTCGCCGCCGGCGCGCTCATCGCCGGCATCCCCGGCGCGCTGTTCGCCGTCCCGCTCATCGCAGTGACGAATGCGGTGGCCCGCTACATCCGCTCCGGCACCTGGCGGGACGCGCCGCCCGCGGAGGCCGGGCCGTCATCGCCGCCCGTGGCGAAGGTGCAGGATGGAGGGGTGAGCGGCGCGGACGGGCAGGAGAGCGGTCGATGAGCACAGCCGGGTACGTGGGGCCGTCGCTCGAGGAGATCGTGGCTGCGAATGAGGTGGTCAAGCGCATCGCCGAGGTCACGCCGATTCAGCGGTCCCGCGCGTTGCGTGAGGTGCTCGGCACGCCCGTCTACCTGAAGTGCGAGAATCTGCAGCGCACTGGCTCCTACAAGATCCGCGGCGCCTACAATCGGCTCGCCCGGCTAAGCCCGGAGGACCAGGCCCGCGGCGTCGTCGCGGCCTCGGCGGGCAATCACGCCCAGGGCGTCGCACTCGCCGCCCGTGAGCTGGGGATCCGCGCGACGATCTTCATGCCGGTCGGCGTCGCGCTCCCGAAGCTGCAGGCGACGCGCGGCTACGGCGCTGACGTGCAACTCGTCGGTGCGGTCTTTGATGAGACGAATGCGGCGGCGATCGAGTACGCCACGTCGCATGGCGCGGTCCTCATCCCCCCGTTTGACCACGAGGACGTCATCGCTGGACAGGCGACGCTCGGTCTGGAGATGTGGGAGCAGGTGCCCGAGCTTGACACGGTCGTCGTGCCGGTCGGCGGGGGTGGGCTCGCCGCCGGGGTCGCCGCGGCCATCAAGCACCTTGCTGCCGAGGCGGGGCGCACGGTGCAGGTCATCGGCGTGCAGGCGCAGAACGCGGCGGGCTTCCTGCCGTCGCTCGAAGCCGGTCAGGTCCTCACCGCGAGCATCGGACGGACGATCGCCGACGGCATCGCCGTCGCCAGACCGGGCGAGCTGACGTTCCCGGTCGTCGAGCATCACCTCGACGGCATCGTCACCGTCTCCGATGACGAGATCGCGCGGGCACTCGTCATTCTCCTGGAGCGCGCGAAGCTCGTCGTGGAGCCCGCGGGCGCGGTTGGGGTCGCCGCGATCCTGCACGGCAGCATCAAAGCGACCGGCCGCACTGTCGTCGTGCTCTCCGGCGGCAATATCGACCCCTTGCTCATGGAGCGGGTGGTCAGCCGTGGCCTCACCGCCTCGAAGCGCTACCTCAAGGTCATCATCCCGCTACCCGACCGGCCCGGTCAGCTCGCGGTCATCTCCGACATCATCGCGCGGGCGAACGCGAACGTCGTCGAGGTCCGGTACTCGCGGCACAACCTCGACCTCAAGATCAGCGAGGTCGAGATCGAGCTCCATATGGAGACCCGCGGCGCGGAGCACGCGGACTTCGTGCTCGCGCAGCTGCGCGAGTCGGGCTATCGCCCGCGCGTCGTCAGCTAGGGACCCGGGGCGCTCGGCGCGTCCCGCTCGGCTGCGCCGTCGGTGCTCGCGTCCGCCGGCCCGCCGGCCTCCTGCGCCTCGGCGGCGGCCAGCTCAGCGGCGATGCGCGCGCGGGACTCCTCGCGGTAGCGCACGCGCCGGGTCCGGCGCACCAGGTCGAGCGCGAGGAGTGCGACGACGACGACGAAGAGGGCCGTGATGACGAAGCCGATGACCCCCGGCGTCACCTGGGTCTCGTCGAAGTCTGGTGCCGGTGTCGGGGTCGCGGCGATGGCGATCAGGTGCATCACGGTCCCCCAGCCTACGCTGGGGGACCGTGACCGATCTTGATGCGCGCTACGGCCGCCGTCCGGCGTCGCGACGTCGACTCGCGGTCTGGTCGATCGCGGTCCTCCTCGTGGCGGCGACGCTCGGCTGGTTCTTCTGGGCGCAGCCGCTCGGCGGGGGTGTCCAGGCCTCCTGGCGCGACACCGGGTACGTCATCACGGCACCGGATCGGGAGATCGTCGCGGAGTGGGAGGTCACCGTGGACCCGGGCCACCCGGTGAGCTGCGCGCTGTACGCGATGAACTCTGCGTTCGCCATCATCGGCTGGAAGGTGGTCGAGCTGCCGGCGGCCCAGCAGCGCATCCGGAGGTTCCAGGAGCCGATTCTGACGACGGAGCCACCGGTGACGGGTTTGGTGTACCGCTGCTGGGTGTCATAGAATGCCTTCGCCTTTACGAACCCGCCGAGTTCCGGCGGGTTCTTCGCATATTGGGCTGAGGTGCCCACACAACGCCGTGAGGAGTGCATGTCGTGGCTGAGAACGTGACGTGGCTGACCCAGGAGGCGCATGACCGTCTGCAGGCTGAGCTCGCGCAGCTCTCCGGCGAGGGGCGCACCGAGATCGCGAAGCGCATTGAGGCGGCTCGCGAGGAGGGCGACCTCAAGGAGAACGGCGGGTATCACGCGGCGAAGGACGAGCAGGGCAAGATCGAGGCACGGATCCGCCAGCTCACCGAGCTGCTGCGTCATGTCAAAATCGGCACCCCACCGGACGACGGGGTCGTCGAGCCGGGCATGCTCGTGACGGCACGAATTCTTGGGGACGAGACGACCTTCGTGCTCGGCTCGCGGGAGATCGCCATCGACTCCGACCTCGATGTGTACAGCGAGCAGAGCCCGCTGGGCCAGGCCATCATCGGGCTCAAGGCCGGCGACTCGGCGAGCTACCTCGCGCCGAGCGGGAAGTCGATCTCGGTCGAGGTCGTCTCCGCGCGTCCCTACGCCGTCTGAGCAACACGGGGTAACGCGGGGGCGTCTGGTTTTGACGTCAGAATCGTCGGGACGGTTGACTTATCCGCGCACCAAGGTGGACGTCCGGCTCTGACGCCGGCTGACAGTTAGCGAGACCCCAAGCAATGACCAGGATTTCCCGACGCGGCGTGGCCGCGGTCGCCGTCGTGTCCTCTGCGGCACTCGTCGCCGGCTGCGCCGGTGCACCGGGCGGTGGCGATGACACCTTCGTCTTCCTCAGCGACCTGGAGCCGGTGTGCTTCGACATCGGTGGCTACCGGAATCTCGCGAACTACAACGTGGCGCGCCAGCTCCTCGACCCGCTCGTGTACCAGGCACCCGATGGCTCCTACGCGCCGGGTCTCGTCGACGAGTGGTCGGTCTCGGAGGACGGCCTGACCTGGACGCTCCACGTCCGCGAGGGCGTCACCTTCCACGATGGCACGACTCTCGACGCACATGACCTGCAGAAGAACGCCGACCGCTTCTTCGTCGACGGCAACACGCTCGTCAGCCTCAACTGGCTGACCGCCGACAACCACCGCGTCGTCGATGACCACACCTGGGAGGTCGTGCTCGACAGCCCGCAGGCGAACTTCCTGCAGCAGATCTCGGCGCCGGACTTCTCGGTCTACTCCTCGGAGTCGCTCGACCAGTTCACCGATGGCGACCGCTGCGCCGACCCGACGACGCTCGTCGGCACCGGCCCATTCATCCCGACCGAGTACGCGAAGGGCGAGTCGCTGCTCCTCGAGCGCAACGACGACTACGCGTGGGGTCCGACCGGAAGCGCCGCGAAGCTCGAGCGGGTCGAGATCCGCTTCGTCCCCGAGACGCAGGCCCGTATCGGCGCGCTGCAGTCGGGGCAGGCCGACGCCGCCTCGGCGATCCCGCCGCTCAATGCGAGCGCGCTCGAGGACGCCGGGTTCAACCTCATCAGCGCGCCGTCGACCGGCGTGCCCTTCGTCGCGACGCTCAACACGTCCTCGGGGCCGACCAAGGACCTGCTCGTGCGCGACGCGCTCTTCCGGGCGGTTGATCTCGACGGCATCGTCGAGAGCATCTACGCCGGTCGCTACGACCGCGCCTGGACGGTCCTTGCGCCGACGACGCCGCCGGAGGGCGCCTACGCCGACGACCTCGTCGGCAGTTACACCTACGACCAGGCCGCGGCCGCCGACCTCCTCGCCGAGGCTGGCTACACGACGAAGAATGCCGACGGCATCCTGACGAATGCGGCGGGCGAGCCGCTCGTGCTCCGCTGGATTTTCGATGGTGGCGACATCCGCGACCAGCGCGACGTCCTCGCGGAGGCGATCCAGGCCGATGCCCGCAAGGTCGGCATCGACATCCAGATCGAGAAGCTCGACACCGCGACCTACTTCGATCGCATCGAGCAGGGCACCTTCGAGATCGCAGCCGAATCATGGGGCCAGTCCGACGCATTCATCCTGCTCACCGTCGCGGGCCCGATCGTCAACTACCCCAAGTACGACGACGACGAGGTGACCGGCTGGCTCTTCGAGGCCTGGGCGACGCTCGACGACGACGCGCACCGCGCGGAGCTCTACCGCAACATCCAGGAGCGGCTCAGCGAGAATCGCGTGGTGCTGCCGATCTACGTGCAGCACGTCATCGTCGCGGTGAGCCCCGAGTACACCGGGGTCGAGTTCGACATCACCGGATTCCCGACCTGGTTCACCGAGGTCGAGCGGGTCGCCACGCCGTGACCCTGCCCGCGACCGATGGCGGGACGGGCCTGACGGCCCGTCCCGCTGTCGCGTCGCGCACGCGGCCCGCCGCCATCGGCCGCACGGTGCTGCGCAAGCTCGTCGACATCGTCGTCGTGCTCTTCGTCGCCGCGACCTTCGTCTTCCTCGTCCTCCAGCTCATGCCGGGCGACCCCGTCGACGTCCTGCTCAAGGGGATCTTCGAGATCACCCCGGCCGTGCGCCAGGAGGTCATTGCCGACTATGGACTCGACCGGCCCGTCCTCGAGCAGTACTGGCGCTTCATCTCCGGCATCGTGCAGGGTGACCTCGGGCACAGCTATCAGATGCGCCAGCCGGTCACCGAGATCATTGCGGGCAGTATCGGGCCGACCGCGGTGCTTGCCGCCGCCGCCCTCGGCCTCGCGATCGTCTTCGCGGTCATCGGCGCGACCGCCTCGGCCGGCCGCGGGCCGATCGCCTCGCTCGTGACGCAGACGCTCGAACTGCTGGCGATCTCGGTGCCGTCCTTCTGGATCGGACTCCTGCTGCTCACCGCATTCTCGTTCAACCTCCCGATCTTCCCCTCGAGCGGTGCGCGCGGCATCGAGTCGCTCGTGCTGCCGGCGATCACCCTCGCCATCCCGGTCACCGGGATCCTCGCCCAGATCCTGCGGGAGCGGATGGACGAGACGCTCGAGCAGCCCTTCGTCATCACGGCGCGCACGCGCGGCGCGGGCGACG
>Ga0182742_1002358_pt1 | contig 21071 bp, 19 predicted proteins | sample eDN5th37CBELigMG_FD_128880 | JGI IMG/M metagenome (GOLD analysis project Ga0182742, IMG submission 128880) | Enriched Miracle-Growth compost microbial communities from Emeryville, California, USA - eDNA 5th pass 37_C BE-Lig MG (version 2)... ... | reverse complement strand
GGCCTTGAACTCGCCGAAGTACTTCGTGATCGCAGCCGTCAGCGACGTCTTGCCATGGTCGACGTGGCCGATCGTCCCGATGTTCACATGCGGCTTCGTCCGCTCGAATTTGCTCTTGGCCATGCTGTTTCCCTGGGCATCGAGGGGTTGAGGACTAATTTGGTGCGGGCCGATTAGCGGTAACGCACCCAAAACACAAGCCCTTCCGGCAGATCCCATGGGTCGCAGTGGTTGAGCACGCCACGACGACGCCCGCTGCGGCGACGCATCTGCGGCGCGCACATCCCTTGACCGAAGCGCGCGCCTGCACTAGGGGTTCGCTCAGCCGCGGGCATGGTGAAATGGTATCACAAAAGCCTTCCAAGCTTTTGGTGCGGGTTCGATTCCCGCTGCCCGCTCCAAGCGACAACTTCCACGACAAGACGTTTTGCGGTTCCTTATCCGGACCGACCGCCAGGTATGCAACGCTGACGCGACTCAACGCCTGACCGCGCCTGGCTGGTGGCCGGCAGCTCAACCGGCTTAGCCATCGCATCCATTCCGTGCGCTGATTCTCCTGCAGTCCGGGACCGGGCGGTGTCCCGGACTGGAAAAGCTCTGGATGTGGTCTGCAACGCCTTGCAGCCTCTGGCGGCCGGCCGCACTCATCTGCGAGAGCGCGGCTCGACATGCGCGTCACGGCGCGGGGTCCATTCCGCCTCTTGCGGGGGCTGGCAGTTTCCGGTCCAGCGGGCGCCGTCCCGCATCCGCTCCGACCGGCCGGGCTGAAAGGTCACGATGCGCACGACCTCTGCGAGATTCTCCAGGAAACTGTGCATGACACACCTCCTTGATCGACCCGATTGAACCGCCACTGGCGGGCGCGTTCAAACGAGGATAATGTCAGCCTCGGATAACTTGAGGTTATGTAAGATGAAGCGCGGCCGGCTGCCGCTGACCGCCCTGCGAAGTTTCGAGAGTGCGGGGCGGCACCTCAGCTTCAGCCGCGCGGCTGAAGAGCTTTTCGTCACGCAGGCCGCCATCAGTCGGCAGGTTCGGGAACTGGAGGAGGCGCTCGGAAAGCCGCTCTTCCAGCGCCTGCATCGCCGCGTCGTCCTGACCGATGCCGGGGAAGCGCTCCTGGCCCAGCTCACCCGCAGCTTCGACGAGATCGACCGCCGCCTGACGGCGATTGCAACCATTCCCGACAAGCACGTCGTGCGCGTCAGCGTGGAGCCCTCCTTTGGCCGCGCCTGGCTGGTGCCGAGGCTGACTGCCTTCCGCGAGATCAGGCCCGACGTCGACGTCGTCGTGGACGTGGATTCGCGGCTGGCCGAGTTCCGCTCGGGCGAGGCCGACCTCGCCATCCGCTACAGCCTGACACGGTCGGAGTGGCCGCGTGTCCAGACGAGGCCGCTCGCCGCCGTGAGGATTGCGCCGGCGGTATCGCCGGAGCTGCGCAAGCGGATAGGCAGTCCGTCCGACCCATCGGCGATTCTGGAACTGACGCTTCTGCACGAGGACAGCCGCAAGGGCTGGGCAGCCTGGCTGGAGGCGGCAGGATTCGATCCTTCCCCAGCCAGCCGCGGACCGGTCCTGCCCGACGCCGCACTCGCGGCACAGGCGGCGCTGGCTGGCGAAGGTGTGGTGCTCGCAGACGAGGTGCTGCACCGCCAGGAACTCGAGAACGGCAAGCTGGCACTCCTCAGCGACCGATGGGTCTCATACGGAGCCTACTGGCTGGTGGCACCCGATCTCGACGACCTGCCTGAGCCCGCCGCATCATTTGCGGCATGGCTGGTGGCTCGGTTGGCCGAAGAATCAGGGAACGCATCATGATCGGCGAGCGCAGGCTGATGCTGGGTGTGCGACGCTCGGCCACGGGCGTCGCCTGGGTGCATCGCCTCACCCCGCGACAAGAGATGTCGGCGCTTGCCATGGCGCAGGGGCATGGAATTCCCGAGATCGTCGCGCGCGTGCTGGCCGGCCGCAACGTGCCGGTGGACGGCGTCCAGCGGTTCCTGGATCCGACGATTCGCGACCTCCTGCCGGACCCGACGACCCTCACCGACATGGAAGCACTGGCCGATCGCCTGGCGGAGGCGGTCTCGCGGCGCGAGCGCGTAGCGATCTTCGGCGACTACGATGTCGACGGCGCCTGTTGTTCCGCCCTGCTCGCTCGCTTCCTCCGCCACTTCGGCGTGGACCACGAGATCTACATTCCGGACCGCATCTTCGAGGGATACGGACCGAACCCTCAGGCGATGCGCGACCTTGTGGCGCGCGGCGCATCCCTCATCGTCACCGTCGATTGCGGCTCGAACAGCGCCGAATCTATCGCGGCCGCGCGCGAGGCGGGCGCGGACGTGCTGGTGCTCGACCACCACCAGGTCGGCGGCGCGTTACCCGCCGACGTACCGGTGGTTAACCCCAACCGCGAGGACGATCTCTCCGGCCAGGGCCATCTGTGCGCCGCGGGCGTGACGTTCCTGGCCCTCGTCCAGGTCGTTCGGCGGATCCGCACGCTCCGGCCCGACCTCGCGCCACCCGATCTCCTTGGCCATCTCGACCTCGTTGCCCTCGCCACAGTCTGCGACGTGGTGCCACTGATCGGGGTGAACCGCGCGTTCGTCACCAAGGGGCTGCTCGTGGCGCGGCGGATGACGAACCCGGGGCTTGCGGCTCTCGCGCGTTTCGCCCGCATCGGCGAGCCGCTGAACAGCTTCCACTGCGGCTTCCTCATCGGCCCGCGAATCAACGCCGGCGGCCGCATCGGCGACGCGGCCCTGGGCAGCCGACTGCTCGCCACAGACGATCCCGTCGAGGCCGAACAGATCGCCACCCTGCTCGACCGCCTGAACGCCGAGCGGCAGGCACTCGAACAGCAGATGTTGGCCGAAGCCCGCGCAGAGGCGGAGGCCGAGCTTGCTGGAGGCCGCGGCCCGGCAATCGTCGTCACAGGCAGCGAGACCTGGCATCCCGGCATCGTCGGCCTGCTCGCCGCGCGCCTGAAGGAGCAGGCGCGACGGCCGGCCTTCGCCGTGGCCTTCGGACCGAACGGCCTAGGCTCCGGCTCCGGACGCTCGATCCCGGGCTTCGATCTCGGCCGGCTCGTGCGCGGCGCCGTCGAGCGCGGGCTTCTGGAAAAGGGCGGCGGCCATGCCATGGCGGCCGGCATCACGGTCCGGCGCGAGCGGCTGGGCGACCTCAGGGCCTACTTCGAGGAGCATGCCGCCGACGTCCATCGCCTGATCGACGAGGAGGCATTGCAGTTCGATGCCGCCCTCGCCGCCGAGGGCGCGACCCAGGGCCTGCTCGACGCGATCGAGCGGGCGGGCCCATTCGGCTCCGGGCATCCGGCGCCGCTCTTCGTCATGCCGCGCCACCGCGTCGCCGACGTCGCGCCGGTGGGAACGTCTCACATCAGGCTCGATCTCAGATCGGATGGCGGCGCCTCGATGAAAGCCATCGCCTTCCGTGCTGCGGGAAGCGATCTGGGCAACTTCCTGCAACGCAGTCGCGGCGCCACGATCCACGTGGCCGGCCATGTCCAGGCTAACTACTGGAACGGATCCCGTACCGTGCAATTCCGGGTGATTGATGCGGCTCAGGCCAACACGGCCTGAAGCCGGCGCAGCTCCGACAGCCTCTCGACGGTCGTTTCGTAGCCGACCTGGATGGCCTCCGCCGCCCGGTGGAACTCGGACAGGCCGACATGCCCCAGCTTCGGCTGCAGGGAGAGGTCGGGCGGGTCGCCGGCAAGCCGCGCCCGCGAAATACGGTCCTGGATGATGTTGAAGGCCTCGACCATCACCCCGGTAATGCCGAGGCGCATCTCCTTCGTCTGGCCGCCAGCGCTGGAAGGCTCGCGCTGCTCCACGGTGAGCTCCCCGGCGCTGTGCTTGATGACCGCCGCCCGGCCAAACAGGTCGTAGTGAAGGTTCACCGCCACGACGAGAGGCTGTTCGTAAGCCCTGCAGACTGACACGGGAACCGGATTTACCAGCGCGCCGTCGACCAACACGCGACCGTTGCACAGCACCGGCTCGAATACGCCCGGCAAGGCATAGGATGCACGGATCGCCTGCACGAGCGATCCGCTCGACAGCCAGATCTCATGACCAGTGCGAATCTCGGCCGCGACGCAGACGAACGGTTTGGGCAGGTCCGCGAAGGTGAAGCCATCCATGTGATGGCGCATGCGCGCATCGAGGCGCATCCCGCTCAGCAGCCCGCTACCGGCGAGCTTGAAGTCGAGGAGGCCGAAGATACGGCGCCTCGTGAGGCTGCGCGCGAACTCTTCCAGTTCGTCCAACTTGCCAGCGAGATAGCACGCGCCTACCAGGGCGCCTATCGACGTACCGGCGATCATGTCGATCTGGATGCCCGCCTCGTCGAGCGCGCGCAGCACTCCGATGTGGGACCAGCCACGCGCCGCGCCGCCCCCGAGCGCCAAAGCGATTCCCGCCTTGCGCTCGGGAGCCTGTGCAGGGGTGCCGGTTAGAGACGAGTGGCCACTGGCCTCTCTCACATCGACCCTTCCCCGCAGCGATGCCCAATCGAGCATGTCGATCTCCCGACAAATGCCTGCTTACAGGCATGGTGCGCGTCAGGCGTATCGATTCGATGAAGCTGCGGAGCGATTATGTTTCCGCCGGCGCCGCCATCCCATCCGTCGTCTCGGAAAGCCTTGCGCCATTCTCGTCGAATTCGACGACCCTGTAGAAGCAGGAACGTCGTCCGGTGTGACAAGTTGCATTGTCCCCGCCGACCTCGACACGCAGCAGCACCGCATCCTGGTCGCAGTCGGTGCGCATCTCGACGACGCGCTGGACGTTGCCGGAGGTCTCGCCCTTCATCCACAGCTTGCCGCGTGAGCGCGACCAGTAGTGGGCAATGCCCGTCTCGAGCGTGCGCGCCAGCGCTTCCGCGTTCATGTGGGCGAGCATCAGTACCGCGCCGTCGCGGGCGTGCACCACGACCGCGGTGATGAGCCCGTTTGCGTCGAAGCGGGGAGTGAACGCGGTGCCGGATTCCAGAACGGCCTTGTCGGCCGGCGCGGGCGCAAATGTCACGCTCATGCCGTCAGCCGACCTGCCCGGCCCGAACCATGGTGATGAAGCGCACCTGCTCCTCGGGATTGTCCTTGAAGCTGCCGGTGAACATCGAGGTCAGCGTCGTGGCGCCCTGCTTGCGAATGCCGCGCATCGCCATGCACATGTGCTCCGCCTCGATCATCACGGCGACGCCGCGCGGGTTGAGGACCTCCTGGATGATGCCAGCGATCTGCGCCGTCAGCGATTCCTGCGTCTGCAGGCGGTGCGCGAAGATGTCCACCACGCGGGCGATCTTCGACAGGCCGACGACCCGGCCGTCCGGCAGGTAGCCCACATGGGCGCGACCGATGATGGGCACCATGTGGTGCTCGCAATGGGAATGGAACTGGATGCCGCGCACGACCACCAGGTCGTCGTAACCGGCAACCTCCTCGAACGTGCGGCCGAGCTCCTCCGCCGGGTCCTTGTCGTAACCGTCGAACATCTCACGGAACGCCTTGGCGACGCGCTTCGGCGTATCGCGCAACCCCTCGCGCACCGGATCGTCACCCGTCCACCGCAGGAGCGTCAGCACCGCCTGCTCGACCTCGGCCTCCGTGGGACGATCGGCGACGGACTTGGCGAGCGGATCGGAATTCGTTTCGGTCTTCGTGAGGACTGCGTCCATGAAAGGTGGCTCCCGTAGCCGCCCGTAATACCAGCGGCGAGTTGAACGGACCACTGTCTTTCGCGGACGCCTGACCCTGCGGCGATCCGGAAAACGAGCGTGGATTTGCCCGATCGCCTAAGCTTGCGGCGGCTCGGACGCCATCATTATATATGGTCGGAGCGAGCGATTAAAAGCCGGCGGGGCGAGACGAAATGCCCTTCCTTTGCCGCTGGAGCGGAATGCCATGATCGACGACGTCTACAACGCGAAGATTCTCGGCTTTGCCGGCAATATCAGCCGGATTGGCCGCCTGGAGCATCCCGACGCAAGCGCGCGTGCCCATTCGCGGCTCTGCGGCTCGACCGTCACGGTGGACCTGAACATGGCCGACGGGGTCGTCACCGACTTCGCCCATGAAGTGAAGGCCTGTGCGCTCGGCCAGGCCTCGTCGGCGATCATGGCGGCAAACGTGGTCGGCGCCACCGCAGAGGAGCTCCGGGCCGTCCGCCAAGCCATGCTGAAGATGCTGAAGGAGAACGGCCCTCCCCCCACCGGCCGCTTCGAGGACCTGAAATATCTGGAGCCGGTACGCGACTACAAGGCGCGGCACGCCTCGACGATGCTGACCTTCGACGCCGTGGTCGACGCCATCGACCAGATCGAGAAGCGCGAGGCCGAAAAGGCCGCCTGACGCTCTGCACGCCCGCGACCCGAATTTCTGTTCAGTCTTCGGAGTTTGCGCGGTGCCGGGCCCGTATCTCGCGGATCGTGCCCGAGGCCGACCGCATCATCAGCGAATGGGTGAAGACGACGTCGCGCCGGAAGCGCACGCCCTCCAGCAGGCTTCCCTTGGTCACGCCGGTCGCCGCGAAGAGGATGTCGCCGCGCGCCATGTCCTCGGTCTTGTAGACCCGGTTTGGATCCTCGATCCCGAGCTTGGCGGCGCGTTCGAACTTCGCCGGGGTGTCGAGGATGAGCCTTCCTTGCATCTGCCCGCCCGTACAGCGCAAGGCCGCTGCCGCCAGGACGCCGGCGGGAGCGCTTCCCGAACCCAGGTAGATGTCGATCCCCGTCTCGTCCGGGTCGCTCGCGTGGATGATACCCGCGACATCCCCATCGCCGATCAGGCGAATCGAGGCTCCGGCCTCGCGGACAGCCTCAACGAGGTTCGCGTGCCGCGGCCTGTCGAGGATGCATGCCGTCAGGTCCCTGACGCGCACCCCCTTGGCTTTCGCCAGCCTCTCGAGATTGTCGACCGGCGGGGCGTCGATGTCGATGACGTCCGGGCCGTAGCCTGGGCCGATCGCGATCTTCTGCATGTAGACGTTGGGCGTCGCTAGCAGACAGCCGCGCCGCGCAATGGCGGCGACACTCAACGCATTCGGGAGGCTCTTGGCGCACAGCGTGTTGCCTTCCAGGGCATCGACCGCGATGTCGAACGTGTCGCCCTCCCCGGTTCCGACAGTCTGTCCGACATGAAGGAGGTCGGTCTCGTCCTGCTCGCCCTCGCCGACGACGATGCGTCCCGACAGTGGCAGCCGGTTGAGCTGTGAGAACATTGCGCGGGCAGCCGCCATGTCGGCCGCCGGCTCGTCACCAGCCCCCCGATGCCGGGCCGCCGCGATCGCCGCGTGCTCGGTCGCACGCACGATCTCCATGGTCAGAATCCGATCGATCGGAATCTCGTTCCGGCCCATCCGCTCGCCTCCCCCTCGGATGCGGTGTGCGCGCGACGATCTCGCCGCTATCAGCCCGCCCGTTCGATACGAATAACCTGCGGCTTGTCCGTTAGGTGTCCGTCCTTGGTGATTCCGTCAATCGCCTTTCGCACGGCCGCCTCGGTCGTCTCATGGGTCACGAGGATCACCGTCTTCCGGCTGTCGTCGGCGGGCTCCATGGCGCGCTGCACGATTGATTCCAGCGAGATGCCCGCATCGGCCATCCGGCGAGCGACCGCGGCGAAGACACCCACACGGTCGTGAACGCTCAGCCGGATGAAATAGCCGCCCTCGTGGCTGCGCATTTTCGCTTGCTTGTACGGCTTCAGTTCGCCCGCTGGCCGTCCGAACACCGGGCCATGTTGGAATCCGGGACGGCTCTTGGCGATGTCGGCAATGTCGCCGATCACCGCCGAAGCCGTTGCGTTGCCGCCCGCGCCGGGGCCCGAAAGCAACAGCTCGCCAAGGATGTCGGTCTCGATCGCCACGGCGTTGGTGACGCCATGCACCTGGGCGATCACCGAAGAGGTTGGCACCATAGTCGGATGAACGCGCTGCTCGATGCCACTGTCGGTGCGCTGCGCCACGCCGAGCAGCTTGATCCTGTAGCCGAGTTCGGCCGCCGCACGGATGTCGGCCAAAGTGATGTTGGAGATGCCCTCGAGATAGATGTCGTCGGGAGAAATCTTCGTGCCGAAGGCAAGGCTTGTCAGGATCGAGAGCTTGTGGGCGGTATCGTTGCCTTCGATGTCGAAGGTCGGGTCCGCTTCCGCATAGCCCAGGCGCTGCGCGTCCGCGAGGCAGTCCTCGAACGATATCCCCTCCGCCTCCATCCGGGTCAGGATGTAGTTGCAGGTGCCGTTCAGGATCCCGAAGACGCGGCTCACCGTGTTGCCGGCAAGCGCTTCCCGCAGCGTCTTGATGACCGGGATTCCCCCGGCCACTGCCGCCTCGTAGTTCAGCAGCACGCCCTTCCTCTCGGCGATTTCCGCCAGGGCCAGCCCGTGCTTCGACAGCAGCGCCTTGTTGGCGGTCACGATGTGATGCCCGGCCTCGAGGGCGGCCTTGACGCTCGCGCGCGCCGGGTCTTCCTGGCCGCCGATCAGCTCCACGAAAACATCGATATTGCCGCTGCCCGCCAGCTTCACGGGATCGTCGAACCATTCGACGCCGGACAGGTCGACGCCACGATCACGGGTGCGGTCGCGGGCCGAGACGGCGACGACGGCCATAGGTCGCCCGCATTGGCGGGTGAGCTCGGCGGACTTTTCGGCAATCACCCTGACCACCGAGGCACCGACCGTGCCGAGCCCGGCGATCCCGATACGCAATGCTTCGCCCATGAGCGTCGAACCTCGCCGAAATGCGATGAAAGTGAGGGGACTATCGCCGCGCGGTGAGCGGCACGACGTTGTTCGGCTGCTTCTCCGCCGACGCCAGGAACCGCTTGATCGAACGCGCTGCCTGCCGGATGCGGTGCTCGTTCTCCACGAAAGCGAGACGCACATAGTCGTCGCCGTGCTCGCCGAAACCGACGCCCGGCGCCACCGCCACCTCGGCATGCTCGATCAGCAGCTTGGAGAATTCCAGCGACCCGAGATGTCGGAAGGCCGGCGGAATTGGAGCCCAAGCGAACATCGAGGCCACCGGCGCCGGAATGGTCCAGCCGGCGCGGCCGAAGGTCTCGATCATCACGTCGCGGCGACGGTGATAGACCGAGCGGACTTCCTCGATATCGCTGCCGTCGCCGTTGAGCGCGGCGGTCGCGGCCACTTGGATCGGGGTAAACGCCCCGTAGTCGAGATAGGACTTCACCCGCGCCAGCGCGGCAATCAGCCGTTCGTTGCCGACCGCGAAGCCCATCCGCCATCCCGGCATCGAGAAGGTCTTCGACATCGAGGTGAACTCGACCGTGACGTCGATCGCGCCGGGAACCTGCAGCACGGAGGGCGGCGGCTCGCCCTCGAAGTAGATCTCCGCGTAGGCGAGGTCGGACAGGATGATGAGGTCGTTCTTCTTCGCGAACGCCACCACGTCCTTGTAGAAGTCGAGGCTCGCGACCAGCGCCGTCGGGTTCGACGGATAGTTGAGAATCAGCGCCAGCGGCTTCGGGATGGAATGCCGCACGGCGCGCTCCAGCGCCGGAATGAAGGCGTCGTTCGGCTCGACCTGCAGCGAACGGATAACGCCGCCGGACATGATGAAGCCGAAGGCGTGGATGGGATAGGTCGGGTTCGGGCACAGGATCACGTCGCCCGGCGCGGTGATCGCCTGCGCCATGTTGGCGAAGCCTTCCTTCGAGCCGAGCGTCGCGACGATCTGGGTATCCGAGTCGAGCTTCACGCCGAAGCGGCGCGCATAGTAGTTGGCCTGGGCGCGCCGCAACCCCGGAATGCCGCGCGAGGACGAGTAGCGATGGGTGCGCGGATCGCGAACCACCTCGCAGAGCTTGTCGACGATCGCCTTCGGCGTCGGCAGATCGGGATTGCCCATGCCGAGGTCGATGATGTCGGCCCCGCGCGACCGGGCGGAGGCCTTGAGCCGGTTGACCTGCTCGAAGACATAGGGCGGAAGCCGCCTGACCTTGTGGAACTCTTCCATGACCGTCGCGCGAGAAGGATGAGGCCGAAACTGGCGCGGCTATATACCTGTTCGCGGGCGGGGTCGAGACTACGATCGCATGGTGCGACCAGGGAACCGGATCCGCCTTCCCAGGTGACGTGCTCGCGCGACCCCAGATGGATTACTGCTGCGCCGAAATGGCAGCCAGCGTGTCGTCGCCATGCTGGGCAGCGATGCGCTTCAGCGCCATCGGATCGCCCTTGGTGCCCGCCCCGCGTCCAGCCGCCGCCTGGCGGGCGCGGGCGCCGTCCACCGTCGCAGTGACAGCCGCAGCGTCCTCCGGCGTCATGGCTTCGGCCGCCCGATGCGGCGGAATGTTGAGGTTGGGATAGGTCCCCGTATCGACAGCCCCTGACTGCGCATCGGTGGGCACGTAACTTGGCTCCGTGGAGGCGCATCCCGCCAAAGCGACCGCAGCGATGAAGGCAGCCGCAACAAATCGGCGACCAATCGCCCCTCCCCTCCCTAATGTCATGTTCATGACTGATTGGCTCCGATACAGACCGTGCTGACGGTTAGCCCATTCGGGCCGATCATGATAGCATGTCAACCAAAAGCGTCGGAGGAACGCGCTACGTGATGACCAAGCCTGGCGACAAGTCCGAGGCCGACAGGTCGGAAGGTCCGTCGATAGATCAGTACATCATCAAAGACCCCGAACGCTTTGCACTCAATCTCGCCCGCATGATCGAGCAGGCGGGAAAGGCGGCTGCGGCGTGGGCGGAGCCGCGCGAGCGCGGCGAGGTGCGCGACAGCATCGCCGAACCCGCCGTCGACATGGTCAAGACCTTCTCGAAGCTGACGGAGTACTGGCTTTCCGATCCACGGCGCGCGATGGAGGCGCAGACGCGCCTTTTCGCCGGCTACATGGGCGTATGGTCGAACGCACTGCTTCGAGCCCGCGGCGAAACACCCGAGGACGAGGTCAAGCCCGACAAGGGCGACAAGCGATTCCAGGATCCGGAATGGGGTCGCAACGCCTTTTTCGATTTCCTCAAGCAGGCCTATCTCGTCACCGCCAGCTGGGCCGGCGAGCTCGTGGAGCATGCGGACGGCCTGGACGAGCACACGCGCCACAAGGCGCAGTTCTACGTCAAGCAACTCACCCACGCGATCTCGCCGTCGAATTTCATCCTGACCAACCCGGAACTGTTTCGGGAAACGGTGGCGACCAGCGGCGACAACCTCGTACGCGGCATGAAGATGTTGGCCGAGGACATCGCCGCCGGAAAGGGCGAGCTGAAGTTGCGGCAGGCCGATTACAAGCCCTTCGAGATCGGTAAGAACATCGCGGTGACGCCGGGAAAGGTCGTTGCCCGCAGCGAGATCGCCGAGATCATCCAGTACGCGCCGTCGACGGAGAAGGTGCTGAAGCGGCCGCTGCTGATCTGCCCGCCCTGGATCAACAAGTTCTACATTCTCGACCTGAACCCGCAGAAGTCCTTCATCCGCTGGGCCGTCGAACAGGGCCACACGGTCTTCGTCATAAGCTGGGTGAACCCGGACGAACGGCACGGGCGAAAGGACTGGGAGGCCTACATCCGAGAAGGCCTGCAGGTCGCCCTCGACGTCATCGAGGAGCGGACCGGCGAGAAGAAGGTCAATGCCATCGGCTATTGCGTCGGCGGCACGCTTCTGGCCGCGGCGCTGGCGCTGATGGCGAAAGAAGGCGACAGGCGCATCGCTTCCGCTACCTTGTTCACCACGCAGGTCGACTTCACCCACGCCGGCGACCTCAAGGTCTTCGCCGACGAGGAGCAGGTGGCCGCGCTCGAATGCGCGATGGAGCAGAAGGGCTACCTGGAAGGCACGCGCATGGCCGCGGCCTTCAACATGCTGCGGGCAGGCGACCTGATCTGGCCCTACGTCGTCAACAACTACATGCGCGGCAAGGAGCCCCTGCCCTTCGACCTGCTCTACTGGAACGCCGATTCCACCCGCATGGCGGCTGCCAACCACTCCTTCTACCTGCGCAACTGCTACCTTGATAACAACCTCTCGCAGGGCCGGATGCGCCTCGCCGAGCGCACCGTTTCCCTGTCGGACGTGAAGATCCCGATCTACAACCTCGCCGCCCGCGAGGATCACATCGCGCCGGCGCGCTCGGTATTCCTCGGCTGCCGCTTCTTCGGCGGTCCGGTGGAATACGTCCTGTCGGGGTCGGGCCACATCGCCGGGGTCATCAACCCGCCAGCAGCGGGCAAGTACCAGTACTGGACCGGCGGGCGCCCCGATGGAGAGTTCGAGGACTGGCTCGCGCAGGCCACCGAGCATCCCGGTTCCTGGTGGCCGCACTGGCAGAGGTGGGTCGAGGCGCAGGACAAGCGCCGCGTCAAGGCACGGGATCCGGAGGCCTCGGGGCCTGTCCTCGAGGATGCGCCCGGCACATACGTGAAGATTCGCGCCTGACCTCTGTGGCGCGATCGTGGCGGGAATCTTGATGTTGCCCCATTTCCTTCGTACGTCGGCTACGGGGAAAGTGTTTAGATTCGAGGCAATGCGTCGCCCTCGCGGGTGAGCCTTGTCGTGTCGTCCCGAGCGGTCCGAGCGGCCCGAACGCGAGGAAGGACATGTTTTGCGCGTAGCAGGATCGGGTCTGGGTCGCCGTAGTCGCTTGATGGCGGGGGTCATGTGCTCCCTGCTTGTCGCGTCCTGCACGTCGGCCCCCAACGGCGACCTGCAGATTGCCACCTACGAGAACGACGCCGCGATGGTGGCGACGCCCTCGCGGGGCGCATCGCAGGCTGACGACGCGGCGCCCGCATCGGCCGCCCAGTCCGCGCGTGACGCCGGCGCGACGCCATTGCCCGCCGAAAAGCCCGGCACCGCCGATGTGGCCGCCTCGGAAAAGGCCTCCGAGGCCGCCGCGGCTGAGAAGAAGCCCGAGGCAACCGCGGCCGCCCCGGCCACCGCGACGGAGCGCCCCGGGCGTGAGGACGGGGCCGGTGCAACCACGGCTGCGAATGAGACGCCTGCCGCCGACGCGACAGGCGAGCCGCTCGCGCTCGCATCGCCTCAGACCGAGCCCGCCGCGAAGAAATCGCTGTTCAGCTCGCTGTTCTCGACGAATCGCGCCAACGCCACGCCGCAACGTGCGCAGGACGGCGGCAAGCAGCAGGCGACGGCACGCAAGCCGGAGGACGAGGCTGCGACGAAGCAGGCAGCCGCGACCGAGAAGCCCAAGGTCTTCATCGAGAACATTCCGGCCAAGCCGGTCGTCGACCTCGAAAGCAAGCCCGCGCGCAAGCCGGTGGTGGTGGCTTCGCTCGGCGGAGGCGGTGGCGGCAACGACGGCTTCGAGGGGCTGCCGGGCGTGCGCCAGTCGGCGCTGTTCGAGATCAAGCGCAAGTCCGGCATCGACGACGACAGCGACATCGACCTGCACGAAGAGGAAATCTACCGCGCGCCGGTCAGAGTCGCCTCGGCGGCAGGTCTCGCGCGGCTTGCCCCGAACGGCCTGCTGAAGCAGACCGAGGACGTCGACGTCGCCTGCCTGAAGCCGTCTCTGGTTCGCATCCTCAAAGCGGTGGAGCAGCGCTACGGCAGGAAGGTCGTCGTCACCTCCGGCTATCGCGACCGGGCGCGCAACCTGCGCGCGCGCGGCGCCAAGAACTCGCAGCACATGTACTGCGCGGCGGCGGACATCCAGGTACCGGGCGTCGCCAAGGCGGAACTGGCCTCCTTCCTGCGCTCCGTACCCGGCCGCGGCGGCGTAGGCACCTACTGCCACACCGAGTCCGTGCACATCGACGTCGGCCCCGAGCGCGAGTGGAACTGGCGGTGCCGCCGGCGCGGCTGATGCGCGTCACCACGTCGCTGTGAAAAACGCTTACAGGCCGGGTTGCCCCGCCCGAGCAAACCCACTATAAGCCCCCCTCGTCAGGCGCGCCCATCGTCTAGCGGTCAGGACACCGCCCTTTCACGGCGGTAACAGGGGTTCGATTCCCCTTGGGCGTACCACCTTTCTGATCCCCTCCCATCGATCTTTCATTCTGGCACAAACGGCGGCGTCGTCAGCCGCTGTGCGCATGTAGGGGCCACCCCAATGGCGCGGTGGGTACTTCGCCAATTGTGGCTCCCGTGCGGCAATCGTGGATTGCATGCGTGACCGCAACGGACCGGAGAAGCCTACAAAGATAGCAGCGCTATGGGCCATCTTCTCCTTTGCGCACGCTCAAGCCAAGCAGGCGCACGAGGGAGCGGAATTTTCGCCTTCCCCCGGTACTCCCCTTGGGTGCCCCCCTCCGCTCGTCCCCCTGGCCACCACGCGGTCGAAGGCTGCCGAAAAGCCCTTGAGGGAGATCGGCAGGGTTATAACCTGGTCGCTGTTAACGGCCTTGGCGGTAGGCTTGAGGGTTCCTCCGGCGCGCAGCGCGGCGAGTGAGGCGCCTTCGAAGGTGAGCGGCACGATGCAGCCGGCGGTCAGGTAGGTGCTGAAGCGGCGGGGAGCCTCGGCGGGCTTGTCGTCGACCTGCAGGGTCACGGCAGCGTCGAGTTCAAGTCCGAACGACAGGACGAGCCTGCCGGACGCGTTCTTGCCGTCGTTGGCGGAGACCATCTCGATGGCCAGCACGCGCTGGCCGTTCTGCTGGATCTGCTGCCGCACACGCCGGCACCGCGGCCCCTCGCCCTGGACGCAGCTCACCGTCCGGTCGCCGTAGTTTTTCTGCAGCGCGCGGGCCTCGCCCCCGCAGCGTGCCCTGCGCCTGCGCTGCCGAGAACGGCGTCGTCGTTGCCGCCATCTCCGCTCAGGCGGCCTATGCTCTGCCCAGCAGAGCATAGGCATAGCTGCTCTTCGGCTCGATAGCGCCATTGATGTTCATCTGGGACTTGCCGCCACTGACGCCATTGGCACCCGAACTGTCCTCCTCGCCCCGAAGGGCGCGAACGCAAGGATTGCCTGCCGCTGCGAAATCCGTCGGCAAGCGACGGATGGGGGATCAGGTTGATGTGATGGCCGTTTCCGTAGCGCCGCTTCGTCGCGAGCGGACAATCGGCGTTGTCATCAAGGGAGCAATGTCGGGTTGGCGTCGCCAGCGCCGGACGGACGAATCCGGTGAGCGCCAGGCATCCTCGACCCCACGCATGACAGCCAGCCCTGGCACGGAAGCGGAAGTTGGATCGTATTTCCGAGGGACCCCCGGCAGTCGGGAAAAAAGCTTATGCTGACGAAGGTGGTATCTTGGACGTCGTGCCGCCCTCGGCTGCCCCTCGGTCCATCATTGCGGCAGACCTGCCGGCGCCGCCAAGGGACAACGGCGCACCATTCGCATCACCGGCATCTTGACGGCCAACCAAACTTGCCGCTGCCGGTTGTCCGCGGCTCAGTCGTCGCGATAGACCTTCTCGCGCCTTTCGTGACGCTCCTGGGCCTCGATCGACAGCGTCGCGATCGGCCTGGCGTCGAGGCGCTTCAACGAGATCGGCTCGCCCGTCTCCTCGCAATAACCGTAGGTTCCCTCGTCGAGACGCAAGAGCGCCGAATCGATCTTCGCGATGAGCTTCCGCTGACGGTCGCGGGCGCGCAGCTCGATGGCGCGGTCGGTCTCTGATGAAGCCCTGTCGGCGAGGTCGGGATGGTTCGCGTTCTCCTGCTGCAGAATTTCCAGTGTCTCGCGGGCTTCTCGGAGGATCTCGTTCTTCCAGTTGATCAGCTTGTGTCTGAAGTAGGCTTTCTGCCTTTCGTTCATGAAAGGCTCGTCCTCCGAAGGCACGTAGTCCGAATCTACGAGACCACTCATACGATTCATCCCATCAACCCCTGCGATGTGCGGGCCTATATATTCGCGCCCCCGAGTCCACACAAGCGCCTTCATCGCACCCGTCACGCGAATGTCAGCGCATTTTGAGATTACCTCACATGTGCTTCGGCTGAGCATGAGGTCGGCATTACGCCTTTCATACATGGCCCTGTCGCGACTGAGCCAAATGCATGCGCCCGCGTTCCGGATTGCACTCGCCACAGGCCCCGAACGTCCGAGAAGGCGAAAACTCCCGTCAGCGGAACGTGGGCTCCAGGAACACGGCGCGCTATCGTTCCCGAACCTTCCGCCCGGCAGCTGGCCGCGCCTGGCGAGGCAGGCGCGCGAGCTCGGCGGGGCGGCGAATCGTTCGGCGGGCAGCCACCTGCGGCTCGGCGCGCGCGTTGTCTTCCTCGAGTGCGGCAAACAGCCAGTCGATGAAGACGCTGACGATCGGCGTGGCGCGGACATTCCTGCGGCAGGCCACGTAGAAATCGTCGGCAGCGGGCACGGCAAGGTTGAACGGGGCGACGAGCTGGCCCTTGGCGAGCAGGCTGGCGGCCGTCAGCGTGTCGCCCAGCGCCACGCCGTGGCCATGCAGGGCTGCCTCGATCGCGAGTCTCGCGTCGGACAGGTGGAGCTGGCGTGGCGGGTCAAGGTCGAGGGCATCCGCGGCGGTCAGCCAAGTGTGCCATTCGCGCCCGTCGTCGGCATGCAGCATGACGTGCTCGCCGAGGTCGCGGATCGTGCGGATCGGCCGGTTGTTGATGAGCGTCGGACTGACCACGGGAAACAGGTTGAGCCTCGACCACAGCTTCAGCCAGCAGTCGGTCCAGCTCCCGTCGCCGTAGAGTATGGCGATGTCGACGTCCGGCGAGCGGATGTTGGCCGGATCGTTGGAGGCGTCGAGCTTAAGCCTGATCTCCGGGTAGCGCGCGAGGAAGCTACCGATGCGCGGGATGAGCCAGAGCGACAGCAGCGCCGGCACGCACGTGACAGTGAGGGACCCCGAGGTGGTCGGCCGCGTCATGCGCGCGGTGGCCGCCTCTATGCTTTCGAAGGCTGAAGTCACCGCCGGCAGCAGCTCCGCGCCGTGGCCGGTCAGTCTCAGCCGCTGCCCGGCGCGTTCGAACAGCCGCACCTGCAGCGCGTCTTCCAGCGCCCGGATCTGGTGGCTCACCGCGCCGTGGGTGACGTTGAGCTCGGCCGCCGCCTTGGTGAGCGAGCCGTGCCGCGCCGCCGCCTCGAAGGCGCGCAGAGGATTGAGCGGAGGCAGGCGCTTAACCACGAACGCTCCCGATTGTTAGTTTTTCTCACATCTGGGGCTACAACAATATCAATTGCCTTTTCAACTTCTCTGCACCACCATTCAACAATCTTGAACGGACGTGGACGGAGAAACGCGCCCTGATGGAGCTGCGTGCCCCGCCACGAGAATGGGAAGGCAGTTCATGGGCTCGCACCAGGAGAGGCTCGAAGCGCTGAGGGCGAAGTACGGCGAGGGCCATGGCGGCGAGCTGTTCGATCCGCGCTTCCGCCGCGTTGCTGACCGCATTTTCTCCAAGGCCGGGACCCGGCTCGCGCCCTATGCAGGCGTGCCTACCCTGCTTTCGGCCCCCTACCACCCGATCGACCCTGCGAACCCCGATTTTGGCGACCTCCAGGTCGCGCTACTCGGCGTGCCGATGGACCTCGGCGTCACCAATCGCCCGGGCTCACGCTTCGGACCGCGGGCGCTGCGCGCCATCGAGCGCATCGGCCCCTACAACCACGTGCTCGACTGCGCGCCGGTCTTCGAGCTTTCCGTCGCCGACATCGGCGACGTTCCGTTCGCCAGCCGCTACCGGCTGGAGCAGTCCCACGCCGACATCGAGACGCATGTCCGCAAGATCGTCGAGGCCGGCGTGCTGCCGCTGTCGGTCGGCGGCGACCACTCGATCACCCATCCGATCCTCAGGGCCGTGGGCAAGGATCGCCCGGTCGGCCTGATCCATATCGACGCGCATTGCGACACCGGCGGTGCCTTCGACCAGACAAAGTTCCATCACGGCGGACCGTTCCGCAACGCGGTGCTCGACGGCGTGCTTGACCCGGCCCGCACGATCCAGATCGGCATTCGCGGCCCTGCGGAATATCTCTGGGAGTTCTCGTACGACGCCGGCATGACGGTGATCCATGCCGAGGAGATCTCGGCCATGGGCATCCCCGCCGTCATCGCCAAGGCGCTGGACGTTGTCGGCGACGGTCCGACCTATCTCTCCTTCGACATCGACAGCCTCGACCCGGCCTTCGCGCCCGGCACCGGCACGCCGGAGGTGGGCGGGCTCACCACGCGCGAGGCGCTGGAACTGCTGCGCGGGCTAAAAGGCGTCAATCTGGTCGGCGGCGATGTCGTCGAGGTCGCGCCGCAATATGATGCAAACACCAACACCGCCCATGCCGGCGCCCAGATGCTGTTCGAGATCCTGAGCCTGATGGTATTCAGTCCGGCGACAAGGAACCGCTAGAAACAGCGGAAGCAACGAAAACAAGACTGGGAACAGGGCCGGACGGCCATATCAAGAGGAGAAATGTCGATGACCGAAATGCGCAAGACGGGTCCAAGCCGCCGCACGGTGCTCGCGTCCGGCCTCGCCGGGGCCGGGCTGCTCGCCATGCCCAACATCCTGCGCGCCCAGGAGCGCTCGCTGAAGGTCGGCGTCTATGGCGGCTACTTCAAGGACAGCTTCGACAAGAACATCTTCCCCGAGTTCACCAAGACGACCGGCATCGCGGTGGAGTCCGTGGCAGAGCCGACCGGCGAGGCCTGGCTCGTCCAGCTCGAGCAGGCCGCGAAGGCCGGCCAGGCACCCGCCGACCTCTCGATGATGAGCCAGGTCGCCATGCTGAAGGGCCAGGCCACCGAGCTCTGGACCCCACTCGACCTCGCCAAGATGCCGAACAGCGCGAACCTGCTCGACCGCTTCGTCTCGAAATATCCGGACGGCCGCGTCGCCGGCATCGGCGCCGTTGCCTGGTACATCACGCTGGTGACCAACACCGAAGTCTATCCGGAAGCGCCGGACTCCTGGGCGGCGCTGTGGGATCCGGCCAACAAGGACCGGCTCGGCCTGCTCGCCCTCGTCTCGAATTCGTTCCTCCTCGAGGTGACGGCCAAGACCTTCATGGGCGGCACCAACGCTCTGGATACCGAGGAAGGCCAGCTCAAGGCCTTCGAGAAGCTCGCCGAGGTGAAGCCGAACGTCAGGCTGTGGTACCGCGACGAGGCGCAGTTCGAGCAGGCGCTGAAGTCGGGCGAAATCCCGATGGGCCAGTACTACCACGACGTGACGGGCCTCGCCGCTGCTGACGGCCACCCGGTCCGCTCGACCTTCCCGAAGGAAGGCGGCATCCTCGACTCCGGCTGCTGGGCGCTTTCGCGCGCCTCGCAGAAGGGCGAAGAGGCCCTCATCTTCGTGGACTACATGTGCCAGCCGGCGATCCAGGCCCAGCTGTCGCGCAAGGTCGGCACGGCGCCGACGGTGAAGCGCGAACTGCTCGACCTGACCGACGCCGAATTCGCCGCGGTGTCGTCCGACATCGACCCGATCATCCCGCGCTACGACCTCTACCAGACCAAGTCGGACTGGCTGAACCAGAAGTGGACGGAGATGATCGCCGGGTAAGGTCAGGGCTTCGGGGTGGCGCAAGCCATCCCTGCCGGAGCGGGGGCCGGGCTTCTCGTCCGCTCCGCTCACCCGAGGCGGGACCGTCACCTTATCGGCGCGCGTCCGGCCTTCCGGCGCCCCGCCTCGGTCGCCGCGCACGTACCCGATGATCCGTCTGCAACCCGCAGAATCTTGCCGCTGATTTCCGCGCCACCAGTCGTATAGTCTTTGGCGCCGCCCCTCGCCGATCAGGGAAGAACCATGTCCGGACTGTCTCTGGAGAACGTCACCAAGACCTTCGGCGAGTTTCGCGCGGTCGACGACGTGACGCTGCGCATCCCCAATGGCGCCTTCGTCTGCATGCTCGGGCCGTCCGGCTGCGGCAAGACCACCCTGCTGCGCATGATTGCCGGTCTAGAGGAGCCCAGCGCCGGCGCGATCCGCATCGACGGCGAGGACATCACGCCGGTGCCGACCCACAAGCGCAACTTCGGCATGGTCTTCCAGTCGCTGGCGTTGTTCCCGCACCTGACCGTGGGTGAGAACGTCGCCTATCCGTTGCGCATCCGCGGCGTCACGAAGGACGAGCAGCGCAGACGTGCTGAGGAACTGCTCGCGCTTGTGCAGCTCCCGGGCTATGCCGGGCGACCGGTCTCGAAGCTTTCCGGCGGCCAGCGCCAGCGCGTCGCGATAGCCCGGGCGCTGGCGCTCTCGCCGCGCCTGTTCCTGCTCGACGAGCCGCTCTCCGCCTTGGACGCCAAGCTGCGCGAGGCGATGCAGGTGGAACTGCGTCAGCTCCAGCAGAAGCTCGGCATCACGACCATCGTCGTCACCCACGACCAGCGCGAGGCGATGACCATGGCCGACCTGGTCGTCGTCATGGGCAATGGCCGCATCCGCCAGGCCGCGCCGCCGATTGAGATCTATCGACGCCCGGCCGACGCCTTCGTGGCCGACTTCATCGGCTCCACCAACCTGTTGCCGGTCGAGCGGGACAGCAGCGGCCGCGCCGTCGTGCTCGGGCACGCCGTGCCAGGGCTCGCCCTGCCGGATGGGCTGAGCAGGGGCCTCGTCTCGGTGCGCCCTGAAGACGTGCATCTCGGCCACGATGCGAGCTCCGGCCTAACCGGCAGGGTTACCTTCGTGCGCGACCTCGGCGGCACGATCGAGACCTTCGTCGATGTTGGCGGGACGATGCTGGTCGCCGTCACCACGCCGCGCCAGCGCGGCGACCTCGAAGCCGGCGCCACGGTGGGCGTGACCCTGCCGGCCGAAAGCTGCGTGGTGGTCGAGCGATGAGACGCGAGCCGCCGCGCCGCCTTGCCGACTACGCGCCGCTGACATTCCCGGCGGCGATGCTGGTCGTCTTCTTCGTGGTCCCATTCTCCACCATGATCGCGGTGAGCTTCTTCCGTCGCCAGCAGGGCGGATTCTACACGCCCGACTTCGTGCTCGAGAACTACGGCCGCTTCCTCTCGACCTTCTTCGCCGGGGTGCTCGGCTTCTCGCTGATGCTCGCAGTCATGGTGGCGGTGATCTGCGTGGCCATCGCCTTCCCCTTCACCTACCTGCTTACCAAGTCCTCCCGCCGCGTGCAGATCGTCTGGTTGGTCTGCCTGCTCTCGATCCTGTCGCTGTCGGAAGTGATCATCGGCTTC
>Ga0182742_1002357_pt1 | contig 21101 bp, 17 predicted proteins | sample eDN5th37CBELigMG_FD_128880 | JGI IMG/M metagenome (GOLD analysis project Ga0182742, IMG submission 128880) | Enriched Miracle-Growth compost microbial communities from Emeryville, California, USA - eDNA 5th pass 37_C BE-Lig MG (version 2)... ... | reverse complement strand
CCGAGAGCAGGAACGGCGGTCTGGGCATGGCGGCACCTCCACCACACCCAGAATCACACCCCGCCGCGTCGCTCCAAGCAATTAATGGGTCCTGAGCCTAGATACCCACCTCAAGCGAAGTGTGCAGCTGTAAGATATCGTTTTTAACCGAAGTCGGTTATCCGATTAGGGAGTGGTGACAGCCACCCGTGATCACGCTGCCTCCTGTGTTGGGGCCTCAAGCTGTGGCGGGTGGAGATGGCAGGCGACGGCATGATCCTGCGCCACTTTGGCCAGCCTCGGCTCGGTATTCCGACAGATGGTGCTGGCTAAGGGGCAGCGCCCGTGGAAGCGACAGCCGCTCACCGGAGCCGCCACCTCCTCTGCCTCCACTGCGACCTCGCAGGCGTCCCGCTCTTCCGGCAGGACGAAGCGAGCGGCGTCGAGGAGAGCCTGTGTGTAGGGATGCAGCGGCGCACTGAAGACCCTCTCGGCCTCGCCTTGCTCCACAATCAACCCACGGTACATCACGGCGATCTCGTCGGCCTGATAGCGAACTGTCGCGAGGTCGTGGGAGATCAGCAGATAGCTCATGCCGAGCCGCCGTTGCGCATCGATGAGCAGGTTGATGACCTGCAACCGTACGGAGACATCGAGGGCGGAGACGGGCTCATCGAGCACGATGACGCGCGGGCGTGTCACGAGGGCCCGGGCGATGGCGATCCGCTGCCGTTGACCGCCACTGAACTCATGCGGGAAATTGCGCGCCAGGGCAGGGTCGAGGCCTACCTCCTCCAGCGCGGCCGCGACCCGTGCCGCAATCGTGCCTCGGTCCAGACTGGTATTGAGCCGCAGCGGTTCGCCGATAATCTGCCCGACGCGCATGCGGGGGTTGAGGGAGCTCCACGGATCCTGGAAAACCGCCTGGACTGCCGTGCGGTAGCGCCGGACTTCCTCCACCGGGGCGCGTAGGATGTCATGCCCCTCGAAGCGGAGCTGGCCCGCATCCGGCCGTTCCAGGAGCAGCAGCATCCGAGCGGTAGTGCTCTTACCACAGCCGGATTCGCCTACGATGGCCAGTGTCCGCCCTGGCATGACCGCGAAGGACACGCCATCCACCGCCCGCATCGGCGCAGGCCGGGGCGCGAGGAGTGAGCGCCTGGGCCGCGGGAAATGCCGCGCCAGGCCGATGGCCTCAATCACGGGGGTGGCTGACTCAGTCATGCCGCCATCCTTGCCCAGCAGCGGAGCGCGTGGTCCGGGGCCGGCCATGTTTCCGGCGGCGCCTCCGTGCCGCAGCAGGCCACGGCTTCGGCGCAGCGTGGCGCAAACGGACAACCCCGCTTCGGCGCAAAGACGGAGGGCGGCTGCCCCGGAATCGGATCGAGCCGCTCCGGGCGGCTTTCCACGTTCGGCAGCGAGCGGAGCAGGGCCTGTGTGTAGGGGTGCTGCGGGGCGCGGAAGATGGTTGCGACATCGGCTGTCTCCACGATCCGCCCGCCATACATGACCGCCACCCGATCGCAGACCCGCGCGATAGCGCCGAGATCGTGGGTGACGAACAACACCGCCAGCCCGGCCTCCCGCTGCAGGCGGCGGAGCAGGCGCAGATAGGCCGCCTGCACGGTGACATCGAGCGCGGTCGTCGGTTCATCGGCAATGAGCAGGCTCGGGCCCCCGGCCAGAGCGATGGCGCTGACCACCCGCTGCCGCATGCCGCCGCTGAGTTCGTGCGGGTAGCTTCGCAGTGCATGAGGCGGATCGGGAACGCGCAGGCGGTGCAGCAGGTCGAGGGCTGCTTCCTCCCGCGCAGCGCCGCGCAGGCCGCGATGCAGCGTGAGCGCCTCACCGATCTGATCCCCCACCGTGAAGACCGGATTCAGGGCTGTCATCGGATCCTGCAGTACCATGGCGATGCGCCGCCCGCGGTAGGCGCGCATCGCTTCCTTCTCCAGCAGCAGCAGGTCGCACCCCTCGAAGCGCACCGACCCGCCGGCGATGCGTGTGCCAGGATGCGGATTGAGGCGCATGATGGACAGGCAGGTCAGCGACTTGCCGGAGCCGGATTCACCGATCAGGCCAAGCGTCTCACCGCGGCGGAGGGTGAAGCTGACGCCGTCCACGGCGCGGCCGATACCGCGCTCACCGAGAACATCGATGGCAAGATTCTCGACCTCGAGGAGGGGGATATCCTTCATGGCCGGTTATACCGCCCTAAGCTGCGGATCGAGCCGGTCGCGCAGCCAATCGCCCAAGAGGTTGAAGGCGAAGACGACCAGGAGGATGGCGATGCCCGGCATTACGGAGATCCACCAAGCGCTCTCGATGAAATCGAGCCCTTCCGCGACCATGCCGCCCCAGGTCGGCGCCGGCGGTGGAATGCCGGCGCCGAGGAAGGTGAGCGAAGCCTCGACGACAATGGCCCAACCGACCTGGAGCGTGCCGAGCACAACCAGGCTATTGACGATATTCGGCAGTAGGTGGTGGAGGATGATGTAGGGGCCGCCCGCCCCGGCAACGCGGGCGAGCGCGACGAAGTCCCGGACCTTCCAGGAAAGGACCTCGCCCCGGACCAGCCGGGCGAAGCGTGCCCACAGCACCAGACCGAGCACCAGCGCTACCACCCAGAAGCCTGGCCCAACGGTAACGGCCAGGACGAGGGCGATCAGAATGCTGGGGAAGGCAAGGAAGGCATCGGCCAGGCGCATCACCAGCGCATCCACCCAGCCGCCTCGGTAGCCTGCGACGAGACCAAGCGCCGTTCCCACCAAGCCACCGATCAGCAGGGCCACGGCCGCGACGCCGAGCGAAAGCCTCGCCCCGAAGAGGATGCGGCTGAATACGTCGCGCCCCAGCCGGTCGGTACCGAGCGGGTAGGTCCAGCTTCCACCTTCCAGGAAGCCCGGCGGCAGTTCCGCATTGATCGGATCGATGGCCTCCGGGTCGTGCGGCGCGATCCAACCGGCGAATGTGGCAATCAGGACCGCAGCACCGACGATCGCCAGCGCGGCCCAGGGCAGGTGCCGGCGCCGTGTCAGCGCGACGGATGGTCCCGCGGCGGTCATACGCGCACCCGTGGGTCAATCAGCCCATAACCGACATCGACCACGAAATTGATGGCGACGATGACAGCCGTATAGACCAGCACCGCGCATTGCAGCACAGGGAAGTCTCGCCACAGCGTCGACTCATAGGCAAGGTAGCCGAGGCCAGGCCAGCCGAAGACAACCTCTACCACCACTGCCGAAGCGATGATGACACCGTACATGAATCCGATGAAGGTGATGACTGGGATCAGGGCATTGCGCAGCGCATGCTTCCAGACCACCCGCCGCTCCGGCAGGCCCTTGGCGCGGGCGAGCTTCACGAACTCCGCGCCCAGCGCCTCGATCATGCTGGAACGGAGCAGGCGAACGATTCCTGCGCTGATGCTCCAGCCGAGGACCACGGCGGGCAGCACGTAATTCCGCCAGCTCCCCACCCCGGAGGAGGGAAGCCAGCCGAGCCGGATCGAGAAGACCAGGATAAGGACAATCCCGAGCCAGAAGGCCGGGACGGACTGGCCAAGCAGGGCGAAGCCCTGGCCCAGCCGGTCCCAGGCGCCACCACGATGCGCTGCGGCCATCACGCCGATCGGCACGCTGACGGCCAGGGCGACGAGCAGCCCGGCACTCGCCAGGATCAGGGTCCGCGGCAGCCGCTGCATCACCAGTTCCACCGCTGGCCGGCGCGTGCGGAGCGAGATGCCGAAATCGCCCTGCAGCGCGCCGGCGAGGAAGGCGCCGTACTGCACCAGCAGGGGGCGGTCGAGACCGTATCGCGCGATGAAGGCCTGCCGCTCCACCTGGGTCGCCTCCGGCGGCAGGACCAGATCCACCGGATTGCCGGAGGTGCGGGCAAGCGCGAAGACGATGCTGCTCGTCAGCAGCAAGGTGAAGAGGGCCTGCAGCAGGCGCGACGCAGCGACGGCCAGCATTGCGGCGCCTCAGCTTCGCGAATTCGGTTGGTAGAAGGGCTCGCGCCGCTCGCCGTCCAGGTAGCCGTCGTAAAGACGGCGGGCATGGTCGAGCAGAGCAAAGCCCAGGCGGCGGTTGCGCTGTTCGGCCGCGCTGGCCGGGGCCTGCATCCGGGCCGCCAGTTCCGCGAGCGCGGCGTCGCGATCCACCCGGGTGAAGCGCCCGTCGCGCAAGACCACCTCGCCGCCTACCAGGACCGCATGGATATCGGCGGGCCGGGCGCGCTGCAACAAGGCGTCCACCACCGGCACGTCCTCGCTGAGATAGGGGGAGGCAACCCGGCGCCAGTCAAAGATCACCATATCGGCCGCCTTGCCCGGCGCCAGTTGGCCGATCCGGGCGCCGAAAGGCGTCGTCATTGCGCCGTCCGAGGTGGCCATACGCAGGATCTCGGCCGGGGAAGGGACCTCCTCCTCCCGCAGGCCCGGGATGCGGTGCACCCGCAGGGCGAGGCGCATCTCCTGCAGCATGTCCCGGTCGTCATTGATTCCTGCCTCGTCGATGCCAAGCGCCACCCGGACGCCCTGCCGGCGATAAGCGTTCAGAGGCGCGATGCCGCTGCGCAGCCGCAGGTTGGAGCTGCAATTGTGGCAAAGACAGGTCCCGGTCTCAGCCATCAGCTCGATATCTGCCTCGCTCGCCCAGACACCATGGCCGAGCGTCATGTCAGGGCCCAGGGCGCCGAGGCGATGCAGGTGCCGGACCGCGGAGCCGCCGGTCCGCCGCCGCGCATATTCCTTCTGGAACGGCGTCTCCAGCAGATGCATATGCATCGGCACGCCGTGGCGGCGCGCGGTCTCCACGGTGCGCTCGATGGCACGGTCAGAGCACCAGTGCAGGTTGACCGGGGCAAGCTGGATGCCAACCCTGTCCACACCAGTATATTTTGCGCGCAACTCCTCGAAGACTGAGAGCGATTCTTCGATGTCGAGCGTCTGCTCGGCGAGGAACTCGCGCGTGGGCGTGGCAAGCTCCTCCGGCAACCGGCGCAGGAAGGCCTCGTCATCCTCGTAGACCAGCCGGTTCTGGTCGCGCAGGCCGTAGGAGTAGGACACGCGCATGCCGATATCCTGATAGGCCCGGATGACATCGGCTGCGACATCGACGATACGCGACACCGGCCTTGGCGTGCGCCCGTGCAGGTGCTGCACGGTGGTCACGCCGGAGGCCAGCATCTCGAAGGCCGAGTAGAGGGTATCGAGATAAGGATCCACCAAACGGGAGGCAAGGCGGCGAACCAGCCACAATTCCAGTGGCAGGTCGGGCGAGCCTAACTGAAGTGGCGTGAGCCCGACATGGTGGTGGGCGTTCACGAAGCCCGGGCAGACGACATGCGCCTCCGAACCCAGGATCTGGTCCGCCCGGTACCGCCTCGCCAAGTCGCGGTATGGCCCGACCTCGAGAATGGTGCCGTCCTGTGCCAGCACGGCGCCGTCCTCGATGACCGACGCCTCGCCACGATCATCAACGCCGAGGATGACGCGTCCACCCCGGACCAGCGTGATGCCGCCCATGGCCATTCGGCCTCCCACCCCGCTCACTCGGCCCGGGTCACGGTTTCAAGGTTCCAGGCAATGCCGTAATTGCCAGGGGACCAGCCCTTCACCCGCTGGCCAGCAGCTGCCACCACCGCACGGGCAGCGATCGGAACAAAGGCATATTCGGCATAGGTCCGGCGGTTGACCTCCCGCAGTGCCGCGTCAAGCTTCGCCAGATCGGTGATCGTGCGGAGATGCGCGTAATCGGCATCGATCCGCTCCGGATTCCAATAAGCCTGGATGATGCCACCCGCCTTCCGGCTGATGAAGGAGACGGCCAGATTGGGGATCACCATCGGCCGCGCCGCGGGCGAGTCGATGTACAGATGCGCCGCGTAGCGGGTCTCGAAGTTCTGCGGATCGTTGGCGTAGCGCGGGCGGAAGGCGCCGAATTCCATCGGCGTCGCCTCGGTGCGGAACCCGGCAGCCCGCAGGTAGCCGTCCACGAGCTGCATGATCTCCGGTGCTTCCGGATTGGCATTCGTCGGCACCACCCAGAGCTTCACCGGCCGGCCGTCATAGCCGATGGATTGCAGGATCTCGCGGGCCCGCTTCGGGTCGTAGCGATAGGGGCGCAGCGCCGGGTCGAAGCCGAGCGCTGCCTCGGTCCAGACAGAGCTTGCGATGCGGTGACCGCTGCCCTCCGGATAGTAGCGGGCGAGGATCGTGTCGACGTCAATCGCATGGGCGATCGCCTCACGCAGTTCCTGGCGATGGCAGAGCATCTCAGGCTGCCAGCATCCCATGAAGGAGAGGAGGTTGACCGTGGAACCCTGGAGAAGGAGAAGCTTCAGCCCGGCACGTTTCGCCTCGGTCGCCTGGCGCGGATCGATGAAGGCCATGTCGGCCTCGCCTGAGCGCAGCATAGCAAGGCGAGTGCTCGCCTGGGCCCGCGGGAGGATACGAAGCGTGGCGAATTCGGGGATGCGGCTCTTGTCCCAATAATTCGGGTTGGCCGTAAGGCGCATCTCGATGCCGCGCTCGAAGGACGCAAAGCGCCATGGCCCCGTGCCTATCGGGTTCCCGACCAGTTCGTAGCCATTCTCGCTCTTGCGGTAATTATGCCGGGCGAGCACCCGGATATCGCCATCGCGCGAACTCAATACGCTTGGAAAGGTCGGGTCCGGTTCCTTCAGGGTAACGATCACCGTTCCGGCATCGCGGGCTTCGACCTTGGCGATCCCGGACCGCAGGAAGCGGCAGAAGGTGCAAGTTGCATCCGGCGCGACCAGCCTTTCACCAAGGGTGAAGACAACGTCATCGGCGGTCAGCGGCTGCCCGTCATGCCAGCGCACGCCTTGCCGGAGCCGCAGCGTCAGCACCCTGGCATCCTCCGACATGGACCAGGATTCCGCGAGGCCGCGGGCCGAGGAAAGCTGACCCTTTTCGTCGCCGGAGATCAGCGGGTCGTGGATATGTCCGGCATATTGCAGGTCCTGGGTCGTGGTTAGGGCCGGATCGAGCAATTCGCGTCCGAAATTGGCGACGACGACCCGCAACTCCCCGCGCGGCTCCGCCGCCACCGGTCCAGCGGCGAGCGACAGGGCGAGGGCGGCGATGGCAATCCTGCTCCGCATGCGCGTCTCCTCCTTTTGCGGCAGAAAAGCAGTGCCGCTTGCCATGGCTTGGCGGCGTCCTTGTACCGCAGTCCGGGAGCATGGGCGCGAGCTACGTGCCCCGGCAACTCGCAAGGATGTTCATATGCTGTGCGAAAATGCACAATGCTTGGATCGGGGTGGAGGCTGGCCATGCGGGACGGGATTGGGGATTTCGACTGGGACGACCTGAGGATCCTGATCGCGGTCGCCGAGGCCGGCACGCTGGTCGGCGCGGCCCGAGCGCTTGGCCTGAGCCACACCACTGTCCTGCGCCGCCTGGCGGGCGCGGAGAAGGCACTGGGGGCGACACTGTTCCGCCGCCGCGGTGGCATCCTGGTGAGCACCAGCACGGGCGAGGAAGCCCTGGCCCGGGCACGCCGCATCCAGCACGACATTGCCACGCTCGCCCGCTCTGTACGGGCGGCGGACGGAAAGCTGGCGGGGCCCGTGCGCTTGGCTGCTCCACCCGGCCTGACAACAGACTTTCTGGTGCCACGGCTAAGCCCCTTCCTGCGGCAGCATCCCAGAATCCGCATCTTGCTTCATACGGAACTGAGCTTCGCGGCGATGCTGGATGGCGAGGCGGATGTCGGCGTACGGATCAGTGTGCCGTTGATCGACCATCTCGACATCCGCCGGGTCTGCGATTGTCGCTTCGGACTCTATGCAGCGCCACGGCTTGCGGCCATCGCAACGCGCGCGGTGGAGCGGGGTGGTCCCCCGGGATCGCGCTACCTGGCCTTCAATGACGAATTCGCCGACCTGCCGGAGGACAGGTGGATCCGCCAGATATTCCGTGGCACGCCCCCGATTCTGCAGGCAAATGCCACGACGGTGCTGCTCGCGGCGGCCCGGGCGGGCATCGGCGTGGCAGCGCTGCCGCGCTATGTCGGTGACTCGGAGTCCGGATTACGCCGGGTACCGGCGCCGACGCCCGGCCCGGTGGAGGGTCTGTTCCTGGTGACGCGCCGGGAGCAGCGTGGGGTGGCACGCGTCCGGGCTGTCGTTGACTACCTGGCCCGGATCATCGCCGCGGAGCGCGCCCTCTTCACCGGAGAGGAGGGCATCTAGCCCGGTGCTATGCCTGTACCTTTCAGCCCCCGTTCAACCCGTGACCCGGATAGGGATGTACGGATGCCCAGTGTCGCGCGATGTCGAGCCGGCGCGCGATCCATACCCCCTGCCGCGCCATGATATGATCGAGCAGCCGCTCCAGCCCCGCCGCGCGGGCTGGATGGCCGATCAGCCGCATATGCAGGCCGATGGAGAGCATCTTCGGGCTGCCGCGCTCGCCCTCCCTGTACAGCATGTCGAAGGCGTCGCGGACGAAGCCGAACCACTGCTCGCCAGTGCCGGCCGTATTCAGCATCTTCCCGTCATTGGTGGTAAGGGAATAGGGTACGACAAGGTGGCCCTGCCCCTCCACTGTCACCCAGAAGGGCAGGTCATCCGCGTAGCTGTCGCTGTCGTAGAGGAAGCCGCCATGCTCCACGAGCAGGCGGCGCGTGTTCTCGCTCGGCCCGTAGCGGCAATACCAGCCTTCTGGACGCACCCCCACCGTGCGTTCCAGCGAGGCAACTGCACGCCGGATGTGCTCGCGCTCCTCCGCTTCGGACAGGTGGAAGTGCTTCACCCACCGCCAGCCGTGGCAGCAGATGTCGAGTCCGGCGGCGCGGATTGCCGCCGCAGCGGGTGGATTGCGCTCCAGCGCAAGGGCGCAGCCGAAGATCGTGGGCTTCACGCCGCGATCCTGGAACAGGCGCAGCAGGCGCCAGAAGCCGGCCCGGCTGCCATATTCGAACATGCCTTCTGCAGCCAGGTCACGCCCCTTCACACCCTGGTTGCCACCGTGCGCATCGGTGACACCGGTTTCGGTGTAGCCGTCCCCATCGGGGATGGAAGGCTCCGACCCTTCCTCGTAATTGATGACGAAGTTCACGGCGATCCGTGCGCCGCCAGGCCATTTCGGGTCAGGCGGGGTAGGGCCGTAGCCGATGAAGTCGCGTTTGACCTGATAGGGCATGCTGTCTCCTCCGGCCTCAGGGCAGGTCCACGGCGAAGGGCGCGACATCCACGAACTCGTCGTCCGCCGCGGTGCCATCGCGCCAGACGAGCACGGCGAAGCGCGCCATGCGATCCAGCACGGTAAAGGGATGGTGCCAGACATCGGCGCCATAGGTGACACCCTGGTCCGGCCGTGCGATGAATGCTCGTGCGCGAGCCATGTCGGGCCCGCCGCCTGCGGCATGTGGCGCGACAATGGCGAGCCAGCGCCCGGCCTCCATCGGGATGAAGCTCTGCGAGGAGAAACGGTGCCGCTCCATCACCTGCGTCCGCAGCGGCAGTGCTTCGAGCGGCGTCTTCGACACGAAAGACAGGCTCGGCCGGGCCTTTGGCCGCCGATTTGCTAGCGCGGTATCGAACCGGGCTCTGCCGGGCCCCACAGGCCCTTCCAGGACCTCACCGAAGGGCGCGAAGGCCTCGGCGGTCAAAGGCTCCGCGATCAAGCGCATCGTGCCGGCCTGGTTTTGGCGGAACACGGGTTCGCAGCCGCCTGCCAGCCGGATCCTAAAGGTTGAGCGGACTCCGGAGCTCGATGCGATCTCATGGTTTCACGATCTCCGTCTGACCGAACGTCCCTGCGTCCGTGGCGAGCCCAGGGCAATGCCTTCACTGCTGACTTAGAACGCCATCCATCCGCCGTCTACCGGGAGGTTCTCGCCCGTGACGCAGCTTGCATCGTCGGAGGCCAGGAACAGCGCTACCCCCGCTCATCCTCCGGCTGGCCGTGGTGCGGCGCATGGTGTGCGCCTGTCGAAACCCTGCTGGGGATCGGCCCCGACATCACGCCCAGGGCAGTGATGACCGACAAGGGCTCCGACGTGAGGAGCACCCGCGAAGCAGCCCGCAAGCGGCATCTGTCCGGTCATCCCCTACCGCAGCAATGCCAAAGACCGCCCCGCCTTCTTCCCCAAGGGGCGGCATCGTCGCCGTGCCTGGATCGATCAGGCCATCAGCAAGCTCAAACGCTTCAAACGCGTTGCCCTGCGCTGTGAGAAAACAGCCGAGAGTTACGTCACCATCATCGCCTTCGCTTGCAGCCTCATCTCGGTCAAATTCCTCCACACCGCCTAGGGAACGGGGCGATGCAATAAAAACCGCCATTACCCCATACGGCTCGCCTCGGCCAGGAGCCAGTCTCGGAAGGCCCGCAAAGCAGGTATCTCCGCTGATGTTTCGGGATACGCCAGCAGGTAGGCGTCAACGCCACGCAATGGGTAGTCAAACGGGATTACCAGACGGCCGGCCGCTAGGTCCGCCGCCACCAGGAAGCGTGGCAGCAGCGCCACGCCAAGCCCTGCCACGGCAGCTTCCGCCACCATGGCAAAATGCTGGAATTGCGGTCCCCGCAGCCCATCGATTCCCTTAGCGCCAACCGCCTCCAGCCACTCCACCCAGCCGCGTGGCCGCGTGGCCTGCTGCAACAGAGTATAACGGGCGAGGTCGCTTATCTCCGTTAAGCCGTCATGGATCAGGGCTGGCGCACAAACGGGCACACGGATGTCGTCGACTAGCCGGTGGAACACGACACCCGGTACCGCCTGGCCATCACCGAGCAGGATCGCAGCATCCACGTCCTCCGCTGCAAAATCCACCGGCGCGAGGCGGGTGGTGTAATTGCGGAAATTCACCATGATGGCGGGATACGCTGCCCGGAATCGCGGCATGCGTGGCATTAACCAGCGGGTGCCGAAGGTAGGAGAGACAGCGAGGTTCAGCGTGCCGCCGGCACCGTGATGGGCAAGCAATTCCAGTGTGGCCGTCTCGAGACGGGCAAGTGCCGCCCGTACTTGCGGCGCATAGGCTGCGCCAGCCGGTGTGAGCACCAAGCGCTGACGCACGCGCTGGAACAGACGAAGGCCAAGCAATGCCTCTAACCCTGCCAGTTGCCGGCTTACGGCGCTCTGCGTCAGGCGCAGCTCCTCTGCAGCCCGGGAAACACTGAGATGCCTGGCACAGGCCTCGAAGGCCTGTAGTCCGGCTATGGGGGGAGTATGACGACGCATGGTTCGACCTTGGGTCATTCCAGATCGACATGAAATTATGATCAAGTTTCAATTGCAAGGCTTATAGAGGGCAGCAAATACTCGAGAAAATCCAAGAAACGGCGTTCCTTGGCCGAAACCTATGCGGTCAGCGCATGATCTTCGTGGAGGATGTGGCCACCGTGCACACGCTCCCGGTGGCGGACGTGCTCAGTCGCGCGGCAATATAAGAGAGGGGTGAGATGATCGACGCTATCTGCTCTCTGCCACGCCGTGCCTTTGTGGCCAGTGCCATCGCCATGGCCTCTATCTCCCCTGCAAAGGCCACCTGGATGCCGCGGCAGCCGATCCGCATCCTCATCGGTTATCCACCTGGCGGCGCGGTTGACATCCTGGTTCGCCTTGTCGCGGACGGCATGCAGCGCACCCGCGGTGTCAGCGTCGTGCCCGAGGTCAAAAGTGGTGCCTACGGCCTCGTCGCTGCGCAGACCGCGGCGCGAGCTGCACCTGACGGCTACACCCTGGCCAGCGCGATCATGGGCATGATGTGCGTTCTGCCGGTCATTCCCGGAGTTCCGATCCCAATCGACCTTGACCGGGAACTGACACCCGTCTCGGCTCTGGCTGGCACCCCCATGGCTTTGGTCGCGCGCCCGGATGCACCCTTTAGCGATGTCGACGGCTTGATAGCCTATGCTCGCAGCCGTCAAGGGAGCGCGACATATGCCTCTGCAGGCAATGGCTCCATCAACCACCTCGCCGCTGCCTTGTTCGCCGGCGAGGCCGGTATCAGCATGACACATGTCTCCTATCGCGGCGGTGCCCCTGCGGCATTGGATGTTTCGGCAGGTCGCGTTGACATCATGGTGGCGAACGTCGCCGAGGTCGCGCCGATGATCCGCGCTGGTCAGCTCAAGGGGCTCGGCGTCACCTCAGCCACACCTTCAGTAATGTTGCCGGACCTGCCGATGCTTGCCCTCCGTTTTCCCCTGATGGAGATCAACAACTGGTTCGGTATCGCCGGACCGGCAGGGCTTCCCGATGATGTGCGCGATGGCCTTGCAGATCTCTTCGCTACCGCACTGCGTGATCCACAGACCGCCCGTGCCCTCACCGAACGAGGCCTCATACCTCTGGGCGAGAGTGGCGCCACCTTCGAGGAGCGTATCCGCCGGGATCGCGCACGTTGGCGGCGGGTGGCAGAGGCCGGAAATATCCGCGCCGATTGACACTCTATTTTCTTTCCCTTGCACATGCATCGCCCATCCCTAAGGACACCCATGATTGCACCCTTTTCCCTGGGCATCGACATTGGCGGCACCTTTACCGATTTGGTGCTCCTTGACCCCGCTGATGGGCGTGCGGTGATCTGGAAGGAAAGCACCACTCCGGAAGACCCGGCGCGTGGCGCCATGCAAGGGGTTTCCCGGCTGCTGGAGAAGGCAGGTGTTCTACCATCCTCGATCGGACGCGTTGTGCATGCGACCACATTGTTCACGAATGCGCTGATTGAGCGGAAAGGTGCGCCAACCGGTTTGCTCACCACGGCAGGCTTCGCCGATGTGCTCGAGATCGGCCGGGAGCGGAAATACGAACTGTATGATCTGTTTCTGGAAATGCCTGCGCCGCTGGTTCCACGCCCTTGGCGACGGGAAGCGCGGGAGCGGCTGGCCCCGGATGGCAGTGTTGAGGTGCCGATCGATATCGATGCAGCGCTGCGTGAGGTGGAGCACCTGGTTAGGGAGGGAGTGACCAGCCTCGCCATCTGCTTCCTGCATGCCTATGCCAATCCTGTGCACGAGCGTGCCGTCGCGGAAGCCATTGCGCGCCGCTTTCCTTCGCTTTCGCTTTCCCTTTCCTCGGATATCGCGCCGGAGATTCGCGAGTATCCGCGGATGGTTACAACGGCGGCCAATGCTTATGTCCGGCCGATCGCGGAATCCTATCTCAACACGCTGGAAGCAGCCCTGAAACAGGCTGGGATTCCAGGCAGCCTTTTCCTGATGCTCTCCAATGGCGGCCTGACGCATGTGGCTGAAGCCAGGCGTGCGCCGGTGCAATTGCTGGAAAGCGGTCCCGCAGCAGGGGCTCTGGCTGGCGCCTGGTTCGGCCGCCAAGCTGGCCTCAATCGTGTGCTTGCCTTCGACATGGGGGGAACCACCGCCAAGCTCGCTCTGGTGGACAACGGAGAACCGATGGTCGCCTGGGGGTTCGAGGCCGCACGCACTAAACGCTTCCTGCGTGGCAGCGGCCTGCCCATCCAGATAGCAACTGTGGAGCTCATCGAGATTGGTGCCGGCGGTGGCTCGATTGCACGCCGGAGCGATCTCGGCACATTGCATGTAGGACCTGAGAGCGCGGGTGCGCAGCCAGGACCGGTCTGCTACGGCCGCGGGGGCACAGAGCCAACCGTAACGGACGCCGACCTCATTCTTGGCTACCTCAACGAGGCGTTCTTCCTTGGGGGAACGATGCGCATCGATGGTGACGCCGCGCGCACAGCGCTCAAACGCCTGGCCGGCACGCTCCACCTTGATGCATCTCGCAGCGCTTTCGGCATCCATGATGTCGTGAACGAAAATATGGCGGGCGCTGCACGGGTTGCCATCGCCGAGCGTGGCCGAGTGCCGCAGGATTATGCCCTGCTTGCAACGGGTGGTGCTGCGCCGGTCCATGCTTGGAATGTTGGCCAGAAGCTTGGGGTTAAGCGCGTGGTATGCCCTCCTGGCGCGGGTGCGGGCAGTACCATCGGCATGCTGATGGCTCCGGCGCGGATCGATCGGGTGGCCTCCTTCAATGTAGCGCTCAGTGCAGCGGATTGGGACGCAGCGGAGCGCATCTTTTCCACACTTGAATCCGACGCACTTGATGTAGTTCGCGCAACCGGCGCGGATCTTACCCGGCGCAGTGTCAGGAGATCTGCTGACATGCGCTATGTCGGCCAGGGCTCCGAGATCACAGTGACCCTGCCGGAAACGCTCTCCACCGCCGCCGTTCTGGAAGCCTTTGAGGCGGCCTACCGCGGATTGTTCGGCCGGATCCCGCCGGGCGCGACCGTGCAATTCGTGGCCCTCCGCCTCTCTGTTTCGGCGCCGATGCCTGGCGCAGGGAGCGCTCTCCGTCTCGGCACGGAGCAGATCGGTACAGAGGCGTTGAAGGGATACCGGTTTGTGTACTTCCCAGATGCCGGGAAAGAACTCGAGACACCGGTCTACAATCGGTATGCACTCCAGCCTGGAAAGCAGCTCCATGGCCCGGCGGTGTTCGAGGAGAATGAAAGTACCTTCGTCGTCGGCCCCGGCGCCCGTATCGAAGTGCTGCCCGATGGCTCCATCCTGGCCGAACGTACGGCCTGAGGCATGAGAAAGATGGCGACCCAACACGACAGGACCTCCACTACTCGCCAGTTCGACGCGGTCGAGCTGGAACTCCTCTGGCGCCGTCTGATCTCCCTTGTGGACGAGGCCGCGGCAGCATTGGTGCGCACCAGTTTTTCGACCCTGGTGCGTGAGAGCTACGACTTTTCCTGCATCGTCACCGATGCCGCGGGACAGTCTCTGGTGCAGGCCACGGAAAGCATTCCAAGCTTCATTGGCACTTTGCCTGCGACCGTAAAGCATTTCCTGCGCTTCTTCCCGGCCGAAAGCCTTCAGCCAGGAGACGTCTTGATCACCAACGACCTGTGGCTTGGCACCGGTCACCTGCCGGATATCACGGTGGCCAAGCCGATCTTCCACAAGGGTCGCCTGGTTGCCTTCAGTGCTTCCACCGCGCATGCACCGGACATCGGCGGAAAGATCCGTAGCCCAGAGCCACGCGAGGTGTTCGAGGAGGGCCTGCAAATCCCGCCGCTTAAGCTCCTGCGCGCCGGCCAGGCAGATGAGACGCTGCTTGCCTTGCTGCGCCAAAACGTGCGCACACCGGAGCAGACGCTTGGCGATCTCTGGGCTCAGGTGGTGGCGCTGGATCTCATGGAGGAACGCCTGTTGGCGCTCATGGAGCAGGCGGAACTCGACGACCTCGGTGATCTTGCCAGCGAGATTCAAGGGCGGTGTGAGGCAGCGATGCGCACCGCGATCGCAGCTCTGCCGGACGGTACCTATTGCAGCGAGTTGCAGACGGATGGCTTGATGGACAAGCCCATCACCATCCGTATGGCATTGACCATTAAGGGCGACAGTATTGTTGTCGACTACACCGGCACCGACCCACAGGTCGACCGCGCGATCAACTGCGCACTCTGCTATACCTACGCAATGACGATGTACGGGGTGAAAGTTTGCACCAGCCCCGCCTTGCCAAATAATGAGGGCGCCTGGCGCCCAATCTCCGTCGTGGCGCCGCCCGGCTGTATCGTCAATCCGGTCTTCCCGTCCTCCGGCGGCTCCCGCATGCTGATCGGGCATTACCTGCCGATGCTGGTCTTTGGCTGCCTCGGACAGGTGGTGCCAGAGCGCGTGATGGCAGCCTGCGGCTCTCCCATGTGGGGCATGAACCAGTCCGGCGTGAATGCGGATGGCAAGCCCTATGCGAACATGTTCTTCTTCAACGGCGGGATGGGAGCGAACATCCGTGGGGATGGGTTGTCCTGCCTGTCCTGGCCGTCCAACGTCTCCTCCACGCCGGTCGAGATCAGTGAGCACATCGCGCCAATCCGTATCCACCACAAGCGGCTGCGCCCGGACAGTGGCGGGCCAGGCCGGCATCGCGGTGGACTTGGGCAGGAGGTGCTGATCGAAAGTCGGTCCGACAGCCCGATCGCCGTCTCCTTCCTGGCCGAACGCACCATCTTCCCAGCTTTCGGCATTGAGGGCGGTAAGGCAGGCGCACCCGGGGTGCTAATGATCAATGGCGAGAAAGTCGATCCGAAGCGGCAATATGTCCTGAAACGGGGCGATACTGTCTTCCTTGCTACCCCGGGGGGTGGCGGGCATGGCGATCCGCGTGCCAGGCCAGAATCTGCCCTGAGGATGGATTCAGCCTATGGCTATGTCGCCAACAAGGCAGCCTACCAGGAATGAACCGTCATTCAGGGGTTCGACCTGGGCCATGCACCGTTGCACGATACGGCTCGTTTGCACGAAGCCACTGGCCTTCCTGCCCAGAGCCGCAGCCACTCTTCACCAACTGCTCGGACATGACACGGAGGTTGACGCCTAACCGGAGGGCGTCGTGCAGCCTGGGAGGGAGAATCTCATGAATCGCCGTACCTTTGGACTTTTCGCCTTTTCGGCGGCTTTGTCGGCGGTACCACAGATCTGCGCAGCGCAAGAGACTGCATGGCCCACACGCCCGGTGCGCATCATCGTGCCCTTTGCCGCCGGTGGCACCGCCGATGTCCTCGCCAGGCTTGTCGGCGAACGACTGACCGCGAGGTGGGGGCAGCAGGTGGTGGTGGAAAATCGTCCCGGCGCTGGAGGTAATATCGGTGCCGAGCAGGTGGCCCGTGCACCAGGTGACGGCTACACTCTGTTGCTCGGCACCATCGGCATCCATGCCGCAAGTTCGATCTACACACGACTCCCCTACAATCCGGATACCGAGCTGGCGCCAGTGACGGTGCTGGCGGAGATGCCGAACGCAATCCTCGTTCACCCCTCCGTCCCGGCGCGCACACTGCAGGAGCTGGTGACGCTTGCGCGCCAGCAGCCGAATGCCCTGACCTTCGGCTCTGCGGGAAACGGCAGCTCGACACATCTCGCTGGGGAGCTTTTCCTGCTCTCCGCTGGCGTGAAGATGACACACGTCCCCTACCGGGGCAGTGCAGCGGCGCTTAACGACCTTGTCGCTGGCAACATCCAGGTGATGTTCGAGAATCTGCCAACCGTGCCGCCGCTGGTGCAAGCAGGGTCGGTTCGGGTGCTGGCCGTCACCTCGGCGGAGCGTGTCGGTGTTCTGCCCAACGTGCCGACGGCACAGGAGGCAGGTGTTCCCGACTATGTCGCGACCGCATGGATGACCCTGGCTGCGCCCGCCACTGTGCCTATGCCGCTGCTCCAGCGCCTTAACACCGATACCTGCGCCGTGCTGGCCGAACCGGCGGTCCGGCAGCGCCTGGCTACGCTAGGGGCTATCCCGATTGGCAGCTCGGTGGAGGAGAGCCGGAACTTCTTCGCGGCCGAGACGCGGAAATGGACCCGCGTGATCGATACGGCCGGCATTCGCGTGAATTGACGGAGCCCGACGCATGGCCCGGCCCTTCGACCCGGTAACGCTCGAATTGCTCTGGACACGGCTTGTCTCAATTGTGGATGAAGCGGCCGCGGCCTTGCTGCGGACCTCCTTCTCAACCATCGTGCGTGAATCGCACGATTTCGCCTGCGTGCTGACCGACGCGCGCGGCCATTCTCTCGTCCAGGCCACCGACGGCGTCCCCTCCTTCCTCTGCACCGTCCCGCGCACCATCGGCCACTTCCTCGCCGAATACCCGCCCGAGACGCTGGAGGAGGGCGACGTTCTTATCACCAACGACATCTGGCTCGGCACCGGCCACCTGCCGGACATCACGGTGGCCAAGCCGATCATGCTTAATGGCAAGCTCCTTGGTTTCGCCGGGTCCGTCGCCCATGCGCCGGATATCGGCGGCCGCATCCGTACCGCGGAATCTCGTGAAGTCTACGAGGAAGGCCTGCAGATCCCGATCATGAAGGTGATGCAGGCTGGCAAGATAGACGACACTTTTGTTCGCTTCTTCCGCAAGAACACCCGCGTACCGGATCAGACGATAGGTGACCTTTACGCCCAGTTCACCGCGCTGGACCTGATGGAGCGGCGCCTACGCACGCTGCTTGCCGAGCATGGGCTCGACAGCCTCGAGGCCCTGGCCGACGAAATCCATGCCCGTTCCGAGAAGGCGACCCGCGCAGCCATCCGAGCCGTACCCGATGGTATCTACCATGCCGAGGTGGTGACCGACGGGTTGGAGCAGCCTATCCGGCTTAAGCTTGCTCTTCACAAGCAGGGAGACAGCATCCTTGCCGACTACGAGGGCACCGACCCACAGGTGCCACGCGGTATCAACGTCTGTCTTGCATACACCTTCGCCTATACCGCCTTCGCCGTGAAGGCGGCGCTGTGCCCGGAGGTGCCGAACAATGAGGGCGCCTTCCGTCCTATTACTGTCTCCGCGCCGCGGGGCTGCATCCTTAACTCCATACCGCCTGCTGCCGGGGCCAACCGCGCGCTCATCGGCCATTTCATTCCGCCAATGATCCTTCAGGCCCTGGCCCATGCCATCCCGGATCAGGTAATCGCTGGCGTCGGCTCGCCCCTCTGGAGCCTCAATTACGCCGGTACGGGTCCGGATGGCTCGCCCATCGCCAATCAGTTCTTCATGAACGGCGGTTACGGCGCCGGCGCCGACCATGACGGCGCCAACGTTCTTTCCTGGCCGTCTAACGTCTCCGCCGCGCCGGTGGAGATGATCGAACAGGGTAACCCCTTCCGCATCCACTACCGCCGCCTTCGGACAGGCACAGGCGGTACCGGTAGGCATCGTGGCGGCACCGGCCAGGAATGGGCCTTTGAGAACCGCTCTGCGACTCCTGTTGCCGTCACCTTCATGGCCGAGCGCACCAAACCTGAATCGGCAGCACCTGGGCTGGCCGGCGGCGGCGCGGGCGCTCCCGGCGCAGTACTCATCGACGGTATCCCGGTGGATCCCAAGCGCCAGCACATCCTCAACCCTGGCAGCACGGTGGTGCTGCGCACCCCCGGCGGTGGTGGGTTCGGCCTACCTATCCAACGTGATGCTCAGCTGGCACAACAGGATCGCGAGGACGGCCTGGTAACGGAGACCTCTGCATGAGCGCCCTGGCCATCGACATCGGCGGCACCTTTACTGACATTGTGCTGTACGACGAGACGACAGGCCGCTTCGTCGCTCACAAGGAACTCACCACCCCAGCCGATCCGGCCAAGGGCGTGGTGGCCGGCATCCGGCACCTCTTCGCGCGGGAGGGGATTGACGCCGCCCACGTGACCCGTGTGGTCCATGCGACGACGCTATTCACTAACGCTCTGATTGAGCGCCGCGGCGCCCGCACCGGCCTCATCACCACTGCTGGCTTCCGTGACACGCTGGAGATCGGCCACGAGCGCAAGTACGAACTCTACGACCTTCATCTCCCTCTGCCGCAACCCCTCGTCCGCCGTGCTCTGCGGCTGGAGGCCATGGAGCGCTTGGCGCCGGACGGCACGGTGGAGATCCCGCTCCACGCCGCCTCCGTTCGTGCCGCGGCCGATGCTCTCGTCGAGCAAGGCGTGGAATCGGTGGCCATCTGCTTCCTGCACGCCTATGCGAATCCCAAGCATGAGCAAGAGGCCGCGCGCCTCATTGCTGAGCGCCATCCCGGCCTGTTCCTCTCCCTCTCCAGCGACGTCGCCCCGCAGATCCGCGAGTTCGACCGCACCTCCACCACGGTTGCCAATGCCTATGTCAAGCCCTTGGCGGAGAAGTATCTGACCCGTCTCTCCGGCGACCTCGCCGCACTCGGCATCGCTGCCCCGCTCTTCATGATGCTATCCAACGGTGGCCTCACCCATATCGACGAGGCGAAGCGCGTGCCGGTGCAGCTGCTGGAGAGTGGCCCTGCGGCTGGCGCCCTCTCTGCCGCCTTCTTCGGCGAGCGTTCCGGCTGCCGGAACCTGCTCGCCTTCGACCTGGGGGGCACTACGGCCAAGCTCGCCCTCGTCAGCAATGGCGAACCCCGCGTTGTCCACAGGTTTGAAGCTGGGCGGGAGCGCCGCTTCACCACGGGCAGCGGTCTTCCCCTGACCATCTCCACCATTGAGCTGATCGAGATCGGCGCGGGCGGCGGTTCCATCGCGTCGTATGATGCACTCGGCTTGCTCAAGGTCGGGCCGCGCAGCGCTGGCTCCGTGCCTGGACCAGCCTGTTATGCCCGCGGTGGCTCCGAGCCCACTGTCACCGACGGCAACCTCCTGCTCGGCTACCTGGATGCCGGCACCTTCGCCGGCGGTACGATGAAGCTCAGCACGGCGGCAGCGAATGCGGCCGTCGGTGGCCTCGCCGCCCAGGCCGGGCTGGAAGTGCAGGAGACCGCTGCCGGGATCCACGCGGTGGTGAACGAGACCATGGCCGCCGCCGCCCGCGTGCACGTGGCAGAGCAGGGCCATGATCCGCGTGACTTTGCCCTGCTTGTCACCGGCGGCGGTGGCCCGCTGCATGGTTGCGAGCTGGCACGCCGCCTCGGCATTTCTCAGGTTATCTGTCCGCCTGGTGCCGGCGTGGCCTCCGCTCTCGGCCTGCTGCTGGCGCCTGCCCGCGTGGACCGGGTAGCCACCATCTCTCGCCGGCTGGACGCCATGGACTGGCCCTGGCTGGAAGCCATCTATGCCAGAATGGAGGAGGAGGCGCGGGCCGTCATCGCCGCCACCATCGGCGGCAAGGCGGAGGTCACGATTCGCCGTGCCGCCGACCTGCGCTTCGTTGGTCAGGGCTATGAACTGATCACGGATCTGCCCGCCGGCCCGTATGATGCCCATACGGACGCCGCCATCCGTGAGGCCTTCCTCGCCGGCTACGAGCGCGTCTTCTCCCGCCGCTCGGCCGTGGAGGCGATCGAGATCATCAACATCCGTGTCTCCGTCATCGGCAGCACGTCTGGGGACAGGCTGGATCCGGTGGTGCCGAAGACCGCAAGCGGCGACCCACGCACAGGCACCCGCCAGGCCCGTTTCGGCGGAGTAGAGTACGAGACTCCGGTGCTGGATCGCCGCCGCCTTCCAGCCGGCATGGAGATCATTGGCCCCGCCATTATCGAGGAGGCCATGTCTACCCTCCTTATCCCGCCCGGTGCCCGCGCCATGGTGGAGGCAAACGGCAATATTGCCATCCGCCTGCCCCAGCCTGCCGTCACAACCGCCCGCCAGCACGAGCCTGCCTGATGCCCCTTCCTCTCT
>Ga0182742_1002356_pt1 | contig 21102 bp, 15 predicted proteins | sample eDN5th37CBELigMG_FD_128880 | JGI IMG/M metagenome (GOLD analysis project Ga0182742, IMG submission 128880) | Enriched Miracle-Growth compost microbial communities from Emeryville, California, USA - eDNA 5th pass 37_C BE-Lig MG (version 2)... ... | reverse complement strand
GACGCATGGATGCTGCGGGGAAGGTCGACATCGACCACCGGCCGGCGCTGCGTCTGGGCAAGCGCCGGTGCGGCAAGGCCAAGCCCGAGACCGGAAAGAAACAACCGTCTGCTAACCATGGAAACTCCTTGCCCGCTTGGGAGCAGGAACCGTGCCAACCGGTTCTGTGCCGGAATGGCACGCTTCCGCTCTGCGCGTAGAGGTTGTCGCGACGTGGCGCGAATGCCGGATCGGCGGCATTTCGCCGGTTTCCTTTAGGGTTGAATAACGACTTTCGATGTAACGTCGCACCGTTCCGGAAGGGGAGGGGCCGGCCGCGCCCTTCCTTGCGGTTGGCGATTGCAGGGCCCCATGTCGACGATACTGTCCCACCTTGGCAATGACGACGCCGATGCGACGGCGCGCCTGATCTCGGCCAGTCAGCGCCTGCTTTGCGAGGCCGAGCGGCTGTTCCCGCTCGCCTCCGCGCGGAACGAACGCACGATCTGGCTTGAAGCCATGATCGACGAGGTGCCGGACTATCTCTATTTCAAGGACCGCAACAGCCGTTTCGTCGTCGCCAACCGGGCGGTCGTCAAGGACAATTGCCGCGAGGGCCTCGACAGCCTGATCGGCCTTTCCGATTTCGATATCCATCCCGAGCAGGTCGCCTGCGGCTTCTTCGAGACCGAGCAGGAGATCATGCGTACCGGCAGCGCCCGGCTCGACATGGAGGAACTCGTCCACGATTCCCGCGGCCGGCTGAAATGGCTGCTGTCCTCCAAGCTGCCGGTGCGCAACGGCGCGGGCGAGGTGATCGGCCTCGTCGGCATTGCCCGCGACATCACGGAGCGCAAGCGCTCCGAGAGCCTGCATGTCGGTCAGGCGCATCTGCTGAAGATGATCGCCCTCGGCGCGCCGCTCACCGAGATATTCTCCTCGCTCGTGCTGCTGATCGAGGCCCATGTGCCGGACGTCACCGGCTCGGTTCTTCTCCTCGCGCCGGACGGCCGGCACATCGTCCATGGCGCGGCGCCCAATCTCGATCCGGCCTATTGCCGTCTGGTCGACGGCGCCGAGATCGGCCCGAAGGCGGGCTCCTGCGGCACGGCGATGTGGCGCGGCGAGCCGGTCATCGTGCGCGATATCCTGACGGACCCGCTGTGGGAGGATATCAAGGTCCATATCGAGCCCTACGGCTTTCGCGCCTGCTGGTCCTCGCCGATCCGGTCCTATCAGGGCAAGGTGCTCGGCACCTTCGCGCTCTATTCGCGCGAGCCGGGCGAGCCATCCGCCGGATGCGTGAAGCTCGTCGGCATGGCGACCCATATCGCCGGCATCGCCATCGAGCGCAAGGAGGCCGAGGACAGCATCCAGTTCATGGCCCATCACGATACGCTGACGGGCCTGCCGAACCGCAGCATGCTCGACGAGCGCGTCTCCTCCGCCATCGAGGCGGCGGACGAATACGGCGGCGGCATGACGCTCGCCTTCATCGATCTCGATCACTTCAAGCTCGTCAATGACAGCCTTGGCCACCATGCGGGGGACGAGCTCCTGAAGACCGTCGCCGCCCGCATGTCGCGCTGCGTGCTGCCGGGCGACAGCATCGTGCGGCTCGGCGGCGACGAATTCGTCGTCCTGATCAACGGGGCGATGGAGAAGGGCGAGGCGGTGGAGGAGCGCTTGCGCGCCGTGCGCGAGGCGATCGCCGAACCCGTGGTCATCGACGGCCGCTCCTTCCAGATCACCTGCAGCATGGGCGTCGCCGCCTATCCGCAGCACGGCCGCAACGCCACGGAGCTTCTCGCCCGCGCCGATGCCGCCATGTACCGCGCCAAGGAGATCGGCCGCGACGCCATGCAGGTCTTCACCGCCGAGCTGGCCAACCGGGCGCTCGAGAAGCTGGAGCGGCAGGAGGAACTGCGCCGCGCGCTCGCCCGGTCGGAATTCTTCCTGCAATACCAGCCGCAGATGGACCTTGCGACCGGCCGCATCTTCGCCGTCGAGGCCTTGATCCGCTGGAACCATCCCGAGCGCGGCCTGGTGCCGCCCGGCGATTTCATCCCGCTGGCCGAGGAGACCGGGCTGATCGGTCCGATCGGCGACTGGACGCTGCGGGCCGCCTGCCGGCAGAACAAGGCGTGGCAGGAGGCCGGCCTGCCGCCCATCGTCGTCAGCGTCAATGTCTCCGCCCGCCAGTTTCAGGAGGTCGACTGGGTGGAGCGCGTGGCCGCCGCGCTTTTCGAAAGCGGGCTGGAGGCGCGCTATCTGGAGCTGGAACTCACCGAAAGCCTGATCATGCAGGATGTGCAGCAGGCCGTCGAGACCATGCACCGGCTGGAACAGCTCGGCGTGCATCTCGCCATCGACGATTTCGGCACCGGCTATTCCAGCCTCGCCGCGTTGAAGCGCTTTCCCGTCGGCCGGCTGAAGATCGACCGGTCCTTCGTGCGCGACCTGCCGGGCGATACCGACGACGCCGCCATCGCCCGCGCCGTCATCTCGCTGGCCCATACGTTGCAGCTTCGGGTGATCGCCGAGGGCGTGGAGACCCGACAGCAGGTCGATTTCCTGCGCGAGGCGGGCTGCGACGAGATCCAGGGCTTCTATCTTTCCCGGCCCGTCGATGCACGCGTCCTGCAGGCGCTGCTCTCTCCTCTTCATTGAGTTCATTGAAACGCGAAGGCGTATCCGGCGGCGCGCGTTGCTCTTGACTTCCTTATGTTGATATCAACACTAGGGCATATGACAGACGAAGCCCTGATTCCCTTCGAGACGACCCTTTTCGTGCGCGACAACTGCCTGTGTCTCCACGCGCAGCGCGCTGCGCGGGCGCTTGCCCGCCGGTTTGACGATGCGCTGCGCCCGGTCGGCCTCACCAATGGCCAGTTCTCGCTGCTGATGGCGCTGAACCGCCCCGAGCCGCCGCCGATGGGTCCGGTCGCCGCCGTCCTCGCCATGGACCGCACGACGCTGACAGCCGCCTTGAAGCCGCTCGAACGCCGCGGCCTCGTTGCCATCGAACCCGACCCGCGCGACCGGCGCGGCCGGCTCATCCGCCTGACGCAGGATGGCCGCCGCCTTTTGACACGGGCCTTCCCGATCTGGAAGGAAACGCACGAGAAGATCGACCGCCAGCTCTCGGCCATCGACATGCAGGCCCTGCGCGCCGGCATGCTGGCGATCGCCTGACGCGGCTTGCCGTTTTTGGCTGGACCCGAGGATCCCTCGCCACCGGCATGCCGCGAACGGCTGCCACTGGCAGAGCGCGCGAAAGCCACTATCTTCCCTTCCATGAAGCCCGACCAGTTCCTCCATCCGGCGCCCGCCGGCCTTTACTGCCCCGCGGGCGATTTCTACATCGATCCCGTGCGTCCCGTCGCAAGGGCGCTCATCACGCACGGCCATTCCGACCATGCCCGTGCCGGCCATGGCGCGGTGCTGGCGACGCAGGAAACTCTGGACATCATGCGCATCCGCTACGGCGAGGATTTCTGTGGCGCGATGCAGGCCGTGTCCTTCGGCGAGCGCATCGATCTTTCCGGCGTCACCGTCTGCTTCCATCCGGCCGGCCATGTGCTCGGCTCGGCCCAGATCGCCGTGGAGAAAGCAGGGCTTACCATCGTCGCCTCCGGCGATTACAAGCGCGGCGCCGACCCGACCTGCACCCCCTACGAGCCGGTTCCCTGCGACGTCTTCATCACCGAGGCGACCTTCGGCCTGCCGGTCTTCCACCATCCCGAGCCGAAGGCCGAGATGGGCAAGCTGCTGACCTCGCTGCGGCAGTTTCCTGAGCGCAGCCATCTTCTCGGCGCCTATTCGCTCGGCAAGGCGCAACGCGTCATCCGCCTTCTGCGCGATTGCGGCTATGACGCGCCGATCTATATCCACGGCGCACTGGCCCAGCTTTGCGACTATTATGTCGGCCGCGGCATCGATCTGGGCGACCTGCGTCCCGCGACGGCCGAGAAGAGCCGCCCCGAGGATTTTCTCGGAGCTGTCATCGTCGGCCCGCCCTCGGCCTTTGCCGACCGCTGGGCGCGCCGCTTCAACGAACCGCTCGTCGCCTTCGCTTCCGGCTGGATGATGGTGCGCCAGCGGGCGAAACAGGGCGGCGTCGAGCTGCCGCTCGTCATCTCCGATCATTGCGACTGGCCGGAACTGACCGAGACCATCCGCGAGCTTGCGCCCGATGAGGTCTGGGTGACGCATGGCCGCGAGGAGGCGCTGGTGCGCTGGTGCGAGCTTGCCGGCGTGCCTGCCCGCCCGCTGCATCTGGTGGGCTATGAGGACGAGGGGGATTGAATGCTGCTGAATGCCTGCCCCTCGTCCGTCCTGCCGGACACCGTCTCCCCGTACCATAGGTTAAAGGCGGCTTGGTGCGCGTCCTCTCTTCTCGCTTGCGAGGAGAGAGCCAGGGTGAGGGGCGGCGGCCTGAGAGAATCACGCCCATGAAAGCCTTCGCCACGCTGCTCGACCGTCTCGTCCTCACCCCGTCGCGCAATGGCAAGCTGAAGCTGCTTGCCGACTATTTCCGCGATACGCCCGATCCCGACCGGGGCTACGGCCTCGCCGCCATCGCCGGAACGCTGGACCTCAAGAGCGTCAAGCCCGCGCTGCTGCGCGAGCTTGTGCTGGAGCGCATGGACGAGGTGCTGTTCCGCTATTCCTACGACTATGTCGGGGATCTTGCCGAAACCATCGCCCTCGTCTGGGACCAGGAGCGAAAGGAGCGCGTGCCGGACGAGGACGAGCCGCGGCTCGGCGCGGTCGTCACGCGGATGAATTCCCTCGGCCGCACGGAGGTGCGCGGCGCGGTGCGCGATCTCCTCGACCGGTTCGATCCTTCCGCCCGCTTCGCCTTCCTCAAACTGGCGACCGGGGGCCTGCGCATCGGCGTCTCGGCCCGCCTTGCCAAACAGGCGCTCGCCGATTTTTCCGGCAGGGACGTCACCGAGATCGAAACGCTCTGGCACGGGCTGCAGCCGCCCTATGAGCCGCTGTTCGCCTGGCTGGAGGGGCGGGCGGAACGGCCGGTTCTCGCCACGCCCGCCATCTTCCACTCCGTCATGCTCGCCAATCCGGTGGGCGAGGGCGATCTCGAAGCGCTCGATCCTGCCGATTTCGCCGCCGAATGGAAATGGGACGGCATCCGCGTGCAGCTCTCGTCGGCGGGCGCCACGCGCCGGCTCTATTCCCGCTCCGGCGACGATATTTCCGCCGCCTTTCCGGACGTGCTCGACGCCGTCGGTTTCGAGGGCGTGGTGGACGGCGAGCTGCTGGTCGGCGGCACCGCGCGCGCCAACAGCCCGACGCGCACCTTCTCCGATCTCCAGCAGCGCCTCAACCGCAAGACCGTCAATGCCCGCATGCTGGAGGAGTATCCAGCTTTCGTGCGCGCCTATGACGTGCTCTTCGACGGCGAGGAGGATGTACGCCCCGAACCTTTCACCGAGCGGCGTGACCGGCTCGCCCGTCTCATCGACAGCGCGCCGCACGACCGCTTCGATCTGTCGCCGCTGGTCCCCTTTTCCTCCTGGGAGGAACTGGAGACGCTGCGTCGCGACCCGCCCGATCCGGTCATCGAGGGCGTGATGATCAAGCGCCGCGACAGCGCCTATCAGGCGGGCCGCCTGAAGGGGCCGTGGTTCAAGTGGAAGCGCGATCCGTTCAATATCGATGCGGTGATGATGTATGCCCAGCGCGGCCACGGCAAGCGCTCCAGCTACTATTCCGATTTCACCTTCGGCGTGTGGACGCAGGGACCGGACGGCGATGTGCTGGTGCCGGTGGGCAAGGCCTATTTCGGCTTCACCGATGCGGAGCTGGAGGTGCTCGACCGTTTCGTGCGCAACAACACGACCGACCGCTTCGGTCCCGTCCGGGCCGTGCGCGCGGAGCCCGGTTTCGGCTTCGTGCTGGAGGTCGCCTTCGAGGGCATCAACCGCTCCACCCGCCACAAATCCGGCGTCGCCATGCGCTTTCCCCGCATCGCACGACTGCGGCAGGACAAGCTGCCCGCCGATGCCGACCGGCTGGAGACGCTGATGGCGATGATCGATGCGAGGGAGGCCGTCTGATCGTCCCCCTTGCCGGCGTTCAGGCCATCAGCCGGTCGATCAGCGTCGAGGCAGCGTCGGCGATCACCGTGCCGGGCGGGAAGATCGCGTCGGCGCCGGCTGCTTCCAGCGCGGGATAATCCTGCGGCGGAATGACGCCGCCGACGGCGATCAGCATGTCGCGCGCCCCGCGCTTGAGGAGGGCGGCCTTCAGCTCCGGCACCAGCGTCAGGTGGCCGGCCGCGAGCGAGGAGGCGCCGACGATATGCGCGCCCTCGCGGATGGCCAGCTCCGCCACCTCTTCCGGGGTCTGGAACATGGCCCCGACGATGACATTGAAGCCGAGATCGGCAAAGGCGGAGGCGATGACCTTCTGCCCCCGGTCGTGCCCGTCCTGCCCCATCTTGGCGACGAGGATGGCGGGCTTCTCACGCTTCAGCTTCTCGAAGGCCGCCACCTTGTCGACGGCCCGGTTGAAGGCCCGGTCATTGGCGCCCATCTCCTTGCGGTAGACGCCGGAAATCGTGCGGATTTCCGCCACATGCCGGCCGAAGGCCTTTTCCAGCGCATAGGCGATCTCGCCCACCGTCGCCCGCGCGCGCGCCGCCTTCACGGCAAATTCGAGAAGGTTGCCGCTGCCGCTGCGGGCGGCCTCCTCCAGCGTGTCGAGCGCGCCTTCGGCGGCGGCCGTGTCGCGCGTGCCCTTCAGCTGCTGGAGTTTCGCGAGCTGGCGGGCGCGCACCTCGGAATTGTCGACCTTCAGCACGTCGACCTCGATGTCGCGCTCCGGCCTTGAGAAATTGACGCCGACCACGGTCTGGTGGCCCGAATCGATGCGCGCCTGCGTGCGTGCGGCGGCCTCCTCGATGCGCAGTTTCGGAATGCCCTTCTCGATGGCCTTCGCCATGCCGCCGAGCGCCTCGACCTCCTCGATATGGGAGAGCGCGCGGGCGGCAAGGTCATGCGTCAGGCGCTCGACATAGAAGGAGCCGCCCCAGGGGTCGATGATCCGCGTCGTGCCGCTCTCCTTCTGCAGCAGGATCTGCGTGTTGCGGGCGATGCGGGCGGAGTGGTCGGTCGGCAGCGCCAGCGCCTCGTCGAAGGAATTGGTGTGCAGCGACTGGGTATGGCCCTGCGTCGCCGCCATCGCCTCCACCATGGTGCGCATGACGTTGTTCATCGGGTCCTGCGCCGTCAGCGACCAGCCGGAGGTCTGGCAATGGGTGCGCAGCGCCAGCGAGCGGGCGTCCTTGGGCGAAAAGTTCTTCTTCATCAGCGCGGCCCAGATGAGGCGCGCGGCGCGCATCTTGGCCACCTCCATGAAGAAGTTCATGCCGATCGCCCAGAAGAAGGAAAGGCGCGGCGCGAATGTGTCGATGTCGAGCCCGGCAGCCACCCCGGCCCGGGCATATTCGATGCCGTCGGCAATCGTATAGGCAAGCTCCAGGTCCGCCGTCGCCCCGGCCTCCTGCATATGGTAGCCGGAGATCGAGATGGAGTTGAACTTCGGCATGCGCCGGCTGGTATAGCTGAAGATGTCGGAGATGATCCGCATCGAGGGCTGCGGCGGATAGATATAGGTGTTGCGGACCATGAACTCCTTAAGGATGTCGTTCTGGATGGTCCCGGAAAGCTTGTCCTCGGAAACGCCCTGTTCCTCGGCCGCCACGATGAACAGCGCCATGATCGGCAGCACCGCGCCGTTCATGGTCATGGAAACGCTCATCTGGTCGAGCGGAATCCCGTCGAAGAGCTGGCGCATGTCGAGGATGGAATCGATCGCGACGCCCGCCATGCCGACATCGCCGGCAACGCGCGGGTGGTCGCTGTCATAGCCGCGATGGGTGGCAAGGTCGAAGGCGACGGAAAGCCCCTTCTGCCCGGCGGCGAGGTTGCGCCGGTAGAAGGCATTGGATTCCTCGGCCGTCGAGAAGCCGGCATATTGCCGGATCGTCCAGGGCTGCTGGACATACATGGTCGGGTAGGGACCGCGCAGATAGGGCGCGGCGCCCGGCCAGGTATCGAGATAGGAAAGGCCGGCAAGGTCCGCCTCGCCATAGGCGCCGTTGACGGTAATATCCTCCGGCGTCAGCCATGCGGCCGTTCCCGTCATTGCCGCCGGCGCGGCGTCCTTCGACCAGGCCACGGTTGAGAAATCGGGAATCCGGCTCATGCGGCGGCTCCTGTGATAGAGGATGGGATAAGGACGTGTGCGCCGCGCGTGTCGCGACAGGCCGCGCCCATCACACCGCCTCTGCGCAATCGGCGAGCAGCACCGGCCGCAGCCCGGCCGCCGTGCCTGTTTCTGCCAGCGGTCCGAGCACCGTGACCGGTCGCTCCGCCTGCAGCGGAAACAGCGTGGTGCCGACGATCGGCCTTGCCCGGCGCGCGGCGCGGGAAGCCTCGACCATGGCCGCGATTTCGCCGGAGGCGATGGCGGCGGCAAGGCCGCCCTTGCGCTCGATCTCCGCGAAGGTCTCCCAGGCCTGTTCCGCAAGGCCGTCCGTCAGCGCCTCGATGCCGCCGGCGCCGGCGGCGGGGTCGGCGACCTGGGCAAGGTTGCTCTCGGTGATGAGCACCACCTGGGTGTTGCGCGCGATGCGGCGGGCGAAGGGATCCGGCACGCCGAGCGCCAGTGTATGCGGCAGCACGGTGATCTCGTCCGCCCCCGCCGTACCGGCGGAAAAGACGGCGATGGTGTTGCGCAGGATATTCGTTTCCGGGTCGAGGCGGGTCAGCATGCGCCAGCTCGTCTCGGCATGGATATGCGCCGTCCTCGGCTCCGAGATGCCGCAGGCGGCCTGCATCCGCGCATGGATCAGCCGCGCCGCGCGCATCTTCGCGGTGGTGAGGAACTGGTCCTGGTCGGCCGCAAGCGACAGCGAGGTCGCGGCGAAGGCGTCTTCCGGGGATATGCCCGCAGCGTCGAGAAGGCGAAGGTTCTCCGCCAGCGCCGCCGCGACGACGGCAAGCTCCAGAGCCTCGCCGGCCCCGGCATTGTGCACAAGGCGGCCATCGGCATTCAGCACGGTGCCGGAAAAGCCGAAGCCGGCCAGCGCCTTTGCACTGGCGGCAAGGGCGCCCGTCTCGCTGCGCTCGCCGGCAAGCGCAGCGGTGAAGGGATCGAGCCCGAAATGCACCGGCGCCTTGCGCGCCCCGGCCGCGTCGAGCGCGCGGGCGAGCGTCGCCGCCAGCGCGCGGTCGGAGAAATCGGCCTCAAGGCGCAGCGAAAAGGGCGCGGCGGCGCAGGAGGCGGCGGTCTTGCGGAAGGCGGTCTCGCCGCCGGCTTCCAGGCCCGCGCCATGAGCCGCGGCGCTGCCGGAAAAGACCAGCGAAATGCCCGTCGCGCCGTTCTCCAGATCGTCGGCCATCTGCGCGCGGGCGCGGGCAAGGTCCGCATCGTCCCGCCGCTGGTTCACCGTCCAGGCATCGCCCGCATGGGGCGTCGCGCCATGGGCATGGGCGAGGGGGATCGCGTCCGGCCGGCGGGCATGGATCGGCTGGATGGCGAGACCGTCGTCGCTGTGCGAGACGACGGTGGCGTCGAAATCCGCTCCCTTCAGCGCCTTCTCGGCCAGCTTGCGCCAGCCCGCTTCGTCGACGGCGGCAAAGCCCGCCTCCCTCAAGATGTTCGCGTCCATCCTGCCTCGATCTCCGTTTCCGGCATTTCTATCCTTCCCGGATACAGGGTAAAGCGCCACTTTGGTAGAGTGATGGAGGAGTGACACAGCGCAGGAAAGTGTGGCCCGCAAGCCTCAGGTCAGCCGCGATTGCCACAATTGGGGCAGGGTTGTGGACCTATTTTGTCTTTCGTTAGTTCGTGATTCAGCCTCTCGCTTCATTCTGTCCTTCCCCAAACGGATATCGACGACCTCCATGACCGACACAGCGCTCTCCCGCCGCCGTTTCCTTCAGTTCTCCGGCCTTGCCATGGCGACGGGACTGGCCGGCTGCACCTCCTCCATGAACACCGATCGCTTCCGCGAGGAAACGCGGCCCTATTTCCGCAATCCCGCGCTGGAAGGCCGGCCGGAATATATCGAGGGAGGCTTCGCCGGGCGTCCGCCCAGCGGGCTGCTGCCGGATTCGTCCTATTACGCCTCGATCTACGGGCCGGTCTTCGACGGCGGCTACCAGGTGCCGGCCGTGCCCTATCAGCAGATCGACGCACGCTTCTATCGCCAGGAGGTCGAAAGCCCCTTTGCCGAGCGGCCGGGCACGATCATCGTCGATACGGGCAACCGCTTCCTCTATCTCATCCTGCCAAACGGCCGCGCCATGCGCTACGGCGTCGGCATCGGCCGGCAGGGCTTTGCCTGGTCGGGGCGCGGCGTCATCCAGTGGAAGCAGACCTGGCCGAAATGGACGCCGCCGGACGAAATGGTCAAGCGCCAGCCGGAACTCGTGCGCTATTCCGCCGCCAATGGCGGCATGCCCGGCGGTCTCAACAACCCGCTCGGCGCCCGCGCGCTCTACATTTTCCAGAACGGCCAGGACACGCTCTATCGCCTGCACGGCTCGCCGGAATGGAAATCGATCGGCAAGGCCGTCTCCTCCGGCTGCGTCCGTCTGCTCAACCAGGACATCATCGATCTCTACGACCGCGTGAAGGGCAAGGCGCCGATCCTGGTGATCTGAGGGAGTTTTCCTGAACGCTTCCCCTGCCGCACCCTCGGCTTGAAAGAGCGGGCCTGCGGTCTTCTTCCGCCAGCCACAGGGCAGTCGCCCATGCACGCCCTTGCGCCTTTCCCTTCTCCCCGCGGGGGGGGGGGGAGAAGGGGCTGGGAGCGTCGCCGAATTTCAGATGCGATTGCCCGCCGTGGGGAAGGCGCCGACAGGCAGGGGCTTGTTTCCTAAACCGCCGCCGGCGAGATGAGGTACGCGCCGTCCATGGCGAGCAGGCTCCCCGTCGCGACGGCCTTGCCGCCCTCCATGCGCATCCTGCCTTCCGCGACGATCCGCAGGGCCAGCGGGTAGCTCTTGTGCTCGACCGTCAGCACGCGCGCAGCGAGCGTATCGGCGGTGTCGGTCGGCAGCACCGGCACGGCGGCCTGCACGATCGCCGGCCCTTCGTCCATGCCCTCCGTCACGAAATGCACGGTACAGCCGGCGATCCGCATGCCGGCGTCGAGCGCACGCTGATGCGTGTGGAGGCCGGGAAAGAGCGGCAGCAACGAGGGATGGATGTTGAGGATGCGACCCTCGTAGCGCCGGATGAAGGCGCCGGAGAGAAGGCGCATATAGCCGGCAAGGCAGATGAGATCGGGCGAAAGCGCATCGAGCGCGTCGAGGATCGCCGCCTCATGGGCTTCCTTGCCGGCAAAATCCCTGCGCAGGAAGGTGCGGGTCGCAATGCCCAGTGCCTCGGCCTTGGCAAGCCCACCGGCCTCCGTCTTGTCGGAGAAGACCGCGACGATCTCGGCCGGGAAATCCGCAGCCTCCGCTGCCTTTGCCAGCGCCAGCATGTTGGAGCCGCCGCCGGAGATGAAGGCGACGACGCGCTTGCGGGGCGACGTCATAGGGCGAGCGTGCCCTTGTAGATCGTGCCGGCGGCGCCTTCCTCACGCGCGACCATGCGGCCGAGGCGGAAGACGCTTTCGCCCTCGCGGGAAAGCACGGCGGCAACCTCGTCGGCCTTGTCCGCCGGAACGACGGCGATCATGCCGACGCCGCAATTGAAGGTGCGCAGCATTTCCTTGGCTTCCACGCCGCCGGTCCTGGCAAGCCAGGAGAAGACGGCGGGCGCCTTGACGGCGGCAAGGTCGATCTCGGCGGCAAGGTGCCTGGGCAGCACCCGCGGGATGTTCTCCGGGAAACCGCCGCCGGTGATGTGCGCCAGCGCCTTGATCGCGCCGGTCTCGCGGATCGCCTTCAGCAGCGGCTTCACATAGATTTTCGTCGGCGTCAGCAGCGCTTCGCCGAGGCTTTTCGCGCTGTCGAAGGGCGCGGGCGCGTCCCAGGCAAGGCCCGAGAGCGTGACGATCTTGCGCACCAGCGAATAGCCGTTGGAATGCACGCCCGAGGAGGCAAGGCCGAGGATGACGTCGCCTTCCGAAATGTCGCCGGCCGGCAGCAGCCTGCCGCGCTCGGCCGCGCCGACGGCAAAGCCGGCAAGGTCATAGTCGCCATGCGAATACATGCCCGGCATTTCCGCCGTCTCGCCGCCGATGAGCGCGCAGCCGGCCTGGCGGCATCCTTCGGCGATGCCTTCGACGATCGCCGCGCCCTGGTCGGGGTCGAGCTTGCCGGTGGCGAAATAGTCGAGGAAGAAGAGCGGCTCGGCGCCCTGCACCACCAGGTCGTTGACGCACATGGCGACGAGGTCGATGCCGACGGTGTCGTGGCGGTTCGCGTCGATGGCGATCTTCAGCTTGGTGCCGACGCCGTCATTGGCGGCCACCAGCACCGGATCGGTGAAACCGGCCGCCTTCAGGTCGAAGAGGCCGCCGAAGCCGCCGATCTCGCCATCCGCGCCGGGGCGGCGGGTGGAGCGCACCGCCGGCTTGATCTTCTCGACCATCAGGTTGCCCGCGTCGATGTCGACGCCCGCATCGCTATAGGTCAGACCGTTCTTTTCCGACTGGCTCATGCTCTCGTCTCCGGCTTCCACGCTGTTCGCGCCCGATTGGCATGGCGGGGGAGGAAGTGCAAGAAGAATGCCGGGAAAGCCGGGATTTTTTCACCGGATTGCGGGGGGATCTCCTCTGCCCCTGCCGGGATGCGGCATTGCCGCTTTCCCTCTCTCCCCGCGCAAGAAGGATGGCGGGAGCGTCCGCCGAACGCCGCAAGCATGCGGCACAATGGGGAAAACGAGGAAAACCCGGCCGCAAATCCCCGCCGTCCCGCCGAGCCTTGACCTTTCTCGCCCGCGCATCCTATCTCCTCTCAACGGCAACACGGGAAAGCGCGATGGCAGCCCATATCAGCGGCGCGGGATTGAAGCGGCAGGTGGTCTTCTGGCTCATCGCGCTTGCCTTCTTCGTGCTCTTCCTGCTCATCTTCAGCGATATTCTCCTGCCCTTCATCGCCGGCATGGCGCTCGCCTATTTCCTCGATCCGGTCGCCGACCGGCTGGAGCGCATCGGCCTCAGCCGCATGATGGCGACGGTGGTCATCCTCGTCGCCTTCGTCATCCTCTTCGCCCTGTCTTTGATGATCATCATTCCGCTGCTGGCAACGCAGGCGGCCGAATTCCTGGAAAAGCTGCCGGGCTACGTCACCCAGCTTCAGGAGCTGGTGGCAAGCTTCAATCCCGATCTGCTGCCCAAATGGATCAGCAGCCAGATGGGCACGATCAAGCAAAGTTTCTCTTCCATCCTCGCGGAAGGCGCGGGCTTCCTCGGCACGGTGTTCAAGCAGCTCTGGAACTCGGGCATGGCGCTGATCAACATCGTCTCGCTCCTGGTCATCACGCCTGTCGTCGCCTTCTACCTGCTGCTCGACTGGGACCGCATGATCGCCAAGGTGGATAGCTGGGTGCCGCGCGACCATGTCGCCAATGTGCGCCAGATCGCCTCCGAGATGGACGCGGCGATTGCCGGCTTCGTGCGCGGGCAGGGCTCCATCTGCATCATCCTCGGCCTTTACTATGGCGTCGGCCTTTCCTTCGCCGGGCTCAATTTCGGCCTGCTGATTGGCCTTTTCGCCGGCCTCATCAGCTTCATCCCCTATGTCGGCTCGCTCGTCGGCCTGGTGCTGGCCATCGGCGTCGCGGTCGTGCAGTTCTGGCCCGATTACTGGATGGTCGTGCTCATCGCCGTCATCTTCTTTTCCGGCCAGTTCATCGAGGGCAACATCCTGCAGCCGAAGCTGGTCGGCTCGCGCGTCGGCCTGCACCCGGTCTGGCTGATGTTCGCGCTGGTCGCCTTCGGCGCGCTGTTCGGCTTCGTCGGCCTGATGATCGCCGTGCCGGCGGCGGCCGCCGTCGGCGTTCTTGTCCGCTTCGGCCTCAGGCGTTACCTTGACAGCGACCTTTATTACGGGGCGAGCAAGCCCGTGTTCCTGGAAGAGAGCACGCCGGACGACGAATAGCGCCGGCCCCCAGGAGCACCGGCCCCAAGAGTATTCGAGTAGCACCATGACATCGCGCAAGACCGCCGAACAGTTGCCGCTGGCCTTCGAACACGACCCCGCAACGGGCCGTGACGACCTTCTGGTCGCCGAGCCCGTCAATGCCGCCGTGGCGATGATCGACGCCTGGCCGCACTGGCCGTCGCCGGTCGTCGTCATTGCCGGGCCGGTCGGCTCGGGCAAATCGCACCTTGCCGCCATCTGGCGCGAAAAGGCCGGCGCGACGCCCATCGAGGCGAGGCCGGGGCACGGGGTGGAGCAGGCGGCCGAGCGCGGCCCGGTGCTCCTGGAGGACGCCGACCGCAACGGCTTCGACGACCGCACGCTTTTCCATGTCATCAACTCGGTCCGCCAGCACGGCCACACGCTGCTGATCACCAGCCGGCTCTGGCCGATGTCCTGGCCGGTGGAACTGCCGGACCTGCGCTCGCGCCTCAAGGCGGCGACGGTGGTGGAGATCGGCGAACCGGACGACGCGCTGCTTTCCCAGGTCATCATCAAGCTCTTCGCCGACCGCCAGCTCTTCGTCGACGACCGCCTCGTTGCCTATATCGCCGCGCGCATGGAGCGTTCCCTCGAAGCCGCCCAGACGCTGGTCGACCGGCTCGACCGGCTGGCGCTCGCCCGCGGCAGCCGCATCACCCGGGCGCTTGCCCAGGAAGTGCTCGGGGACATGGTCGGCGGCGACGATTTCCCCGGTTAAGCGCCCGCCTGTGGATTGACTGTCACAGTTCCGTCGTCAAACTGGGATAGGAGCCGGATGACGGTCAACGGGCGGAATGTGAAATGGATACAGCGACTTCGGATCTCTCTCAGGAAAAGCCCGTCCTTGATGCGGCACCGGAGCGCACCGCCATCGATACCGAAGCCCTGATGGCAAGCCCCGAGCGCTTCATCAACCGTGAATTCTCCTGGCTGCAGTTCAACCGCCGCGTCCTCGAAGAGACGCTGAACACCGCCCATCCGCTTCTGGAGCGCATCCGCTTCCTGTCGATCTCGGCGGCCAATCTCGACGAATTCTTCATGGTGCGCGTCGCCGGCCTCGAAGGCCAGGTGCGCCAGGGCGTCGGCATCCGCAGCCCCGACGGCAAGACCGCCGCCGAACAGCTCGACGATATCCTCAAGGAGATCGACAATCTCCAGATGGAGCAGCAGGCCTCGCTCGCCGTGCTCCAGCAATATCTCGCCAAGGAGGACATCCTGATCGTCCGCCCGACGTCGCTTTCCAGCGAGGAACGCATCTGGCTGCAGCAGGAGTTCAACCAGTCGATCTTCCCGGTCCTGACGCCGCTTTCCATCGATCCGGCGCACCCGTTCCCCTTCATCCCCAATCTCGGCTTTTCCATCGGCCTGCAGCTCGAAAGCACGACGGGCAAGGAGCCGATGACGGCGCTGCTGCGCCTGCCTGTGGCGCTCGACCGCTTCATCCGTCTTCCGGATGCCGGCGGCACGATCCGCTACATCACCTTGGAAGACGCCGTCGGCCTGTTCATCGGCAAGCTCTTCCCCGGATACATCGTGCGCGGCTCGGGCACCTTCCGCATCATCCGCGACAGCGATATCGAGGTGGAGGAAGAGGCCGAGGATCTGGTGCGCTTCTTCGAGACGGCGCTGAAGCGCCGCCGCCGCGGCTCGGTGATCCGCATCGAGACCGATTCGGAAATGCCCGACACGCTGCGCCGCTTCGTGGTGCAGGAGCTCGGCGTGCCGGACAACCGCGTCGCCGTCCTGCCGGGCCTCCTCGCCCTCAACACGCTGTCGGAGATCGCCAAGGCGCCGCGCGACGACCTGAGGTTCGAGCCCTACAATGCGCGATTTCCCGAACGCGTCCGAGAGCACGCCGGAGACTGCCTCGCCGCCATCCGAGAAAAGGACATGGTCGTCCACCACCCCTATGAGAGCTTCGACGTGGTGGTCCAGTTCCTTCTCCAGGCTGCGCGCGATCCTGACGTTCTGGCGATAAAGCAGACGCTCTACCGCACCTCCAACGACAGCCCCATCGTGCGCGCGCTGATCGACGCGGCCGAGGCCGGCAAGTCGGTGACGGCGCTGGTGGAGCTGAAGGCCCGCTTCGACGAGGAAGCGAACATCCGCTGGGCCCGCGACCTCGAACGCGCCGGCGTGCAGGTCGTCTTCGGCTTCATCGAATTGAAGACCCATGCGAAGATGTCGATGGTCGTGCGCCGCGAGGAGGGCAAGCTTCGCACCTATTGCCATCTCGGCACGGGCAACTACCACCCGATCACGGCGAAGATCTACACGGACCTGTCCTTCTTCACCTGCAATCCGACCATCGCCAACGACATGGCGAACATCTTCAATTTCATCACCGGCTACGGCGAGCCGGAGGCCGGCATGAAGCTCGCCTTCTCGCCCTATACGCTGCGTCCGCGCATCCTGCGTCACATCGACGAGGAGATCACGCATGCGCGCAACGGCGCGCCGGCCGCCATCTGGATGAAGATGAATTCGCTGGTCGATCCGGAGATCATCGACGCGCTCTACCGCGCCAGCCAGGCGGGCGTGGAGGTCGATCTCGTGGTGCGCGGCATCTGCTGCCTGCGCCCGCAGGTTCCCGGCCTTTCCGACAATATCCGCGTCAAGTCGATCGTCGGCCGGTTCCTCGAACATTCGCGCATCTTCTGCTTCGGCAACGGCCACGGGCTTCCCTCCGACAAGGCCCTGGTCTATATAAGCTCGGCGGATATGATGCCGCGCAATCTGGACCGGCGGGTCGAGACACTCGTGCCTCTGATCAACCGGACGGTGCATGAGCAGGTACTTTCGCAGATCATGCTGGGCAATCTCATCGATAACCAGCAGAGCTACGAAATCCTTCCGGACGGAACGTCCCGGCGCATGGAAGTGCAGCCCGGCGCCGAACCGTTCAACGCTCAGCACTACTTCATGACCAACCCCAGCCTCTCCGGCCGGGGCGAAGCCCTGAAGTCCAGCGCACCGAAGGCGATCGCGGGCTGGCAAGGCCGCCGGAAAAAGTAACTGGATATGCATGGTTGAATCCGAAGCCCAGGGGCGTCTGCCAGGAATAGCCCCGGTGTCAGTCGTGGATATCGGTTCCAACTCCATACGGTTGGTCATCTACGAGGGCATGAACCGTTCGCCGTCCATTCTCTTCAACGAGAAGGTGATGTGCGGCCTCGGCAAGGGGCTCGCCAAGACCGGGCGCATGGACCCCGCCAGCGTCGAGCGGGCGCTGGCCGCGCTGCATCGTTTCAAGGCCCTGTCGAAGCAGGCCCGTGCCTCCACCATGTTCGCGCTCGCGACGGCGGCGGCCCGCGAGGCCTCGAACGGCCCCGATTTCATCCACCAGGCCGAGATGATCCTCGGCCAGAAGGTGCGCGTCCTGACCGGGGAGGAGGAGGCCTATTTCTCCGCGCTCGGCATCGTCAGCGGCTTTCACGATCCCGACGGCATCGTCGGCGACCTCGGCGGCGGTTCGCTGGAACTGATCGACGTCGCCGGCGGCATGATCGGCCGGGGCGTCACGCTGCCGCTCGGCGGCATCCGCCTGTCGGAAGCCTCCGGCGGCTCGTCCGCCCAGGCCCGCATCGTGGCGCGCAAGTATCTGCGCACCGCCAATGTCCTGAAGAAGGGCGAGGGGCGTGCCTTCTACGCGGTCGGGGGCACATGGCGCTCCATCGCCAAGCTGCACATGGAAGTGCAGAACTATCCGCTGCACATGATGCAGGGCTATGAACTCGGCTTTTCCGACGCCATGGATTTCCTGTCGGATGTCGCGGCGGCCAAGGACGGCAAGGATCCCGCCTATGCGGCGATCTCCAAGGCCCGCCGCAATCTCCTGCCCTTCGGCGCCGTTGCGCTGCAGGAGGCGATCGCGATCATGAAGCCGTCGCGGATCTTCTTTTCCGCCCAGGGCGTGCGCGAGGGCTATCTCTTCTCGCTGCTGCCGGACCGCGAAAAGGCGCGCGATCCGCTCATCGCCGCCGCCGGCGAGCTTGCCATCCTGCGGGCCCGCTCGCCTGAACATGCACGGGAACTGGCCGACTGGACCGGCCGGATGATGCCGCTCTTCGGCGTTGCCGAGACGCAGGAGGAGCGCCGCTACCGCGAGGCCGCCTGCCTGCTGGCCGATATCAGCTGGCGCGCGCATCCCGACTATCGCGGTCTTCAGGCGCTGAACCTCATCGCCCACGGCACCTTCATCGGCATCACCCATCCCGGCCGCGCCTTCATCGCGCTCACCAACTACTATCGCTTCGAAGGGTTGAGCGACGATGCCGTCAGCAGCTCGCTGGCGGCGATCGCCACGCCGCGCCTGCGCGAGCTCGCCAAGCTCGTCGGCGGCCTTCTGCGCGTCGTCTATCTCTTCTCGGCTTCCATGCCCGGCGTCGTGCCGCATCTTGCCTTCCGCAAGCCGGAGGCCTCCGACGCGGACCTCGAATTCGTCGTGCCGCCGGACTATTGCGAACTGGCCGGCGAAAGGCTCGACGGCCGCCTCCAGCAGCTTGCCAAGCTCACCGGCAAGAAGCTCTCCTTCCGCTTCCTGTGAGGAGTCCGATGCGCCGCGCGCTCCTTCTTGCCGGCCTCATCTTTTCCGGCAGTGCCATGGCCGCCGACTGGCAGGCAGTCGAGCGCGTCGAGCCCTATGCGGTGGAAGGGATGTCGGGCCTTGAGATCTACCGGTCGATCGGCGAGCGCGGGCCGAAGCTCGGCGCTTCCCGCGTCATCGCCCATACCGGCTTCAAGCTCACCTGGACGCGCAAATACGAGCGCCAGGGCGATGCCTGCACCATCACCGTAAACCGGCCGAAGCTCATCATCACCTATACGCTGCCGAAGCTGAAGACGAAGCTTTCCGGGCCGCTGAAGGACCGCTGGGAGCGGTTCTCCGCCGGCGTTGCCGCCCATGAGAGGGTGCACGGCGACTTCATCCGGGAGATGGTGGAACAGATCGAGGCGGCAAGCGTCGGCATGAGCGTTGCGGACGATCCGCAATGCCGCAAGATCCGCACCCGGCTCCAGGCAAAGCTCGGCGAACTCTCCGATGCCCAGCGCGCCCGCAGCCGCGATTTCGACAAGGTCGAGATGAGCGACGGCGGCAACGTCCACCAGCTCATCCTGCAACTGGTCGATCCGCGATAGCCCCGGCTTTCAGCGCGCCTGGAACAGGGCCTAAAGCTCGACGGCCTCGATCTTCTTGTCGACGAAGCGCAGCGCCACCTTGCCGCCGATGAGGTTGAGGGCTGTGTCGCCGAAAAGCTCGCGCCGCCAGCCGGTGAGGGCCGCCACGCTCGCCGCTTCCCCTTCGATGGCGATCTTTTCGAGATCGTCGGAATTGGCGATGATCTTCGCCGCGACGCCTTCCTTCTCCGCAACGATCTTCAGCAGCACCTTCAGCATCTCGCTGGCTGCGGCGGCGCCCTCCGGCACATGGTTCTGGCGGGGCAGGCGGGGAAGGTCGGCCTTGGGGATCGCCAGCGCCTCATTGATCGCTTCGAGGAGGGCGGCGCCCGATTGCGAGCGCTCCCAGCCCTTGGGAATGGTGCGAAGCCGCGCCAGCGCCTCGGCGTCGGCCGGCTGCTGCTGGGCGATCTCGTAGATCGTGTCGTCCTTCAGGATGCGCGAGCGCGGCACGTTGCGGCCGCGCGCCTCGCGCTCGCGCCAGGCCGCGACCTTCTGCAGGACCGCCAGCTCCATCGGCTTCTTGACGCGCATCTTGAGCCGGCGCCAGGCGTCGTCCGGGTGCAGGTCATAGGTCTCGCGCGATTCCAGAACCGCCATTTCCTCGGTGAGCCACAACGAGCGGCCGGCATTGTCCAGTTTCTCCTTCAGCGCGAGATAGACGTCGCGCAGATGCGTCACGTCGGCCAGCGCATATTCGAGCTGCTTTTCGCTGAGCGGCCGGCGGCTCCAGTCGGTGAAGCGCGAGGACTTGTCGATATGCACGCCCTTGATCTTCTGCACGAGCTGGTCATAGGACACGCTGTCGCCGAAGCCGCAGACCATGGCTGCGACCTGGGTGTCGAAGATCGGATGGGGGATGAGGCCGCCGCGATTGAAGATGATCTCGATATCCTGCCGCGCGGCATGGAAGACCTTCAGCACCGCCGGATTGGCCATCAGCGCGAAGAAGGGCGCAAGGTCGAGATCCTTCGCCAGCGGATCGACGATCACTTCCGTCTCGGGTCCGGCAAGCTGGATCAGGCAGAGTTCGGGCCAGAAGGTCGTCTCGCGCAGGAATTCGGTGTCGATCGTCAGATAGTCGGAACGGGCGAGTGTCTCACAGGCGTCGGCAAGGGCTGCGGTAGTCTCGATAATCTGCATGATCGGCTCGGAACGGCTTTTTCTGTTTTTGGATCGGGCAGCTTTAGACTCTCCACGGTTCTGCCACAATCGAAAACTGACCGAGAAATGGCAAGAAAGCCGCTTCACCGCCGTCCGGTAAGGCCCTGCGGCCGCTCACGTCACGCGCACATAGCTGGTCATGCCCGTCTTCTGGTGCTCGATGATGTGGCAATGGAACACCCAGTCGCCGGGATTGTCGGCGACGAGCGCGAGCTGCACCTTCTCGTCCGGCAGGATGAGATAAGTGTCTGAAAAATGCGGGCGGATATCCTGCTTGTTCGAATTCAGCGGCCGGAAGACGATGCCGTGCAAGTGAAGGGGATGCACCTGCGGCGTCGGGTTCTCGACGTTGAAGATATAGGTCCGTCCCGTCTTCATCTCGGCAAGCGGGGCGGTCGGGTCGCCCGTATCGTCTGCCCACGGCACCTTGTTGATGGCCCAGAAATTATAGCCGAGCGAACCGCAGATGCCGTCCTTCGGACGCTCCTCCGCCGAGGCGCTGAGGATGAAGGGGATCTCGGTCGCGGCGGAAAGGTCGGGCTCGGGCAGCGGGTTCTCCGCAAGCGCCGGAAGGTCGGCGACGGCGCGCTTCAGCGAACCGCCGACGGCGCGGAAGGTGGCGAGCGTCGCCGGCTTCGTGCCGCGCACGTCCCGCAGCGCGGCG
>Ga0182742_1002355_pt1 | contig 21113 bp, 18 predicted proteins | sample eDN5th37CBELigMG_FD_128880 | JGI IMG/M metagenome (GOLD analysis project Ga0182742, IMG submission 128880) | Enriched Miracle-Growth compost microbial communities from Emeryville, California, USA - eDNA 5th pass 37_C BE-Lig MG (version 2)... ... | reverse complement strand
CCGAGATCGGCCATCAGCCCGATCCGCCCAAAGCCGGCGCCGAGCCGCGCATCCTCCGCTGCCACGATGGTGTCGCAGGCGCAGGCCAGCGACAGGCCGGCGCCGACGCAATAGCCCTCGATCGCCGCGACGATGGGCACGCTGCCCATCACCATCAGGCGGATGAGCTGGTGCGAGATCCGCATCCGCTCCCGCCCCTCCATCGCCGACTTCACGTCCATGCCGGAGATGTCGCCACCGGAGCAGAAATGCCCCCCCGCCCCGGTCACGACGATGGCGCGGATGTCCTTGTCGCTCTGCGCCTTCTCCAGCGCCGCGATCAGCCCGACGCGGATCGGCATGGCGAAGGCGTTCCGGCGTGCCGGGTAGTCCAGGGTGAGGATCAGGATGGGGCCGTCGCGCTCCTCGATCAGCCGCATGGCAGGTGCGTCACTCATTCCTCCACCTCCGGCGAGACGGCCATGAAACGCCGGCGGTGCAGCGCGGCGCTGCCATACTGGTTCGCCAGCACCATCGCCTTCCGCAGATAGAGGCCGACATCGTACTCATCAGTGTAGCCGATGCCGCCATGCAACTGGATCGCCTGGCGCGTCACCAGCATGGAGGCCTCCGACGCCCGCGCCTTGGCGCGCGAGACGGCCGCCCTGCGCGCATCGCCGGTGGCGCCCGCATCCAGCGTAGCGGCTGCCGCCTCCACGCTGGCACGGGTCAGGGCGATCTGCATCTTCAGGTCCGCGGCGCGATGCTGCAGCGCCTGGAAGGTCCCGATGACCCGGCCGAATTGCTGGCGGGTCTTGAGGTAATCCAGCGTCATGGCGAAGGCCCGCTCCATGACGCCGAGCAGATAGGCGGAGGTCACCAGGGCGGCCTCGTCCAGCCCCTGCGCCAGCGCTTCCCCGACATCATCGGCAAGCTTCTTCGCATCGCCCAGCTTCGGCTGCAGCGTGCCGAAATTGCCGCCATCCTGGGTCCGCTCCACCGTCACCTGAGCGCGCCCGGCAGGCTGCTCATAGAGGGCGATCCGCCCGCCCTCCCGCACCGGCAGCAGGAAGATATCCGCGCCGGCCGCCATCGGCAGGAAACGGCGAGGTGCATCCGGGCTGCCCGGCACCTCCAGCGAATCCGCCTTCTCCTGCCAGGCGGTCAGCACCACCGCCTCCCCGGCCAGCAGACGGGCCAGCGGACCGACGCCGCCCAGCGCCGAGAGCAGCCCGGCGGAGAGCGCACAGGGGATCAGCGGCTCCGGCACCAGCCCGGCGCCAAGCTCCTCCGCCAGGGCGCACATCTCACTGAGGCCGAGACCCGAGCCGCCATGCGCCTCCGGCACGCGCAGCCCGATCCAGCCCATCTCACCCATCTGGCGGAACAGGCCGGCCTCGAAGCCGGGATCCTGGAAACGCAGGCTGCGGACGCGCTTCATGTCACCGCCAGGCGGCACAACCGCGGCGGCGCTGTCACGGATCATGCGAATGGATTCGGCGCGGTCGGACTCGTCCAGCGCGGCACTCATCGGGCGCTCTCCCAAAGGTGGGGCTTTGCCCCACACCCACCAGGGAGGGTCCCGCCCTCCCTGGAACCTACTCCGCCAAGGGCCGGAGGCCCTTGGACCCCATCAGTCAGGACGGTGCAGCCTGGCGGCGCTCTTCGCCTGCAACGTCTCGAAATCCACGCCGGGCGCCATCTCGCGCACCACGAAGCCTCGGCCGGGCACCACATCGAGCACAGCCAGATTGGTATAGACGCGGCTGACGCAGCGCAGCCCGGTCAGCGGATAGCTGCACCGCTCCACGAGCTTCGGGCGCCCGTCCTTGGTGGTGTGCTCCATCAGCACCCAGAGGCGCCGGGCGCCGGCCGCGAGATCCATCGCGCCGCCCACCGCGGGCGCCGTGTCGTTCTCGCTGGTCGCCCAGTTGGCCAGGTCGCCATTCTCCGCCACCTCGAAGGCGCCAAGGACGCAGAGGTCGATATGTCCGCCGCGGATCATGGCGAAGCTGTCGGCATGACCGACGAAGGCGGCGCCCTTCACCAGCGTGATCGGCTGCTTGCCGGCATTGATCAGCCAGGGATCCTCATGCCCCTTTTCCGGCGCCGGGCCCATGCCGATGACGCCGTTCTCGGACTGGAAGATCACCTCCCGCTCCGGCGGGACATGGTTCGCCACCAGGGTCGGGATGCCGATGCCGAGATTGACGCACCAGCCTTCCGGGATGTCGTTCGCGGCCTTGCGGGCCATCTGGTCGCGGGTGAAGGGCTGCATTGGCCTGTCTCCTCGCCCTGAAGGCTAAACCCAGGGGGCGCCACGGTCCACCTGGACCACCCGGTCCACATAGACCCCCGGCGTGCCGATCATATGCGGATGCAGCTCGCCCAGCTCCCGGATGTGCTGCACCTGCGCGATGGTCAGCTCCGCCGCCGTCGCCATCACCGGATTGAAATTCGCGCCCGAGCCCCGGTAGACGAGGTTGCCCCAGCGATCCGCCTCCCAGGCCTCGATCAGCGCCACATCGCCCTTGATCGCGGTCTCCAGCACATGCGGGCGGCCGTTGTATTCCCGCGTCTCCTTACCCTGGCCCAGCAGCGTGCCGGCGCCGGTCGGGGTGAAGAAGGCGGGGATGCCAGCGCCGGCGGCGCGGATGCGCTCGGCCAGCGTGCCCTGCGGCACGATCTCCAGCTCGATCTTGCCCGCGCGGTACAGCGTCTCGAACACCACCGGGTCGGAGGAGCGGGGGAAGGAGCAGATGATCTTCCGGACCCGTCCCAATTCCATCAGCCGCGCCACGCCGACGCGCCCGACGCCGGCATTGTTGAGCACCGCGACCAGATCCTTCGCGCCCTGCTCGATCAGCCCCTCGATCAGCGCATCGGGCTGGCCTACCGAGCCGAAGCCGCCGATCAGCACTGTGGACCCGTCCTTGATCCCGGACAGGGCCTCAGCGATGGACTGCACGATCTTGTTGATCATCCCAACTCCTCCCGGGGAGGAGTCAGGAACTACCCCCCAAGGCGGCGGCGGTCCAGGGGGGCGGCCATATCCGCCACAGCCAGGGCCTGGGTCTCCCGCACCACGGCCAGCAGGCGGGTTCCGAGCGATTCGGACCCCTCTGGCAGGAAAGCATCCGCCTGGCGCAGCAGGTCGGTCATCTCCCCCTGGCTAAGGGCGCCGTCGGCACGGAGCCGTCCGAGCAGGGCTCCCACCAGCGCTACCAGGGCGTTGATCTGCTGCTGATGGGGGTGATCGTAGCTGGGCGTCTGCATCGGGCCTCCTCCTGACCCGTGCAAGACGCGGATCACGCGCCTGCGTTGCCGGCCGTTGTATTTTCCTGCGCGCGGCCGGGCAAAGCTCAGGCGAAGCGGAACAATCCGTTGCTGACCACCACCTTGTCGCGCTCCACCACCCGGGCGCGGAAGGCGGCGCCGCCCTCCTCCCGCCAGATCTCGGTGCGGATCGTCTCCCCCGGGAAGACCGGAGAGGAGAAGCGCAGGTCCATCCGCCCGAAGCGGGCCGTATCGTAATCGCAAAGGCTGCGCAGCAGGGCATGGCAGACCGTACCGAAGGTGCAGAGCCCGTGCAGGATTGGCCGCGGGAAGCCCGCCGCCTTTGCCACCTGCGGATCGATATGCAGCGGGTTGAGGTCGCTGTTCAGGCGATAGATCAGCGCCTGCTCCGGCCGCGTGGCGAGATCAAGGGTCAGGTCCGGCGCCCGTTCCGGCTCCGGATGCGGCTGGCGCACGGGGCCGCTCGGCCCGCCGAAGCCACCATCGCCGCGCAGGAAGCTGGTGCTGGTCAGCGTCGCCAGCTTCTCGCCGGTTTTGGCGTCGATCACCTCGCGCTCGGAATACATCAGCGCGCCCTTGCCCTCGCCCCGGTCCACCAAGCCGGTGACGCGGGAGCGGCCGATGATCTCGCCTTCCACCGGCAGGGGACGGTGCAGCACCAGCCCCTGCTCCCCATGCACGATCTTCACCCAGTCGATGCCGGTATCCGGGTTGCGCGACCAGAAGCCGGGCGAGCCCAGCACCACCGGCATGGAGGGCATCACCTTCAGCCGCGGCTCGTAGAGGAAGTCGAGCTGCCGCTCATCCATCGGATCCTGCCCGAGCCCGATGGAGAAATTGTAAAGCGCCACATCCTGCCAGCGGAGGCTCTGCCGAACTTCCGGGATCGGGTAGTTCAGCAGCTTCTCATAGACGATCGGCATCTCACTTCCCCCCTTCGACCTCGATGACCGCATCGGCGGCGAAGCAGCCCTGGCCTTCCGGCAGCACCAGCATCGGATTCACATCCACCGAAGCCAGCCGCGGCCCGGCCGCGACGGCGAAGGCGGAAAGCGCGGAGAGCGCCTTCGCCAGCGCCTGCACATCCGCCTTCGGCCGCCCGCGCGCTCCATCCAGCAGCGGGAAGCCTTTCAGCGAGCGGATCATGCGCTCCGCCTCCTCCGGCCCGAAGGGGCAGCGGCGGAAGGCCACGTCCTTCAGCACCTCGATGAAGATGCCGCCCAGGCCAACCATCGCCACCGGCCCGAAGACCGGATCGCGGAAGATGCCAAGCGCCATCTCCACCGCGCCCTTGATCTGCTTCGCCACCAGCACGCCCTCGATCCGCGCCGCCGGCGCGTGACGGCGGGCGCGTTCCAGCAGCGTGGCGAAGCCATGCCGCACCGCATCGGCATCGCCGACATCCAGCAGCACGCCGCCGATCTCGCTCTTGTGCAGGATGTCGGGCGAGAGGATCTTCAGCACCACCGGATAGCCGATGGCCTCCGCCGCCGCGACCGCGGCCTCGCTGTCGCTGGCGGCATGTTCCGGCACCGCCGGCACGCCTGCCGCATCCAGCAGCGCCTTCGCCACCGCCTCGCTCGGCGTGCTCTCCGGCAGCGTCACCTCGGGCAGCGCCACCGTCCCCTGCGGCGTCTCGGCCTTGGCGAAGGCCTCCCCGAAGCGGCCCATGGCGGCGATCGCGTTCACCGCGCGGGAGGGATCCTCGAAGCAGATCCAGCCATCCGCCTCGTATTCCCGCACCTTGTTCGGCGCCAGCATGGACATGACCCAAAGCCGGTCCGGATGCGCCGCGCGCACCGCCCGCATCTGCTCCTGCAGCTTCGGTCCGACGCTGCGCCCCGCGGCAGTCTGCGACCAGAAGGCCAGGATGGAGCTGTAGCCGCCATCCACCGCCACGCTCTCCGCGAATTGCCCGATCAGTGACAGGTTGTTCGTGACCTGTGCAGTGCAGTCCACCGGGTTGCGCGGAGCGCAGAAGGGCACCAGCTTCTTCAGCTTCTCCTGCGCCTCCTCCGGCATCGGCGGCATCTCCACTCCGGCTGCCTCCGCCGCGTCCGAAATCAGCACGCCCGCGCCGCCCGAGACCGTCAGCACGCCGAGCGTGTTGCGCGCCGGATAGATGCGCTTCGTCGCCGCATAGGCGATGTCCAGCATCTCCTCCGTGGTGCGGGCGCGGACCACGCCGAATTCCTCCAGCACCGCCTGGGTCACCGTGTCGTCGCCGGCGATGGAGGCGGTGTGCGACTTCGCCGCCTGGCCGCCGAGCTGGCTGCGGCCCACCTTCATCATCACCACCGGCTTGCGGTTGCGCCGCGCCAGGTCCAGCGCCGCCAGGAACCGATCGCTTTCCCGGATGCCTTCGGCATAGGCGCAGATCACCTCCACCTCCGGCGCCTGCGCCATCCAGCCGAGCACGTCGCCCAGCGCCACCTCGGCCTCATTGCCCGTGGTGATGCAGACATTGGTGCCGAGCCCCCGGTCCAGTGCCGCCGCGAAGACATGCGTGCCATAGGCGCCGGACTGCGAGGCGATGCCGATCCGCCCCGGGATCGGCCAGCCCTTCTCGAAGCTGGCGGAGAAGGTGCCGTAGAAGCTGATCGGCGCATTGAACACGCCGAGGCAATTCGGCCCCAGCAGGCGGATGCCGTATTTCGCGGCCACCGCGGTCATGCGGTCCTGCGCCGCGGCGCCGGCCTCGTCCATCTCGGCGAAGCCGGCGGTGAAGACGATGACGGCGCGGCAGCCCTTCCGGCCCAGCTCCTCCAGCGCCTCGATCGCCAGCTCGCCGGGCACGGCGATGATGCCGACATCCGGCGCCTCCGGCAGGGCGGCGACGGAGGCGAAGGCCGGCAGCCCCTGCACGGTCTGCCGCTTCGGGTTCACGGGGTAGATGCCCCCCTTGAACCCCTGTTGCAGCATGTAGGCGATGGGCCTGCCGCCGATGCGGGCCGGCTCGTCGGAGGCGCCGATCAGCGCAACGGAACGCGGCCGCACCAACGGGTCGAGCGAGGCGAAACTGGCATTCGGCGCAGCGGCAGGCATGGGCATCTCCCCCAGGAATTCCGTTCGCCGCAACCTGAGGGAGACGCGGAAGGGCGGCAAGGGGGCACCACCCCCGGCCGGCCGGGCCGCTATTCCTCCTCCTCGTCCTCCTCGTCCTCTTCCTCGAATTCCTCGTCTTCCTCGAGATCGTCCTCCTCTTCCTCATCGTCCTCGAGGTCGTCCTCGTCGCCGTCTTCCTCGTCCTCTTCGAAATCGTCCTCATCAGGATCGCCGGCCGAGAGAGGCGGCCAGGCCGGCATTCCGTGCCGGACCAGCAACGGCATCAGGGCATCCGCAGCCATGCCGGATACCTCGTCGCCGGATTCGATCGTCAGGATGGGCATGGAAGAACCCTCCGCTTGTCTGGAGATGCGAAAAGCCGTCCCGGCCAAGCAGTTTCTGTCAGCTATTATTTCAGTGCCGCGGCAGTCCCGAGCAGCGCCGTCACCTGGCTGGAGAAGGTGCCGCCATTGCCGTGCAGCAGGGCGATGTCGCATTCCGCCACCTGCCGCGCCCCCGCCTGGCGGCGGAGCTGCGTCACCGCCTCCAGAATCAGGAACATTCCGTACATGCCCGGGTGGACGCAGGAGAGGCCGCCGCCATTGGTGTTCACCGCCAGCTCCCCGCCCGGGGCGATGCGGCCCTCCTGCACGAAGCGCCCGCCCTCCCCCTTCGGGCAGAAGCCCAGATCCTCCAGGAACAGGATCGTGTTGATGGTGAAGGCGTCGTAGAGCATCACCAGGTCCACATCCGCCTGGGTCAGCCCGGCCATGGCGAAGGCGCGCGGGCCGCTTTCCGCCGCGGCGGTCACGGTCAGGTCCGGCATCATGCCGATGCTGCGGTGCCAATTCGCCGCCGCCGCGCCCAGCAGATAGACGGGCGGGTTCGGTGCATCCCGCGCCCGGTCCGCCTGCACCATGACGCAGGCGCCGCCGCCATCCGTCACCAGGCAGCAGTCGAGCACCGTCAGCGGATCGCTGACCATGCGCGACTGCAGCACCTCCTCCACCGTCAGCGGCTTGCCATGCATGAAGGCGGCCGGGTTCAGGTTGGCCCAGGCGCGCGCCGCCACCGCCACCTCCGCCAGCATCTCCCGCGTCGTGCCGAATTCATGCATGTGGCGGGAGGCCGCCAGCGCATAGGCACTCACCGGCATGCGCGGGCGGTAGGGTGCCTCCCAGGGCTGCGGCTCGCTGATCGGCTGCAGGCGGCCGCCGGCGCTGCGCTGGTTGCTGCCGTAGCAGATCAGCGCCACCTCGCAGAGATTGGCCTCCAGCGCCAGGGCGGCGCTCAGCAGGTGGTGCTCGAAGCTGCTGCCCCCGACATTGGTGCCGTCGAAATAGCGCGGCTTCAGGCCGAGATGCTCGGCCAGGGTCATGGTCGGGAAGGCATGGTGCGCAGTGGCGGCGAAGACGCCGTCCACCATGGAGAGCGGGATGCCGGCATCCGCCAGCGCCAGCATGGCGGATTGCGCCATCAGCTCCGTGGCGCTCCAGCCCGGCGCCTCGCCGCAGCCGAAGCTGCCGATGCCGATGATGGCGGTCCGGCCGCGCAGGGGATGGGTCACGGCGCCGCTCCCTCCACAGGGTCGAAGAGGATGATCTCCGCCCCATCCTCCACCGCGATACGGGCGCGCACCCGCATGCCGATCCTCACCGCCTCGGGCGGGATGCCCTCCACCCGGCTCATCATCCGGGGGCCTTCATCCAGCTCGATGATGGCGATGTTACGATCGCCCTCCCGCCCCCGGTTGACGGTGGTGGCATGGACGGTGCCGCGCCCGCTGGCCTCCACCCATTCGAGGTCGGTCTCCCCGGTGCCGGGCAGGGCGACGCGCGGGTAGAAGACCCAGCGTCCCGTGGAGCGGCTGCGCTGCAGCATGAAGCGCCCTTCCTTCAGGAAGGCGCGGAAGCGGGCCTCCGGTCCGACCGGGGGCGTCCTGTCCGGCACGGTGTCGGCCATGCGGCGTCATCCTCCCGCTCTGCTGCCCAGGGCAGGGGGAGCCTGCCGGGGGCGGCGCGCAGCGGCAAGCCCGCATCGGCTCAAGGCTGCGCGTGCAGCGCCCCCGCCGCGTCTCCTGCCGGCCGCGCCGGCTCAGCCCTGGGTGTCGGGCGAGAGCACCATGCAGCCGCCGCGGCTGCGCAGCCGGTCGCACACGGCCCGGGCGGCCGCCTGGGACAAGCCGGTGACGCGGGCGCGGTAGAGCTTGCTGCGCCCCTGCGTCAGCGGCAGCACCACAGCGCGGCCCTGCGACCCGGCCGAGCCGCGGGCGCTGTTGGCGGCGCTGCGGGCCAGGTTCTCGCTGGAGAATGCCCCCACCTGCACCGCCCAGTTGCCGCTGTTGCCGATATTGGCCACAGCCTGCCGCACCGATGCCGGCAGCGGGCTGGCCTGGGCGGTGGGGATCAGGCCGAAGCCACTCCTGGCGGCCGGCGCCTGGCGCGGGGCGGACGGCGGCACATTGGCCGCGAGCATGCTCTGCGGCCGCGGCGCGGCCTGCCGGGGCTGCGCCTGGCGCGGCGCGGCGCCCTGCCGCGGCACCGGAGCGGCCATGGCCCGCGGGGCGATGGCCGAGGCGAGCCGGGACGGGGCCGGGGGCGGCGGCGCCGGCTCGGCCGCCGCGCGGCCCTCGGCTTCGGCCAGGCGGGCGGCGCCCTCCGGCGTGGACCCGTCCGGGATCGGCTCCATCCGCACCACGGCGGCGGCCGCGCCGGCATCCAGCGAGGCGACCTGCACCGGCGCCCCGAAGGGCGTCGGCTGCGGCAGGGTGCTGCCATCCGGGATCGGCTCCATCCGCACCACCGGGCCGGGCGGCAGCTGCGCCACCTGGATGCCAGGCTGCAGCGCGTCCCGCTGCTCCCGCAGCGCCAGCATGGTGGCGCTGTCCATCCGCCGCGGTCCGGGTGGGATGTTCAGCGGGATCTCCGCCGCCAGTGCAATCTCCTGCGCTACCCGCCTCCGCGGGTGGTGGTCAATGATGTTGGGGCCGATGCGGGCGACGTAATTGCGCGTCTCCGACGGCAGGCTGCGGTTGTTCCAGAGATAGTCCTCCAGCCGCCGCGGCCCCGCATTGTAGGCGGCGAGGAAGGCCGGCGAGCCGTAGAGGTCGTACATCTCCCGGATATAGGCCGTGCCGGCCATGATGCTGTCATAGGGATGGTAGGGGTCGTCACCCAGGCCGTAGCGCGCCGCCAGCTCCCGGTAGGTGCCGGGCATGACCTGCATCAGCCCCATGGCGCCGACCCGGCTGGTGGCATTGGGGCGGCCACCGGATTCCTGGCGCATCACCTCCCGGATCCAGCGTTCCGGCACGTCGAAGCGGCGGGAAGCCTCGCGGATCCAGGGCCCCCAGGGATCGCTTGGCGGGCCGGGGGGATCGTAGCTGGCAGGCCGGTTGTAGCCGCCATAGGTCACGGCGGCGCGGCCGGAGGCGGGCTGCTGCGTCGTCTGCCCGCCGCAGGCGGCCAGCAGCGCCAGCACGGACAGCGCCGCCACCGGCCGCAGCCGGCGCGCGGCAGCCGCGCCCGCGGCAAGGCCGCCCTGGCGCAGCCCCCCGGCCCCGCGCGAATTCCACGTGCAAGTCGGCGTCCCCTGGGGCATCCCCTGTCGCTCCGTCGGGTCTGGGACCACCGGGTTCCCGAAGCCTGCCCCCCCGGATCCGCGCCGCCCCCACGGCTCGGATCCCAGGCCGCCCCGAAGACCTGGCGGACAATCTGCGTCCTCAACCGCCGAGAGCTACACGCGAGTCCGGTTGCAAGGCAAGACCGAGTTGCCCTCGCAATACTTTGTTTTTGCCAATCCTTGCCTGTTGCAACGGAGAGACTCGCATTGACAGGACAGGCCCCGGCCTCGTCTGTTATCGTTACCGTGTCGTCTTCCGGGATTCCGCCATGTTCCGTTCACCCGTCCCTCGGGGCGCCCGCCCCGGTCGCCTGGCCGGCCTCGCAATCCTGGCGCTCGCCCTGGGTGGCAGCCTCGCCGCCTGCGCGCCCACCAACACCAACACCACCTACACCGCCGGCAGCATCGGCATGCCGGCGCAGCTCCGCTACGGCACCATCGTCGGGATGCGGCCGGTGCAGATCGCCGGCAGCCAGAGCGGTCTGGGCGCCGGCGCCGGTGCCGTCAGCGGCGCCGTGCTGGGCAGCACCGTCGGCGGCGACTGGCGGGCCCGGACGGCCATGGGCGTCCTCGGCGGCCTGGTTGGCGCCGGGGCGGGCTATCTGGCGGAACGCGGGCTGACCCAGGGCGAGGCCGTCGAATTCGTGATCCGCCCGGATGGCGGCGGCCCGGACTTCACCGTGGTCCAGACCAATGAACTTGGCCTGCAGCCGGGCGAGCGGGTGGCCATCTCCTTCGGCGACCGCGCCCGGCTGATGCGGGCGGCCGATGCCCCCGCCCCCCATGCCGGGCCGGGCTATCCGCCTTCCGGCTACGCCACCCCGGCCGGCAGCAAGAAGTTCCGCTGAACAGGCGGCGACCGGCCGCCGCCTGAAGCTGGCGGCGGCCGGAGCGGCAGGGTATAGGCGCGGCCATGCTCATGCGCCCGACCCCGCAGCCAGCCGGCCCTCTCTATGTCTGCGATGCTGGCCATCCGCGCCGGCTGGAACGCGCGCTGGAGGATCTTGCCACCGGCTTCCGGCGGTGGCGCCTGGCCGCCGCCCTGGCCGGGCTGGATATCAGGAACCGCTATCGCGGCTCGGTCCTCGGCCCGTTCTGGCTCTCGCTCTCCACCGCCATCATGGTGGTGGCGCTCGGGATTCTCTATTCGGCGCTGTTCAAACTGCCGCTGGCGGACTACCTGCCTTTCCTGGCGGTCAGCCTGATCATCTGGAATCTGATCTCCCAGATCGTCACCGATGCCTGCACCAGCCTGACCTCCTCCGAGGGAATCATCCGGCAATTGCCATTGCCCTATACCGTGCATGCGCTGCGCTGCGTCTTCCGCAACGCCGTGGTCGCCGCCCACAGCCTGCCGCTGATCCTGCTGGTCTTCCTCGCCTGCGGCCACCTGCCGGGGCCGGGGGCGGTGCTGGCCCTGCCGGGCCTCGCGCTGATGGCGGTGAACGCCTTCGCCGTCGCGCTCTTCCTCGGCATGCTCTGCGCCCGCTTCCGCGACATCGCGCCCATCGTCGGCAGCGTCATGCAGCTTGCCTTCTTCGTCTCCCCGGTGATCTGGAAGCCGGAACTGCTGGCCGAAAAGCAGGTCTGGCTGCCGCTCAACCCCTTCTACACGGTGATGGAGACGGTGCGCGGGCCGCTGCTGGATAGCGGCGCGCCGCTGCTGATCTGGGCCTCGGCCATCGGCTTCACGCTGCTGACCTGCGCCGCCGCCTTCGCCTTCTTCGTCCGCTTCCGCGGCCGCATCGCCTTCTGGGTCTAGCCCGATGCCGCACATCCTGGCCGAGGGCCTGGCCATCGAATTTCCGCTCTACCATGTCGGCGCGCGGTCGCTGAAGAAGCGGCTGCTGGCGAAGACCCCGCTGCGCCTGCGGCAGGACGAGTCGAACCGCGTGGTGGTCTCGGCGCTGCGCGACCTCAGCTTCGGCATCGGCCGGGGCGAGCGGGTGGCGCTGGTCGGCCATAACGGCGCCGGCAAGACCACGCTGCTGCGCACCCTGGCCGGCGTCTATGAGCCCGTGGCCGGGCGGCTGGAGGTGCAGGGCAGCATCGGCACCCTGATCGACCCCGCCGCCGGCATGGACCAGGACTCGACGGGGCGCGAGAACATCATGCTGCGCGCCCTGTTCCGCGGCCTGTCGGACGCCGAGGGGCAGGCGATGGCCGAGGAGGTCGGCCGGTTCAGCGGTCTGGGCGAATTCCTCGACGTCCCGGTGCGGACCTACTCCGCCGGCATGCAGGTGCGGCTCTCCTTCGCCATGGCGACGGTCATGGCGCCGGAGGTGCTGCTGATGGACGAGTGGTTCCTGGCCGGCGACGCCGAGTTCATGGCCCGCGCGCAGGAGCGGCTGGAACGGCTGGTCTCGGATGCCGACATCCTGGTACTGGCAACTCACAATATGGAGGTCGTGCGCGACTGGTGCACCCGCGCGATCCGCCTCGATGCCGGGCGGATCGTGGCGGATGGCCCGGTCGCGGCGGTGCTGGAGGAGGCGGCCGGCGGCTGAGCCAGGCCGCAGCCGCACCGGGCGGCGCCGCACCCGGGGGAGGGGGAAAGTGCGTGCTGCCACCGATGCTGTCATACGCCCAGAACGGCGAGGACGTCGTGCTGCGCCGTGCCTTTGCCGGGCAGAAATCGGGCTTCTATGTCGATGTCGGCGCCTGCGACCCCATCGTGGACAGCGTCACCCTGCATTTCTACGAACAGGGCTGGCGAGGGGTGAATGTGGAGCCGGATTCCCGGCTGCATGCCGCCCTGGCCGCCGCCCGGCCGCGCGACGTGAACCTGCGCGCCGCGATCGGGCTGGAGGAGGGGACGATCCGCTTCTTCCCCACCGGCACCCGCGGGCATGGCACGCTTGACAGCGCCATCGCCGCCGGCCGCACCACGGCGCCGGCCGAGGAGGTGCCGCAACTCCCTCTCTCCCGCGTGCTGGCCGAGCATGCACCGCCCGAGGGCGTCGATTTCCTGAAGGTGGATGTCGAGGGCTGGGAGGCGGCGGTGCTCGCCTCCGCCGACTGGCAACAGGTGCGGCCCCGGGTGGTGCTGGTGGAGGCGGTGGATGCCGAGGGCCGGCCGACGCATGAGGCCTGGGAGGGTCCGCTGCTCGCCGCAGGTTACCGTTTCGCCCTGTTCGATGGCCTGAACCGCTTCTATTGCCGGGAGGAGGAGGCGGAACTGCTGCTGCCGCGCCTCGCCGCCCCCGCCAATGTCCTGGACAATTACCGCCTGGCGCGGGAGGTGCAGGCGCAGTCCGATGCCGTGGCGGAGGAAGCCGCCCGCCTGAAGCAGGACCTGGCCCGCCGGGAGGAGGAACTGCTCCAGCGGGAGAAGGAGCGCCGCCACGCCACTGCCGCCGCCCTGCGCGAGAGTCTGATGCTGCAAGCCTCGGAGATGATGGTGCAACTGGAGGGCGCCATCGAATCCGAGGCGGAGCAGACGAGGATGCTCCGCGACCTGGCCGCCGATCTGCAGGCGCAATTGCGGCGGGAGCAGGAGCAATCGCGCCTGACGCATGCGTCGCTGGAGGCGGAGCGGCACAGGCATGCTGAAACACGCAATGCGCTGGCTTCCGCGCAGCGGAGTCTGGAGGACGTGACCGCAGCCCTTGCCGCGGTGCATGCCTCGACCTCATGGCGCATCACCGCCCCGCTGCGCAATGCGGCGCGCCTCACCCGGCTGCTGCGGCGCGGGAGCTGACGCCGGGCCGCGTCAGACCGCGGCCGCCTCGCGCCAGATCACGGCCAGCCGCCGCGCCGTCCGGTCCCAGCCGAATTCCGCGGCGCGCGCCAGCCCGGCGGTGCGCAGCCGGGCAGCCAGCCTGGCATCCTCCAGCACCGAGGCAAGGCCGGCGGCGATGGCGGCGGGGTCGGCAGGCTCGACCGCCAGGCCGGCATCGCCGGCGGTCTCGGCCACCGCGGTGGTGGCGGAATGGACCAGCGGCGTGCCGCAGGCCATCGCCTCCAGCACCGGCAGGCCGAAACCCTCATACAGGCTGACATAGGCCGCCGCGGCGGCGCGGGCATAGAGCGCGACCAGCTCCGCCTCCCCCACCCGCCCGAGCAGCCGCACCTCCCCTGCCGCGATGCCGCGGGCGAGTTGTGGCCCGGCCTCCACTCCGCCCCAGCCAATGCTGCCGGCCAGGGCCAGCGGGAAGCGGCGGCGCAGCGGCGCCGGCAGCGCGGCATGGGCGGCAGCCAGCCGCTCCAGGTTCTTGCGCGGCTCCAGCGTGCCGACCGCCAGGATGTAACCGGCATCGGCCAGGCCGTGCCGCGCCAGGACCGGGGCCGCTGCCTCCGCCTCCACCGGGCGGAAGGCGGGCGAGACGGCGAGCGGCACCACGGCGATCCGGCCGTGTTCCAGCCCGAATTCCGCCGCCGCCTCCGCCGCGGTGAAGGCGGAGATCGCCACCCAGCGCGTCACCTGGCGCAGGGCGCGCGGCAGGTTGCGCTCGATCCAGGCGATGCGATCGGCCGGATGCGCCGAGGGGTCGCGCCGCCAGGAGACGTCGTTGACCACGGCCACGGTCGGCCCGGCATCATAGGGGCGAGGGATCAGGTTCGGCTCGTGCAGCAGCACCGGCCGGCCCGGCGCCCCGGCGGCGCGAGCCAGGCGGCGCATCCGGCGGCGCATCATCGCCTCGAAGGCCAGCCGTGCCGGGCCGAATTCCGCCAGCGCCGCCCGCCAGCCGGGCGGGGCGCCAGCCGGAGCCATGCCGGCCTCGGGCGGGGCGTCCAGGAAGCCGGCGGGCAGCAGCCGTCCATGCGCGGCCAGCAACAGGTCGCCGGCCGCGAGCAGCGCCGCCGCCGCCCGTGCCACTTCCAGCGCCGCCCGGCCGACGCCGGTGCGCGGCCCGAGCAGCGCCTCGGCGGCATAGAGGACGCCGAAGCGCGATGCGAGCTGATCGTCCAATGAGCCCATGCGGTCGAGGAGATCCTTCGGATGGGCCACACCCGCCTTAGTGCGGCACACATGGCGGTGCATGCGGAAGGCGGTTCCCGCACATGGAATGTGCCCTATGCTGCCCATCGGGACTTGCCAAGCCATGCACGAGGAGAAGCGATGAACGGACTGGAAGCCCTCGCGCGACGGAAGCTGCAGAAGCGACTCGCGCCAAGGCTGGTCACCGCGCTCTATCGCGGCGTCCTCGGGCGGGAGCCGGACCCAGCAGGGCTGGCAACCCATAGCCAGCGCCTTGCATCGGGCGCCGCCAGCCTCAGCCAGGTGGCGGCCGACCTGGTCGCTTCGGAGGAGTTCAGAACCCGCCATGGCGCGCCGTCCGACGTGCCACAGGAGCCGGAGGGCTGCCTGCGGTCGGAGGCCGAACAGGTGTTCCGCCATTTCCGCGCCGAGGGGCTGCGGGGAGAGCTAGGCTTCGTGACGAATTTCCTGGGCGGCAGGCTGTCCGTCGCCTTCGTCGCCGGAATCGAGCCGCTTTCGGGCGCGGTCGAGGGCATGCCTATCCCGGGCAATTGCCATGGCGATGCCCTGGAATGGCTGGGAACCCTGCGGGCCGTGCTGGATGCGGGGGACCGTTTCACCATCATCGAACTGGGCGCGGGCTGGGCACCGTGGTGCGCGATCGCCTTCCAGGGTGCGAGGATGCGTGGGATCTCCGATATCCGTGTCGTCGCCGTGGAGGGTGATGCCGGTCATGTCGGCTTCATCCACGAGCATTTCCGGACGAATGGCGTGCCCCTGGACGTGGCGACCGTGCTGCATGGCGTCGTCGGCCCCAGGGATGGCGAGGCCGAATTCCCGCGGCACCGGGCGGCGCAGAGCGATTACGGCGGAGCGGCGGCATTCGGCGAGCGGCCGGATGAAAGGGCGGGCCTCGATTATTTCGTCGGGCTCAGGGGCGACAATGTTGCGGAGATCGAGCGGCTCCCCTGCCATTCCCTGGCATCCCTGCTCGCCCCCTTCGACTGCGTCGACCTTGTCCATTGCGACGTCCAGGGGGCCGAGCAGGAGGTCTTCATGGCTGGCCTCGAGGCCGCCAATGCGAAGGTGAGGCGGGTGGTCGTGGGCACCCACTCCTTCGCGCTCGACCGCGCACTCATGACACTCTTCGCCCGGGCAGGATGGGAGTGCGAGGGATTCTTCGCTCCCCGGATACAGGAGCAGCCCGGATTTGCAGTCACGGTCAAGGATGGCTGCCAGGTCTGGCGGAATCCCCGGCTGCTCCCCGGTAGCTGACCCCACCCATCCGGCGGCCGGAATCCGGCGGGCCGCCGGCCGGGCGTTTCAGCCATCCAGCCCGTAGCGAGCGAACAATTCCTCTGGCGGGACCGGATCCACCAGGACGCGCCCGGCCCTCCAAGCCTCCGCATAGGCGTGGCGGACCCCGGCCAGGTGGCGCTTGCGGAATTCCGTCAGGTGCTTGCTGCGCTCCAGCAGCCGCGCCATGGAGAAATTGGCGCGGATCGCCTCCTCCGCCTCGAAATAGGCCATGCGCACCCAGCGTTCCGCCTCGGCCAAATGGTTCAACCGGTAGCGGTCCAGGGCGCGCGGGTCGATGCCCGCGCGCTCCGCCTCCTCGAACAGATCCGGCATGCGCTCCAGATGCCAGAGCAGCGCCCAGCGCAGCCAGGAGACATTCATGTTGACCACCACCGCCGGCTCGCCGACCCACCAGGCCGGGCGGTCCTGCAGCGCAGCCAGCGCATAGACCGAGGAGGGCACGCAGGTCAGCAGCGAGGTGAAGGGCGCGCCGCGCACATCGAGCTGGTAGCCGCGCAGCGCGTGGTCGCGGCGGAAGGCGCAGGCATAGATGGCGGTGAACAGGTTCTCGTTCAGCCCCGCCACCTCACGCAGCTCCCGCACGCGGCGGTTCGGGCCGCCAGGCGCGATCGGGGTGGCGGAGGCGATCACCTCCCGCGCATCGGCCAGGCGTTCAGGCTCGTCGAAGCGGGTGTAGGCGTAGTTCATATACGCCATCTCCACCTCGGGATGCGCCGCCAGCCCCTCCAGCACATTCTCGATGGCGCCATCCGTCAGCAGGTCGTCATCGCCGAGCAGCCAGACGAAGGCACCGCGCGAATGCCGCGCGGTGGCGCCGAGATTGCCCAGCATCCCGACATTCTCCGGGTTGCGGTGGGCGGAGAAATTCGGCTCGCCCCGGAAGCGTGCCACCACATCCGGCGTGTCGTCCGTGGAGGCGTTATCGCAGACCACCACCTCCACCACGTCGCGCCAGGGCCGCGTCGCTTCCAGCAGCCGGGGTAGGCTGTGGGTGAGCCAGCGCGCCCGGTTGTAGGTAGTGATGGCGCAAGAGAGCAACGGCCGGCGCTGCGCGATGGCAGGCAGCGGCCAGCCTGGCGCCACCCCGGCGCGGGAGAGGGCCAGCATCACATCCTCGGCATACTCGTCCCAGGAGCGGATGGGCCGCGCCACCGCCTCCGCGCCGAGGCGGGCGAGCAGGCCGGGCTCATCGGCCAGCCGGACCAGCGCCTCGGCGATCGCCGCCTCGTCCAGCATGTCCACAGTCAGGGTGCCACCGCCGGGAGCGACCTCGGCCATGGCGGAGCCGGCATGGCAGAGGCAGGGCAGGCCGCGCCAGAGGCTCTCCAGCACCGGCAGGCCGAAACCCTCCTCCCAGGAGGCGAAGACAGTGGCATCCGAGGATTTGTGGAGGCGCAGCAGCTCCTCGTCGGACACATGGTCGCGCAGATCGACCCCCGCCTCGGCGGCAAGCTGCTCAACCTCCCTGTCCAGTTCCGCGAACCCAGCCCGGCGGCCAACCAGGACCAGCCGGATCGGGCGCCCTGCGCGGCGCTGCGCCTCGGCCAGAGCCCGCAGGAGCCGGATGTAGTTCTTGCGTGGCTCCCAGGTGCCGACCGCCAGCAGGCGCAGCGGCGCACCCGGCTCCGGTCCGGCATGCGGGGTCAGGACCCGGTCGGTGCCGCCGCCATCGCCGGCCAGGGCACAGGGAACCATGACGGGTCGCGGCAGCCCACGCTCGCCCAGATAGCGCCCCAGATCGGCCGCCACGGTCCAGGAGATGGGCAAGGCCAGATCGGCCTCGGCGAACCCCTCCCAGTAGGCATGCAGGTTTTCGAGCGCGGCGGGCGGGTAGATCTCCGGCATCTTCTCCGGGATCAGGTCGTAGAAGATCGCTGCCACCCGCATGCCGAGCCCATGGGCGAGGCGCACCACATTCGACCCAGGCGGCACCACCGGCACGGTGATTTCCGGCAGCAGCAGCCATTCGCCCGAGAGATCCTCCGGCAAGGGCCGAGGCGGGCTAGGCTCCGGGCCGCCCCAGCAGGAGAGATGCTTGGCCTCCGCCGCGGAGATGGGCGCCATCCGGCCAGCGGACTCGTCCCATTTCACGGGGACCACCTCCACGCCCTGCCGTTGCAGGGCGGCGGCCAGCAGACGGGTGACGCGCTGTACGCCGGTATTGAAGGGCTGCGTGACCGTCAGGCCGACCCAATAGAACACCCGCGCCGGCCGGCGCGGCGTGCCGGCGGCGGCGATGCGCGGCAGGCTGCCGGCAATGGCGGAAAGCGCGGCCGCGCCGGTGCCGGTGCGGAACCGGCCGCGCAGCATCACCGTCCGGGGCAGCTCCCGAAGCGCGGCGGCCAGCGCCGCCTCCCGCGTCCCGTCATCGGCGAAGAGCGCCAGGTCGGCGGCGGCCAGCACGGGCAGCCAGTCCGGCTTCGCCGCATCCGGCCCCGCCTCCAGCGCCAGCTTCACCCCGAGGCCCCGTGCCGCGCCGATGATCTCCCTGGCCTCCTCCGGACCGGCCAGGGTGGCGGCTGGCAGCACGGCCCAGAGTCCGCCAAGCCGGCCCTCCCCGGGCGCGGGCTGCTCCGGCGCCGCCGCCGAGCCTGGCAGCAGCGCGCGGGAGGCGGTCCGCCAGTGCAGCCGGCGCACCCGCGCCCCGGCATCCCGCAGCGCCGCCGCCTGGGCATCGCCGCCGCCGGCCGAACCCTCGATCAGCAGAAGGCGCGCAAGCCTCGGCGCCCTCTCCAGCGCCGCCGCGACCGAGGCAGCATAGTCGCGCCAGCATCGCAACGGGCGGCGGCAAGCCTCCTCGGCCAGGCGCCGCCGCAGATCCGGATCGGTGGCCAGCCGCTCGAAACCCTGCTCGATGGCGGCGGGGTCGCGCGCCGGCACCATCAGGCAGCCGCCCCCCTCGGCGATTTCCGCGACGGAGCCGTGGTCGGAGCAAAGGCTGGGCCGGCCGTACCAGAGACTTTCCGCGACCGGCAGGCCGTAGCCTTCCTCCAGCGAGAGGAAGACCGTGGCATGCGCCTGCCGGATCATGTCGTGAAGCTGTGCATCCGGCAGGTAGTCGTGCAGCCGGATGCGCCGCTCCTGCGCTGCCAGCTCGCGCACCGTCCCGGCCACCGCCTCGTGGATGCCGCCCACCAGGTCGAAGCGCAGGTCGAGATCGGGCCGGCGGGCGCAAAGCCGCACGAAGGCGCGCATCGCCTCCACCTGGTTCTTGCGCGGCTCCAGCGTGCCGAAGGCGAGGAAGCGCACCGGCGGGGCCGGGGGGTCGTAGGGTTCGGTGACGCGGGGCGCGCCGGGCAACTCCTCCGGCAGGGGCAGGGCGAGGACGGGCGGCAGGCGGGCAGGATCATAGCCCTGCTCCGCCCACCACCGCTCCAGGTCATCCCTGGAATGGCGGGAGATCGCCAGAATCAGATCGGCGGCAACCAGGCTGCGGGCATAGCGGGCGTGATCGGCCGCCATCGCCTCATAGCCCGGGAAGCGCAACGGAATCAGGTCGTAGAACACCGCGGCGCTGCGCAGCCCATGGAAGCGGGCGTAATCCAGCGCGACCGCCAGGTTCGCCGCATCCGGCCCGGCCACATGCGGCACTTCCGGGATCGCCAGCCAGGCGCCGTCCAGCCGCCCGGCATCAGCGGCGGCGAGGTGCAGCGGCTCGCCTTCCTCCGGTCCGGCGGCAAGCTGCGGGCCGCCGAAGCGCGCCAGCCCCTCGGTCCAGCGCCGCTCGGCGCGGATGATCGCCTCGCGCTGCGGGCACCAGCACACCGGCACCAGCTCGTGCCCGGCCTCGGCCAGGCCGCGGGCAAGGCCGCGCACTACGCGCTGCACGCCGGTATTGCCCTGATAGTCGCCGGTGTGGTGGATCCAGAAATAGAGCCGCATCACCGTCGCAATTCTGCCTTCAGGCGCTCGACCTCGGCACGCAATTCCATGACCTCCCGCCTGAGCCGCTTGAGGCGGGTGAGGACCACCAGCGTCTCCGTCAGTCCGCCCAGGACCGGAATGCGGAGCGTCACGCCATAGATCCGGCGCGCCCGCGCCAGGCCCTGCGCCTGCAGCGGGCGCCAGACCCGCGAGGCCTGGCCCAGCGCCGGCGCCGCCAGGCGCAGGACCCGGTCGCCGCCCTGCGCCACACCCACCAGCACCGGCAGCGCCAGGCCGGAAACCGCCGGTCGCGGCGTCCGCCGCCCCTCACGCGAGAGGGCGAGCCGGCCGATGATCTCCAGCCGCGTCCTGCCGGCCGCCAATTCCCGCATCCGGCGGGCGAATTCCGGTTCGTAGGGCCGCCGGCCGAGCAAGGCGAGGTGCGCCGCCACCACGAATTCCGCGTCGCTTCCCTCGCTGAGATCGAGCAGCCGCCAGGCGTCGCGCTCCGGCGGTTCAGGCATCTCGATCCGCGGCACGGGGGGAATGATGCAGACCGGCGCGCCCTCCCCGCCCGCCCGCCGTGCGGCGCAGCGACGCAGGATCTCGGCCGCGGCGATCCCGGTGACCTCCAGGACCGGATCCGGCCTGCCTGTCATGGCCCGCTCACCGCCGTGCCGTACCGCACGGCGTCGCGCCAGGAATCGATCACCTCGCGCAAGGTCTGCTCCCAGTCCCGGCGCGGCGCCCAGCCGAGCAGTTCCCGTGCCCTGGCGGCGGAACAGCGCGTCTCCCGCAGGTCGATCGGGCGCAGCGCCGCGGCTGCCTCCTCCACCCGCGCCTCCACTCCGGCCAGCCGCAGCATGTCCGCCAGCACCTCGCCCACGCGGCGCAGCCGGCCGGAGGCGATGTTCAGGGCGAGCCCCGCCGGCAGCGCATCGGCGCGGGCGATTGCCGCGACATAGGCGGCGCAGACATCGCGCACATCCAGGAAGTCGCGCCAGCGGTCGAGCGCGCCGGTGCGGATCACCGGCGGCTGCAGCCCGGCCTCGATGCGCGCGATCTG